>ERZ827156.40-NODE-40-length-167543-cov-6.872003_pt1 | contig 167543 bp, 139 predicted proteins | sample MGYA00519919_ERZ827156 | MGnify/ENA primary metagenome ERZ827156 (study PRJEB31778, sample SAMEA3449269) | human gut metagenome | biome: human gut; feature: human-associated habitat; material: faeces | place: United Kingdom | collected 2010/2012 ... | reverse complement strand
ATGCCTATTGTGGAAATGATCCTATAAATATGGTTGATCCTACAGGACATTTTGCTATAACAATTGGTTTATTAATGGCAATTGGATTTGGAGTTGGGGCTATAATTGGGGCTTGTGCTAGTGTTATCGGGCAATTTTTAGCAAATGGCTGTAGTTGAGAAAACTTTAGTTGGGGACAACTGGCTTTAGATACAGTTTTGGGTGGATTTAGTGGATTATTATCTATGTCAACTTTAGGATTAGTTGCAATGGTTGCTGCGAATGCTGGTTTAGGATTTGTTGGAGCTGTAGGTGGACATTTAATTAATGGAAGTGACTTTTCAAAAGTCTCAACTTGGATAGATATTGGATTATCAACTGTCTTAGGTGCTTTGGTTGGATTAATTGGTGGATCAGGGGCTTTAAATGCGAGGCATTTAAATAGAGCAAAACAAACTGCTGGATTTATTAGAGCAGCTAGCTTATATGATAATGTTTTAACAAAAGTTATAACAGGAGGATATAGAACTGCTGGTATTGCATCAAATGCTTTAAGATTATCAGGTCAAAATTTAGTTAAACAATGGAATAAAATGATTATTAGTCAAGCAGGTAAAACATTAATAAAAGCATTAGTTTTTGGATGTACTGCGTTATTATTTGGAACAGCAGGTAAAGGATTGTTATATGATTGGTATAATGATTGTTTTTAGGAGGATAATCTATGTTAGATAAAATTTTGATAATATTAATTTTTTTAATAATAGTATTATTTTTTTTAAAAGTAAAGGCTTGGAAGAAAAGATATTTTGTAAAAGAAATATATATTAGCGAAGGAGCGTCAATTGTATTTTTTGTTATTACAATTGTATTTACGATTGGCATATTAATTATATATTGCATATCAACAAAAGAATCACCATATAGTTGGTTGTGTTTAACTATTGTTTTAATATCTGATTTAATAACGTTAATTGTATTTAGTATTCTTGCTACTACTTGTATTTTTTTAAAAGATAATATATTAATTAAAAAAAATATTATTTATTCTAAACAAATTTTACTTAATAAAGAAACAAAAATAATTGAAAAATTTGATAAAACAGTTATTAAATATAGAAAAAAAACTATTGCAATTAATTTTAGATATCTAACTGGAAATATAAATAATTTAATGAATAATGTTAAAACAATAATTAATGAATAAATGGTTTTTACAAAATTTATTTGTTTTAAAAAAATGTATATTACATTTTTAAAATATAGTACACATTTATTATGTACCAGGTATAGCTTTAATCTTAGTTATGAAAGTCCAATCAAAGATGTTTCTATAATTGACAATAAAACTTAAGCTGTTAAGAGTAATCCTATAGATAAAGGAAGATCTATAGCAATGTATTTGAATTTATAAATAAAAATTTGATGAAACTAAATGACAAGTGGATAAAGATATATCTATGATGAAGAGACAAGATTATATTATTTAAAAACAAGATATTATGATCCAAAAAGTATCAATGGATTAAATCTCTATGTCTATTGTGGAAATGATCTTATAAATATTGTTGATCATGATAGATGTTTTCCTGTGTTAGCTATAATATTATGTGGTATAGCATTAGCAGGTATGGGATTAACAATTGGTGGCGTTGCTAGTGATAATAATATCTTAACTGCTGTTGGTTTAGGAATGGTTGGATTCACTGCATTAGTCAGTGTTTGTATTGCTATCGCTGGAGCTATTCTTACAAGTGTCATTGGTGGAATTACTGCAACTGCTGGATTAGGCTCATTAGGATTTATGAGTGCAGAAATTCAAGAAACAACAGGAAATGGCAATTGGATTATAGATACAACTGGAATGAGTGATGGACTTTATAATACGTTATTATTATTATTATTATTATCTATGGCTGTAATTGCAACTTTGGGAACTGCTGCTTCCTCTGTATCAAGTGCGTTTAATATTAAATCTATTAATGGTTTTGGTAAATATGGAGATTATTATGGTATGCGTTTCCAAACAGGAACAGGAAAAACAAGAGTTTTATCATTCCATACTCATGGTCATAAAGTGGCTAAAGGTATTAAAAGTATTGGAGAATGGCTTTGGCAACTTCAAAAGTGTAATACAAATAGTAATAGAACATCGGAAACTATTGCAAAATGGATATGGAGGAGCTTAAAAAGAATATAGAAGAAAAATAACTTATGAATGAAAATTTACTTAAATTATTATCATTATACTGCAATAATGAAATAGAAAATTTAAAAATTAGCGAATTATATATTAAGTTACAAAACTTAGTTGTTGAGTTAAATTATAATCTTACTTGTGAATGGGAAAAAGAATTTGCTAATAAAAAATCAGGAAACTTATATTTAAGCATAACAATATTAAACGATAAAAATGAAATTGTTGAAGTATTTGATGAAGGTTTTTTAACAATATCTACATTATTAGTTTGTGTGGATAAAAAGAATAGATATAAATTTTTTTCTTGAAGAGATGAGGAATTTATTGAAGATTTAAATTGGCTTATTAAAGAATTAGAAAATATAAAAAATGAATAAGTATTGTACTTATATTCTTATTTCTTATAAAAAAAGATAGCTTTCGCTATCTAATTTCATTTAAATAATTTAATAAGTCGAAGAAAGTTCCATGTGGAATAGTTGAAATATCGATGTTTGTTTTATTGATTATATTTCTTGTTATTAGAAAAAATGGAATGTTGATTTTTGTGGCACTATAATCTTCATTGCAATCGTTTCCAACCATTAAACATTCTTCTGGTTTTAGGCCTAATTTCTCAATTATTTCTTGGAAATATAGTGGATTAGGTTTACAAAATCTTGAATTTTCATATGTGGAAATATATTCAAAATCTTCATTATTTAATCCGGTCCAGGAAAGCCGGTTGTAGGTGCAAACGCGAGGAAAGACAGGATTTGTCGCTAGAATTGTTCTTAATCCCATATTTTTAATTTCTTTTATAGCAAATTTTGCCTCGGGATCATAACCACAAGATTTTTTGACTTCATTGAATTCATTTTCATAGAAGCTATCGAAAAGCTTTTTTTCATTGTCGAGATCTTTATAATCTTTTTTGAATAAATCCCAAAAAACTTCTTCGTTAGTTTTTTTTCCATCGTTTTCTATCATTGCTTTGGTACCTTCCCAAAGATTTTTCGTTAATTTTTTTCCATCGTAACCAAGTGGAACAAATTTTTTTAATATTTCAGTAAAATAGGCATTGACAAAAGTATCTTGATCCATCGGGAGCAAAGTCCCATCTAAATCGAATAATATAGCTTTCAACATAATAAACCTTAATTCAGATGTTCGTTAACAGCTAAGCAACATCCGATGCTATTAGGACCAGTGTGGCAAGAAACGCTTAATGACAAAGGATCACAGAAATGGAATACTAATTTAGGAAAACGATTAAGAACTTGTTCTTTTAAAATATCTGAGTAACCTTTATTTTTAGAATAGGCAATGGAAAAAACTAATTGTCCTTTTTCGTAATAATCTTTATATTCTCCATTTATATATTCATCAAAAGCTTCGAAAATTTTACCTAGGGCTTGTTTTTCAGAACGGCATTTAGCATAGATATCAAATTTGTCTCCAGTTGTAACAAGCAAAGGTCTGATTTTTAAAATGTCACCGATAAGAGCGACAGCGGGAGTGACACGTCCACCTTGTTTTAAATATTTAAGTTTTTCAACTAAAAGGAAAATTATAGAATGGAAGGCACTATCGGTAAGATATTTTTCAATTTCGTCGATATTTTTTCCTTCTTTAACCATTTGCAAAGCTTCGAGTACACTTTCTTTTTGAGAAATGGAAATGCGATGATTATCGATAACACGAACGCGACCATTGAAATCTTGGGCGAGCATTTTGCTAGAAGCGCAAGAAGCAGATAGACCGCTGGTCATAGGAATATATAAAATATAATCATAATTTTTTAAATGGTTTGTCCACATTTCTTCAAGGCATCCGAGCGAAGGTTGAGATGTGTTTATTTTAGTGTTATCTTCAAGATGTTTATAAAAATCTTCTTGGCTTAAAGAAATATCTTCAAAGTATTCTTGGTCATTTATCATAAATGGCATTGGAACAATTTCAATACCATATTTTTCTTTTTCTTTTTGGGTAATACCGGAGTTCGAATCAGTCATTACTAGAATTTTTTCCATATTTTACTCCTATTGTGATAATATATTTACGTTGTTTACAAATGTAAGCAAGCATAAATATAGCATAATTTTATTTTTAAGAAAAGATAAAATTCTACTTTTTAGACATAAAAGGATGTTTTGTAATGAACGTAAAAAACACTGAAGGACTTATTAAACATGCAAGAGATTTATCGAATTTAACAGTGAGTTCTATAAAAGGGGCGATGCTCATCCTGCTTAATTCGATGAATTATGACAAAATAAAGATTACAACAATATGTGAAAAAGCTGGGGTTTCTCGTATGGCTTTTTATAATAATTTTAAGTCGATAGATGATTTGATAACTTCTTTAATCTGTGATTTGAATGATGAGATGATAGAGAAAATAGGTAGTCCTTTTCGCAAAACGACAACAGTTTTGTGGTATGAAAATGTTTTGAAGATAATTCAGAGCCATGAGGATTTATTGAAGGCGTTGCTCGGCGCGGATTTGTTTGAAAAATATTTAGTGTTGATCAATTCTTTTGCTTTACATCGGCAGAATGAATTTACAGAAGAAGAAAAATTTATGAGGCTAGCATGGGCTGGAGCTTTTATTAATATTGTTAGAAATTGGGTAGAAAATGATTTTTCTACTCCGATATCAGAACTAGCTTTATATATGTCGAAGACATTAATTGTTAAAATCTAACAACTTTAAAATTTAACTTTTGGTAGTATTTATGATACAAATAAATATGAGGATTTAATTTTATGATAAAAAAGGATGATAATTGCTATATTGTTGATGATGAAGAGTATTTTTCTTTTTTAAAAAACAGAAAAACATTGACAAAAGTTATTAAAAAAAGTGAAGTAAAGAATATTCTTTTTGGCGAAGTGGATTATAAAGCCTATATTTCTGTTGCAAAAAAATACAATATTTCATATGATCTTGCAAAAATTTATGTTGATAATGCTTTGTTTTTAAAAGAAAATATCGACTTAGTTAGTGCTCCTAATTCCGTGAAAATATTATGTGAAATAAAAGAATTTTTAACTTCTCAAAACATGATATATTTTTCTTCTAGAATTAATATCTTAAAAAAAGGAATAGTTTTATATGGCAATCCTTGTGATTTTATCGATATTATCCCTGTTTTAAATGATAAAAAAATCCCATTTACTGAAGAGTATCGCCAAATGGAAGAAAATGATATCGATGTTAAGTTTTATAGCGATAGACCAGTTGAAGTTGTTGATACTTTACAATATTTTTTAAATACTTTAAAAGATGAAAAGGATTATCATAATATTGAAATTATCGCTCCTTTAAAATATCAAAAGCTTTTGAAAGAATGTTTTCATTATATTGGGGTACCTTTTATTGAAAATAAATCTTCTTTAAAAGAAACTGATATAGCTAATATCTATCTTTCTTATTTAAAAAAAGATGAAGAAATACCTGAAGAAGTAAAAAATTATGATGAAACTGATTCACCATATGTAAAAGAACAAAAAAATATATTGAATGAAATGATTTCAAATTTAAAAGTTATTTTTCCAAATGAAGAGGATAAAAAAATTAAATTGGAATATTTTATTTCACAATTAGAAAATACAAAATTATCTAATATTGAAGAAGGAATTGAAATAAAAAATGCACCATCTTTTACCGAAGGAAAAACGCTTTTTATATTAGGATTTTCTGAAAATATTATTCCTGCGGTTAAAGATAGTTCATATTTAAGCGATGAATTAAAAAAGAAATATTCTTATGACATAAAAACATATGAACAAAATGAAATTTTTGAAAAACATTTGAAAGAGAGAATATTTTTAGCTAAAGAAGTTTATTTATCTAATTATATTGAAGATTTATCTAATGTAGAAGATAAGATAAAAAATGCTTTTCCACGAGATGAAAAATTTCATAATATCTTTGAAAGTGAATTAAAAAAATATATTTCAAATAGCGCTAAAAATTGCTCACAGCAAAAATATTTTAATCTCAAAGAAAAAAGATTGAACAAAGAATTGGATAAATTTTTATATGCTAATTTTGAATTGAAAAAAAGACTTTTTGGCAATGAATCTAATATAGAAAGATATTTTAAAAATAAATTTGATAAAGAACTGGATCTTAAATCTATTGATTATTTTGATAATTCTTATAAAAAAATTGCCAAGAAATGTCACTTAAAGGAGATATCATATTCCAAAATATCAACTTATTTTGAATGTCCTTTTAAATATTATTGTAAAAATATCTTAAAGATTGATAAAAATGAAGACCGACTTTCTACTGATTTTGGCACTATTGTCCACGAAGCCATAAGAAGATATTCTCTTAAAGAAATAAATAGTATTGCTGATGGGTTGGTAATTGGTCCTGATAAGAATTATTCAGCCAAAGAATTATATTATCTTAATAAAATGATAGAAAACTTCAAAGAAAAAATACCTTCGTTAGAAGAATTTTTAAATAGTTTAGATAATTTCAAAATTAAGGTTGAAGATGAAAAAAAAGTACAGCTAAATCAAGATTTAAAATATGTAGCAAAATTTGACCTTGTCGCCTATGATGATGATAAATATGTTATTTTTGATTATAAAACTGGTCAAGATTCTTTTTCGTTGCCTTTAGTTGAAGAAAATTTCAATATGCAATTGCCTTTATATTTATTATCTTGCAGTAAATTATATAAAGATAAAAAAGCGGTAGGAGCATATTTAGTTTTATTAGGAAAAGATAAATCTGCTGCTATTTCCTTCGATGGTGTTTCTGTTGGAGAAAATGAAGTTCAATTAGTTCTTGATGACTATTTTAAGAAACTCAGAAAACCAAAAGAATTTTCAAACATTATCGATAAAAATGATTATTCGGCCTGGCTTGAAAAAGTAGAAAATGAATTGATTGAAGCGGTAAAAAATATTGAAGATTATAACTTTGATATAAAGCCGAAAGTAGTGAAATTTAATACTACTGAAAAAGAAAATTCTTGTTCATATTGTTCTTTTGAAAATTGTTGTATGGTTAAAAGAGAGCAGAAGAAGTTTATTATCAAGAGATTTAAAAAGGAAGAAAAACAAGATGAAGAATAATATGTTGCCATTAAATGAAAATTATATCCAAAGAATAAAAAGCAAATATAATGATGAACAACAAGAAGCGATATTTGTCGATAAAGTTTCGGCTTTAGTTTCAGCTGGCGCTGGAAGTGGAAAGACAGCGGTACTTTCGGAAAGAACTATTGCATTATTAAAAGCAGGTTTTGATATTTCGCGAATTTTGATTTTAACATTCACTGATAATGCGGCACAAAATATGAAAATTCGTATAAAAGCCAAAATCAGTGAAGATAAAGATGGCGATATAAAAGAAGCAGAAAAATATGTCAGTGGTGCTGATATCATGACTTTTGATTCCTTCAATCGAAAATTAGCGATTAAATATGGTCCTTATCTCGGATTAGAAAGCGGATATGAAATCATTAATGATTCGGCTTTAAATGTAATTAAGTTCAATTATATTAAATCCTTTTTGGATGAAAAAATAGAGCAAAAAGATCCAGATATTCTCTTTGTTTTAGATAGATTTACAAATAAGGATTATAAACCTATTGTTACTTTAATCTCGGAAATTTATGGAAAAATTGATCTTTTAGTCAATCCAGAAAAAAAATTAGAAAAATTTATCGCTGAACCTATATACAAAAATATAGATGAAGTATATCAATATCATTTTGATAATATCATGAGATATTTAAATGAATATTATAAAGAAATGCACGCTCTTTTTAATAATGATGAGAAAATGTTAAAAAAGATTGAAGATTTTAAAAATGCATATTCAAGGGCAAATGATTATTCTGAATTGAAAATCATCAGTCAAACCCTTAAAGCGATAAATAAGCCGAGAGGAATAGATGATCTAACTTATGCTGAATTTCAAGCGATAAAAAAACGTTCCTTCGAAAAATATAAAGATTTGATAGGAATTATTGATAAAGATCAATTTATTAAAATCGAAGAAAATTATAAAGGGTTTTATATCAAAATATTCAATTTTGTAAAAGATTTATTTAATTATCTTAATAGGTATAAAGAGGAACAAAGAAAGTTTACTTTCCAGGATATTTCACATAAAATACTTCATCTTTTGAAGACTAATGAAGAAATTAGATTGGAATTAAAAAATCATTATCAGGAAATTATGGTTGATGAGTATCAAGATAATTCTGATATTCAGGAAGAGATGATCGATCTTTTGGAAAATGATAATCTATTTTTAGTTGGTGATATTAAACAATCAATTTATCGTTTTAGAAATGCGAATCCAAAATTATTTTCAACTAGATACAATGATTATAAAGAAGGAAGAAGAAAAGGCATAGTAATCGACATGAACAAAAATTATCGTTCTTCTCCTGCAGTGATTAATGATGTCAATTATCTTTTCGCAAGAATAATGAGCCAAAATTTTGGTGGAATAGAATATGATGATAAGCAAAAGATGAGTTCAGAGAATGCGATGTATAAAGGTAAAACTTATTATAATGAGTTAAAAGTTGTTTCTGATAACGGAGATAGACCACTAGAGACAGAACTTAATGCTATAGCTGATGATATAAAAAAGAAGATTTCGACCGGAATATATGATTATAAAGACTTCGCTATCATTTTAGATCGCTCAACTGAATTTGATGATATCATTGAAATCATGACTAAAAATGGGATTCCTGTTGCAGCAAATTATAATGGAAATTTATTGGATAAGGTTATTTCAAATCTTCTTATAGATATAGTTAAAATTCTTGCTTGTTTTAGCAATAATGATTTTTGGAGTGCTGATTTCAAAAATTCTTTTGTTGCAATTTCTAGAAGCTATATCATTGGATTAAGCGATGAAGAAATTGAAAATTATATTTCAACCAATAGTCAGCATCAGACACCATGGGTTGTTGATTTATTTGGTTTATATTCAGAAATGAGAGGAAGAACAACATATGAAATTTTTGAAGCTTCCTTATCTCAACTAAATGTATTAAATTCGATTTTGAAAGATGAGAACTATAGTGTTGACTTAGTTATCCTAGAAAAAATTGAAGACTATATTAAAGAACTTTCTTCATTGAATTATGGCTTTAATGATATTATTGACTATTTTGAAGATATAAAAGAAAATAACATTTCTTCTAAAGGAAAGTTTCTCAGCGAAAAAACAAATGCTGTCACATTAATAAACACTTTCCTTTCTAAAGGTCTTGAATATCGGCATTGTTATTTTCCTTATCTTTATAAGGAGTATAATGAAAAAGAAACAGTATCGGCTTTAATATTTTCAACAAAATATGGAATAATGCACAAATTTGCAGAAGAAGATTTTAATGTAGATAAGTTTAACAGTGATAATTATTTAAACCCTATAAAAGAACTGGATAAAATAGATTCATTGAATCAAGGTCGTCAAGAAAAGGTACGTTTGCTATATGTTGCTTTGACCCGACCTAAAGAATCTTTTACTATTGTCAGATTTATAAAAAATAAGAAAAATGATGAAGCACCAAAAAGTATAGATCAAATAAAATGTCTTGAAGGTCTTTTGGATTATTCTGGATTTTTTGAATATATGGGTAGAAGAAAAGCTAACACTGAAATTGTTGAAAATAAAAAAGAAAAACTATTTGAAAATATAGATTATCATTTTTCTTATGAAGAACTTTCAGAAAAAGAGATTGAGGAAATCTTTAGCAAAAAGAAAGATATTTATATAACTGCATCATCTTCTTCAGTTCATTCTGATACTGGCGTTTTGTTAAAAGGCACTCAGTTGCATGAAATGTTAGAAAACATTGATTTAAAAAATCCACAACTTGATAAAAATGAAGAAAATTATATTTTTATTTCTAAATTTTTAAATTGTGGATTATTGGATGATATCAAAGATGCAGATGTTTATCAGGAATTCGCTTTTGTTGATAACGAAAATAATACGACAGGTATTATCGATTTGCTCCTTGTTTATCAAGATAAAATTAAGATAATTGATTATAAAACAAAGAATTTAGATGATCCTCATTATATTGAACAGCTGCATACTTATAGAAATGCTATCAGACAATATTTTGGTGAAAATATTGCGATTGAAACTTATTTATATTCGATAATTGATGGAGTTTATAAAAGCATTTGATTAAAGGTATTTGTTGATAATAATTTCGCCGCTTATTTTAGAGCTGTTGATATTTTTATCTTTTACACTGGCGGTTTCTATTTTTATATTACCAGAAATTGTACTGAGTTTAACTTCATCAGCAGAGATATTGGTTATTTCATAGTTTCCTGAAATTGTATTTAAGTATATTCCTTTTGATTCGATATTTTCGATTTCCATTTTTCCTGAGACTGTGGAAAGAAAGATGTCTTCTTTTGATAAAAGGTTATTGGCACTAATTTTTCCGTTGACATTATCAATTCTTATATTTGTACCGAGGACATTATTTAAAGTGTAGCTTCCATTGACATTTTTAATTGATATTGTTTCGGCGTAAACTGAGTCGATATTGCATTCTGTTGCTACGGTTTGGATCCCCAAACGTTTTAATTTTATATCATTTCCTATTTCCAAAGTTCCATTGTAATTGGTCTTTTTGAAAAGTGTTGTTTTTAAACGATTTTTAATTTTTATAGAATCTTCGGCAATGTCGAAATTATACATGTCCTTATATCCATCTTCATTGCAGAAAAATGAAACTCCAGGTGATTTTTTATGGATAATATGCAAGGATTTCATATTTGATAGAGAAATATCTAGAGTATATTCTTTTTTGTTACCATCGGTATTTGTTTCATCTTTTTCTATTTTTTGTTCTTCTGGTTGAATGATTTCAGGTTCTTCTTGTTTTTCCTCATGGGGTTTGTAGCGTAATGCAATGGATTCTGGTGTTCCTAATGCTTCAATGATTTCTTCATCTTTATAATCGATTTCGTAGTAGATATCAAATCTTTTTCTATAGATGTCTAATACTTCTTCAGTGTTTTCAACACCATTTTCTTTTAATTTTTCATCGAGTTGCTTTAAAAATTCTTCCTTGGTCATTTTTCTTCAATCTCCTTTAATTTTTTTTCAGCTTCTTCTATAGTGATCTCTTTCATTTTTAGTTTGCGCAGAATTTCTTCTCTTGTCATACTTTGATTTTCTAAAATTGTTATTTCATCAAATCCGAGAGCGGTTATTATTTCATTCAATGTCTTTTTAACTGTTGGATAGGAGATGTTTAAATCCTTTTCAACTCCTTTGATATTTCCAGCATTTTTTAAAAATATAAGAATGAAGTCTTGTTGATCTTTATTGAGATAATCGAATTTGGAAAGATGAAATTCTCCTTGTAATTTTGTTTGACAATGGGGACAATATAACTCGCTAGCTATTAATTTTTCATTGCAGATAGGACATTGGCTTATTATTTTGTTTTTCATTTCTCACCTCATTTATAGTATATGCTTATAATTAAAAAAATCAACATTAATATTAATAAAATTAATTTTTAGTTTAATAATGTTAATAAAAATATTGATTTAATTAAGTTTAATATTACAAATATTTATCTGTAACTAATTTTTCAAAAGGTGGTATGTAGTCTTCTTCTAATTCTCCAGCCATCTTTATGATACTTACTAGCTTTTCAAATTCTTCTTTGCTGATTTTTTGATTTTCAGCATAAGCTTTGATGGTTTTGTAATTTTTTAAAATAGTTTTAATTTCATCAAGACTTGATGAAAGAAAGTCTTTTTGTATAACCTTAGCGATTTCTTCATCATCGTGAGTATAGACATAGTCTATTCCTTTTTTTATTGCGCGATTAAATTTTTTTATTATATCTTGTTTATCAGTTATAGTTGAACTAAGTGCGCTATAAGCAGTGTAGGGAACTATTCCACTTTCTTTGCCGAGTGAACAAACTATATGACCGATTTTATTGTTGACAACAGCTGTAGCAGAAGGTTCAAATAATGCGACATAGTCGCTTTGACCAGCGGTAAAAACTCCGGCCATGACATCGAATTGAACATCGGTTCTAATATTAACTTCGGCATTTTCATCATTTTGTTTAACATCTAGTCCAGCGTTTTTTAAAACATATTCGAGAACCATTTCTGGCATTCCACCTTTTCTTCCTCCAATGATGGTCTTTCCTTTCAGTTTGTCGAAGGTGAAATCGGGGTCTTCATAACGTCCGAGCAAGAAAGATCCATCTTTTTGAGTGAGCTTAGAGAAATTTATAACATAGTCTTTGGCGTTATTTTTTTCAATGTAGATGCTCGCTTCAGGACCCATCAGTCCAATATCGACATCTTTGCTCAATAAGGCGGCGGTAGTTTTATCGGCACCAGGAGTAGTGATGAATGTTACTTCAATTCCTTCATCAGCAAAGTAGCCGAGATTTTTACTTACATATTGAGGCGCATAGAATATAGAATGTGTTACTTCTGCTACTCTAATTTCAGGTTTTTCAGTTTTATTTTTACATGCAATGGTGCCATTCATCATCAAAAGCAAGGTGATGAGCAGCAATTTATTTTTTTTCATATTTCTTCCTTTTTTTGTTTCTTTTAAGATATTTTTCTAATAAATTTAGTATTTCATAGGTGATAAAAGCGATGATGGCGAGAATGAAAACACCCATCATAACAAGATCTAATTTAAATACTTGTCCACCATACATAACAAGATATCCAATTCCTCCGCGCGAGACTAAAAATTCTCCGACTATTACACCGACCCAAGATAGACCAATATTGATTTTTAAAAGAGATATCATATTGGCAAAATTGGCGGGTAGAACTAGTTTAGTGAGTATTTGAATTTTGTTAGCATTGAATGTTTTCATCATCTTTATCTGTTCTTTATCAACTTCTGAAAAATATGTATAGCAAGAGATGATGGTTATAACTATTGATAAAGTTATGGAGACAGCGATTATTCCATTTATTCCTGTTCCTATCCAAATGATGATTATCGGTGCTAAGGCAGTTTTTGGTAAGGCGTTTAAAACTACTAGATAAGGATCTAATACTTTATAAAGAAAAGGAATTAAATAAAGTATAATCGCAATTATTAATCCGCCAACAGTTCCGATTATAAGTCCGATAAACATTTCTACAACCGATAGGAATACATGATTTTTTAACTCACCACTTTCAAGATATTTAATGAATAAACTATAGATTGCTGATGGCTTGCTAACTAAAAATTCATTGATGAGACCGATATTAGCAAAAAGTTCCCAGCATCCTAAAAAAAGAATAAATATACTTATTTGCAATAGTATTATAAATATTTTATTTTTTGTTTGTTTTATTTTAAAATCGCGGATACTCTGTATGTGTTTCATTTTAAATCCTCAACAATCTGAGCAAAAAGATCCTTGAATTTATCATTTTTTCTTTTTGCTGAAGGTGAATTATTTGCTGAAGAAAATAAAATTTTTAGATCGTATTCTTTTTTTATTGTTGCAGGTCGTGAAGAAAGAACATAAATCCTATCGCTGAAAGCAATGGCTTCTGAAATATCATGTGTAACTATCATACTGGAAATTTTTAATTTCTTTATGATGTTATAGACCTCTTCTTCAAGATTTAATCTTGTTATATAGTCCAAAGCAGAAAATGGTTCATCGAGTAGAAGAAGATCTGGTTTTAAGACTAAAGTTCTTAAAAGTGCCACTCTTTGTCGCATACCGCCACTTAGTTCACTGGGTTTAAAATCCAAAAAATCATAAAGACCATATAATTTTGCCTGTTCTTCGATTTCTTTCTTTTTTTCATGCGTTAAAATATGTTGTATTTTAAGACCTAGTTCAATGTTTTTTCTTATGGTTAACCATTCAAAAAGATTATCCTTTTGAAACATGTACCCTAGACTGGCATTTTTTTCTATAGTGCCTTCATCCGGCTTTTCTAATCCAGAAATTATATTGAAAATTGTGGTTTTACCAGCGCCTGAAGGACCGAGCAAAGCGACAATTTCATTTTCTTTAATGCTAAAAGAAATGTTTTTTAAAACAGGAGTAACGCTATGATAAGAGTAGAATGTCTTGTTGACATCTTTAAATGAAATTATTGTTCTAATCAAAAATAATCACCTACTATATTGTAGTTAGGAGATTATTTTTTGTGAAAATTATAGGCTTTATAGACCGATTATTACTTTTGCTAAAAGGAAGAAGGTCAAAAGCGATAAAGCATCGATAATTGTCGTGATAAGTGGTCCAGCCATAAGGGCAGGATCTAAATGTAATTTTTTAGCGAGAATAGGTAAGGAAGCACCTAAGCATTTAGCAAAGATGATGACGATATATAAGGTTATTGCTACTTGTAAGGCAATTCTCCATTCTGGAAGTCCATCGGTTGAATTGCTGATAATTCCAGTTTTTAATTCGATGAATATCCAGAGGAAATTGAACAAAGCAACTATAAATCCGGTTATTAAAGATACGCGGAATTCCTTGAATAATATTTTGAAATAGTCGCTGGTATCAACATCTCCAATTCCTAAGGCTCTGGTAATTGTTGTTGTCGTTTGATTTCCGGCGTTACCAGAAGTATCCATGAGCATTGGAATGAAGACGGAAAGAACTGGGACAACTGAGAGAACAGATTCAAATTTATTGATAATTAAACTTGTAAAAGTGGCTGATATCATCAAAACTAGAAGCCAAACGATACGAGACTTTGCAATTTTGAGAACTGATGTTTTTAAATATGGAGTATCGATAGGGGAAGTACCAGCCATTTTTTGAATATCCTCAGTGGCTTCATCTTCCATAACATCCATGATATCATCGATTGTAATAATACCGATAAGTCGATGATCTTTATTGACAACTGGCATGACGTGCAAGTCATATTTTTTAAATAATTCACCGATTTCCTCTTGGTCGGTAGAAGTTACTGTGGAAACATAGTCATCATCCATAATTGTATCGACTATTGTATCTTCTTCAGCAAATATTAATTCATCGAGATTGAGAGTACCGATAAGATGACGAGAACTATCGATGACGAAGGTTGTATCGATGGTTTCAGCATCGCGACCAACTTTTTTAATTTTAGCTAGGGCTTCTTTTACTGTGGCACCACTTTTAATCTCGACAAATTCGGTTGTCATAATGCTTCCAGCAGTATCTTTTTCAAAATGGAGGAAAGCATTGACAGTGACTCGGCGGTTGATATCATCTTTGCCGGTGCAATCTAAAATCTTTTTTATGAGATTAGCTGGTAAATCTTCGACAAAGTCGACTAAGTCATCGGTAGATAATTCTTTGATGAGGTCTTGCACCTGGCTCGAAGACAAACTTTCAGCAACTTTTTGCTGATCATCGCTATCCATATATGAAAAGATTTCAGCGGTATATTCACTGCTGACAGTTTTAAATAAAAACAATATGTCGACATCAGACATATCATCCATCGCTGTTGCGATATCAACAGCATCGTGATCCTGAACATATTCTCGAAGCTTCTTTATGTCCTTGGATTGAATGATTTCGTGCAAATCTTCAGCAGTAACTTGTTCGTGGGTTGGAACAATTAAATTTTCTTCGGTATTTTCTTCCATATGCAAACCTCCTTTGCTTTATTATGGCATATTAATTTTTATTTTGCCCCAATTTTTTCGTCGATAAAGCGCTTTAATAATATTTTTTTAAATTTCTCTTTATTTTTTTTTGATAATTTGCCAAAATATAAATGAATTTTTATTTACAAATTTTTTTTATAAATCTTAAAATTTTGTATATTTCTAAACAGAGAGGTAAATAATATGCGCGGTCTTTTAATTATCCTTAGCGGTCCTAGTGGAGTTGGCAAGGGAACTGTTCGACGTATAGTTATGGAAGATGAATCGATTAAAATGGAATATTCAATTTCTATGACCACTAGAAAACCAAGGGAAAAGGAAATTGAAGGAAAAGATTATTTTTTCGTTTCACAGGAAGAATTTGAAGAACATATCGCTAATAATGATTTTCTTGAATATGCTAAATTTGTCGGAAATTATTATGGAACACCGAAACAATATGTTGATAAATTGCTCGAAGAAGGAAAGAATGTTTTCTTGGAAATTGAAGTCAATGGTGCTATGCAGGCCATGAAATTATATAAAGGTTTGCCAATGGTTAGCATTTTTTTGATTCCTCCTTCTTTTGAAGAATTAGAATATCGTATTCGCCATAGACGCAGCGAACCTGAAGAAGTTATACATGAACGTTTATCTAAAGCACATAGAGAAATTAATCTTAAAGATAATTATGACTATTGTGTTTTAAATGATTCGGTTGAAAGAGCGGCTGATGAAATTAAAACTATTATAAAAAATCGTTTAAAGAAGCTTGAAGAAACTGGAAAGTGATGATGACAAAAGTAGTCTACGTAACTTTTTTTGACCAGTTGACCGATAAAGATATAATAATGCCATTTTTAGCCAAGACCACAAAGGTTATTGGCTTTTCTTCACGTGTGATAATAAAATATAAATATTCCAGTCATAAGGAAGCTTATGTATATGAAATAAAGGAAGAAGAAAATCTATCATATCCTTATATTGATGAAATCGTTGATGATTTTCCGCTTCTAGAAGATAAAAAAGAAGATATTGAAAAAACTGCTGATTATTATTTTTGCTCGGTGTATAAAATTTTAGAACGTCTTTTACCTTTTCCAAAAAAGGAAGAGGAATATCGAAAAGTATTTTATGTTCCTTGCTCTCCTACTCCCTTAAATAAAATTAATAAAAGAGAATATGAACTTTTAGAATTAATTCGCAGGGAAAAGAAAATTCCAAAAGATGATTTTTCTAAAAGTGCGACAATTAATTCTTTATTAGAGAAAAAATATATCAAAGAAATTTCCGATGACGAGAAAGCACCTTCATTTAGTTCATTTTATGCATCGGATAACGACAACGAAAAACTCGTTCAAGAAATTTTAGATTCAGAAGAAAAAAATATCCTGGTGGAGACAGATAATAATTTAAAGGAATTCCGCTTTGCTATCGATATTGCTAAAGAAACATTAAAAAGAAATAAAAGTATTCTTATTATTTCTCCAAATATTAGTTTAGCTAATCCTTTTATCGAATTTTTAAATATGAATTTCAAAGACAATCTTGTCATTTTATCGTCAAATAAAGGGAAAGAAAGAATAGCTGCTTTAAAAAGAATTAATAATGAGAGCAATATTGTTATTTATGGTGATAAATATGCTGTTTTTGCTCCAATAAAAGATTTGGGCTTGATTCTTGTTTTTCAAGAAGAAAATTATCTTTATAAAGATGAAAAATTGTTTTTGAATTACAAAGATATCGCTTTAAAGTCAAATTATAAGACTGTTTTATTTTCTAAATGTCCAAAGCTTATGACCAAAGCTAAACAGTTAAAAGGATATTTAAAAGGTTATTCTTTTAAAGCACAGAATTTAGTTCAATATAAATTGATACAAAAAGAAGATGATGTTATTCCTGTAGAACTTTTATATCGAATTTCCGAATGTTTAAAAAATAAAGAGCAGGTTTTAATCTTTCATAATAGTCGGGGAACTTCACCTTTTTATAAATGTGATAAATGTTCGAAATTTGCTATTTGTCCAAGCTGTGGAAATACTTTAACTTATTATGAAGATGATAATAGACTAAGTTGTTTAAGCTGTGGTTACCATATTGAAGCTTCCGAATATTATTGTTCTTCCTGTGGTGGAAAAGAATTTTCTAAAAGTGGAATAGGAACGATGGGAATTCAGAAATATCTGGAGGAAAAGTTTAAAAACGCCAAGATTTCTCGACTTGATGCGGATTCATATAAAGATAAGGATTACCATATGGATTTATCAGCCTTTGCTACTGGTGATAATGATATTATTGTTGGAACAAAAGAATTGAAAGAAAATTATCTTCTTCCAAAAGTTAAACTTATTATTGTTATGGATATCGATTGGATATTTAAATCATCATCCTATAATATCGAAGAGAACTATTATGAAATATTGAACTCTTTACTGAATTCAGCAAGACTTGATACTTCGGCGTATATAATTACTTCTGATCCGACATTTTTACCTTTGAATATAATTGCGCAACAAGATTATCAAAAATTTTATGAATATACTTTGAACAAAAGAAGAATGATAATGGCACCGCCTTATTATTATCTAATCGCTTTAAGACTTTTTGCTCGAGATAAAAACTTTTTACTCAATGTTTCTGATAAGGTATATAGTTTTTTCGAGGGAAAATTCAAAGGGAGAAAAGTATTTTCAATCGGACCATATAATGTGAAATTTTTCAAAAAGCAACGTGGATATAAATCACTTATCATGATAAAATATAGAAAGCGTGAAGATATTGAAGATGTTATTAAAGCATTTTTAAATATGCGGCTACCAAAAGGTATAGGGTTAGAAATCGATGTTGACCCAGAAGGAGAATAAAATGATAATTATTAGAAATTATGGCTTGGAATCCGAAGCTGTCCGCGATATATCAGCTTCTTATACAATCCCTGTAGCCAAGCTTTTTAAAGTAAAAGAAGATGAAGTGGTATTTTTAACAGAACGTGGATACCTCATTCAAAATGGAGAAGACCAAACTGATTATTTCTCCTATGTTGAAGTTTTATATCCTAGCAATATAAAGATTGATAAAGAAGCTGTCAATGATGTTTTAAAAGAAATTTATAGCAAATTTACTTTCCATACTATCATTCGTTTCATTCCATTTAAAGAAGAAGATTCTTTCTTTAATTTAAATGAAGATTATCCACAATATATGACTCCTGAAAATACTGTTCATATCGAACATGAACATGAAGATGAGGATGAGGATGAAGAAGAGGAAAAATATCCAGATCTTTATGAAGGAGATATCTTCGAACATCTCGAAGAAGATTTAAATAAGTAATTCTAGGTGCATTTAATGCACCTATATTTTTGTGAGGAAAAAATGAAGAAAAAAAGCAAATTATTTTCTTATTTTAACGGATTGAAATTTCAAGCTTTCTTAGCTCCGTTTTTTAAACTTTTAGAAGCGATATTTGAACTTCTTGTTCCATTTATTGTCTCTGATATTATGAATGTTGGGGTTGAAAATGGTGATACTCATTATATCATTGTGAGATTTATCGTTTTGGTTGTCTTCGCTTTTTGCGGCTTAGGTTTTGCTTTAACCGCCCAATATTTTTCTTCTTATGTTGCCAATAAATACGCCTGCCGATTGAGACAAGGCGTATTTGAACATGTGCAGACCTTATCTTTTAAAGATTTGGATACTTTGGGAAATTCAACTATTCTGACGAGAATGACAAGCGATGTCAATCAGATTCAAAGTGGAATAAATATGTTCCTACGTCTTTTCTTAAGATCACCATTTATTGTTTTTGGTGCATTGGTGATGGCTTTAATTATCGATTCTCAGATCGGTATAGTTTTTGCCGTTGTTATTCCAATTTTATTTTTAGTTGTTTTCTTGATAATGAGATTCACTTTGCCGCGTTATAATAAGATTCAATTATCGCTTGATAATTTGACGAAAGAAACAAGAGAAAACTTAACTGGTGTTCGGGTTATAAGAGCCTTTACCGGTGAAGAAAAACAAATTTCTGATTTTGAAAAGAAAAATCAACATTTTACATCTTTGCAGTTTGCAGTCAGCAAAATATCAAGCTTGATGAATCCTTTAACTGTAGCAATAATCAATATCGGCGTTATTTCTATTTTGTATTTTGGTGGTATTAAAGTAAATACTGGCAGTTTGACTTCTGGTGAAGTTTTTGCTTTATATAATTACATTACCTATATTTTGGTTGAACTTATTAAATTTGCTAACCTCATTATCAATATCAGTAAGTCAATTGCCTGTTCAAAAAGAATCAATGCTTTATTTGAAGTTGAACCGAGTTTAAAATTTAAAGAACACGTTAAAATAAATGATGATTATCTGACATTCGATAATGTTTCTTTTAAGTATAATAAAGATGGTAAAGAAGCGATAAAAAATGTCAGTTTTAAAGTTGAAAAAAATCAGACTATTGGAATCATCGGTGGTACCGGTGCAGGAAAAAGTACTTTGATTAATCTTTTGTGCCACAGTTATGATTTGAATGAAGGTGAAATTATTTATAAAGGCTATCCACTTTCTTCTTATAGCTTAGAAGAAATAAGAACTAATATTGGTCTTGTTCCCCAAAAAGCAGTATTATTTGAAGGAACAATTCGTTCTAACCTTTTATGGGGTAAAAAAGATGCTAGTGAAGAAGAGATACAAAAAGCTTTAGAAATTTCCCAAAGTGAAGACGTTATAAAACATAAAGCGAAAGGCTTAGATGAACCGGTTGAACAGAACGGACGAAATTTTTCCGGCGGTCAAAAACAAAGATTAACCATAGCAAGAGCTTTGGTTAAAAATCCGGAAATCTTAATATTAGATGATAGCAGTTCAGCTTTAGATTTTAAAACGGATAAAGATCTGCGAATGAAGCTCAAGGAAATAGAGAATATGACAATCTTCTTGATTTCTCAAAGAACTTCTTCTCTGACAAACTGCGATAAAATTTTAGTTTTAGACCATGGAGAATTAGTAGCTCAAGGTACTCACGAAGAACTTTTAAAGAATTGTAAGTTATATCAAGATATACATTATTGCCAATTTGAAAGGGAGGAAACTAAATGAAAAAGAGCAATCTTTCCTTTTTGATGGGATACTTAAAAAAACATATAGCATTATTGATAATTTCGATAATCTGCAGTTTATTAGCTAGTCTTTTGACGTTATACATTCCTTATGTTGTTGGACAGAGCATTGATGTTCTTAAACTTGGTCAAGATCAAGTTGATATGCAGAAGATATTGTTCAATTGTCTTTTAATTCTTATCTCAGCAATTATCATTGCTATAAGTCAATATTTTTCCGGTGTTATCAACACAAAAATTTGCTATAACATCACCAGAGATTTGCGCCGTGACTTAAATGGTAAAATTCATCGCTTGCCTTTAAAATACTTAGACAATCAGCCGGTTGGTCAAATTGTCAACAGGGTAATATCTGATGTTGAAATAATCAGCGATGGACTCATCATGGGTTTTAATCAATTATTTTCTAGCGTTATAACTATCATTGCTTGCTTAGTCATTATGTTCGTTATGAATTATAAGATTGCTGCAGTTGTTGTTATATTTACTCCATTATCTATTTTTGTCGCTCGCTTCATATCTAAATCAACATTTAATCTATTTAAAAAGCAATCCACTATCAAAGCTTCACAGACTGGTTTTATCAATGAAATGATAACAAATGAGAAAATTGTTCAATCATTCCAGATGGAAAAAGAGAATAATGAAGTGATGAAAAAGTATAATGATGAACTAGAAAATATTGGTATTAAAGCTGTTTTCTTTTCAAGCATTGCTAATCCATCAACTCGTTTTATCAATGCTATCATCTATGCTGGCGTAGCCTTGACTGGAGCTTTGCTCTGCTTAGGACCAGATCCGATAACCATCGGTGTTCTTTCTTCTTTCTTATTTTATGTTAATCACTATACTAAACCTTTTAATGAAATAACGGAAGTTATTGCTGAACTTCAAAATTCTTTTGCTACAACAAGCAGAGTTAAAGAACTTTTAGAAGAAGAGGAAGAAGTAAAAGAAGGAGATATTATCCTTGAAAAAGCGGAAGGCGATATGGATATCGAACATGTCAATTTTCAATATACTCCTGAAGTTCCACTTATAGTTGATTTTAATCTTTCAGTTAAAAAAGGAACTAAAGTTGCTATTGTTGGACCGACAGGTTGTGGTAAAACAACTTTGATCAATCTTTTAATGCGTTTTTATGATCCGCAAAAAGGTGAAATAAAAATCGATGAAAAAAATCTTAAAGATATTACCAGACATTCTCTGCGTGACAATTATGGAATGGTTTTACAAGAGACATGGTTGAAAGAAACAAGTATTAAAGAAAATGTAAAGATGGGAAAAGAAGATGCTACTGATGAAGAAGTCATAGAAGCTCTTACTGAATGCCACTGCATGAAGTTTGTCAACCAATTAGGAAATGGTATCGATACTATAATTAAAGAAGATGGCGGTGGATTATCACAAGGTCAAAAACAACTTCTATGTGTCAGCCGAATAATGTTGACCAAACCTCCGCTTTTGATCTTAGATGAAGCTACTTCTTCAATCGATACGAGAACTGAAATCAAAATTCAAGAAGCTTTTAATCAGTTGATGGAGGGAAAAACATCCTTTATCGTTGCTCATCGTCTTTCGACGATTAAAAACGCGGATATAATTTTAGTTATGAACAACGGAAACATAATTGAAATGGGAAACCATGAAGCTTTATTAGAGAAAAAAGGTTTCTACTATAATTTATATAATAGTCAATTTAAATTGAGTTAATTTTAAAAGATCTGTTTGAGATTATAGCAGGTCTTTTATATTGTAAAAAAATTAAATGAGAAAATCAGTTTATTATAATGTACTAAACATAATATTACTTTCTTTATTATGTAGTAATTTTCCATCATATTTAATGCTAAAATACTTTTGTAAAAGGCTTTTTAAATAAGTACATAATTATAGACTTATATTGAAAAAGATTTTAAAGAGGATGAAAATGGTAAATAAATTTTTGAAAATTTTATTGCTGACAACAACTATTACTCCTTTACTGGCATTCAATTACGTCTCTCGTGATAAACAGAATATTCAACATCAATATCTTTTAAATTTTGAAGCGAATGGTGGAAGTGAAGTTTCTCCACTGATTTATATTAATGAAGATACAACTTTTAAAATGCCGACTACCAAAAAATATGGTTATACTTTTGGTGGATGGTACTTTGATAACGATACTTTTGAAAAACCATTTTATGTTGGATCTTCTACTATCGATGAAAATACTACTTTATATGCTAAATGGGTTTTAAAGACGGTGAAAGTGTATCTTGATACATTTTATGAAGATGAATTTGAACCATTGATCTACAATGTTGGTGATACTTTTCACCTTTCAAGCCTTCCGGAAGTTGTAAAAAATAAAAAGATTAATGGTTTATCTTTTTCATTTAAAAATTGGGTTAGAGGCGATGAGAAAGAAGTGGTGGATGATTTTGTATTGGAAGATGAATACTATGAATTTCATGCCACTTATGGAAGTTTAGATTATACTTCTTATAAAAAAAGCTATGAGACTAGTTTTGATTCACCTAGTTTTTATATCGATTCAGAAAATAGTTGGACAAGAGGCGAACTCACTCTTCCAAAAGCTGGAATTGGTGAAGGAGCGCCTAATCAAAGTGTCTTCTTAAATGATGGCAATTTAACTTTAAATCAGTTGACTTATAATGGCTTAGCTTATGGAGCAAAATGTCTATTACCTCATGATATTACCACAGGTTTAAAAAAGTATTCAGTTGAAACGACATTTAGAATTAGCAAAAATAGTGGCTTAGCAAATGAAAAGGCTAATGCTGGTGATGCTGGTTTTGGTATTATGGTCGGTTATAACAAAGATACTGGAGCTAACATTGAAGCGGTTGTTGATCCAATTAGCAAAACTGTTAGAATTGCGGCTATCAATAGCTCTTACGCGAAATCTGGTACTGATGTAAATAAAAGCTTTTCATATAAGATTAATGGTGATCTTAATGATTATCATCGCTTGAAGGCCATTTATAATGGAGAAAAACCTAATGCTTCTGGTCAATTAAAAAATTCTTATATCGAAGTATATTTTGATGATGTTTTATGCTGGTCGACCAAGACTACAACCTTAAATAAGAACTGGTTTTATTCTAATCAGGCAAATGGTGACTATATCGGTTTATGTGCTAATCTTTGTGAAGCTGAGGTGAAAAGTGTTGTCTTGAAAGATTTTTCAGAAGAAAATACTTTATATAGCTATGATTTTTCTAAACAGAATGGAACATTTGCTGATGGTTGGTCTTATATAAAAAATAGCAATGGTGCTAATGTTGGTCAAGTTGACATCGAAGATGGACATTTAAGTATAAATTCTTATTTTCCAAATCAATCGATAAAAAAACATCAGGCTATATATTCTCCTTGTGCTGAACTTAAAAATTTTGCTGTTTCATTTGATTTCAATTTTGAAAATTACAGTGGAATTGACAAATATTTTGCATTGATGTTCAGAGGAGAAGAAGCAAGATATAATGCTTTGTTCTTCCGGGCAGAAAATGGTTTGATTCAACTTTATAAACACGGAGAGGAAAATTCGAATTATTCAGCATGGTCCCCATCTTTTGCTATAAAAAGTTATACAGGTGGCTTCGGTAAAGAAAATCATCATATTGAAGCGATTTTAAAAGATAATTATTTTATAGTGAACATCGATGGCGAAGAAGTTTATTCTAATAACATAGTTTCAAATGTCCTCTATGAAAATGAAGGAAAAATCGGCTTTTTAACTTCAAGTGCTGAAGTTTGTTTTGACAATTTAACAATTTACAATCTTGATGAGGTGAAATGATGAAATTATTAGCTTTACTCTCTGTATTTTTACTCAGTCCTTTGACTTTTAAAGCTCCGATTTATCAAAATTTAAAACTGGAAAAAAGTCAAGATATCATTAAAGATAAGGCAACTTATATTGTTTCTAAACCATTTGATAAAACCATCAATACTTTTGAGACAACTATTGTCTTACCAAAAGATATAATAAGTTCAGAACCCTTGGGTGTTATATTTGGAAATTATTATAATTCTTCATTCGGCTATGATGGTTCGGTTGATTATTTGATTGATCGAAATGGTAATTTCCGTCTTTATTACAATCGGGTTTCGGGTTATAAAGCAGAAGTTGATCACGTTTTTAAAAATTATGATTTCCGGACTGGCAAAGAAGAACATATTGCTTTGACAAGAGATGCTGAAAATAATCTATTTTCTTTATATGTCAATGGAGAATTGGTCGAAACATATGAAAGCGCTAGTTCAGAAGCTTGCAATTTGATGCGTTATCAAATTGGTTCTGACTGGTCGAATTGGACCAAGAATATCGATGGGCAAAATTCTCGCTATCCATTTAAAGGAAAAATAAAAAATGTTTCGATATTTTCTGATATTAGAACTGCGGAAGAAATAAAAAATGACTTTAACTTAAATCTCAAAGATGAAGATAATTTAATGGGATCCTGGGATTTAGGAGAATGGGAAAATCTTGTTGTCGAAGATCTTTCACTAAATGACAATGATGTTACTTTGGGAAATTATGAATATTATTATGATCTTGAAGAAACTGAAAGTTATGATTATTCAATTTTATGTATACCTGATATTCAGATTACCACGAGATATAATCCTCAGAAATTGGATAAAGAATTTGATTGGTTAGTTGAAAATAAAGACGCTAAAAATATTCAATATATTTCTTTTGTCGGTGATTTAACGGATACTTGTGATAAAAATGATCCAGAAGAAACACAGTGGAAAGTAGTTAAAAGAAATTTCCAAAAGCTTGATGATAATAATGTTTCCTATGGTTTTGTTCCTGGAAATCATGATTATGATGATGGTGTTGGCCGAAGCCGTTCGACTACTTTGATAAATAAGAATCTTCCATATGATAAATATGCTGCAAAATCTTATTTTGGTGGATCATATTTTAAAGGTGATATTGTTAATTATTACAATATTAAGAAGATAAGCGGTGTCGATTATCTATTTTTGAATTTGGAATTCGGTTCGCGCGATAGTGTTTTAAAATGGGCCAATAGAGTATGTGATATGTATCCTAATCATCGCGTTATTATCTCCACCCATTCCTATATTGAACCAAATGGAGAAATTGCACAAAGTTATTCACCTTATGCGGCAAGCAAATATGGAATTGGTGCTGGCAATTCATCAAATGATGGTCAGGAAATGTTTGATAAACTTGTAAAAAAGCATTCGAATATTTTTATGGTTTTTTCAGGTCATAACAGTTCAGATGATATTGTTTATCGTAAAGATTTTGGGGAAAATGGAAATACTATACATTCATTTTTAATCGATGCTCAAGGAACTTTTTATTCAGATTCTTGCGATGTCTTGGCTATGTTTAAATTCAATGAATATGAGAAAAAGGCTTATGTCTATTGGTATTCTCCTGAAAAAAATCAATATTTGAATAGACAAAATCAATTTGTTATCGATTTTGCTGATGAAAAAAATCCTAACATCGGAATAAGAAATAAAAACGAAAATAATGCACAAAATCTTATATGGTTATTTGTAATATCTGGTGTTTTTATCATCGTGCCAACTGGAGTTGTTGCTATTAAAAGAGGTTTAAAAAATGAAAAGAAAAACTAAATATATTCTTTTGCCACTTGTAATGCTATTAACTGCTTGCAATAACAATAATATTTCTTCTAGTACTTCTTCAATTATTTCATCGTCATCTTCTTCAATCTCTTCCAGCAGTTTAACTTCCTCAAGTTCTATTAGTAGCAGTTCTACATCTTCTTATACTTCTTCTATTAATCACGTTATAAGTTTACAATTAAAAAACGTTATCGATGGTTTTATTGAAGGTGCTAGTTTTAAAGTTGATGGCAAAGAAATTGCTTATGAATATAAAGATGAAACATATTTTTTGAAAAACATTGCCTTTGATAGCACTTTAGAGATTATTCATAGTAAATATGCAAATAAGAAAATTACAATAACTTCTGAAAATCTAGGGCTTATAAGCTTAGAATATCCCTATGTAAAAGTTGGGAGTGCGCGTTTTAATTCTAATATTCTATTTAATAATTGGACTTTATTAAATAGCAGAGGATTGAATGAAATTAAATTCCAATTTGTTTCTCCTTATAATCATTTTGTCGGCTCCAATAGTTCGTTAAATTTGTATATCAATACCGGCAATACTTCCACATCTTTAAGAGGTGGTGATTATGAATTTAAGATGACTTCTAATAAGCTATTTGTTTATGATTATGGCTTTGTTCATGATGGAATTGATCTTGATCAATTCAATTATATAAATTATGTTGAAGATGGTAAAACTTACATAAATATTGATATTCCATACAATTTTTTAAAGATTGATTATGATGATATTGTCGGAGTTAATTTCATAGAAAATCTTGTTGATGCGGATATTGTTTCTAATTTGATTTTTGATGAAAAAGAGATTTCTACAATAAATACAACATCATATCCAAGAATTGATGCAACCGGGCGTGTTTTTGCAAATAACCGCAATGTCGATGATCCGATGTGGATCAGCAAAGCTCAATATAAGGAATTAATAGAAGGAAAAGATTATAGCTTTGCTTCACCGAAATATAATAAATATCCTGGCGTTGCAGATGATGTTCATTTTTCTGTCGATTATCAAGATAGTTTAAAATTTAATTTTGTCGGTTTTGGTAAATTTGCAGATACTGAATATTTCCAAATTGTTATCCATAATAATATCATCGATAAAAATTCCTGGAATTTAACTCCGGATGATGTTATTTTCCATATCTATAAGGATAGGGTTGAAATATATAATCAATGCACTGAATTTTTCGCTGTTCAAAATAAAAAAGGAAATCACCTATCAACAATTAAGATTGATAACTACATTGATTATGGACCATATTTTACAATGAATATTGATGTCCCATTTGATCAAATTCCTAATATTCATTCCGAATATGATGATATTTATATCATGGCCGTGGAATTCGATGAAAAAACATTGTATGAAGGCGCCAATTATTATGAAAATTTCTTCTATAAAGGAAAAACATTAGGTGATCCAGCTGATATGATTAGCTATGCTTGTATTGATGCACCAAAAGTAAGAGAATCTAACCTCACTAATGAAGAAAAGAAGAAATTGATTGGAAATAGGAAAATTTCTTTCGCTAATCCTGAAGATACTAGCAATAAAAAAGCTGATGATGTCTATATGAATATCGAAAGAAAAGAAAATGGTTTATCATTTGATTTAGTCGGCTTTGGAGATTTTAAAGATACGGAAATATTTACCTTTGTTTTCCATACATCTAATGAAAATGGTGAAAATTGGAAAATTCAAAATGATGATGTTACCTTGATAGTCAGTCAAACTGTGGCTAAATTTGTCACTGGAACAACTGATTTCTGGGTTGGAACGCGTATTACAAGAAGCAATATCACTACGAAAAATGCGGTGGAATATAAGCGATATGATGGATATTTCACATTGACTTTAGATATTGATTATGATGAAATTAAAGCTTCTTTAAATAAAGATTCGATATTAAAAATGTATGCTTTTGAATTCGGTTTCGGTGGAGCTATGTATAATAATGAACCATGGACCAAATTGATGAGATACGATGGTGAACCATGTGGTGATCCAGCTTTCCAAATCAATTACTTAAATATCTAAATAAAAATCCGCACTTCAATGGTGCGGTTTTTGTATGAAATTTATTTTTTTGGTATTATCAGGAATAAAAAATACAATATTGTATATTTTTTGCCAATTATAAAATAGCTTTTCTTTATTTTATTTTAATTTAATTTTTTAGTAATTAAAAAATACTATCAAATTACATTATATCGATTATAAAATTAAACATTTTTTAATTTTATATAGCTCTTTAAAAATTGAAAATAAATATGGTAAAATAAAAAAGAATTCGAGGAAAAAATGGATAAGATGGATAATTTAATAGAGAAGATCAATGAGTTAGAGGCTTCTTTAAAAGATATTAATTTTAAAATTGATAATTTTAAGCCTTTTGAAAAAATAAGTTCAAGCATGATAAAAGATATTCAGGAATATATAAAAAATATTTCTCCGCTTTTAGCTAAAATTATTGTTCTCAGCGATGGGGAACTTTGCATTGAGGATGATAAGGTCTTTTATAGAAAAGATAAAAGAAGTTCTTATTCTTTTACATATGAAAATTCTGAAACAGTTTTAAAAGAACAAGCTGATAAGATAAATGGATTATTTGTCGATATTATCAGAAATGGAATAACTGACAGCAAATTAGCAAATTTAGGTAAGTCCTTGGTCACTATCTATAACATTTATGAAAATATTGCTGATTTAGAAAAAGAAACTTATAAAAATTTTGTTTCTCTTAGTGATTTAAAGAAACAAAAAGAAAAGATAGATACTGAATTAGCTTCTTTGAATTCGAAATTTGCTGAGAGTAATAAAATTTATCTTCAAAGAAAAAATAAAGTTTTACTTAATGATGTCTCTTCTAATCAAATAGATAATAAAGATATAATTGTAGATTTAGCTTTTGATGATAAATCATCAAAAATTATATCATGGAATCCGCTTAAGGAAATCCTTCGAATTGAAGGTACAACTTTGGATAGTTCTGTTTCTACCGTTAAAGATTTGGTTTTACAAAGCATCTATTCTATTAGTGGTATGAATTATCAATTTATGTATTGCTCAAAAGAAGCTAATATGGATTTGGTAAGTTTTTTCAATAAATTGAATAATTCTTTTGCTGGTCAAGCTTTTTATAATGGATATAATCCTAGTGAAATCATTAATAATCGTTATTTTATTAGAGATGCCATAGCTTCTATTCTTGATTTAATTACAAAAAGACAAGAGCTTTTATCTTCTAATGGTATATACAAAAATATTTATGAATATAATTTGAAAAATCCTAAAGATCAACAAAAATATATTTTCTTATTTTTACAGCAATATCCAACAGGCTTTGAAGATATTGATAATTTCAGCTATTTATTGCAAAGCGCTGCTCAATTAGGCATTTTTATCATTGCTATTGAACGTGCTGAAAAATTTGATGAAGATAATAAAAGATATTTAAAATATATTGATCTTGATGAAGTTAGAAATGTTAATTATTTAAAAGTTTCTGTTGATAATGGTCAATTTATTAATGATGGAGAAGTTTTTAAAACTCCACAATTTGCTGATAAAAAGATCTCGGAATTATTAGCTCCACTTGCTAAAAAAATAAGCAGTCAAAATTCTATTGTTACCTTTGAAGATATTGGATTTGGTGAATTTAAAGAAGAAGGCGATAAGATTAAAGACAGCATTTCAATTCCGGTCGGTAAATCAGGAAATAAAGTTTATAATATCGAATTTGCCAGTGGAGATTTTGGTGAAAATGGTATAGTCGGTGCAATTATTACCGGTGGTACCGGTACTGGTAAATCTTCTATCATCGATAGTTTAATCTTCAATGGGGCGATGAAATATTCTCCGGATGATTTGAATTTTTATCTCATCGATTTTAAAGATGGTATTTCTAATGCCAAATTTATTACTACTGCACAAATTCCTCATGTAAAATTAGTTATGACTAGAAGTGCTAAAGAAGATGCGGAAATTATTTTATCTTTGCTCAATAAAGAGAGAATTAGACGAAATAAAATCTTTACTGAAAATCATGTTACAAATATTCAGTCTTATAATGCAATTATTTCACCGAATAAACATATGCCACGTATTGTTGTAATAATCGATGAAGCTAACCAAATGTTAGCAGAAAATGATTCAAGTGATAATAGTATTGCAGTTTCGAAACTCAATGATAAATTGATTTCATTAATTTCAGTTATTGTTGACCAGGGTCGTAACGCTGGTATTCATCTTATTTTTGCGGCTCAGTATTATAATGCTGGCTTAGAAAAAGCTAGTAGCATGTTAGGTGGAAAGTTCTGCTTTGCTAATCCGGTAGAAAGCGCTATTGAAAAAACTCTTGTCAATTCAAATAATGCTAAACAAATTGTTAATAATGAATGTAAAAATAAACAAGGTGTTTGTGTTTCGATGATTGCTGGTAAAAAAAGCAATGACTATTCAGTTATCAGATGCGGTTTCTTAGGAAAAGAAAAATCTGGCAATGATAAAAAATATGCTGAGATGATCAGAAACAGATGGAAAAATTATGAGATTTCTTTTGCTGTTGCTGGGGAAAATAAACCGATATTTTTTAAAGATTATGTTAAAACAACAAAGATTACTGAAAAAAATAATAATGGTGCACCAATAGGAATCGATTATTGTGATGGAAGATTGCTTTATGTTCCATTTAATAACATCAATACTTCCTTAGGTATTGTCGGTGGAGAAGAAAATAATTTTGAACCAAATACGGATATTCTTATCTCTGTTGTTACCTATGCCTTAAGCATAAAAGGAAGAGTCTTACTCATCGATGAATCATATAGTCAAAATATCGCAAGATTCTTTGATGGTAGAAAAGGAGTAGAAGTTTATAGATCCAATCAATTCTTGGATGCTTTAAAAGAATTCAAAGATATCTACAATGATAGATTTGGTTCAAGAAGAGAAGAAGAACCGGTATTTTTAGTAGTTTGTAATTTACAGATGATTGAAGATTTTATCTATAACCATTCTAGTGCTGAAAATGATAATTCTTATAGCGGTGGTTATCGTCCTTTGAAGTCTGTGCGAGAAGAAAGAGACAAAGCTATTAAAGGGGCTGATACATTTTTCGAGCTTTTGAAAAATATTAAGAAGGTTAGAAATATGTATATCGCTTGTTCCATTGATAATGTTGAAGATTCTATACCTGATAATTTGCAAAGAGAATTCGCTAAAGTTAGCAGCAAGATAATAAATTCACCTTTTAGAGAAGATAAGTATGATTTTTCAGAGGATTTCAGCAAATCCATATTGGATTCATGTCGAAAAGATTCAAACAATAAAAATTTATCACTTCTTCTTTCGATGGATATGGATGGAGAAAATAAATTCGATACAGTATCTAAAGCGCGTTTCTTTAGATATACTCTAGATAGGGAAACTGATGAAGCGATAGATAAGGAGATAAAAAGCAAATGAAAATAAATTCAACTATAGAAAGATATGATGTTAAAGATTTGAATAACATTTCAGCTTCAGTAATTAATATCAATAAAAAATTAGAGTATTTAAATAGATGTGCTGATACTTTGTTGCACAATATAGCTATTGTTGAACAAAGTTTCAATAGCCCTAACATGGTAAGAGCTAAAGAAGAAATCAGGGTATATAAAACTAAATTTGAACAAGCGAATATTGAAATGAATGAATTATTGAAATCGGTCGACGATTTTGTTCAAAAATTAAATCACGCTTGGAGATCTTGGAATTAAGGAGAAGGTTATGGAAAATAGAGGAAAGTCGGAAAAAACCGTTGTTAAAGCTTTTGTCAATGATTTAAGATTTTTTGTTGATGCAATAGTAGATGAATCTAATAAGATGGAAGATGAAGCTGAAAATTTATGTTCTAGCTGGAATGATCCACAATATGATAAATTTAAAGAATATATAGATCAATTGACTAAAGATTTAAAAGATAAAACAAAAATAATCTCGGATTGTGCTAATAAAATTGAAGAAAGAGAACTTAAGGAAATCTAGCTTATGGTTAGCAATGATATAAATATTGATTTTGATAATATTTCTTCTAGTATAAGAAAAATAAATAAATCCATGGATAATATTATTGCCTTGACTAATGGTATGATTAATAATGCTAATTATGTAAATCAGCATTTTGATACTATCAATTTTCGAAACACTTTGGAAAAACTCTTAGAGATAAGATCTAAAGTTTATAATAGCTCAGAAATGGTTAATCGTATCGATAAGTTTATGAAAAATCTTGAAGAAGCGAATAGAAGTTATAAAAATTCGAAAGCTGGAGGTTATTGATTATGGCTAATATTTTGAGTGTTAAGGATTCTGATAGAAGTTTAACTAGTAGTATTGAATCTCTTTCAAGATTTTTTGATTATAATACTAATCAGTGGGATGATGATGTGAGCAATTCCTATTATTCTTATGCCAAAAGTTTAAGTTCTAATGTTTTTATTTTTAACAATATCACTTCTTCGATAGAAAATATAAATAATAGTTTAGATAATTTCGATGAGGAAAAACTTTATTCCCGCGTTAATGATTTTGAAGGAATGGTCAGCAAATTATGAGAAGATCTTTTGCTTCAAAAAGTACAATCAATGATTTTATTTCAAAAAATGATGAAGTGGTCAGAGATTTGGATAATTTTAAAACTAGTGCTGATAATGTTATCGATGATTTATTATTTGAAGTTGATAAAAAGTATCAAAAGGTATCCGATGCTAAGGACAAATTAGATAGACTTATCAGTCAGGCTGAAGATAAGTTGAGCAGAGCGGAAAGCAATTTATCAGCTGCGGTCAGTCAGAATGCGGCAACTCCTTCAACGATTACTGTTACCAAAACTGATAGTCAAGGAAATACAACAACATCAACTAAACCTAATCCACAAAAAGCCGCTTGTCAAGCTAATATGGCTAATGCTTCTTCTACTGTCAGCAACATTCGAAGCATAATTTCCAATATGCGCAGCTATAAAAATAATTTGCAACAGGCTTTGAATTCTCTTTATAGTATGAAAAATAATCTTAATTCTATAAAGAATAATTCTTTGGATAAATGCCGAAAAATTTATGATATGGCTAATAAAGCATCTTCACAAGCTAAAAAAGCCGAAGAAGCTGTTGAGAAATATTTGGGATTTAATATTTAAAATAAAATTATTTACTTGTTTGAAAGAGGATGGAATAAAAAGCTCCTCTTTTTTTAATTTAATCTTTAAGTTATATTTTTTTTTACAATTTTATAAGTTATAATAAAAAAGATGTACTTATTTATTTTTTAGATGAGGTGATTTTATGAGTGGATTATATGATAAAAGTAGTTTAGATCTTTTGAATCAAGAATTAGATGATGAGATTAAGAAAAAAGAACAAAAGATCAACCAGCAGAAAATTGACTCACTTTTAAAAGAAGGAAATACTTTATGTGATGTTGAAAGATTTGATAGTGCACAAAAAGTATTCGAAGATGCCTTAGAATTGGATAAAGATAATGTTCTGGCTAATTTTGGAATGATCAGAGCAATCAGTGAAGAGTTTGTGAATTTAACCGATGCCAAAATTGATAAATATATAAATTTTGTTGTTAAAAATGATAAAGATAATCTCTATATAAAAAATGAAATTTTTAAAACATTTTATAAAAAGTGGAAGAAATATCTAGAAGATAATCCCCGTGATGGAATCTATAGTATTGCTAAACTTGATGAACTATTAGGTAAATATGAATATAAATTAGTTTTGAAATCTCTTGAACATTATTCTGATGAAGGTAAGGGAAAATATACGAAGATTCTAGCGGATTTTTATTCCAAAGGAATTATTGTAAAAAAAGATATGAAAAAGGCTTTATCTCTATATGAAAAGGCTTTTTCACAAGGTGAATATGATTGTACTTTTACTTTGGGAAATTATTATAAAGACAATCTTTATAATGGTGATGAACAAGGAGAAAAAGCTTATGATTGGTACTTTAAAGGCGGCCAAGAAAATCAATCAGATTGCTTAAGTGTTTTAAGAGAAATTCAACGCAAAAAGGAAGAAGAATTTGCTAGAAAATATTATTGGTTGCTTAAAGAAGATGTTTGCATCGATAGATTTAAAAAGAAAAATATCGATAATACTACTTTTAGATCTATTGAATATTATGCTAAAAATAATAAACCTGATTTTAAACACTACTTAGGTGTTTGTTATTTCTTCGGTCTAGGAACTGATGTCGATTATAATAAGGCTTTAGAATATGAATCAGAAGCCTGTAATGAAACTAACTTTGCTGAAGCTAGAAGATATGTTGGTATCATCTGTGAAAATGGATTGGTAAATAATAATGTCAATCTTTCTGAAGCTCGTAATTGGTATGGTAAAGCTATTGATTTAGGCGATGTTGAATCGATGGTTCTTTTGGCTAATATGTATTTGAATAACAACGATAAATATCATGAGAAAGAAGCTTATAAATTATATAAGGCTGCTTATGAGAAAAAGAATGTTGAAGGTGCTATTGGTCTTGCTACTTGTTATATAAATGCTTTTGGTACAAATAAAGATAATAAGAAAGCTATTGAAATTTTAAAGGAATGCAAAAATAATTTTAAAGCGGAGAAGCTTTTAGCAAAATGTTATAGTGATTTCTGTTCTTCTGAAATTAATTATGAGGAAGCGTTTAAAATTTATTTAAAAAATGCCAATAAGGACCCGGAATCAAGTTATGAATTAGCAATTTGCTATCATACTGGACATGGTACAGAAAAAGATTTAGAAAAGTATGCTTTTTATATGGAAAAAGCTGCTAAAGGTGGTTTTGCATTTGCTTATTCTTCTTATGCTGAAATTTTAGAAGAAAGAAAAGACTATAAAACCGCTTTTGAATATTATCAAAAAGCTGTCGATAATGGAGAGTGGAAAAGCAATATAAAATTAGGTGAATACTATGAAAATGGTTATCTAGGTTCAGTTGATTTAACAAATGCCCGTAGATGTTATGAAACTTTGATAATAAAAAATAAAGATAATAAAAGAGCTTTGGCATTAAATTATGTTGCTCTTGGTCGCACTTATCAAAAAGAAGGTATAAATAATTATGCTTTCAAATATTATCAAAAAGGCTATGAAATTGATAAAGTTGGCGAATTTGAGTTAGCTGTTTGTTATTTAAATGGTATTGGTACTGATAAAAATTACGATAAAGCTTTTGCTTTATTGACAAGTGTTGCTAAAACTAAAAATGCCGATGCTAAATATCATCTTGCCCAATGTTATAAAAATGGTTATGGCGTTAAAATAAATCCTGAACAATATTTCAATTATCTTTGTAAAGCCTATGATGAAGGATATAGACTTGCAATTACTGAAATAGTAGCGTGCTATGAAGTAGGATATGGAACTAATAAAGATAATAAGAAAGCTATAAAGATTTTAAAAGAAGATTATCTTAAAACAAATTTTGATTATGAAGCGGCTCAAATTGCTAATTTATATAAAGAAGAAAATGATTACTGCAATTATTTTGCTTGGGGAGAAAAAGCTCTTTCAAGTGAAGATGCCAATTTGATATATGAATTAGCTGAGTGTTATGCAAATGGTGAAAATACAAAAAAAGATTTGAATAAAGCTATTGAGTTATATAAAAATGCCGCTTCTAAAAATAATGTAAAAGCGATGTTTTCTTTAGCTCAATTATATATAACAAATCAAATTTCAGAAGTTGAAAAAGAAGAAAAAGCCTATAAGTTGTTAAAAAAATGTGCCGAATCTGATTATAAATTAGCCTATAAATATTTAGCTGATTGCTTCAATAATGCTTATGGTACTAAAGCTAATAGAAAATTAGCGATAACTTATTATATTAAAGCTGCTGAAGATGGCGATGTTGAAGCGATGAATGCTCTTGTCTTGTTATATTCTGAAGCTAAAAGTCCATATGAAAATTCTAAAGAAGCTTTTAAATGGGCTTTAAAAAGCGCTGAACAATGTGATCTTACAGGAATAATAAATGTTACAAAATTCTATCAAAAGGGCTATGGTACATCAAAAAATATAGAACAATATTTATTTTGGGCTCATAAAGGCTTAGAATTTAATAACGTTGATTGCATTGCAAGTCTTATTAATTTCTATCAAGAAAATCCTAATTATCCTAATAGAAATTTAGAATTGATTGAATTATATAAGATGAAATATGCAAATGGTGAGATAAAGTGTTCAGGTATTATTTCCGATTTATATCATCAAATTGGCAATGAAGAGAAAGCTAAGGAATGGTTAAATAAAAATTTAAGCAAAAATAATCCAGAAGGATATTATAAATTAGCTAAACATTATGAAGAAGAAAATGATTTGACCAATGCTTTTGAAAATTATAATTTAGCTGCTAAATATGGCTATGTAGATGCTTATTTACCACTTTATAATTGCTATATTAATGGAAAAGGCGTAGAAAAAAATTCGGAAGAAGCATTTAATATTTGCAAAAAAATGTATAAAGAAAAAATTAATTCTGGCGCTTTATATTTAGGTCAATGTTATGAGCTTGGTATTGGAGTACCAGTAAATTATAAAACCGCTAATAAGTATTATACTGAAGCTTTGGAAAATAATTATAAACTTGGAAAAGTTTACTATAAATTGGGTTCGGCTTATGAATATGGTCATGGAGCGAGAAGATGTTATGCTGATGCTTTAAATTACTACAATAAAGGTTATGAACTTGGTGATTTGGATTGTACATTTAAAGTAGGACAATTCCATGAAGAAGGAATAGGTGTTCCAAGAAGTATTGCTACAGCAGAAACATATTATTTTGAGTGTGAAAATTCCACAAATCCTCAACATCTTATTAAAATAGCTAGCCGTTATGAAATAAGTAAACGACAAAATTATAAAAAAGCTTTTAAACTATATAAAAAGGCTGCTGATTTAGGCAGTGCATATGCTATGTGGAAAACAGGTATGTGCTATTTATATGGTGATGGTGCTGAAGTTTCAGATGAAGATGCCTATGTTTACTTTAAAAAAGGTAGCGAAAGAAAATATCTTCCTGCTACATATGAATTAGGGCGAATGTATTATTATGGATATTATGTTGAAAAAAATTATGATATAGCTTTTGATTGCTTTAATTTGGCTAAAACAGAAGTAGAAGATTCTTATTTATACTTAGGATTGATGTATATGTCTGGTTTAGGCATAGCAAAAAATTGTAGCAAAGCCTTTGAATGCTTTATTAAAACTCCAGAAACTAACGACGATTATAACTTGGTAACATATAATTTAGCTCTTTGTTATAAATATGGTTATGGCACTAAAGTTGATTATAAAAAAGCAATCCAATTATTTAAAGAAAATGATTCGGGCAATGCTATAGATCCCGATATACTTTATGAATATGCGGATTGTTTAATCCGTTTATATGGAAAAGATATTCCAGAAGGAACAACGGAATTACTATGGAAAGCCCATGATAGATCAAATATTAAAGCTACTTATAAATTAGGCTATTGCTATTTAAATCGCATTGGCTTTAATAAAGATAAAGAAAAAGCTTTCCAATTATTTAAAATTGCAGCCGAAAAAGATTATGCTCCTGCAATGCTAGATTTAGCTACTTGTTATAAAAAGAGAATTGGAACGAAAAAGAACTTAAAAGAAGCACTTAAATGGTATCAATTATACTTAGATAAAACTGAAAAAACTAATATAGAAGAAATAGAAAAAGTTGAAAAGATAGTTAAAAAATTAAAAAGAAAAGTAAAGTAGGTGTGTATGAGTGGATTATTTGATAAGAGTTTATTAGAAAATTTAGAAAATGAAGCTGATGAAAAATTAGAAGAAAAAGAAAATAAAAAAGATTTATCAAAAATTAATGAATTGCTAGAAATAGCTAATGGAGCATGTTTTGTTGAAGACTTTGAAAAAGCTAAAAAAATATATAAAGAAATTCTTGATATAGATTATAAAAACATTGATGGTTATATTGGTTTAATAAGAGTTGAAAGTGAAGACTATACTAAATTTGAGGGAGAAGGAATAGAAAAAAATCTAAGAATTCTCAACAAAATTGATGAAAAATATAGTTACTTAAAAAATAAAGAATTTGCAACATATCTTAAAAATAGAAAAGAATTTTTTAAAAGTCAAAATCAGAATACTGCTCCTAAAAAAGAAATCAAGAAAGAAGAATTCTATAGTTTAGATAAAGTAAAAGAATTAGTAGATTCATATGATTATAAAGAAGCATTACCATCAATAGAACACTATGCTGAAAATTGTGTAGGACCAATGGTAAAACTATTAGCAAGTTTTTATTTAAAAGGAATAATAGTAAATAAAAACGAAAGCAAAGCTTTAGAATTATATGAAAAAGCTTATGATCTTGGTGAAAAAGATAGTGCTAAAGAAGTTTTAGAATACTTAGATAATAAAGGAACATCAAAAACAAGTTCATTATATAAAAATTGGTTACAAAAAACTGGAAAAGTTACAAAAGTAGAAGAACCAAAAAAAGACAACAGCTACAGTAAAAAAGAAACATCTACAAAGGAATCAGAAGATTCAATTTTTAGCTTGGATGAATTAAAAAACTTTTTGGATAAAATTTCTCTTCATAAAGATGAACAGACAGAAGAAATTAATGAAAAAGTTTTAAAAACATTAAATTATTATGCAAATTTAAATGATATATATTGTATAAATAATCTTGCTAGTGCATATAATTTTGGATATTTTGGTTTAATAGTAGATTATAAAAAATCATTTGAACTATTTAATAAATTGATAATGTTAAATTCATATGATGCTTATAATGATATAGCACGGTTTTATGAAAATGGAAATTATGTAGAAAAAAATCCAAATAAAGCAATTGAATACTATACTAAAGCTTATGATTTAAAATGTGATAATTCTTTTACGTGCTATAATATAGCAAGTATTTATTTACGTAATTTTGATAAACCAAATTATGCGAAGGCTTTGGAGTGGTATAAAAAATCAACGGAAAGAAATAGAGATTGGTATGCTTGTTCTCAACTAGGCAAATTTTATGAAGAAGGTCTTGGAACAAATCAAGATTTAAACGAAGCCTTAAAATGGTATCAAAAAGGTCTTGATGATGGCGATAAAAAAGAACGAGAAAATGTTTATAGGTTAAAAAAATTATTAGCTAAAACAAATCAATCAAAGCAGAATATAACAAAAGATGATTCAATCTATTCTTTAAAAGAATTAAAAAATTTTTTAAGTACTATAATTTGTTTTAAAGATAAACAAACAGATGAAGTTAATAAAAAGGTATTGGCAGCATTAAATTATTATGCTGATTTAGATGATATCTACTGCATAGATGAACTTGCTGATGCTTATTGTTATGGATATTTTAAATTAAGGAAAGATGATAAAAAGTCTTTTGAATTAAATCAAAAACTGATTAAATTGGGATACTATAAAGCCTATGATAAAATAGCTCGTTTTTATGAATTAGGCTGGTACGTAGAAAAAGATTTGTACAAAGCAATAGAATATTATACTAAGGCTTATGATTTAAAATGTGATGGTTTATTTACATGCAAAGAAATAGCAAATATATATTTAAATGATTTTGAAATGCCAAATTATTCAAAAGCTTTGGAATGGTATAAAAAATCAGCTGAAAGAAATAATGACTGGTATTCTTTTTCTCAACTTGGCAAATTTTATGAAGAAGGCCTTGGAGTAAAAAAAGACTTAAAAGAAGCTTTAAAATGGTATCAAAAAGGCTTTGATGATGGTGATAAGAAAGAACAAGAAAATATAGATAGAGTTAAAAAACTTTTTAACAAATAAAATTTTATAATATCGAAAATACATATAGTTAAATATATGTATTTTTTATTGCAATTTTATTTTAATATTTTTAAAGAATATTTCTTTTAAAATTGAACAATATTTCAATTGAAAAAAGACAAAAAATAAGTATAATTATTGCACAATTGAATAAGTTTAATATGAAAGAAATGAATAAAGAAAGCGATAGTGTATTTAATTATAGAAAATCTTCAATAAATATTAAGTCATATAGCTTAATAATATATGGCTTTGTTTTATTAGCTCTTTCTTTATTATTTAACTTAAATCTTTTTACTTTATCTTCTATTCAAAGTAGCTTTTTTGATGCTTTCTTTGTTTTGAGCATTAACTTGCTACTTTTTTCTGTGTCTTTATTTTCTGTTATTCAAATTGATAAACGAAAAGAAGAAAAAGATATAGGTATTCAAATTATTAGAGGTGCAGCTATAGGTGTTTTAGCTTTTTCTGCTTCTTTAGTTATAAATACTTTAATAATTTGTTCTAATAGTTTAATTTCATTTTTTAAACAATTAGTTAATTTGATTAATTTCAATTTAATAAAGGATATATTGTGTAATATATTATTTAATTTAAAAGATATATCAATTTCATTAATAAATATAGTAGTTCCAATATTGATAATTCTTTTCTTTATAAAACATGTAAAAAGAAAAATCAAAGAAGATTGTAAATTTGAATTTCGAGTAAGCTTAAAAGAAGAGAAGAAAGAAAAACAAATAGACAATAAAGAAGGAAAGAATCTATCCGTCGGATTCTTATATAAAGTTTTTCCGTAGTAGATAGTTTTTATCAAATATAGACGAAAGAAAAATTTTATAAAAGGAGAAATAAAAATTTATGAAAATAAATAAAAGACTACGTAAAGCATTTACATTAGTAGAATTAGTCGTAGTAATAGCAATAATAGCAATATTAAGTACAGTATCAGTAGTAACATACTTTGGAATAACTAATAGTGCTAAAAAATCAGTAGATGATCAAACAATAACACAATGGAATCAACTTTTATTACTTGAAGAAGAATTAGGAAATAAGTGTGAAACTCCAAGTGAAGCAGTTGAAATAATCAAAGAAAATGGATGGGATGTAGCAAAACTTACCCCAACATATGAAGGAAATGAAATACTTTGGGATCAAGAAGAAAATAGATTCTTAATTCTTGATAAAGATACAGTAACAAATTCAAGAGTAAGAAATGCTTATGAATCTTCAAGAAAAGGAGAATACTGGAGATTCTTAAAAGATTATAGTGAACCAAAAGGATATTCAGTATATATCACAGATCCAGAATTTAAAGTAAGTGAAACATTAATAGTAACAGCAGGTATAGATTTATCAAGAGTTACTGAAAAAGTAGATGTAAAATATGAAAATGTATCCAAAGACCAAAAAGTAATATTAAATACAAATGGTGGAACATTAGAAGTAAGTGATGCAAATGTCGAAGTAAAACACTTTGGAACAGCATCAAAGAGTACAGTATCTTCAAAAAGCTATGAAGAAAAAGGAACAGTAGTAGGAGATACATTAGTAAATGGTGGAAAATATATAGCAACATCAAGTGAAGCCGAAGCTGGAACAGTCTTAGTATCAAGTAAAGATGTAGAATTAAATATCTCAGCAAGTGCAAAAGTAGGAACAGTAGCCGGAACAACAGATGAAGCACAAGCAGCAATAAAAAGTAATACAAATATCCCATCAGATAAAAAATTAGATAGTGATACAGCAGTAGTACCAACAACAGACTTTGCTGGTGGATTAGGTACTGAAAATAGTCCATATATTATTGATAATGAAAATCAATATTTAAATATAAAATTATTTGAAAAAGAAATGGAAACTAAACCATATTACTTTACACTTAATAATAATATTGATTTATCAAAAGTAAATGTTGGAAGATGTGTTTCTAATACATTTAATGGAAAATTAAATGGAAATGGATATAAGGTAGTAGTTAATCCATCACAATATTACATGTTTAATTTTTCTGTAGATAATGTTGTTATTGAAAATTTAACTTGGGTATTAAATGGCACAAATGCGCTTGTTTTTTTCAATAGATATGGAACAATAGCTTCATCTTATGATAAATCATCGCAAAAATATACCACTATAACTAGTCAAATTAATTTGACTTTTAATAATATAAAAATTGAAGGTCAAAATAATAATTTCTATAGTTTTAATACAAAAAATTGTGGATTATTAACATATTGTCAAAGTTATGTAGAAATTTTAAATGCTAAAGATGTTGGTGGAACTCCAGATTCAAATAAAAATTCATATTATGCATATACAAGTGAGACTACAAATTGTATTACAAATACTATAGTAAATAATTGTGAAGTTACGGCAAATTTATCTAGTAATACTTATAATTCAGTACTATTAGGTGGACAAACAGAAAGTATTAATAAAATTAATGTTTCAAACTTTAATTATTCAGGAACATTTATTGGTAAACAAATAGGATTAGTTTTCGCAAATGCTAATGATTCACTTTCAGGGTTATCTTTAATAAACTTTAATAATGTTGAATTAATTGGATCCTTAATTTATACACAAGAATCTAATTCTATGGCTGGAATTACATTTGCAAATAATCGTTTAGAATTAGATGGTGCAAAGAATAATGGTACAATTTCACAAATTATTAAAGATAATAAACTAAGCTTAAATGTTGTTGATTCTAAATATGTTTTAACCGAAGCAGAAAATAACAATGTTGAAAAATATGTAATTTCATTAAGTTTATCTGCTCTTAAATTTACAGATGAAACTTATACAGCTGATTTAGGTGAAGCTTCAATTAATACTTTGACTTTTACAATTAATCCTGGAGAACAAAATTTATATAAATCCAAAAATATAACAAAGCGCCAAGCGTTAGAAAAAGGATTAATATTATCTGAAAATTGGATATCTTCAAATGAAGGAACAAAATGCCAGTTTGTAAATAATAATGGTGAATGGTATCTTGTTATAGACTATGAATCAAGCGGTTATTATCGTGAATTTAAAAATACAGATACATATTGCACTGCATCTGTTTATGCATATGATAATACTGGTAGAATATTACATATTTCAGAAGAATAATTAATAAAAAAATAAAGGCGTGTTTTTTCTAAAGCATGCCTTTTTTTACCATAAAAATAAAAAAACAAATCTCAAATAATCTTTTATTTATTGGATTTTTGAGATTTTTTTGTTTTTAAATGTTGTGTGGATTTTTTATTTTTATAATTTTTTTTGCTTTTTCTATAAATTTAAAATTTTTATAATATTTCTTATTTAAATCTAATCCAAATACATCTGAAAAAGTATTTGTACTTCGAAAGGATGAAAATGGAATTTTTATTTATAATAAATTAAAGTTAAATCATGGAAATGCTGATGATATGTTTGATTACACTGATGAATCGGATGGAACTAAGAGATTATTTGATCTAATACCACTATTTTACGAAAATAGAAAAGTCAGTGTGACATTAATAGATGAAATAGATAGAAGTTTGCACACAAATCTTACTAGAAAATTTTTGGAACTATTTTATAGAACAGATGAGAAAAAGGATTGTCAATTAATAGCAACAACACACGATTCAAATTTATTAGACTTGGATTTATTAAGAAAAGATGAAATATGGTTTGTTGAACGTCAAAATGATCATAACTCCAAAGTATTTTCGTTAAATAAATTTAAAGAAAGATTTGATAAGAAAAAAGATAAAGAATATTTAATTGGTAGATATGGAGCAATTCCAATTTTTGATGATAAATTTGTATTGGAGAAAATAAATGAAGAGTAAATATAGATTAAGTTCCAATGCATTTAAACTTGAAGATGAAGAAGAGAAAATAAAACCACAAAAGATTTTTTTCTTATCGGTTGAAGGAAATGATACTGAAAAAGAATATTTTGATGGAATATGTTAAAGTTATAAGGACAAGAAGTGTAATTAGCGAGATTGAAGTCTTATTCCTTTTGGAAGATAATTTTTAAGTTTTCCTTGGTTCGCTTTACCCCAGCCAAGAGATAATTTTTTATAGAAAACTAAAACTTCTCCTTTATTTGCAGGATCAATATTTATTTCATCTCCATGAAGATAGTCTAAAGCTTCATTTTCAGCTGTTAATATTATCTTATTAGGACAATCATTTAAAGTATGGCTATAAGCATGGGAATAGGTGGATTTTTCCTTTTCATTATATAGTTGAACACCGATCACTTGTGGCTCTAATTTTTCAATACTTTTAAAATAGTGCGAAATAAACCATTCCTTATTTTTATATGTTATTTTCTTTTCTTTTAAAGTTGGATTTGACTCTAATTGTCCACCTTTTTTTAATAGGCAAATATATTGTCCTTCGCCTTGAAAAAAGATAGGAAGAAGATATATTCCTGGTCCTGATGTTTTAAAAAATGACTTATCATCAGGTAAATCAATAATATTATAATTATTGTTATTTTTTAAGAAATTATTTATTTGTTCTTCATCTTCTTTTTGTGAAAATGAACAAGTTGAATAAGAAAGAGTTCCTCCATCTTTTAAAAGCTTATTTGCAATTTCTAAAAGTTCTTGTTGAAGAGGAAGAAGTCTTTCTAGTTTTTCAAAAGAGAAGTCTTCTTCCAATTCTTTTTCTTTGCGGTACATACCAGTTCCCGAACAAGGGGTGTCAAGAATTACTTTATCAAAAAAGTTTTGGAAATTCTTAAGAAAGAAACTCGGTTCGTGGTTTGTTATGATGACATTAGTTAAACCCATTCTTTCCACATTTTGCTTTAATTGATTGACTCTGGTTGAAGAAATGTCGTTGGAGATAATTAATGAATTGGGATTTTTAATGGCATAAGAAATAGTTTTACCACCGGGAGCAGCACATAGATCGATGACTATTTCATTTATTTCCGGATTCAAAAATCGAGAAATTAAAGTTGCACTTGGATCCATGATATAAAAAGCTCCACCGAAGTGTTCAACTGTTTTGCCTAGTGGATCTAAAAAGCGGAAAAGATATTTATCATCTTTATCAACTTCTATATTATGTAGTTTTTGAAAATCTTCCATATCGAGTTTGTTTGGATTATATATAGCTCCTTTATATGGAGGAAAATTGCGTGATTCTTCTAATTTATTTATATCTTCTTCAGATAAATAAGGACATAATTTTTTAAAATCTATCATGGTTAAAGTATAGCAAAATTATAAAGTTTTTGTGAATTAATAATCGATTTTTTAAATATATAATAAAAAATAATGTTACAAGATAAAATTATAATTGTGAATAATATATTCTATTTTAATAACTCTAAAATGTAATTGTTAATATTATAAATACTTGATTAATTTCTGAACTTACATAAGACTTTTCCATATAAAAAGTTAGAAAAGTTTACTAATTTTATAATTAGAATTATCCAGTTATTAAAATTAATGTAAAAAAGTAAAATTTTTTATATAATATAACGCTTTCATATACTTATTTTTTTATTTTGTGATATATTTAAAGTAGTTAGATACTTGGAGGTATTAATGATGGCTACAAAAACAAAGACAACAACTGTAAAGAAAGCTTCAACTCGTACAAGAAAAGTCGTTCCTACTGCCGAACTTTACATAGTTAATGGTGGTGAAGCAAAATTTGATAAGGCTCATGGCTTTAAAAAGAGTGTTTCTCCTATTTATGGCGTAGAAGAATATTCTTGGACAGGTAAATTAACAAAAGGCGAAGTTAAGTTTGTTCGTCCTACAGGAACTTCTGTTCCAACAAATAATATTTATAATTCTGGTATTACTCTTATCGGCAAAGCTCTTCACGCTTTTTCTATCCACAACGCTTTAGTTGTCACCGCTGAAGGCTCTTGCGATCAAATTATCACCTATGGAAATCCAGATACCAAGCTTGAATATGTAGGCGATGAAGAAGTTCATACAGTTTATGTCCGTGTTTATGATAATGCTAATGGCGGCGATTTGAACGATCGTTGGATTGCTTTATCTATCGACTGATAATACTTTTTAAAATTGGGAGGGGTTCCTCCCTTTTATTTTTCAAAAAAATATAATTATTTGCATTATTTTCAATTTAAAATGTGTTTTATTTTTTTTATGCATAATGTATAATTTGAATAGAGGTTAAATTATGAGAATTGTTGATGTTATTAATAAAAAGAAAAATGGTGAAGTTTTGACTTCAGAAGAAATTAAATTTTTTATCAATGGCTATGTTGAAGGAATAATTCCTGATTATCAGGCTTCGGCTTTACTCATGGCAATTTTGCTCAAAGGGATGAATAAAGAAGAAACTTTTTATCTTACTGAGGCAATGCTCAATTCCGGAAAAATAGTCGACTTATCCATGATTAAAGGAGTTAAGGTCGATAAGCATTCTACCGGTGGTGTCGGCGATAAAACTTCTTTGGTTTTAGGACCTCTTGTCGCTAGTGCTGGCGTAAAATTAGCAAAGATGTCTGGCCGTGGTTTAGGCCATACTGGTGGAACTCTTGATAAACTTGAATCAATACCTAGTTTTGATGTCAATTTATCTTCCGAAGAATTTATTAAACAAGTTCAGAATGTCGGCATGGCTATCATCGGTCAAACTGCTGATTTAGTTCCAGCTGATAAAAAATTATATGCTTTAAGAGATGTTACAGGTACTGTTGATTCTATTCCTTTGATTGCTAGCTCAATCATGAGTAAAAAACTTGCTTCGGGCGCGGATACAATTTTACTCGATGTCAAATTCGGTGAAGGCGCATTTATGAAAACTATGGAAGATGCTCAAAAACTTGCTCATCTCATGGTTGAAATCGGACGTTATTTCAAAAAAGATACTAGAGCTGAGATCACAGCTATGGGTGAACCTTTAGGAAATGCAATAGGCAATTCACTTGAAGTTAAAGAGGCGGTTGAAACACTTCTTGGAAAAGGTCCAAAAGATTTAACAGAACTCTGTTTAGATTCCGGCGCAACTATGCTTTTACAGGCCAAAGTAGTTTCTACCCGTGATGAAGGAAGAAAACTTCTAGAAAATAATTTATATTCGGGAAAAGCTTATAAGGTTTTCTTAGAATTTGTCAAAGCTCAACATGGTGATGTTTCTTATATTGAAAATCTCGATAAGTTCCCTGTAGCTTTATATCAAGAAAAAGTAAAAGCCTTAAGAAGTGGATATATTGCTAAGCTTGATGCCTTAACAATTGGTATCGCTTCGATGAAGCTCGGCGGTGGACGTGAAAAGAAAGATGATATCATCGATATGGCAGCAGGTATTGTCTTGAATTATAAAGTTGGCGACCACGTCAATAAAGGAGATGTCTTATGTACTTTATATACGGAAAGACCTCATTATGATATCATCGCTAAAGAAGTATTAAGCGCTTATGATATCGTTGATGAACAAGTAGTACCAATGCCATTAATTTACGAAACAATAGAATAAAAAGTTATAAAAGTAAGCTTCGGCTTGCTTTTTTTAATGTAATTCATTTTAAAATTAATGTAGGGAAATATTTCCAATATAGATAGATAATTGGTATGATTTATATGTATGTAAGAGGTTACATATATAAAATCACCTGTTTTTTTGTTAAGAAACACTTATTCAATGGCGGGTTTGATTTTAAATAGATTGGATTGGTGTTTTTATGAAGATTAAGTATTTAGGTACCGGAGCCTATGAAGGTATTCCCGCACTATTTTGTACGTGCCCAATATGCTTAAAAGCTATGGAAAAAGGTGGAAAAAATATTCGTACACGCTCACAAGCTTTGATCGATGATAAAATTCTCATCGATTTCAATGCTGATACTTATTCTCATTTTATTACTCATAAAATTGATTTTACCAAGGTCAAATGGTGCTTTATCACCCATTCTCATTATGATCATCTTGATGTTGGCGATATTCAAATTATGAGACCGGATTATTCTTATCATCCTGATTATGAATTTACTTTCTACAGCGGAGATAAAGGATGCCGGATGATAAGAGAGAAAATAGAACCGGATTTTATGAAAGATGTAGCTAGATGCAAATTGCTCAGGGCATTCAATCAAGAGTTTATCCCTGGATATCGCATTACGCCGCTTCCGGCTAATCATGATCAAAATGCTTCGCCTTTTATCTTTTTGATTGAAGAATTAAAGACAAAAAAACATATGTTATATGCTCATGATTTTGGGTTCTTTTTTGAAGATGTCTTCGATTATCTCTATCATAATGTCAAGCATTTGGACTTGGTGAGCTTAGATTGCACTGGAGCAATAAAACTAGGATGGAAAGATCATCATATGTCGATCGATGTCGATAAGGAAGTTATGGAACGTTTAAAAAAAGATGGCATAGTCGATGATAAAACAAAGATAGTTTTAAATCATTTCTCCCATAATGGAGGAGCAAATTACGACGACCTTGTAAAATTAGAAAAAGAATTGGGTGTAATTATAAGTTACGATGGTTTGGAGGTTGAATTCTAATGAAAAGCTTAATTTTGAATGAAAATATAAGAATACAAAAATTAGATGAATGCATTTTAAGAATAGAATATTCAAAATATGGAGAATTCTGCGATGAAAATACATTTTTAGTTGCTGGAAAAAGTTCATTTACTGAAGAATATAATTTAAATTATAAAGAAGATGAATATAATTATTTATTAGATTTTAAAGATTATGAAATCCGCGTTGATAAAAATTTAAAACAACTTACAGGAATAGCAGTTTATAAAAACAATAAATTAGTCTATAAATATAAGAAAATTGCTAATAGTGGTGAACTTCCATCAATTGAAAAAACACCGCTTATTTTCCCATTGATCGATAAACCTCAGATCATTGTTCCTGAATGTGGATATTCTTATTTAAATAAAAAGAACAATGGTTTTAAAGTCAATAAAAATGCCAATGACCTTTATCTGTTTTTTGTCGAAGGTGATTATAAATTGCTGAGAAAAGAATATGTAAAACTTACTGGTCGCCCTGATATGGTCCGTTTAAAAACCTTAGGAAGCTGGAACTCTAAATATTATCCGTATAGACAAGATGAAGCTGAACAAGTAATTAGAGATTATGAAAATCACAATATACCTTTGGACAATATTGTCATCGATACTGATTGGCGCAAAGCGAGCGATAGGGGAATAGGATATGATATCGATGAGAATCTTTTCCCAGATATGAAAGGCTTTTTCAATTTTGCTCATGATAACAAAGTTGAAGTAATGTTAAACGATCATCCTGAACCTCAAGATGGTGCTAAAAATTGCTGCAGTCCTAATGAAGTTAAATTCCGTGAAGAGAAATTAACTGGTCTTTTAGAAATGGGCTTAGATTACTGGTGGTATGATCGAAACTGGCATACTAAATTGATTTCTTTAGATGGAGTTATTAATCCTGAAACCTGGGGACAATATCTTTTCCATGATATCACCCGTCATTATTATGAAAAAAATAAAAAGGGAAAATATCCACTCCGGGCATTAGCGATGAGCAATATCGACAATGTATCCAATGGTTATTATTATCATATTACCAATTCTGCCTCACATCGCTATCCATTCCAATGGACAGGAGATATCACTTCATCTAGTTCTTCCCTGATGGAAAATATCTATGATATCTGCCGTGCTAACTTAAATGAAATAATTTATGCTAACCCAGATTGTGGAGGTCATATCGGCAACCCAGATAAGGAATTATTTTTAAAATGGATGCAAGTAGGATCGCTTTTACCAGTATTAAGACCACATTGTTCAAATATGGTCATAAGATATAGAGAACCATGGAATTACGATGAAGAAACAGAAGATATCTGCCGCAACTATTTTTCTTTGCGTTATCGTCTTTTAGAAAAAATCTATAAGGATGCGCATAAATCCTATGAAGATGGTTCACCACTTGTTAAATCCTTATCATGGGATTATCCAAAAGATAAAAATTGCACTAAATATTTCGGCGAATATTTCTTCGCAGATATTCTTGTTGGTTATTTAGATTATGCCTCAGCAAATTTCTGCCAAAAATCCTTGCTCAGCGGAAAAGATTATGTTGGAAAAATTAAATGCCGCTATTATTTAGGAACAAATTTAGAAGGCGAACCAATATTAGAAAAAGAATATAAAAAAATCGATTTTGAACTAGTCAATGTTCCACTAGAAAAAGAAGTTCCAACCTATAACTTCTCAGCAATTTTTGAAGGTAAAATCAACCTCACTAAAAAGGTCAGTCTCTTGGTGGAAAACGATGATGGCGTTCGAGTTTATATCGACAATAAATTAGTTTTTGACGATTGGAATAACCATGGGGCAATAATTATGCCTATCGGTGAATTTGAAAAAGGAATTCATGATCTGAAGATCGAATATTATCAAGCTGGAGGAGAAGCTTTTCTCAAATTATTCAAATCAACTTATGATTATTCAAAACAAAATAAGATGTATCTTCCAGAAGGTGAATGGCTTAATCCATTTAATGGAAAAATCATTCAAGGAAATAAAGCTATCCATGTTGTTGCTGGAATCGATGAATTGCCGATGTATTTAAAATTAGGTACTATATATTCACTTTTAAAAGAAGCGAATCATGTGGAAGATTTAGACTTTTCTAAGATGACTTTAGATTATTACCCTTCGATTACAAATTTCATCGAAGATGAAATCTATGAAGATGATGGTAAAACTACCGGTTATCAATTCGGTGAATATAGAAAAAATAGATATAAGACCAGCTTCGATGAAAAAGAACAAGCCTTTGTTCTTGATCTATTTAAGGCGGAAGGAAAATATCAACCATATTCAGAAAGAGAATATATATTGAAATTCCATCTTTTAAAAAGATATGAAGTAGAAAAAATAGTTTTAGATGGCCGAGAAATCACATATAGAAATTATTCAAAAGACAATAAATTATTTGTCTTATCCTATGGTGATAAAGCTAGAGAAAGCAAGGTATCTTCCGCTCATTTCAAAGTTGATTTAAATGCTGATCACCAAGTGAAAATTTACATTAAGAAACATTAAAAATTTGTAATTCATAATAAAAATAATGTGAAGATTACAAAGACTATATATAGTAAAATTATAGTGTAATCTAAATAGTTAGATAGAAAGAGAAGGACATATGAATACTGATCAAAGAATAGAAGCGTTAAAAGAAAGATTTGTTCGAAAATTTAAAGAAGAAGCTACTGATGTTTTTTCTTCCCCAGGTCGAATTGAACTTTTAGGAAACCATACCGACCACAATAATGGCAAAGTTTTGGTTTCTACAATCGATTTAAATATTTTAGCTGTCGCCAGCAAAAGAGATGATAATCGCGTAGTCTTTTATTCTAAAGGCTTCCCTAAGATGACAGTCACCTTATCGAGATTGAAATTACACGAAAATGAATATGGTACATCTGTTGCCTTAATTCGCGGTGTCTTATTTAAGATGAAACAATTAGGCTATAAGATCGGTGGCTTTAATGTAGTTTCCGATTCTACTATTTTCAAAGGAGCCGGTGTTTCTTCTTCAGCAGCTTTTGAAATTTTAATTGGCAAAATTATTTCCTATTACTATAATGAAGATTCTATAGCGGCCTTCAAATTAGCACAAATTGGCCAATTTGCTGAATCGGTATATTTCAATAAGCCATGTGGTTTACTCGATCAATCGGGAATTGCTTTAGGTGGTATCAATTATATCGACTTCAAATATCTTGTTGAACCAGTTATCAAAAATATTAAAGTAAAAATTCCTGGATATCAATTCTTACTTATCAATACTGGTGACGATCATTCTAAACTTACACCATGCTATGCTGCAATCAAAGATGAAATGGCCATGGTCAGTCATTATTTTGGTCAAAAAGTTTTACGCGAAGTCGATGAAGAAGAATTCTATAAGCACATCGATGAAGTTGAAAAGAAAACTTCACATCGTGCTGTCCTCAGAGCTACTCATTACTTTGAAGAAAATAAACGCGTTGCCAGAGCTTATGAAGCTTTAACAGTCAATGACTTTAAGACATTCTTTAAGATGATGGATGAAAGCGGCTTATCATCATATAACAATTTACAAAATTGCTATGTTGAAAGCGAAGAAGAAAAGCTTCCGCAAGCACTTAAATTTGTTAAGACCTTAAAAGGTGAAATTTATTCCCGCGTCCACGGCGGTGGTTTTGCTGGAACTATGCTTGTTGTTATCGCTGATAAAGACTTTGAAGAAAATTATAATATCTTAGTTGAAAAATATGGTAAGAATAACGTCATGCGCGTTGCACTTACTGAAAATGGAACCTGCCATCTTTAATGAGGAAAAAATATGGATAAAGCCAAACTTATTGAAGAATTAATTTGCTATGCTACAAAAAATCTCTCATTGAAAGAACTTGATTCCTATTATGTTCGCAATATTTTAATGAGAAAATTTAAAGTCGATAAAACCTATGATGGAGAAATAGATAAAAAAGCTATTGAAGAACTTTCTTTACCAGATATTTTAATTGAAAAAATTAAAGAATTAGCTAAAGAAGAACATTTAGTCGACGAAGGTGATGAAGATTTATTCGCCTGTGAAATCATGGGAGACCTTTCTTTGCTTCCCCAAAATTTTGTGGATGAATTCCATAAAATTACGGAAGAAAAAGATAAACAAGCCGCACTTGATTGGGCTTATGATTATGAAATAAAAAATAATTATATCGCCAAAAGCGCTATCGATAAAAATATAGTATGGTCTTGCCAAGATGGAAAAAGACATGTAGAAATATCTATCAATTTGTCTAAGCCTGAAAAGACAAATAAAGATATTGCTAAAGCAAAAGCTGCTCCAGCTACCGGTTATCCAAAATGTGCATTATGCATTGAAAATCTTGGATTCAAAGGTGGAAACGGAAAGCCTCCAAGAGAAAATATTCGTATTGTACCTCTTACTTTATGCGGCAATCCATGGTTTTTACAATATTCGCCATATGGATATTATTATCAACATGCTATAGTTATCAATACTAAGCATTCACCGATGTTTATCAGCCGTCAAACCTTTGCTAATCTTTTATCATTCCTCGATGTTTTCCCAACATATTTTGTTGGCTCCAATGCTGATTTACCAATTGTCGGAGGATCTATTTTAGCCCATGAGCATTATCAAGGTGGAAGACATCGCCTTCCAGTTTATGATAGTGCTGACTTATTTGAAATTGAACATAAAAATTTCCAAGATTTAAAGATAACATATTTGGATTGGTATAATTCAGTTATTAAAATTTCCGGCAAAAATAAAGAAGAGATTGTTGAAGTTGCTGATAAAATATTTGAAGCTTGGAAAAATTATGATGATCAAGAAGTTAAAATCATCCATAAGACAACCGAGCAACATTCGACAGTTACTCCGATTGCCATTTATGAAAATGGACTTTATAATCTCTATTTAATCTTGAGAAATAATAGAACAGATGAAGAAAATCCGGAAGGTATTTTCCATGCTCATAAAGAATATCATAACATCAAGCAAGAGAGCATCGGTTTGATTGAAGCCATGGGCTTATTCATTCTTCCAGCCCGTCTTAAAAGACAATTCAATAATATCAAGAATATTTTATCCAATGATAAATATGATATTGAAAATATGTATGCAACTTCTGAAGATATGAAAGTTCATAAAGATATGATTGAAAAATTAATTTTGTCTTATGGAAGAAGAAATACACTAGAAGAAGCTGAAAAAAATATCACTGAATATGTCAATAACACTTGTATCAATATTTTGAAAAATACCGCTGTTTTCAAAGAAGATGAACAAGGTCAAAAAGCTTTGAAGAAATTCTTAACCAGCATTAATTTATAAAATAGAAAGAGAAAATTATGATTACTAAAACATTTTTTGATAAATATAAGAGCGAAGATATCAATTTATTTACTTTAAAAGGAGATAATATTGAAGTTGGTATCATTGAATATGGTGCTACTATCAATTTCATAAAATTTGATGGAATCGATGTCGAATTAACTTATAAAGATTGCCAAGATTATATTGATAATGCATCATATTGCGGTGGTACTATTGGAAGAGTTGGCAACCGTATCGCTGAAGGTGTCTTTACTCTCAACGGAAAAGAATATCACGTTGCAGTAAATAATGGTAAAAACCATCTTCATGGTGGAATTGAAGGCTTTGACAAAAAAATCTTCAAGAGCGAAGTACAAGAAGATAAATTAGTTATGACATATTTAAGCAAAGATATGGAAGAAGGTTATCCTGGTAATTTGTCTTTAAAAGTAACTTATAGTGTTAAAGGAAATACATTATTTGTCGATTATGAAGCTACTTCTGATCAAGATACTTTATGGTCCCCAACAAATCATGCTTACTTTAATTTAGATGGACAGGAAAAAGGTTATTGTCACAATAATCTTTTGATGATCAATGCCGATTATTATAATCCAGTTGATGCTAACTTGATTCCTGATGAGAAAAAAAGTGTTGAAGGAACAATATTTGATTTCCGTAAACTCAAAAAGATTGCCACCGATATCGATAATGAAGAATTAAAACCATTTGCTGGGTATGATCATAACTTCATCTGCAACGATTCTTTAATCTGTGAAGCCAGAAGTACTTTGACAAATATCGGTATGAAGATTTATTCAAATTTACCTGGAGCCCAGTTTTATTCTGGTGGTCCAGCTAAAAGAGGCTTTGCCATCGAACCTCAACTTGTTCCAAATGCAATAAATAATAATAAATATACAAAACCAATCTTACATAAAGATGAAGTTAAGAAAGAGTATATTGAATATTCTTTTTTCAAGGTAAACTAAAATGATATTTGATGCCTTTTTTACAAAATCCGCTGGTTGTTGGGTCTATAATCCGGAAGAAGAGAAATTTATCAAAGGTAAAAAATCCCATGGATATGGAATTATAAAATATCCAGAAGGATCTATTTACTATGGTGATATCTATTACGACGGAGAAAATTTCAATAAATTAGGAAAAGGATTTCAAGACTTTTCCTATTCTGGAATTAGATATGATCTAAGAAAATTTTCCATTCAAAGATATTTATATTCTGGAGAATATGATTACCGCAAGACCGATTGGATTTATGGGAAAGGCATTTTATATTATCTCGATGATGAAAATAAACCATTAGCCCATGTTCCAGGAATTTATAGTGGACTTGAGAAAATCGATGAAGCTGAAGTGGATGAAGAAGTTATTGAGGAATTTAAAAATACTCCAACCACTTTGCCAGCTCTGTCATTTGCAAGTTATATAGGAGAGCATATTAATCCGAAGTATATGCTTATCGGTGATTCATATTTCGATTTGTTTGATAATATCGATTTTGCAGGTGATTATAAATTAGAAAATTTGCATAAAGATATTTTGAATTTAGGAGTTTGCGGATATACATATCCTGAATTTATACCACTTTTAGATTCGATGAAAAAAGTTCAATCGGTTCAGCAAATTTATGTAAATTTAGGATTTAATGATCTCCATAAAAGCCGTACTAAAGATGAAGTATTTAAAGATGCTAAAGTTGTTTTAGAATTTTTGAAAACAACTTTTAAAGATGCAAAAATCGGTGTTTTAAGTGTTGTTTCTAGTCCGATTTTTAAAAACTTCTTAGAAGAAGAAACTTCTTATAATAAGCTTATAGAAGAATATTGCCAAAAACAAAATTTTGAATTTATCGATATGAGAGAAAAGATGGAAGAAATCGATAAGGAAAAAGGTGCTTTCCACATGGATAATATTCATCCAAATAGCAATGGCTATAAATACTATGCTAAAAGATTATTTGGCTATGAGAATTAAATATGAAATATCAAGAAATATATTTAAAAGATATCAATAATGCTATTAAAACAGAAGCTAAGTTATGCTGTTATATCCCTGATAATTTTCAAGAATATTGCCAAAACAGAAAAAGAAGAGCAATGTTAATTATTCCCGGTGGTGCATATACTTTTGTCTCTGAAAGAGAAGCCGAACCAATCGCCTTAAGACTTATCGGAGAAGATATTGCATCATTTGTTTTAAAATATACTGTCGGTCCTTATAAAGATGAGAAAGTTCCACTTTTAGAAGCGTATACAGCAATTTTATATATAAGACAAAATGCTGAAAATTTCCATCTTGATGAAAATAAAATCGGTGCTATTGGGTTTTCAGCTGGTGGTCATTTTGCTTCTTGTTTGCCTTTATATTCTGAAGAATATCTGGAAATATTAGGATGCAATAAAGAAGACTTAAAAATTGATATAGCAGTTCTTTCTTATCCGGTTATTTCGATGAAAAAAGAACTTACACATCTAGAGACAAGATATAATAGAACACTCGAAGATGAAAAACTTGTTAGAAAATATTCTATAGAAGATCATATAAACGAAGATTATCCACCGACATTTATCTGGTGTACAGCTGAGGATAAATTAGTTCCACCTCTAAATTCTTTGATATTAGCGCAGAAGCTGCTTGAAAATAAAGTTGAAGTAGAATTGCATATGTATCCTCATGGTGTCCACGGATTAGCCTTAGCTAATGAAATTACAAATGTTGTGGAAAAAGATGTTCAAAATTGGATAATTGATGCGATAAGATTTATCAAAAAACATTAAAGTTGGGAAACCAACTTTTTTAAATGAATAAATTTCATAAAAATACATATAAAATAACAAGGAGATATTATGAAATTTATTCTTATTTTATTTGTCCTACTATTTAATTTAAGCATTAAAACTGATACACAAAAGTATAAATTACCACAAAATGAAGAATTGAAATTAAATGCTAAAAGCCATATTCTCATGGATTTTGATTCTGGAGAAATATTATATTCCCACAACGAAGAAGAAAAACTTTATCCAGCATCGATGACAAAAATGATGGGAATGCTTTTAGTTTTAGAAGCGATAGATGAAAATAGATTAAATTGGAATGATATTGTCGAAGGATCAGAAACAAGTTCTTCAATGGGAGGAACACAAATATTTTTAGCACCGAATGAAAAGATGAGCGTAGATGATCTATTTAAAGCCGTAGCGATAAATTCGGCTAATGATGCCATAGTTGCTCTAGGTGAAAAAGTAAGTGGAAATATCGATTCATTTATTGACTTGATGAATAAAAAAGCAAAAGAATTAAATATGGTCAATACTAATTTTAAAAACGCCACAGGATTTGATAATGAAGAACACTATACAACAGCTAAAGATATGGCAATTTTAGCTAGAAATTTATTAAAACACGGAGAAGATGTTCTTCGCTATACAAGGATGAAAGAAGCCTATATAAGAAAAGATACAGCAAATCCATTTTGGCTTGTTTCAACAAATAAACTTCTTGGAAATTATGAAGGATTAGATGGTTTAAAGACTGGTTTTACCAATAAAGCTGGTTATAACCTAACAGCGACTGCCTATAGAAAAGGTGTAAGATTAATTTCTGTTATTATGTGCGCTAAAACAATTAAAGAGAGAAGTCAAGATACTGTAACTTTGCTAAATTATGGATTTTCTAAAGTTAAAGCGATAGAAATATTTGATCAAGATACATCTTTAGCTACTTTTACATTCAAAAATGCTTTGACAAAAGATACAAAATTATATCCGAAAGAGAAAATAAATCCTGTATTTCCTATAAACGTAAAAGCAGAAGATTTAGATTATAAAATAGTTATAACTAAATCTTCTGCACCATTAAAAGCTAATGACGTTGTAGGCTATCTTATAATATCTTATAACGATATTACAAGAAATTATGATGTTGTTATCAAAGAAGATGTTCTTACCAAAGGGTATTTTGATTATTTCTTTGAATATTTGAAAGATATGATGTGCTAAAGCTTTTCTATTGTTACAGTGATGGATTTGATGTAGATTCTATTTACTGATGATACAGTAATTGGAGCAGTTGATTTATTAGTATTTTCATATATTGCAATATTATTTGTTTCAGATAATTCAAAAGTATTCTTATTTATAACTAATTTAAATGAATCGTCTTTATAATTTACACATTCTATTGATACTTTATTAATGCAATATATATTATTATTTAAGGTAATTTGTATTTGACCTGGAGTATTTTTAGCTCCTAGTTTTAATTTTCCATCATCTGCGTAGACTTTTGAATATTTAGTACTTATTAATACTGGATTAAATGAAACTAAATCTTTATATTCTTCTGGTTGTGTCATAAGATTTGATAAAGTATCTAATGATAATATATCATTTGAAGATGTTTTTGATTTTTCAAAAGTATATTTTAATTGTAAAGTTTCAATTTCTTTCTTTTCTATTACTTTTACTTCAAAAAGAGTATAGGCTTCAGATTTAATAGTTGAAGTGATATAAATATAAATATCTTTGGTAGTATCATTAAGTTTATTGGCAGTTAATGTTCCATTATCTACACTTACTATATCTGAATTATCTGATTTCCAAATTACAGATTGATCAGCACCATTGGGTTTAACAATGGCAAGTAATTCAATTGAAGTTCCTACTTCTATTTCTAGAGTTTCTTCAACAAGAGTATTATCTGAACTTTTATATATTTCTATACTTTTAGGATTTGGTTTAGGAGCTTCTATATTAAATGAAATTTCTGTATCTGATGTAAGAGTAAATGAATAAAATCCATCGCCTTCATCTTTTATTTCTGTGTTGTTATTACTAATAATACTTATGAGTTTGTAACCAGCATCTAATTTGTCTTTATTTATTTCAAACATTATTTTTATTTCAGAACCATATTTAACTTTGCAGTTGTTAGATAATTCTTTGCCTTCACTATTTAAGAAATATAAAGTATAGTAGTCTTCTGGAATATCAATTTTCCAACTAAGATTAAATTCTTTATTAGTATCGATAGTGAATGTGGCTGAAATTGTTATAGTAGATTCTTCAAAATCTTTTAAAACTAAATCATATTTTTCGTCAGCATTAATTTGAAGATCTTTATTATTTGCCATTACTTTTTCTGTAATGTAATTTTCATTTGGACTAACTGAAATAGTTAATGTTTCATCACTAGAAACTGATGCTCCATTTTCAATTATATTTCCTGCCGAATCAATTATTGAAGTAATTGAACCATTTGTAGAATCACTTATTGAAATGGTTTTTACATCGAAATTGTAATAAATTTTTATTGCTTTAATATGGAATTGTTTTTGGGTTATTTTTAATTGCAATTCATCAAAAGAATTTGAATAAATAGCTACATTATTTTTTGAATTGGTAGATAATTTGCCATTTGTACATGTTATATTTTTAAAATTAGAATTGGTATTTGCTAAAAATTCTATTTCTAATCTTTGGATTTGCTTATTAGTCTTATTTGTTATAGTTATAGAATTATTTACATAAAATCTGAGAGCATTATCTGAATTGCTAATAAATCCCGGATTATTACCAGAATTTTTATCAAAAGTAATATCAAAATAATTTGAAGTAATACTTGTTAAATTTTTAGTATCACCATTAAATGTTATTCCGTTTTTACTTGTTCCGCCTTTTACATTAATGAAATCGAAGGCAATTAAATCAACATCAGCAGGAGTAACTTCGATAACATTAATTGTTATTTCGTTACTTGTAATATTATTGTCACTTGTATATTTAATTGTTGCAGTTCCTAAAAATAGAGCATGAACATATTTAATTTCATTTTCTTCAATTATTTCAATTGAATTAGTTGATGACTCAATTGTTGGAGTAATAGTTCCTTGATAATTAGCAGGGAGAATTTCTATGTTTAAAGGAGTTTTATCGTTAATTAATAAAGTATTATTGTCTACATTGATATTAATAGATTCAATTTGTTTAACTGGTCTTTCACAAAGAGTAACTGTTATTGAACGAAGTTTAACGTGTCCACTTGATCCAATAACAGTGAAAACAAATTTTTCATTGTTTCCTGTGATGGAATTGTTTAAAATTTTTTCACCGTTATAAGTTAAGTAATTTGAACTATTATCAACACCATAATCAAATTCAACTTTTGAAATATTAAGTGTTGGGTGAGAAATTGTTATTGTATTTCCTGAGTATACGCGAGTTTCATTATATCTAGATTGATATGAAGGCTCAGAAGTACCTGTTCCTTTTGAAAGTAAAACGTTTACTTTTGATATTTCCAAATTCTTATTATTGTTATGGTTTTGAGTATAATCGAATGTTACTTTATCATTGGTACTAACTTCTTCTTTAACAGTAATTATCTTATTTGTAATAGAAGAATTAGTATTCTCATTACCATTGATATCGGTAATAGTAGCGGTAATTTCTAATGTACCATTATCTGGCTTCTTTAAAATTGTTAATTTATTTCCATTAATTGTTGCTATATCACTTGCAATGTTATTAGCAAATTTAAATTCAACCTTGTCGGTGCTATTAACTGGAGCGATATCGTAGTTAAGATCTATTGTTTCACCTATTGTGGCAATATCTTTACTGGATTTAATTGCTACTGAAGTAGAAGGAAGAGAGAATTTTTCAATGTGAGTAATGTGTTGGAATTCGAAAAATTGTTTATAAATAGTAACAAAAGCAGAGAAACTAAAGCGGTCACCAATTTTTAGTGAACCGAGAAATTCTTGATTATCAGTATCTCCTTTTGTATATAAGTAATAATCCACGTCACTATTTGCAATACTGAATTGGAAACATTCATTAACTTTTGCGCTTTTGATCGAACGATTCTTTTTAGAAGGTGAATTGTATGATTTAACTATTGCATCGGTAACATTGACTTTAGCATTGATTAAATCTTCTTTTAATTCGACAATTGAATCTTTATTAAGATTATAGACAACAGGAGTTTCTAAGTTGTCTTTTTTTGTAACACTGCTATATTTTTCTACTTTAATTATATAAGTAGGATAAGCATAATCTGAACCTTTATCAATATTTAAATCACCTTCGAATTCAATGATAGTTTGTTCAGGTATAAAACTTGCTATATCAGAAGAATTGATTCCTGTGAGACGAAAATTATTGGTACCACTAGAAACATAGGCGATATTGCCATTTGCCCCCCCCATGAAATATCCACGGGATTTTATTTTGGTGCCGTTTTCATAATCTTTTATATTTTTTAATTGGACAGGGATAGCTTCTCCTTGTCCAGGTTTATTTTCATAATTAATATTCCAGTTTGTAGTATCGATAATGGCAATTTGATTATAACTAGCGGAAGAATAGATAATTTCTTTAATCGAATTATCTTTGGTATTGGAATATTCTTCCATAGTCCCTTTTAATCCATCTTCTTTTAAAAGTTCTTTTAGTCTATCGACATCTTTTGTTTCAGAAGAAGTGGAGAAGGTAAATCCATTAACTTTACTCCAGGATAATTTTTCATAATCACCGGTTCCTGCACTTGCGGAAACAGCTTGTAATTCCTTTTTTAAGCTCGTTGCTTCTTCGGTTAAAACAGATTTTTTAGCACTGCTAGTAACACCGAAATAAGTGACGATAGAAACAGAGGTTAAAATAGCAATTATAGCTATGACAATTATTAGTTCAACCAAAGTAAAAGCTTTCTTTAACTTTTTACTAAATTTTTTGCTCATTTTAAGAATGATCCTCCAATTGTAAATAAAACAATAGCCACTATTAAATTAATAGCGGATGAAGCAGGATTGCAGCAACTTAAATGAGCTCAACAATTATTGCCACATTTATAATATTCATAAAAATAAATGTTGTCAATTAAAATTTTCACTTTATTTTTTACTAAAATGTATAAAAAATTTATTTCTATAAATAAAGTTATTTATTTTAAAATAATACAAAAAAATAAATAATTATAAAAAATATATCAAAGATAAAATATAAAATAAAAAATATTTTAAAAATTAGTTTTTATAAAAGATAAAAAATACGAAAATAATCTTAAAATAAATTCTTTTGTTGAAACATGTCGAATAGAAAAGACCTATTTTTTTAATGTGCTACCATAAAGACCGAGGTGACAATATGGAAAACAAAATAAGAATCTCAACCTTTGATAATGGACTTATTATCAAGATATCTGGTGAGCTAGATTCTTATAAAACTTTAGCATATAAAACCAAGATCAGAAAAGAGATGGAAAAATCTCAACCATTATATTTGATCTTTGATTTTAAAAATCTTCAATTTCTTGACAGTGCCGGAATTGGCCTTGTTCTCGGTCGGTATAACGAGGTCAAAAACTATGGAGGAGAAGTTGGAGTAATAGGCCTATCAAGCTATGCTGAAAAGATTGTGAAGATAAGCGGCTTATCTTCAGTAATCGGTATTTATAAGTCACTAGCTCAATTTAAAAAGGAGGTAGAAGTAAAAAATGGATAATAGTATGGAGATTAAATTTCGGGCAACATTATTAAATGAAGGATTAGCGAGAATTGCTGTTGTGCAATTTATCAATTATTTGCATCCGACTATGGAGACCATCGGTGAAATAAAAACCATAATTTCCGAAGCGGTAAGCAATGCCATAATTCATGGATATAAGATGGATGATTCCAAGGATGTATTTTTAAGAGCGACTGTAGAAAAAGATGTTCTTGAAATTGTAGTAACAGATTTTGGAAAAGGAATAGAAGATTTGGAACTAGCTAAAAAACCACATTATACAACAAGACCAGATTTAGAAAGAGCAGGAATGGGTTTGACAATTATCGATACGCTTTCTGATGAATTTATCTTGAGATCGGTGATTAATATGGGTACTAAAGTTATAGTTAAAAAGAAAATTCATTGCACAAATCTTAACGAGGAAGAAAGTGGAAGTTATATCAAGTAATGAATTATTCAAAAAAGCTCAACAAGGATCGGAAGAAGCTTTAAATATTCTTTATCAGCAAAATAAAAATTTAATCTATTCAATTTTAAAAAGATATAATTATCAGTCACAAGATCAAGAAGATTTAGTATCTTCAGGGAGCATTGGTTTAATCAAAGCAATTAAAAATTTTAATGTGGATTTAAATCTCTGTTTTTCAACTTATGCGGTTCCTTTAATTCTTGGAGAAATAAGAAAATATTTTCGTGAAAAAAATGGTTTAAAAGTCAGCAGAGGATTAAAAGAGAAAGGAGCAGAAGTACAGAAGTTCATCGAAAATTATCTCAGTAAAAATCAAGAAGAACCCAGTATTGAAACAATTGGAAAAAATTTGAATCTCAGCGATGAAGAAGTAATTATGGCTTTAGAAGCCGGTTATCAAGTAACTTCTCTTGATAAAACACATGGAGAAGACAATGATACTGATTTGAAAGATTTGATCGGCGAAGATAACCAAAAAGAAATAATTGATAAAATGGATGTTGAACTGGCATTATCTGTTTTAACCTCCAAAGAAAGATTATTTGTGGAATTAAGATATTATGAAAATCTAACTCAACAGGAAATAGCGGAACGTTTTTTTATCAATCAAGTTGCGATATCACGTATGGAAAAAAAGATTTTAGAAAAGATGAGAAAGAAATTACTTCAAAATTAGAATAAAGAAATAACTTTTCACCATAATGAAAATGAGGTGAAAAGATGAATTCAGAAGAGTTTTTAAAATTAGCAGAAAAACAAAAACCAAAAAAGCATGCATTTTTGCATTCAATACTAGCTTTTTTGTGTGGAGGAATAATTGGACTATTAGGGCAATTAGAATATAATCTTTTGATTAAATACGGTCAATTGGATCAGAAGAGTTCTTTGACCCTTGTTTCCATAACTTTTATTTTTATCAGTGTATTTTTGACATTTTTGGGTGCCTATAAAAAATTAGGTCAAATTTTTGGTGCGGGGTTATTTATACCTATTACTGGCTTTGCTAATTCTATGGCTAGTGCTGCAATTGAATATAAAAGCGAAGGACCAATATTTGGTCTTGGTAGCAAGATGTTTTCGCTTGCAGGATCGGTTGTGGTCTATGGAATATTAGCGGCATTTTTCTATGCATTAATTTATTTTTTGTTGATGAAATTAGGAATAGTATATGCAGTCATATAGGTTTGAAAATGTTTATATAAAAAGTGTTTCTGCTGTTGCAGGTCCGAAAGAAAAAGATGGACCGTGTGGAAAATTATTCGATAAAACCTACACTTCTTTATATGCTGAAAAGAAAACGTTAGAAGAAGGTGAAAAGATAATGCAAGAAGATGCAATCAATATTGCATTGATTAAAGCTGGCTTAGATATTAAAGGTCCAGAACTTTTAATTTCGGCTGATTTAAATAATCAGCTTGCTTGTTCATCTAAAGTGGCTAGTTCATATATATCATCATTTTTAGGAATTTATAGCGCTTGTGCTTCTTCAGCAGAAGGTGTTATTTTAGCTTCTTTACTTTTAGAAAGAAGCAATATAAAAAATGCACTGATATCTTCAACCTCATCTTTTGGTACGGCTGAAAGGCAATTTCGTTATCCACTTGAATATGGAATACCAAAAAAACAGACAACAACTTTAACAGTGACGGGCAGTGGTAGCATGGTCTTAGGAAAAAAGACAACTGATTTAAAGATAACAGAAGCAACATTAGGAAAAGTCTTCGATCCTGGCTGGAAAGATGTTAATGATATGGGTGGAGCGATGAGCTTTGCGGCCTATAAAACATTAAAATCTCATTTTGAAAATTTAGGAACAAAACCATCAGATTACGATTTGATCATCACTGGAGATCTTTCGATTATTGGAAGCAATATTCTTTTAGATTTATTTAAAGAAGAAGGGATTGAAATTAAAAACCATAATGATGCTGGCAAAATAATTTATCAAAGAGAGAAACAAAAAGCGTTTTGTGGCGGAAGTGGAATTGCATGTTTACCTTTAGTTGCCTATACAAAAATTTATGAAAAACTGAAGAAAAAAGAATATAGGAAAGTACTTTTAGCAGCAACAGGAGCATTATTTGACCCAGTATATGTCCAGCAAAAACAGAGTATACCAGCAATTTGCCATTGCTATACGATAGAAAGAGGGTAATATGGAATACTTATATTCAATGCTTATTCTGGGAACAATATGTGTAATTGCTCAAATAATCTATGAAAATACCAAATGGACACCAGGTCATATAACATCATTGTTTGTTGTATTAGGAGCTTTACTTGAAACATTTTCTGTTTTTGATAAACTACTTGAAATTGCACCAGCAGGAGCATCGCTAGCTATCTTAAGTTTCGGACATCTTTTAACTCATTCTGCAGTTAATGGGGCAAAAGATGGAATAGTAGGAATATTAAAAGAATTATTAGTACCTGCTTCATCAAGTTTAGTGACAGTAATTGTCTTATCTTTTTTGGCTTCATTATTTAAAAAATCGCATCTATGAAAAATACTTTTTATGAGATCAGCAGTTCGTATTTAAAAATTGGTTTAAGAACTGAAGAAAACTTCGATGCAACGATGAAAAAGATAAAGAAGAATAGAAAAGAATATACGCTTTTCTATTTATCTACTTTGACAGATAATATGGAAATAATGGCAATAACACAAAGCATAGTTGAAAATCCAACATATAATATTCAAGAATTAATTCTAAATGGTGCGGTAAGCAAAACCCAAGATTTAAAAAGTATGATGAAATTAGCGCTTAGCGGAGTAGCTATTTTGCTCATTAAGGGAAAAGATTATGCCTTAGCTATTGAAAGCCGCAGTTATCATGGAAGAAGTCTAACAGAACCAGATTCAGAAAAAACAATCCGTGGATCAAAAGATGGTTTTAACGAAAGCATAAATGACAATATAAGTCTAATCCGAAGAAGAATAAGAAGCAGCGATTTTAAAATAGAACTATATAACATAGGTAAGAAATCAAAAACTGATGTAGCAATGGTTTATTTAAACAATGTAGCCGATGAAAAAATAATTAAAGAAATAAAAAATAAATTAAAAAGAATTGATGTTGAAAGTCTTGTTATGACCGATAGAGCATTAGAAGAGGAATTATTTGGACAAAAGTATAATCCTTTTCCATTAGTGAGATATACACAAAGACCAGACATAGCTTCAATTAATTTGCTCCGAGGAAAAATAATATTAATTGTCGATACATCACCGAGTGTTATCATTATTCCAATCTCACTTTTTGATCATTTAAAAAGTGTTGAAGAATACCGGCAACCGCCACTGGTTGGAAGTTTTATTAAATTTATACGAACATTAGCAATTTTAGTATCTATTTTTTTAATTCCATTATGGTATGTCCTAGTGACAGAGAGCAATATTTCAAATTTTTTTATCATACAACCAACAAATTCGGAAAGTCTTATACCAATTTTTATGCAGATAATAATGGCAGAGTTTTTTGTTGAAACAATTGGGTTAGCAGTAATATATACCCCTAATGTTTTAACTTCAACTATCGGAATTGTCGCTGCAATTATTATGGGGTCAGTGAGTATAGATTTAAATTTGTTCTTGCCAGAAGTACTTTTATATGTAGCAGTATCCGCTATCAGCAGTTATTCAACACCAAGTTATGAACTTTCATTAGCTAATAGATTGATAAAATATAGCCTTTTGATTTTATCAATTCTTTTTGGAAGTTCTGGATTATTGATGGGAGTTTTGATACTATTTTGTTATTTAGCAAGAATACATGTTTTAGATAAATATTATTTAAGTCCAATTATACCTTTTAATGGAAAAGATTTTATAAAATTAATTTTTAGAAAAACAACAGAAGATAAAAAAATACTATAATTTAAAAAAGAAAAAGCATAAAATATTCTTGGTAAAAGAATATGATTGAAGAAACAGAATTATATAATATAAAAAAACTAAAAGAATATATTGATACCAGCACGAATATTGTATTTTTTGGTGGCGCAGGATGTTCAACAGAATCGGGAATTCCGGATTTTCGATCAGCCAAAGGGATTTACACGAATAATAGAAGTGCTGAAGAAATAGTTTCGCATTCATATTTTTTTCAAAACCCTGAACGTTTTTATCGTTTTTATAAAGATAAAATGATGTTTTTAGATGCAAAACCAAATGCTTGCCATCAATATTTTGCAAAGCTACAAGAAACGAAAAATGTGACAATAGTTACACAAAATATCGATGGATTACATCAATTAGCAGGAAGTCTTAAAGTATATGAACTTCATGGTTCAATTCATAGAAATTATTGTTTAAAATGTGGAAAATTTTTTGATGCAAACTATGTCTATGATTTTAAAGGAGTTCCATATTGTGATAAATGTGGCGGAATCATTAAACCAGATGTTGTTTTATATGAAGAACCGCTAGATGAAGAAGTGATATATGGAGCAATTAAAGCGATAGAAAACGCCGATTTATTAATTGTTGGAGGAACAAGCTTAAATGTTTATCCTGCAGCTGGATTTATAAGATATTATCATGGAGTAAAATTGGTAAATATAAACTTAGATGATAATCACTTAACAAATTGTTTAAATATTAAAGCACCAATAGCTGAAGTTTTTAAAAAAATTACCGAAGATACAAAATAAAATATTTGATAATTAATATTAAATAATAAATTAAATTTTATAAGATAATAATCTTTTGCACATTTTATGAGCGAAAAAATCAGCTTTTTCACACATTTTATGAGCGAATATTGATAATTATTGACACTTTTTATTATGTTTTAAAAATATATATTATATTTGAGAAAAATAATTTAACTTATTAAGTTTTATTAATAAAAAATGTGTTCAGATTATGGACAAATAAATATAAACTTTTAAAATTTGATGAATATAATAAATAGAGTAGAAAATCATAAAAAAGTAAAAAAAAACTATTGCAAAAATGATGGCAATAGCCTATAATTATTCATGCTGGTTCCTTAGCCAAGGTGGTAAGGCAAATGACTGCAAATCATTCATCGACGGTTCGACTCCGCCAGGAACCTCCAAATAATAAACCCTAATGCGCCCATAGATCAACTGGATAGATTGTCTGGCTACGAACCAGGAGGTTGGGAGTTCGAGTCTTCCTGGGCGCGCCATTATTCGGGGCTTTGTGCAGCTTGGTAGTGCGCCTGCCTTGGGAGCAGGAGGTCGCGAGTTCAAATCTCGCAGCCCCGACCATTTTTAAAAATAATTCTTTGACGAAAGTCAAAGTTTTTTTATGAAAAAATTTATAATATCTGTTTTTTTGCAATAAAAAAGTTCGGACTTTTGAACTAATTCAAGTCCGAACATTTAATATGAAAACAAAATTATAAATTATCTTATTTAATATTTTCAAAGAAAGTTAGAATACTGAAATAATTATAATGTAAAACACCATAGTATTCTTTTTCATTTTCATCTTTGAAATAATAGTAATGTTTAGCAGAATTTGATACGATCATCCTATAAGGAAAACCAACATATTTGATTAATTCAGCAAAATCTACATCCTTTTCACAGAAATATAAAAAATTTTCTTTTGGAAAGATCTTTTTATTATAGCAATGCACTTCGGTGATAATTGGATTATCAGCATAGAAATCATAGTCTAAAAATAAAAGAATATTCATATTATCTTCTAATATATAAGCATAGTTATCTAATAACTGAAAATTATTGTACTCAGATGGTTCAGGATTATATTTTTCTTTATCAAGAACATCATAAAGCCTTGTGCCAACTTTAAGATTGGTAGTATTTTCTATTTCTTCATTTATGGTTGTTGGCTTTTTTGTATTATTGCAAGAAGATAATAAGCATAAGGGTAATATAAGTAATTTTAAATATTTTTTCATAGTCTACTTCTTTCCAAATGTTACATTTATTTTTGCTAAATCAGCTTTGTTGACGTTTTTTACTAATTCATTCCAAGTTTTTTCATCGCCAGCATATCTAATTTTTTTGATTATTGATTGTCTAAATACATTGGAATCAATATATTTTACTTTTTCTGGGAGATTTAAAATTTCAAGATTATGGTGGCAATAAAAAGAATGTGAATAAAGAGAAATATCTTCTCCTGTAAGTGTTACTTCTTTTAATTTTGAATATTCACCAAAACGATTGTTTAAATAAATTAAACTAGAATGACTTTCAAAAGTATATGATAAAAAAGGAAGAGATAATTTTGTAATGTTTATTGAATTTTCTAAAGCAAAATCATCAATATATTTAACAGAATTAGGAATAGTAAATTCAGTTAGACTTAAACAACTAGAAAAAGCGTATTCTCCTAAATATAATAAATTAGAAGGAAGATTAATATTTTTTAATTTTTCTCAACGTAGAAAACAACTATTGCTGATATATTTAATGCTATTTGGAATAGTTAAGTTTTTTAAACTAAGGCAGTTATTGAATAAATCATTGCTTAAATTGAATATACTAGATGGAATATTTATATTATCAAGATTGGTACAATAAGCAAAAGCTGCTTCTCCTAGTGTATTGATAGTATTAGTAAATTTAATTTGTTTTAGATTTTCTGAACGCATAAATGCTTTATCATCTATCTTTTTTACGCCATCTTCAAATGTCACTTTTTCTAAAGCTTTTGAGTTATAAAAAGCTCCATATCCAATTTCTTCTATATTGCTTGGTACTATTAATTCTTTCAATTTTGTCGTATAGGCACAAGAATAAGGTGCAAGGTATTTAGTATCTTTATTTATTGTTAATGTGGAGATATCTTTATCTTCAAGATCAACCAGCCATAAATAAGGATTAGTTTTAGTTCCTAAATAGTATCCATTTTCATATTTTGTAAATAAATTTTTGTTTCCGTTATATAAAATACTATTTCCAACACTTTCAATATTATCTGGTAAAACAAATTCTTTTAAATTTGTACAGCCTTCAAAAACTCTAGATTCAATTTTTAAAATATTATTGGTATTTTTAACATATTCAAGATTATTGCAATTTTTAAAAAGAGAATATTCTAAAGTTGTAATAGGGGAATTAGCAGCAAATTCAACAGTTTTAAGATTAGAACAATTTTCAAAAACAGATTCTCCAATAGAAACAATATTTTCAGGAATATAGATACTAGAAAGATTAGAATTTTTAAAAGCAGAAGAATAAATCAATTTGGTATCAGGAAGAATATTAAAAGAAGATGCATTCGAATCATCAAATTTAAATAAACAGAGATAAGGATTAGATTGAGAACCGAAATAATAAGCTCCATCTAAATAAGTAGTGTATTTATCTAAATCATTATTTATATAATCAAGAACACCACTTTTAATTCTTATAGTATTTTCTGGAAGATAAGAAATTTTTTGATACCTGTATAAATAATTAGAAACCAGTACTTTTACATTTTTATAATAATTTTCATCAATATCACCATACCAATAATCAGAAATGTTTGAAAATATACTTCTTGAAAAGAACACATAGTGCTTTTTATTTTTCTAATTTTTGAAAAAAATTGATTCATAATCAAATCCATCTTCAAAATGAATCTTGTGATCAAAAATTTTTTTCTAAAAAATTATTAGAAAAGTCATAGACAACTTTACCATCGATCTTTTTAGGAATAGTAACTTCATCATCGTAAGTTGTAAAACCCTCTAAAGTTACTTTGTCATTAGAAACAGAGTAATAAAAATCATCGGAGTGCAAAGTTCCATCAGGTTGATTGTCATTCGGATTAAAAGACCCAGAACTACAAGCCGTTAAAGGTAGAAAGACAAGAATTGGTAATAAAATATTAATTTTTTTCATAAAACATCCTTTGTAATCGCTTACAATTTAATTGCAAACATTAATTGAAAATTAGTCAACAAAAAAATAGCTGCTTTTCTTAAATTAATTTATAACAGCTAAATTTTTGTAAAGTTTAAAATTCTATTTTTAATACCAGGAATAAAATTCATCTTCGGTGATACCACTAAAAAGCATGGTATCATCATGATAAATTTCAGGATTACAAAATCCACAACAATTATCTGGATTATCATAAATAACTTTATTGGTTAAAATTTCTTTTAAATAATCGTCAAGGTTTAAAGTGACTTTTAAAGAAATTTTAAAGCCCATAAAAAATTCAAGATTTAAAATATCTGCTTTAATAAAATTTTTTTCGATATTAAAAGCATTTAAAAAATCAGAAATAATATGAGTGTGTTTTTCTAATTCTTTTAAAAAGTCATCTTTGATAGTAGGATAATTTTCTTTATAGAATGTTGTTATTTCTTTTTTTATCGCTTGACTAAGTTCTTTATTTTTATCATTTTTTGAAAAGACTAAATCAGAAGCTAAACTTTCTAAATATAGGTTAAAAGCTTCGATATTTCCCGCATAAAGATGCTTATATTTTTCTTCAATCTTTTTTTTCAATTGCAATTTGTCAGCGATAAATTTCAAATAAAGGGGATAAGCCTTTAGGATGTCCTCTATATCTTTATCATACTCAAGGACCAGTTTGTTGGATTGTTGATTAATTTTTTTTAGTATTTCTGTGTATTTTAGTTTCATAAAATTTGCTCGAAATGCACTTTCATTATAAGTTATTTGTATTAAATTACAATATTTTTTTCAATTCTTTTTTTATGATTTTTTATTTTGAAACAAAAAAGCGAAAAAATGAAACGAAAATGAAACATTTTTGAAAAAAATTGAGAAAAAATGGGAATGAATGATTGTTGATATTATTTTTTAGAATAGTTATTTTGATATAATAATTTCGAGGTTTGAAGAAAAAGTGTACAAAATTATAAATAAAGATGAAATAAAAAAATCAATCAATATAACTGGTTTAGAAAGTTTTCTAACCCTTGTTATGGTTTTAATGTAAAGATGGACGTGACAAAACTTGTTGCATATTCTAAAAAAACAAACACTAGTTTTTTTATTAATACTTTATATTTAATCTGCAAAGCATTAAATACAATTGAAGAAATGCGCATCAGAGAAGTTGATGGTGAAATAAGAATATATGATGTTATTAATCCCGCTTTTACAGTTATGCTTGATATAGGTATTTTTGAAAATGTTGGTTTTGAAATGATCGATGAATATCAAAGCTTTTATGATAGAGCACATGAAATTATTGAAAGAGTAAAAAAGCAAAAAGAAGTTAAGAAAACTTATAATGATTCAAATTTATATAATGATTTTTATATAACTTGTATTCCATGGCTTTCCATAGAAGGTATGACTCATCCTCTTATCGATAATGACTATGCATCGTTATCTTGTCCAAGGATATGTTGGGATAAATTTCATCAAGAAGGTGATAAAATTTTGATGACGTTGAATATTACTGTAAATCATTGTTTTGTCGATGGTTATCCGTTATCATTAGCATTTAAAAAAGTACAAACATATTTTGATGATGTGGAAAATTTATTAAAAAGATGACAATTTTACTTCTTGTTATTATCTATTTATGTTTTATTAGTTTGGGGCTTCCTGATTCGCTTCTAGGTTCTGCTTGGTCATTAATCCATCTTGATTTCAATGTCGATATTTCTTTGATGGGAATCGTATCGATGATTATTTCGATGTCGACGATTGTTTCTAGTCTTTTTTCGGATAAATTAAATAGAAAATTTGGAACTTATGCCATAGTTATTATAAGTATATTTTTAACATCTTTTTCACTCCTTGGCTTTTCTTTAGCACCTAACTTTATTATCATGTGCTTAATTGCTGTGCCATATGGACTTGGAGCAGGAGCAATCGATGCGAGTTTAAATAACTATGTTGCTTTAAATTTTAAATCTAAACACATGAGTTTTTTACATTCATTTTGGGGCATAGGAACAATTGTCAGTCCTTATATCATGGGATTTTCTATAAAAAATTATTCGAGTTGGCAAAAAGGGTATCTCTTAGTCAGTATTATCCAATTTGCTATTGCCATAATTGTTTGCTGTTCATATCCTGTATGGAAAAACAAAAAAATACAGGAAAAAGATGATAATGTAGTTCCTAAGAATTTAACTTTTAAAGAAAAATTAAAAATACCAGGCGTCTTTTTAGTTTTGGTAATGTTTTTATCTTATTGTTCATTAGAATCGATTGGAACAAATTGGGTTAGTTCCTATTATGTCGCAGTAAAAGGTTTAAATTCTGCTTTAGCTGCAACATTTGGTTCATTGTTTTTTATTGGAATTACAACATCACGTTTGATCTCAGGTTTTATAACTGAAAAATTAGGCGATAAAAAGATGATTATTCTCGGAATGGTTTTTATATTGTTAGGAATAATATTACTTGTAATTCCCAATGTCAATTACTATGTTTCTGTGGTTGGATTTATTATTTGTGGCATGGGAGCTGGGCCTATTTATCCAGCGATAGTTCATTCTACACCTGATAATTTTGGAAAAGAGAATTCGCAGGGAATTATAGGGTTACAGATGGCTTTTGCTTATATTGGTTCAACATTTACTCCTTTATTATTTGGTTTAATATCTTCGGCTCTTGGTATAGAAATATTGCCATTTTGTTTCTTATTCTTTTTGATTATTTTTTGCGTTCTTTTTATATTCTTACAAAAAAAGTTGAAAAAAAGTAAAAATATGAAATAAAACTTAACTTTTTAAATGAAAAAAATTATTATTTCTTTTTAATAATGGTGTATAATGGCTCTATAAAACGTAAAGGAGTTCAAATATGTGCTCAATTATTGGATTAAGTAAATGTGATGATTTTGAAAAAATTAAAAAAAGCTTTGAAAAATCTAATTCGCGTGGCCCAGATGGTACCAGTTATTATAACGCTAATTCCGCTTTATTAGGTTTTAAAAGATTAGCGATAATGGGATTAAATGAATTTGGAATGCAGCCGTTTTCTTATGATGATAAAGTTTTAGTTTGCAATGGCGAAATATATGGCTTTCGCGATATAAAAATAGAACTGCTTAAAAAAGGATATTCTTTTAAATCAGATTCTGATTGTGAAATTCTTTTACCACTTTTTAAAGAATTTGGTTTTGAAATGTTTTCTAAGCTTGATGCTGAATTTGCTTTAATTATATATGATAAAAAGGAAGACAAAATAATTGCTGCTCGTGACCCTCTAGGTATTCGACCTCTTTATTATGGAAAATCTAAGAGCAATGACACTTATATTTTTGCTTCTGAGCCAAAAATTTTAGTGGATTTGGTTGAAGATATTTTTCCTTTTCCTCCTGGTTATTATTTTGATGTAGAAAAATTTATTCAATATTCCTTTATAACTGATGTGGAAAGTAAACATACTAGAATGAGAGATGTAGAAAAAAACATCCATAGCCTATTGGTTGAAGGAGTAAGAAAAAGATTGGATTCAGATGCGCCGATAGGGTTTCTTCTTTCAGGAGGTTTAGATTCATCTTTAGTTTGTTCAATCGCTACAAAAATTTTAAAAAAGCCGATAGAAACTTTCGCTATCGGTATGGAAAAAGATGCGATAGATTTAAAGTATGCTAAAGAAGTCGCAGATTATTTAAATACTAATCATCATGAAGTTATTATAACAAGAGATGATGTAATCTCTTCTTTAGAAGAAGTTATTTATAATTTAGCAACATATGATATTACAACGATAAGAGCATCTGTCGGAATGTATTTATTATGTAAATATATTCATGAAAATACAGATATTAAAGTTTTATTAACTGGTGAAATTTCTGATGAACTTTTCGGATATAAATATACTGATTATGCACCAAATCCAGAAGAATTCCAAAAAGAAAGCAAGAAGAGAATTGATGAAATACATATGTATGATGTTCTTAGAGCTGATAGATGTATTTCTTCAAATTCACTTGAAGCCAGAGTTCCTTTTGGAGATTTAGCTTTTGTTAAATATGTTATGGAAATAGATCCAAAGATTAAGATGAATCGTTATAATAAGGGAAAATATTTACTTCGTAAAGCTTTTGAAGGGGACTATTTACCAAAAGATATCCTATATAGAGAAAAAGCTGCTTTTTCTGATGCTGTAGGTCATTCTTTAGTTGAAGACATTAAAGAATTTGCTGAAGATTATTATACAGATGAAGAATTTGAAATCAATCGTAAAAAATATACATTTGCTCAACCATTTACAAAAGAAAGCTTGATGTATCGTGAAATTTTTGAAAAGTATTATCCAGGACAGGCACATATGATTAAAGACTTTTGGATGCCAAATAAATCTTGGAAAGGATGCGATGTCGATGATCCTTCGGCTCGATTTTTAAAAAATTACGGAGATTCAGGAAAATAAAATTATCTAATATAATTAATTTCAACCATATTATCATTGTCGTTAGCAATGAAATTATGTTTACTATCTTCAAAAACTGATAATGAAGAATTTATAAAATTTATGGTCATTTTATCTTTTAATGATGAAGTACCATAGGCAATATAATAATAGTTACTATCGACTTTTTCAGTACTAAAATTAAATTTGTTAAAATTTACACTATAGTTATTTGATAATATACTATCTCCATTAAACATCAAAAGATTCGCTGATATTTCTTCTGTTTCAATAGTATCGCTTATTGTAATATCGCTTTGAATATTAAGATTATAGAATTCGAAAACGACAGTAATATATTTGGCTGAAATGTTATTTTTCTCAACATTTTTGACATTGTGATAGACACATTTTGAAATTGTATCAACTTCAATACGATTGTTCTTAAAAGTTGAAATACTATCGAAAACACGGCAAATTTGCTTGCCTTTTATATAATTATTTATGAAAGAAAATTCTTCACCAGCTTGAGCAATAGTAAAAATTGTACTATTTTCTATTAGTTCGAAACTGTTATTTTCAGCAAAGATAGAAAAAGCTTCATCGGCATAGGAATTGTGTGTAAACATGGTAAAAAGATTTTCTTGATAGGTAGAATTAATTTTTACATTATTTTTCTTAAAAAATACATCTTTAGCTTTTCCATAAAGAAGAAGATAGTTTGCTGCATACATATTGATATAGTTGTTGGTAAAAGTGATGTTTTCTACAGGAGATAATTGATAACCAACAGTTAAACCAACAACTCTAGGGCCTAAGTTTTCGTCTGGTTTATCTCCGATTATAATATTATTTTTAAATAGAACATCCTTTATATAGCCACCACCTGTTTCATTAGGATATAAAGATGTATCTCCTCCACTAAAAACTGCTATAACTTCATCTTTGCAATTACAATAGAGGTAATTGTTTTCAAAAGTGGCACCACTGCAACCTTTTTTATAAATATCTCGAACACCAATACCACCACCGGCAGCAGTAGAAGCATGGTTTTCTAGATGACAATTTTTAACTGTGACATTTTTCCAATTAGTGAATAAATCGATGATTCCAGAAGAAGAGTAGATTGAAGCTTCATGTGGAAGATAAAAAGAACAATTGTAAAGAGAAACATCTTCGGCATCTCTTAAATTCATAAGTCCAAGAAGAGGATCATCAAGTTTTTTATTAACTTTAATAGTTACATTAAAGCCACTGATTTTTATATTGTTGACATTGTTATAAATATAAAATAAACAACCATTGTTATAACCTTCAGTCGGATTATAAGAATCGTCAGAATATACTTCGGCATTATAGGCATAAATGTGTTTATTGGATTTATTTATTTCGATATTATCGATAACTCTATAGTTACCATTAGGAACATAGATTGTTGAATAGGAGTATTTATCCATGGACTCATTTATTGAAACATTTAAATCCTCAGCGATATAGCCTAATTGCTTAATATTGCAGCTATTATTAAAACTAATTAGATTTAAATATTTAGAAGAAGTCTCATCAAATAAATAAAATTGATCTTCAGCAATTTCAAGATTTTTTGAAACTTTCAAACAAGCATTACCACCATCATTTGCTTTTGAAAATCCTTTGGTATAGACCAAAGAACCATCAGGAAAAGAGAAAGCTTTCTCATAATTATCAACATAATTGAAACTTTGGTTGCTTTTTTCTTCTAATTTGTTATTTTGATAAACAAAAGATTTATTTTTATAATGAATTAAATAACTATTATCATCTAAAGAATATACTAATGATGAAGGTAGAATATCTTGAAGATAATAAGAAAACATATTGTTATCGATTTCATTATTATTTAAATAAATATTGGTTTTATCGATAGCATTTTTTATATTGTTATTAACATTGTTAGTTCCACACGAACATAAAGAACTAACAATAAGGAATGGAAGAATAATTTTAAAATATTTTTTCATATAACCTCACAAAAATCTTTGCAAAAAAATTTTATAAAATTAAAGGAACTTAATCAAGTTAAAAATATAGCTCAGCTTCCTTAATTATGAGTTTTAATTCACCTTCAAGATTCTTTTTTAAAGCTTTTAAATTTTCTTTTTTCTCAGAAATATTTTTTTCGTAAGCTGATGAAAGAAGTTTATTAAAAGTTTTTTCGAAATATATAAAAAGAAATAAGATAAAATCAACTAATAATAAGATAAAAGCTAAAAAGATAAAGAAAATTCCTATTTCTTTATTAGTCAAATTGAAATTAAATGTTTTCGAATAATAAGTAATATCTTTAAAATGGTAAATATTACTGTTAAAAATTATACCTGAAGAAAATAGATCATCTAATAAAGAAATATTGAAATTTAAAAGTAAACCAAAGATGATAAATAAAATACTTGAGATTAAAAAAGTAAAAAAACAAAAAGACAAACAGAAAAGAACAATTGACCTTATTAAATTTTTTGAAGTTCTATTTGATGGCGAATAGTAAAGATAATTTTGACAATAGATGAGAGCATTTTCAACTTCTTTATATTCATTTTCTAGAATTTGTAATTTTTGATTTTTTATTAGAGAATCATTTCTTTTGAATTCAATTTGAACTAACTTTTTTTCTTTTAAATAATTTTCAGTAAAGGTATAGCCGAAAATTGTATAAAAAGAGATATCTTCTAATTTTTTATTATTGTCGAGAGAATAATACTTGATAAAATGGCTCATAGATCAGAGGTGAATTCAATTCTATTTGCAGAAAAATTGCAATAAGAACAATAATCGCAGTGATAAAAATATATTTTTTTATCTTTAAAAGTTGATAATATTCTTTTTAGATCTTTTGATAAATAAATAGGTTCGTTTATTTTTCCATTTTTATTTTTTGATTTACTGTTTTTTATATAAATTATATATTTTTTGTCATGCTCAGAATAATTATATTCTTGTAGTTTAATGGCTTCAAATCTATGACAATTTGGGCAAATATATAGATTTTTAAAATACGATTTTATTCCATAAAAATAAAAAATAATTGTTGAAATCGAAAAAGGAAAAAATAAAGAAATAAGAAAACATTTGAAAAAGATACTTATAGTTAAATTTTTGTTTACAATCAAAATAAGAAAAATATTAAGAATAATTGCGAAGAGAAAAATAAAGAATAAAATTTTTAAAGAAAGGTTTATAGAACTTTTGAAACTTTCATTTTTGTGACCGACTTCTCCTCTATAAAGTTTTATTATTTTTTTACTATCTTTTTTTCCTTTACTAAAGGTGAAAATACAAAAAAATAATAAAAGAGAATAGATAGTTATAATATTTAATTTGAAAGAAATAGAAAGAAATTCATTTAAAATAAAAAATATTAAAATCGAAAAAATAAAAGAAGGAAGAATATAAATTATGCCCTTAGATATAACTAATTTAATTAACTTCTTATAAGAAAATGTTTTGTTTTCTTGGAAGTTTTCTAAAGAGTCCAACCATCTATTTGTTCTTTCCATATTTTCACCAATATATAGATATATAATTTGGTAATTTTATTTTGTCGAAATATAAAATTTGTTTTAAAAATAATGTTGAAGTGGAAGCGCATTCAATCTAAAATAGAGAAAGTAAGGATAGAAAAATGAAAACAAACAAATTATTGTTACTTCTTGTCACATTGGGATTAACTTCTTGTCAAACACTTACTCCATCTTCTTCTTCAATTTCTAATAGCTCAGCAAGTAGTATTCCATCGTCAAGTATTATTTCTTCGAGCTCATCGTCTTCTAGTACTTCTTCATCATCTTCATCGACAAGTTCTTCAAGCACAACCTCTTCTTCCTCTACTTCAACAAATCCGACAAATTATGTTGAACGTGGTGAATTCCAAGAGAAAAATGGAGAATACATTTCTCAAAAGTATAACTCCTTATATGTTTTTAAAGATGGGTTAGATGATGGTACACTTATTGTCAAATTAAAAATTGAAAATAAATTGACCGATAATGGTATAGCAATTAATTATTCTAAAGAAAATAATGTAGAAAGTTATTACTTTGTCGGATTTGATTTAACAGGCAAGCTTTTTGTTAGAAAAGTTGAAGGGGATAAAAGTACTACTTTATCAACAACAGATGTAGAATGCGATACATTAAATGGTGTCACTTTAGGTATTTACAAAACAAAAAGCAAGGCGAGTATTTATGTCGATAATAAATATTGTACCGATTTTGATTTTGAAAATAATTCTGCAAATTTTGGATTATTAGCAGGTGGAAAAAATACATCCTACAAATTAAATTCAATAGTTGAAAATCAAAATTATTATTTGAATAGCTTAGAGAATTATTCATTTGCTAACGGCAGTTTTAAAGATAATTTAGTTTCTGTAGAAGGAAATAGTTTAGCTTTAAATAAAGCCCAAGAATTTACAAGTGGAACAATTCAATTGACTGTAAATTTAGCAGGAATTAAATCTGATAGTGGAATAGTTTTCGGACTTGAAGATAATGGTAGTAGTGAATTCTGGGAAAAAGGAGTTAGCTATTATTTCTATTTTGTCAGTATTGATGGGTTAGCATATCTTGGAAAAGTTGCTAATGGAGCATGGCAAATATGTTCAACTTCTACTCTTAAAGGATTTAATCCAAGCAAAGATTATGATTTAAAAGTCATTAAAAAAGAAAATGTAATGTATTGTTTCACCGATGGTGAACTTCAATTCAGTTATACAGATTCTCGACCGCTTAAAGGAACCAAATTTGGTATCCGTGCTGGAAGAAAAGATGTAACTTTTTCTTCAATCAGTATTAATAATCGTATAATTGATTCTAAACCAAGCGAAGATTTAATTGTTGGTCATGGTGAAATAGAAAATTTTGAAGGAATCATGACTACATCTTCGGAAAAAAATATAGCTCTAAAAAAGAACGGAAAATTGAAAGATGGAACAATTAAAACAACATTGCTTCCAGGTTCTTCTAATGATTCAGGAATAATCTTTAGAGCCAGTGCACCAGAAGGCGAGTTTTATTCTAATGAAGAAGGTCTTTCTTACTATTGGTTATACTATACATCAACTGGAACAATCGGTTTCTCAAGATTTGAAAATGGTAAAGAAGAAAGACTAGGTGGAAAATTCTTGCCGTATGGAAGTTTAGCAAATAAAACATATAGCGTAAAAATTGTTATGGATGGTAATGACTTTTATTGTTATTTCGATGGAAGACTATCATTCCATTATCATGATGAAACCCCACTTCAAGGTGAAGGTTATGGCCTTAAATCTGAAGCCAGAAACTGCATGGTACTTGATTTTAATACTTCAGATGATCATCAAAAAGAAACAAATGAATATTTGATATTTGGACATTCTTATACGGAATATTGGTCGACATATAAAGATGATTTACCATATTTTGAAGACATAAATGATATAGGTATCGGTGCTTCAACAACTGCACATTGGGTCAATCAATACGCTGATGAAGTAATTGCTTATGAGCCACGATATGGTATTTATTGGAATGGTATCAATGATATTTCACAGGGTGTAGCACCAGCAAATATTGCAACAAATATTATTGATCTCTTGGTAAAAGTTAAAGAATCTCTTCCAGAATTTGAAGTAGTTCTTCTTGGAACCAACCGTTGTCCATTCGCCAAAAATAATAGAGATAAAATTTCTCAGTTAAATAGTTTATTAAAAGAAAAAACTGCAGAATATGAATTTATTCATTTTGTCGATACAGAATTTATTTATTGCGATGCATCGGGAAATGAATTATCAAGCTATTTCACCGATGGATTACATCCAAATCATGAAGGTTATTTATTAGCAGCAGGATTAATTGAAGCTGCGTTAGGGTTATAAGGTTTTAAAAGGAGAATTAATTATGAAAAAGAAATCATTAATCTTATTAAGTAGTTTATTTTTATTAGCAGGTTGTACAACAACTCCAACTACATCTAGTTCCAGTTCGCGTCCTTCCTCCTCATCTTCTATTTCTGCAAGCAATTGCACAACATCTTTACCATCATCCACTTCTTCAAGTACTTCGACTTCAACAAGCTCATCCTCTTCTTCTAGTACTACTCCTTCAAGTAGTACAAGTACAAGTTCATCAACTTCTACCTCAACTTCTTCAACAACTAGCTCTTCTTCTACATCATCAATTGATCAAAACTTAGTTGCTAAAAAAGAAGAAGTATCTAATTACATTGCTTCTTTAAGTTATGATGCATATCGCGAAGCTGAACAAGAAACATTAAGAACATTAGTTTCATCAATGCAAGGTGTTTTAAATGATTCAAATGATGTTGATGAAATTGATGCCGTCTTTTCAGCATTTAAGACTCAAGTTTCTGAATTGAAAACAAAAGCTCAATATGAACAAGAAGAAGCAGAAGAATTAGCTAAACAATTAGAACAAAAGAAACAAGAAGTATTAGCAAAAATAGAAATTTCTTCTCCAACCCAATATCGTTCTAAGGAAATCAATGAATTGTTAGCTATTCAAGATACATTGAAAAATCAAATCAATGCTGCAACAAGTATCGAAGCATTAGAAGCAATTGACTTATCACCTCTTTCAAATGCGATTGCAACTGCAAAGACAAATGCAATGTATACCATGGAAGAAATTCTTCCATTTGGTGAAGATGCTGGATGGGATTTAGTAAATGCTCATAGAGATCAGATGGTTTTAAACGAAGATAAGACCATAACAACTAAAGATGATGGTTATGCATTAGATTCGACAAAATATAGTGGAGATATGGAAGTAGTATTTTCAGTAAATGCCGACACATATCAAAGCTTATCTGGATTATTATTTGCAACTAAAACTTCAGTTTCTGGCGGTGATGGACTTGATGGTTTCACACTTAATATTGCCCGTGGCGCAGGATTTGAATATATTCAAGTTTACCATATCGATAATTTCTATGGTGCAACGACAGGATCTTATGAATATATTGGTGGATGGGTATTTACTGATGATTATCCTGGAGAAAAAGTTGTAAATACAGAATTACGCGCAAAAATTTCTGGTACAACTTTAAAAATCTTTAAAGAAGCTGATTATCAAAAGTATGGAGAGAACGCTAAAGTTTGTGCTGTTGATTTAAGTTTTGGTGGTAAATATACTGTTGCTACTGAAAGACAATTAGGAATTATAACTTGGGGTAATAATGGAGTTCCATTTACCTTAAAGTTATCAATGCTTGCTGGATCAACATATATTGATGGAAAAGAACATGCGATAGAATTAGCTACTAATTATTTTGCTAAAGTTGATACTGCAAAATATGATACTGAAACTGCTAGTAACATCAATGCTAAAAAGGCAAGCATTCTTGGATTAGCTGAAGATATGGACGCAACATATGAAGATATAATTTATGCTATTAATGAGCTAAAAGTAATGGTAAAAGAAGCCGATGATTATTTAGCAAATGGTGCAAAAATTAGAGCAACAGCTTTAATGGATGCTATCTTTAGTACAGATAATTCAACTATGAGTTCTTGGGATGTAGTAGTTGATCACACAATGAATCAATGGACTCATGAAAAAGGAACAAATTTTGTTACAACACCTACCACGGTAAGTGCAGGATGGCAACTTTCTAAAGATAGATATTCAGATATTGATTTAACTTTCAAGATTGATGGTGCACAAAAAGCTAATCCATATGCCGGTATCAATGCTAAAAGTGTTTTAATTGGAGCAGAAAGCTTAGGTATGTATCCAAAAGGCTATGCTGTAACAGTTTTCCAAATGGAAACAGAAGCTTGGGTTCAAGTACATTATATTAATAATAGTATTAACGCAAACTTTGTCTGTGGTATTTGTGAATGGGTTGATGGACAAAGTATTAGAGTTGTTATTGAAGGAAAGACATTATCTATTTATATCAATGGTATAAAAAGAGATATTACAATACAAGACTTTTCAACAAGATCAGAAGTAGAATTACCAGATTATAATGGTGGTAGTATTGGTATCTTAAACTGGGATGATGCTCAGATTCAAACAACATTTACATTTGAAGAATTCACAGGTACTAAAATTTAAATAAAAAAATAAAAGGCGCTTCGGCGCCTTTTTGTGTGAAAAAATGAAATTATAATTAGAAAGCAAATTTAATATTGACATTATTTCACAAAAATTGTTTTCTGTGAAATAATGTGGACTTTTTTTAATTGTTATTTCATAAATTATTTATATTTTATAGTTTAATGTTAATTATACATTAGAAGTTAATTTAATAAGAATAATAAATTAATAAAATAAAATAAAGAAATAATATTGAAAAAATTTACCGGGGGGGGTATTATTAAGTTGCATAAATAAATAGCGTGGTTAGTTAATTATTGTGCTAAGAGTTAATACTACACTCCAATAAAAAAAGTATACTTGGAAATTTTTCATAAAGAAGGGAGAAAAAATAATTTATGAAAAAATTTAGTAAGAAACTCAAAAAAGGTTTCACACTCGTCGAATTAGTCGTCGTAATTGCAATCATTGCTATTTTATCAGCAGCATCAGTTGCAACATACTTCGGTGTCACTGAAAGTGCACGTAAGAGCACATCAAAATCTAATGCTCAACAAGTTGCTCAACTTATCTATGTTGAAGCTTTATCTGAATTAGATGATTCTCCAATTAACTTTGGAACAGCTGGTTTAGTTTTAGAATACACTAAAAGTGAATCCAATGGTGTAGGTGGATATGCAAATGATAATGCTTTCTTAGCTGCTTATCTTGCTGAAAATGGTATTACTGTTGATGAAAAACATGAATTAACTTCTGCAAAATCTAAAGTTGAAAATCATACAGATGAAGTTGCTTCATTAACATACACTGAAAGTGGATATTCTTATACAATTGCTTTTGCTAATCGTAATTATACATTAACAGCAGCTAACTAAATTTTATTTGTATAAAATTTAGTTATAACAATTAAACAAGGAGATGAATTTTTCTAAATTAAATTCATCTCTTTTTATATATTTAAACCAAGATTAATAATAATCTTACTTTTTTTATTAAAATTTTTAAAAGGAAAAATGATTATTTTTATAAGAATAAAATATTGTGAAATAATATCAAAGTTTAGTTTCATATATAAGAAAAATATTAAAATATTAATAGTTTTTACGCTACAGAGTAAAACCTTTATAATTTCGACAAGTTTTTACAAAAAATAATAGCAACATTTAGAAAATAAAAGAACTTAAATTTTATTTTTTTGAAAATTAGACAAAAGGGAGGAAAATGTAGTACAATGCAAAAGGTAGAGAGTTATGGAAGAAATCGATAAATTAGATAAAGCAACAACATTTATATATGCCATATTAATATTTATGAATACATTCTATATTTTCGGCTTTTTACTTTTTAATGCTAATATTAATTTGCGTTTTAATACTAATATGTTTTTTATCGTCATGCCGATAGTTATTTTTGTTGTTTCAATTCCTGGAATTGTTTTAGGTGTTTATTATTTAATTGATTGCATACGAAAAAGAAAGAAAACTATAATGGCAATAATTGATACATGTATGGTTTTTATTGCCTTTGTCTTAATTATTGGAACAGCGATTTTATATTTTAAAGTAATAGTTTAAAAAATGGAAGCGGTCAGCTTCCATTTTATTTTACTGTCAATAAATTTTGATTATTGGTGTAACTGAATTCATATGTTGATGCACCAAGATATGAAAGATTATAAATTAAACCGGGGTTGAATTTTGTTCCAATCAATAAATCCATAATTTTTGAACCAATGGTTAAATTTAATGATTCAGCGGTTCCAATTGATAATAAGGCATTTAATGTATTGATGAAATCTTCGGAATCGGCGGAGGTTAAGTAGTTGAGTTTGAGAGTATTGTGATTAACATTATATCCAAAGCTGTCATCAGTTTTTGTTACATCAAATATTGAATTGACATATAAATTTTCAGGAACTTTATTTCTTAACATATTGAGAGGGAAAGAGTTCATCTTTGCTATAAATGGATCAAGAGAAATCTTAACTAATACTGAGAAAGTAGTTATTGTTTCTCCACTGATTATGTTTGGTGAAAAAGAGAAGTCGATAAGTGAAATAGGAACAAGTGTATCGCCGATTTTTATACCATCTTTTGCTTGAGTTTTAAGCAATGTATCAGCTAAAGCCCCAAGTTCTTTATCGGTAATTTGATATGTTGCTACAAATCTTTTATCGATACTATAGTTGAATGAGTAGCCATTTTGTTCATCGTATGATACTAAATTTGGAACGGAATTATTAAGTGAAGTCATAGCGCCAGTCAGATCATTTTCATCGAATGGATCTGGTGCTAACTTTTTTTCATCGACTTTTTCATTTAATTGAGAAAGTTGATTGATTGTATTGATCGGATCGATACCATATTTTACTCTGACAAAAACATAAGTTCCGCCGCCAAGAAGAATAACTATGATAAGTAATCCGAGAATAAATTTGATTAAACCTTTTATAAATTTCATTGGGAATCTCCTTGATGCTATTATATTAAAAAGTTTAATAAATGAAAAGGACAATAAATATCTACTGCTGAAAAAATATGAAAAAATGAAATATTTTGAAAAATATATGAAAATGTCTATTTTTTAAAAATTTTCTTGTTATATCTTTTTTGATAATTTATACTTAATAAGGAAAAGAGGGTAACATGAAAAAAATAGGCAAGGTATTGAATAATTATTTTAAACTGCAGGAAAGAGGATCGACAGTTTTTAAAGAGATTCTCGGCGGAGTTTTAGTATTTTTTGCAATGCTTTATATTCTTCCAGTCAATACTTCGATTATTAGTTCAACTGGTATTTCTTCTGGAGCAGTTTTTGCTGCAACCGCAATTTGTTCTGGAATTTGTTGTCTTATTATGGGAATTGTAGGCAATTATCCTGTAGCGTTATCTGCTGGTATGGGAATGAATGCTTATTTGGCTTTTACAGTATGTGGACAACTTGGTTATACTTGGCAAGAAGGTCTAGCTGTTGTCATTCTTTCCGGAATAATATTTTTTATTTTTACAGTTACCCCAATTCGGAGAATAATAATTGATGCTATTCCACAATCTTTAAAATATACTATTTCGGCTGGGTTAGGCGCTTTCATCTGCTTTGTAGGACTTAAAATGGGCGGAATTATTCAAGCTAATGGTTCAACTTTTGTATCTTTAGGTAACTTAAATCCAGCGAATGGAAATGCCTATGTTTTATTGGCTTTATTTGGAATAATTTTAGCGTTTGCTTTGATGGTGGTAAAAAATAAATATATCAACACTTTCGCGATTTTGATATCGATGTTTGTTGTGGCTGCAATCGGTTTGATATTAGGGGCTTTTAATGTTCCAAATATGCCTAGTTTTTCAGGTGATACTGGATCTATTGGTGATATAAAAGATGTTTTTGGAAAGAGTATTTTAGCTATACCGACTATTTTAACAAAGCCGCAAACTTATGGTGTCGTATTTTCTTTTGTTATGGTTCATCTTTTTGATACTTCGGCAACACTTATTGCAATAAGTGAACCGATAGGTGCAATTGATAAAGAAACAGGAAAAGTTAAAGTTGGTACTAGAGTAATGATGGCTGATGCAACAGGGGGAATTATTTCTGGTATCTTTGGTACTTCGCCTGTCACATCATTTGCTGAATCAACAGTTGGTGTTGAAAGTGGTGCCAGAACTGGTATCGCTGCAATAACTACAGGTTTATTATTCTTTTTAAGTTTAGCTATATTTCCAGTTTTTAATGTTTTTGCTGGAATCAATGTCAATGGAACAGTGTATACTCCATGTACATCGATGGCTTTAGTTTCAGTTGGGGCTTTGATGTTTTCTAATCTACGTAAGATAAATTGGGATAACAAAATTGATGTCATGGCTTGTTTTATAACATTTATCATGATTTTATTAACTTATTCAATTACCAATGGTATCGCCTTGGGATTGATATTTTATGCAGTGATGCGCTTAGTATCTGGAAAAGTAAAAGAAACTTCGCCAGTTATTTGGATATTAGCAGTTTTATTTACAGCGATGTTTGTTGTCGATATATTTGTTACTTCTTCAAGTAGTTTAAGTGTATTGAACTGTTTTCTAAATTTGCGAAGAAATTAAAAATGACCAGTTTTTACTGGTCATATAAAGAAAGCATTTCCATCAATTCTTCGTATTCTTTATTGTAACTATCAAGCTCCTCTTGTAAGGCGTTGAGCTTTGATTGATCCCAATAGTATTCTGGGTCATCTAGCTTAACTTCATCTTCTCCGATAAGCCTTTCAAGTCGAGCCATTTTTTCTTCGATTTTATTTTTTGCTAGTTTTGGACGAGGTTTTAATGGTTTATCATCTTTGAATTTAACACGAGCTTTTTCAAGTTCGAGATGATATAAGGTATCTTGTTTTCTTTCTTCTTCCAAACGAGCTTTTTCGATATCGAGCTTTTCTTGGAGGATATCATCGAGCATTACAACTTTGAAATGCGAATAATCGCCTTGATAATAATAAGCTTTATTGTTTTCAAAATAAAGCAGACAATTACAGAGGTTATCGACAAATGAACGATCGTGAGAAATGATTATGATGGACCCTTTATATTTTCCAATGGCTTCAATCAGTTCTTCTTTAGTCATCATATCGAGATGGTTTGTCGGTTCGTCGAGAACTAAAATGTCATATTTTTGTTCAACCAGTGTCGATAATACTAGACGCATTTTTTCACCACCGGAAAGATTATCAACTATTTTTTCATCATCTTCGCGGGAGAAATCAAATGCGCCTAAAGTATTGTAGACCTCTTGAAGGGTCAAAAGAGGGAAAAGATCACGGAAATAATCAAGGACAGTTTTATTGCTGCGGATTAAAAGTCCATCTTGAGGTAAGTAACCGATATTGAAATTATCGTAGAAACAAATTTTTCCGGAGTAAGGTTTTATCTTTCCTAAAAGTGTTTTGATAAAAGTAGTTTTTCCTGAGCCATTATCGCCCATAATTGCAAGTTTATCACCACCGAAAAATGAAAATTCGATATCAGAAATAAGAGGTTTATCATAGCCGACAGCGAGTTCTTTTGTTTCAAATACTCTTTTTCCTACTCTGAGCTTTCCTTGAAAATCGATATGAACTTTATTTTTAACTTCAGTAGGTTTTTCAACTCTTGTTTTTTCTAATCTGGCAAGTTTTTTTTCACGGTCATGAGCACGAGAAACAAAGCGTGGTTTTGGCATATAAAATTTAATGAACCATTCAAGTTTTTGTTTTTGTTTTTCTTCTTTTAGGTATAGCTTTAATTGTGATTCATACCTAACTTTTTTTTCAGCAGCATATTTATCATAGTTACCTGAATAAGATTCTAATTTACCTTTTTCAATTTCGAGAACTCTTGTGGCTAAAGAATTGATGAAGTAACGATCGTGAGAGACAAAAAGAATGGCTCCTTTATAGCTTTTTAAATATTCTTCTAGCCATTCGATGGTCGAAATATCCAAATGGTTTGTCGGTTCATCGAGAATTAAAAGAGAAGGATTCAATAAAAGCAGTTTAGCAAAAGCTATTTTCATTCTTTCTCCGCCGGAAAAAGAAGTGATAGGTCGATTATAATCTTCTTCTTTGAATTTAAAATAGTTTAAAATCAAGCGAATTTTATAGCGGAAGTTATAACCATCTTTTTCTCTGAAAAGCGGTTCGCGGTGAGAGTAAGTATTAAGAAGTTCGGTATTTGAAGGATCTTCGGCAATTTTTTCACAGAGATCTTCTAGAAATTTTTCTTCTTCCATTAAAGGCTTAAAAACTTCTTCCGCTTCTTCATATAAAGTATGGGATAAATCGGATATGACGCTTTGAGAAAGGTAACCGATAGTGCAGTTTTTGCTTAAAGTTACGTGACCTTTATCAGGTTCTAATTCTCCGATAAGCATTTTAATAAGCGTGGATTTTCCACATCCATTGCTGCCGATGAGGGCAATTTTTTCATTTTCGTCAATATTAAAAGTTAGAGGAGAAGTCAATGGTTCACCTTGAAATTCTTTTAATATACCAGTTGCTGATAGTAAATACATATTTAATAATTATTTCTTTGAATTGATAAGCTCAATAGCTTTTTCTTGTAAATTGCTTGGAGTGATGATAAGGATTTTATCATTGGGGTAGATAGTTGTTTGACCATTAGGGACTATTACATCATTGCCACGCATGATAGCTCCTAAAGAAATACCATTAGGAAGTTTAATTTGACTAAGAGTTCTTCCTGCCATCATACTATTCTCTTGAATGATGATTGAAGTGATAGCTAAACTATCGTATTCTGATACGATGGTTCTGGTCATATTTTCTAATATCGAAGCTTTTTCGATATATTTGGAAATTAAATAAGTAGCGCTGATTGTTGTATCTACTCCTAACTTTGTGAAGGCATCAACGTTTTTGGGGTCGTTGACTGCCGCTACAGTCTTTTTGATATGGAGCATTTTTTTAGAAAGCTGACAAATGGCAAGATTTGCTGCATCGCTTGGAGTTACAGCGACCATAATATCGAAATTTTCAATATTGGCTTGTTTTAAAACAATTCCTGAGGAAGCATCGGCAACAATGACATTGATATGATGTTTTTTACTCAAAAAATCAGCGTAATCCTCATCATCGTTGATGACAACAAGGTTATGCTTTCCTTTTTTAAACATTGAAATGAGGAAGTCAGCTTTAGTTTGACCTCCAGCAATAACTATATTCATTTTGTTTTGCTCTCCTTAATTTTTTTATCTTCTTCCTCTTTAACCAAAGTGAAAAATTCATTGGAAACGAGAATAGAAGGATAGATTATTCTTACTCCGGTTCCTTCTAAAACAATGGTTTTATCGATATCGTAGATACGAGTTATAACAATTGGGACATTGTAGATGACCTTGACAATTTGCGCGATGCAAGAATTTGTATTATCATCTTCCGTTGCTACTAGAACAATATCGGCTTGGTCTACATGATTTTTTACTAAAAAATCACGATCCATACCATTTCCTTCGAGTTTAAATCCGGTATATGATTCATCTAAAATTCTGAAAGAATTTTTATTTTTATCGATGATTGTGACATTATTTCCTAATTCTGATAGGCGGCTAGCGATATAAGCTCCCATGTTGGAGCAACCGATAACAACGATATTTTTCTTTTTTAACATGATTTATTTCCTCCGTGAGAGCAATAATTTGATTTTGTTGAAAGGAATAGAGAATATATAAATTATACCATAAATGACCATGAATAATTCGAAACGACCGAAGATCATCAAGCTAGCACCGACATAATAATAGTAAGTTGGAGAACTTAAATTGACCATTCCCGTTGAAAAACCTATGGTTGATATCATGCTGGCAGCTTCAAATAAAGATTGATTAAGACTGCTGCCACCGAGAGTAAATAAGAAAGCACCAGCTAAATATATTCCTAAATAAGTAAGAATAAAAATATTGTTGTCATGAAGCAAGGCTTCATCTAAAAACATATCTTTGCCGTAGACATTGACATAATCAGCACGCTTGATATTAAGATTATTTGCCGAATTTCTAAGCTTGATGACCAAGGAGTGATAAAGCAGAGAAATCCTTCCAACTTTGATACCGCCACAAGTAGAACTCGATTGACAACCGATCAACATAATAAGGATAAAAATAAAGCAAATAGCTGGATTTAAAGTATTTATATCGATCGACATAATTTGGAAACCAGTTGTAGACATTGCAGAAATTGTGAAAAATACTGAATACATCAAAGCATTGTTGCTTGTAACAGTATTTGAAGTTATTGATAGAATTAAAATGAGTGGAATAACGATGACAAGAATGACAAGTTCAGCGTGATTTTCAAAGTTTTTAAAAAAAGTTTTAAAGTCTCCCCTTAAAAGAAAAGCGAAGGAGATGAAAGAAATAGAACCGGAAAACATCAAGATAATACTGGTAACTTGTATTCCACATACTTGAATGATGTTATAGCCATTTTCTATGGAAAAATGAGCGATAGAATCATTGTAATTAGAGAATCCTCCAGTAGCTACAGCGGTAATTGAATGGACAAAAGCATCAAAAAATGACATGCCGAAAATCATATAGGAAATAATTCCAACTGTGATCAATCCGATGTATATTGCAAACATTAATCTAGCTGATCTCAATAGATTAGGAAGAAAACTATCACCATGACCTTCGGCTGAATATAATCTTAAACCATATCTATCAGAGAATACTGAAATCATGACGAGAATAATGCCTATTCCACCAAAAAGCATACAGAGAGCTCTTAGAGTCAAAAAAGAATAGATATTCCCTTGTTCAACATCGAGAACTGACATTCCTGTTGTTGTCCATCCAGAACTGACTTCAAAAATGGATTGATGAAAATTTAAAAGTCCTGAAGACCAAAATGGAACAGCGGTACCAAGTATAGAAATAATCCACGAAGTCAAGACAATAAATGAGGATTGTCTATTGGATAATTGCCCATGTTCTTTTTTATAAAGAAGCCCCAAGAAAGTAGAAAATCCACAGATTATCATTATTATTGCTGGCGCAAAAAAATTCCACCAATATTTTCTTTCAAGAGGAAGAGAAATACTGACAAATAAAGGAATTAATGAAACTATCCCGATAATTCCTGTTAATAATCCGATATATCCTAGGGCGAGTTTGCCACCGGAAATAACCATTTCTTTTTTTATTTCACGATTCATAAAAAATATTATAGCATTAAATTTTCTTAGAAGTAATTTTAATATTAAAGCTTGTTGACTGATTTATTGAGGTTTTCTTTTCTTTTTTTAGCACGTGCGATATCATTTATACCATTTTTAACTAAGGCATAAAAAGAAAGAATAAAAATTATTGTGAAGATAATTGAACAAAGGAAAAAGATGATATTGACGGCATTCCAAGAGAAATTAAAAAAAGCATTGGAAAATAAGTAGATATATAAAGCAGAAGAAATAAAGACTGATGTAAAACAAAAAAGCAGATTAGGTTCTAAAAAATGAACATCAGTAAATGTTAAAGCATCTGTGACTAAGACATAACCACCGGTTAAAAAAGCCAAAGCATAAAGAATATAACTAATATTAGATTTTGAAGAAGTCAGGGCCATAAAGATGAAAATTCCGATGAGAAATAGTTCTAACAAATTAAATAATATCGATATGGATATTGATTTGGAAAAACCATATTTATTGACTATTTTGAAAAAATAGCGACCGGAAGGAATGATATCTGTTGCTCCACCTTCAATGAGCAACTCTTCATTTTGATAGCCATAAAGACAACCTATTCGATAAGGAATATTACATTTTTTTGCTACCAACATATCATAATTGGAATCCCCAAAATAAATGACATCTTGAGGATCTATTTCGTATTCTTTTAAAGTTTCAAGAAGACCAGTTGGATCAGGTTTGGGTGGAAACTTTTTTTCTCCTTGGCCAATTACTGCTTTAAATTTTACATTTTTAAAAAAATATTTCATCAAATTTTCGGCTGCTTTTTGCGGTTTATTGGTAAAAACAAATAATTCATATCCTGATATTGAAAATTTTTCTAAAGCTGAAGCGATATATGGATAGCTATTTGTTCTATTATAAAGATTATCCAAAAGATTAGCTAAATATTCTTTATAGAGGATTTTGATTTTCTCTTCGTCTTTTTCGCCACTAGCTTTTCTTATAAGATACATAGAACCTTGACCGATGAAATTGACATATTCAGAAAGTTCATGAGTAGGATAATTATATTTTTCCAAGATTGTATTAACAGCTGCACCAAGATCAGCAACAGTATCTAATAGTGTTCCATCAAGATCAAAAAATAAAACGTGAGCTTTTTTCATGTTTATCTCCCTATTTAATTATTGCGAAATTGTAGATTATAGAGTTTAGCGTATTCGCCATTTTGAGAAAGAAGAACTGAGTGAGTTCCTTCTTCTATTATTTTACCACCTTCAACTACAAGTATTCTATCAGCATTTTTTATGGTAGAAAGACGATGAGCAACAACAAGTGTGGTGCGGCCATAAGATAATTTGTTCAAAGCTTGTTGAATCAATATTTCAGTTGCATTATCTAAGGCAGAAGTTGCTTCATCTAAAATTAGAATAGAAGGATTCTTTAGAAAAACTCTAGCGATAGAAATTCTTTGTTTTTGACCACCTGAAAGTTTGACACCTCTTTCGCCGATTTGTGTATCGAATTTGTTTGGAAGTGACATGATGAAATCATAGATATTGGCTTTTTTACTGGCGGAAATAATATCTTTATCGGTGGCATCAGGTTTACCATATTGAATGTTATCTTTAATTGATCCAGTGAATAAAAATACATCTTGCTGAACAAAACCGATATTTTTTCGAAGAGCATTTAAAGAAATATCTGAAATATTTATTCCATCGATTTTTATTGTGCCTGAAGTCGGTTGATAAAAATTAGGTATAAGATGGCAAATGGTTGTTTTTCCTCCACCAGATGCTCCAACAAGGGCGATGGTCTCACCTTTTTTAATAGAAAATGAAACATCATTTAAAATATGGTCTTTTGTTTCATAATTGAAGAATACATGATTAAAATCAATGTTTCCAGCTAATGTAATATTTTTTATAGCATTAGGTTTTTCATATTCTACTTTTTCATCCATGACATCGAGGAATCTTTTAAATCCGGTAACACCATCTTGATATTGCTCAACAAAATTGATTAAAGTTGTCAAAGGAGAAATAAACAAAGAGACGGAAACAACAAAAGCAGTGTAATCAGCGGTAGAAAAAGCTTCAGTAGTAATAGCGATTATACCACCTCCAACAATACAAGCAACGTTGAATAAATCCATGACAAAATTGGTAGAAGAAGAAAATATTCCCATCGCTTTATATGCTATAGATCTATTTTTTACATATTCTTTATTGCTTATATCAAATTTTTTATCCTCAATATCTTGATTTGCAAAAGCTTTTGTAATGCGGATACCAGATATACTAGACTCTAAAGATGCATTGATACCAGCGATACTTTTGCGTGTTTCAGTAAAAGCATTGCGCATTCTTTTTCTAGTGAACAAAGAGATTGCAACCATAAAAGGAACACAGGCAAAGATGATCAAAGCTAAAATCCAATTGATAGTCAATAAATAGGCAAAAGAACCGATGATCATGACACCGCATATAAAGAAGTTTTCAGGGCCATGATGAGCGAGCTCACTGACATTTTGCAAATCATTTGTCATCCTTGACATTATTTTTCCAGTTTCATGTTCATCGTAATATGAATAGGGAAGTTTCTCCAGATGAGTAAACATATCCTTTCGCATTTGAGCTTGCATTTTAACACCAATAACATGTCCATAATACTGAACGAAATATTTTAAAAACATTCTGATTATATATAGGCCAACTAAAATAGCTGCAAAAATTATTATCATATTAATATCTTTTTCAGGAACATAAGTAGAAAAAACTTTTCTAGTTAAAATTGGATAGCACATTGCAATTAAAGATATTAAAAGAGAAGCTAACATATCAAGAGTGAACATCTTGAGATGTGGTTTATAATAAGAGACGAAACGTTTAAGCATATTTACCTCCATCAATATTTGAATATTCTACTATAAAACAAGCTTTTTTTCATCTCGTAACATTATTATTAGTATATTTTAAAATTGCATAATTTTTTGACAAGTAGTAACCGCTTTCATCTCGACTAATTTTTAATTGTAAATTTTAAAAAAATAATAAATTTTTGAATATATAAAAAAACAAACAAATAATTATAGAAAAATAGTTATTTTTAAATAAAAAAGATAAGAAAAAAATTGTTGATAAGAAAAAACTACATCACTATAATACAAACAAAAAACAGGAGAAACATTAAAATGAAAAAACAAAGTAAACGTTGTTTGTTACTTTCTACTCTTTTGCTTATAGGATTAGTTAGTTGTCAAACAAACCCTACATCATCTTCTACTCCATCTTCTTCTTTAACACCATCTACTTCTTCAAGTTCATCTACTTCTTCAAGTTCTAGTACTAATTCTACTAACTCTTCTAGCAGTAGTAGTTCTTCAAGTACTACTTCTTCCTCATCTTCGAGTTCTAGTTCTTCATCAAGCTCTAGTTCATCCTCTTCTTCTACACCTTCTACTCCATCTTCAAGTTCTTCTACTTCAATTATTGTTAAACAACCTCATGCTGTAAATTTCGCAGCTGAAGCTGGATCAGTTATCCATGCTGATAAAGTTAGTGCAGTTGAAGGTGAAGTTGTCACATTTACTATTGAAGTTACAAATGAAAAGAAAGAATTAGTTTCTGTAACAGTTTTAGCTGGAGAAACTTCCGTCGAAGTTGGCGAAAACGAAGGAACATATACATTTGTTATGCCTGATGGTGAAGTCAGTATTCAAACTGTTCTTGCTGATAAGATAGTTCCATATGTTATTAACGTAGCTAAAGATGATCATGTAGCAGCTGTTTCATTGAAAGTTGAAGGAAACGAAGTAACAGAAGCTGTTGCTGGTCAAACTGTTGTCGTTGAATTAAGCTTCGAAGAAAAATATATATTATTAGATATAGTAGCTAATGATGGTGCTTTAAGCTTAACTCCAATCACTGAAGGCTTATCCTATTCATTCGTGATGCCAGAAGGTGTTGTTAGCTTAAATGTTACAAGTGAGAAAGTTGTTGAAACTCATAGAGTAAATAAGGTCACTTTATCATCGTCTTTAATTGAATCCTTTACGGGTGTTGCTGAAGGTGCTGAAGTTCTTGCTGGTGAAACAGTCAATGTTGAACTTAAGTTCAAGAGCCAAAGCAGCTATAAGATTGATGGTGCTATTTATGTCAATGGAGAATTGATTAAATTAACTGCTGATGAAAATACAGCTAATTTATATAAAGGCAGTTTCGTCATGCCTGATGAAGATGCTGAAATTGTCGCAACACACCTTATGAAACAAGTTGGTGTTGATGCTGAAAATTCAGTACAAATATTATTTGAACAATCCGATTTATATACTATTTATGGTATTGAAAATGGTGGTTATTACGATCCACAGAACTATTCTCAAGCTGGTTTTGCCCTTATTAAGAAAAAAGGTGTTTTAGTAAATAAAATCAGTATAAATGAACAGGGTAGCAGCAGCGCAATGTCAATTTATTCATCCTATAGTTACGAAGATATTTATAATGTTTCTTGTTATATGTTCTCTGATAAGGGTAAAGTCGTTGTTGAACTTAAAGTTGAAGCTGAAGAAGTCGGCGTAAAGAATGTCACTTTTGTCAATGGTGAAAATGCTGTTATTACCGGCAATACTGAAGTCACCCCAGGAGATAAGGCAACATTTACTATTAAAGGTGCTGAAGGTTATGTCTTCGATGGTGTTAAAAGTGTTGAAACTGAAAGTGGAAAGACTTTGGATACATGGAGTGATGATGGTTATACTTATTCAAGTGGTGTTTTAACTTTGAAGAAGATGCCAAAAGAAAACATTATCGTCACATTGAACCTCTACAAGGCTATTCCAGTTGAAGTTGAAGAAAATGAATTTGTTGAATCTTGTTCATTAGCTTTAAAATCTACTTCATATTGGGAAAGTGATACACCTACTGAATCTGTTCTTCCTGGCAGAACATTAGTTGTTACACCAGTTGCTATAACCGGTTATGCTATTAAGTCAGTATTAGTCAATGGTGTTGCAGCAACAAAAGGTAGCAGTGGAAAATTTGAATTTGCCGTACCTGAAGATACCGATGCTACATCATTTAAAGTAACATTTGAAATTCAACAATATCATTCTGTAACCTATACCGAAGGTGAAGGCTTTGTCCTTTCTAAACTTTATACAACAAGTGCTCTTGAAGGTACATTGATTTCCTTTGATGTCAAAGAAAATGCTGGATATAAAGTTACTGCTGTTAAAATTTCTTCTTCCGATGAAGCTTTAGTTGTAAGTGGAGCTTCTTCCTATTCATTCACAATGCCAAATGCTGATGTTGTCATCACAGTTGAAACTACTACTGTTCCAACTCATGCTTTAACATTGGATCTTGATGAAAAGATTACTTATAAATCTGTCACTGATAAATATGGTACTGAAGTTACAGATTTTTCCAATTTAAATGAAGGTGGAGAATATACTCTTATAGTTAGACTTCCTAATGGTCATGCAATCGATAAAGGAACTTTAGCCGGTGCTGATCTTGAATTTGAACTTACTTCATCTTATTGGAGAGAATATAAGACAACATTTGTTGTTGAAAGTGCAGATAGTACATTAAAACTTACTTTAGTTGAACAAGCCCATAATGAAGTTGAAGTAAAACTTTCTGAATCTTCTTTATTTACTAGCGATATGGTAATTAAAGATAAAGATTCCGGCGATAAAATTACCGATTTAACAAAGTGCTATGTCGGTCATAATATTACTGTTGATTTAACATTAACTGCCGATGCTAAGAGTACTTATAAGCTTGATTCAAATAGCTTTAAAGTTACCAATGCGGATGGGGAAGATGTCGCCTTCACAGTAACAGCTAGTGGATTATTACAATTCACAATGGTCGATAGCAAAGTTACAGTTACTGTTACACCTACACCTATTCCATTATTTGGAGTACATTTAGGTGAAGGTTGTGAATATGTTGTTCTTGTAGGTAACTATAGTGGTTGGGGCTATCCAAGCGATACAGATACTTCAATATTTAAAGAAGATAAATCATTTGCTGAAGGTGTCAAGATCACTGCATACTTAAAGAAAACAGATGATGTCGATGGCTCTAAAACTTATACATTTAAAGCTGTTGCTGCTGATGGTACAGTTTTAAAAGAAGATGCATTTAGTTATAAAGGTGACTACTGGTCGTTCTCTATGCCAGCTCAAGCCGTTACAATTACAGTTACAGTTTTATAAAAACACAAAATAAAGTGAGGCTAAAATAATGAATAAAAAAAGTTTAGTTTCTCTTTTAGCCCTAGTTTCAATACTAGGGCTTACTTCGTGTAATAAAGAGAATTCAAATACAAGTCCTTCATCTTCTTCTAGCTCTTCTACAACTCCGGTTGTGGAAGTTGAGAATATCACTGTTACAACTGATACATTGAGTCTTGAAGTTGGTGAAAGTGTCAGTTTTGGCTATGAAGTTTTGCCAAATAATGCCACAGATAAAAGTGTAAGTTTTTCCTATGATGATAAGATTATTTCTTTGGATGAACAAACTCTTAATGTTGTCGGTTTAAAAGAAGGAAAAACAACAATTGTTATTACTTCGACTAATGGCAAAAGCGCTTCTATCGCTGTTGAAGTTAAAGAAGCGACAACCGAAGTTGCACCAACTGCTATTTCTACCGATTTTGCTAGAACTGTCATCGGTGAAAACGAAACATTGAAAGTTGATGTTACTTTCTATCCTGCTGAAACAACTTTAAAGAATTTGAAATTTAGAAGCTCTGATCCATCCTGTATTAAAGTAGATAGTGCAAATCAAACCATTACTGGTGTTGCTGCTACCTATAAAAGCATTACTATTACTATTTCTTCTACGGATAATACTTTGGTCAATCCAATTCGTTTATCATTGAAAGTTACCAGCGATGAAAATGAAGTAAAAAATGATAAAGCGACCGCCAGTTTAAATTCTGCTAGAAAAAATGAACAATATGCAGTAAAAAGTGGCTCAATAAAAGTTAGTACTAAGTACACTACAACTGAACCTGTCACATTCCGCAATGATTATGATGTCTATGATGACCATATTTATAATGAAATAACTACATTTACTGGTGAAACTTATAAAGAATATCATGGAATGGATTCCAGCCGTTATTATGAAGTTAAATACGATAAAGATGGCAAGGTGACAAACAGCTCATATAACAATTTAGTTGAAGAAGGCGGCACGACTTTTACTTCCGATATTGTATATTCTGATGCTTTATATCAATCAACTCTTCCTGCATTTTACGCTCATACTTATTCTTCAAAATATACTTATGGAATAACTGAATATTTGGATTCAGCTTTCTTTGATACTATCTATGCTAATTATAAAGTTGATGTTGAAGTTGGTGACGATTATGTTTATTTCAACTATACTACAAGCAATTATACGACAAAAACTTATTATCGTTTAACTATCAATTTTGATGGCGATAATTATAAGAGTGTAATTTATGATAATTCAACTTATAACTATGATGATCTTGATGAAAATTATCAACCGGTAAATGATCAAGTTCAGGCTGTTTCCTTTAATAGATTTGAAGCTAATGTCAATAATGCTGCTAGACTTGAAGATACTAGAGAAGATAAAGTTGATCCAGCTAAATTCTATTTCAAGGATTTCACTTTATCTTTCTATAAATCCACAGATACTGAAAGAAAAAATCCTCTTACAACATTTGATAGAGGCGATACAATAGTTTATGTTGTTGAATCTTCTAATCCAAGTCAAGCTAATTTATTTATTGATCCAATCTACGCGATGACCTCTTCAAATGAAGAAGTACTTTCTGTTTCTGAAAACCATTTTGCTTTAAATGCTGTTGGTGAAGGTGAAGCAGAAATTTATTTCCGCAGTATTTTCGCTGAACTTAAAGTTACTTTAAAAGTTAATATTCCTGCTGCAAATGATATTGTTGTCAGCACATTACCATCTTCAATGAAGAATACTGATTCACAATCTATCTTTATTTCTGCAGATCCTTATGGTGCTCTTGAAGATTTCGATGTCACTTTAAAAGAAGGCGATGAAAAATATGCTCGTCTTGTTCAAAGAACTTCTTCCTATTATGTTCTTTATGGAATGGAAGATATGGATGTCAAAGAAAAAGATGTCACAATCATCATTCAATCAAGATCTAATCCTGAACTTCGAAAAGAGATAACTATCAAGATAATGAAGACATTATCCGCTAAAGAAATTCAACAAATACTTATTGATGGCGATTATGTTGGTGCTATAAATGAAGATTATTATAACTATACTGTCAGATGTCAATTTACTTCTAATTATGTTGAAGGAAAAGGTTATGCTGGTGTTTATACAATTTATAAACCAAATAGCCGTGTTTTCTCTAAATTTGATTTCTATTATACAATAGCTAATGGTAAACTCACCATTGTCAGCACTGAACCAAGTACAAGTTACGTCAATAAATTAGTTATTGAAATATATACACCTGATTGTTTAACTTTATATTCATCATTTAATGATCTAACAGATGATGATGGTGAATATACAGTCACTTACCGTTTGACTAAAGAGGTTTTATAAGATGAAAAAAAGTATTTTACCAATTCTTGCTTTTGCCTTAGTTCTTACGGCATGTAATTCAAATCTTACTAGCAGTAGTTCTTCTGCTAGTTCGACTCCTGTTTCTACTGCTAGCTCAACTAGTTCAAGTTCAACTACTTCTGGTTCTAGCAGTAGTTCTTCTTCATCTTCCACAACACCAATTCCAGTTACGGAATCAGCTCTTGATTTATTTAAAACCGCTGCCGAAGTAAAAAATTATACATTCAATGTTGTTGATTACGGTGGTAATAGCCAACAATTCTTTTTGGAAGATGCTTTCTATTATCAATTTATCGGTGATTTAAAAATTAATGGATTTATTAAAGATGATTATGGTGTTTATACAGTGACAGTATCTTCTACTGGTAATGTCAGTGGTGGATATTATTATATCGATGATGAAACAGACGAACCATTACAAGATATCTATCCATCTTTAACCAGTTTAGCAAGTGTCTCTTTTGATGAAGATTTATATACTGAAAATAATGGTATTTATATTCTTAAAGATCTAGTTGGCTATGAGGCTAGAAAGATTTTTGAAGTTATTGGATATGATCCAGATAGTACTTATTCGGGAATGAATTTGACCGATGTTGATGAAATCAATCTTCAAGTTAATGAAAATGGAAGACCAGAAATACATATTGTCTTCAATGAAAAAACAAGTGGACGAGGCACAACTATTGCTGAATTATTTGATGTTGGAACAACAAAATTAGCTTTAGAGATTCAACAGGCATTGGATGATGGAACATTATACGGCAAACATAGAATTGATGCTAATGATGTTTTTTACGATTATCTTGGAGAAATAAAAAGAGCTAAAAACTATACACTTCATGTAAAAAGCGAATACACCAAGGATAGTTGGAGCAATTATACAACTGATTCATATTTTACAAATAATGCTTTCTACAGCACTTCAAGTAGAGATGAATCAGATCTAGGCTTTGTCAATCAAAGCGATGGTGTTCACACTTTAGCTTATGATGAACTGCGTGAAGAATATCTTGTTGGCGATAAATATACTTATCAATCAGAAACTTATAAAGATATTTATGAAATAGTTTCTTCATTTAGCGATACTTCTTGGGATCCATATACATTCGAAGTTCGCAAAGATGGTGATAAATATATCATCGATGATACAGAGTTTATGTATACTGTTTTCAATATGCTCAATGAAACAATGTTGAGATTTATGCTCTTAAATATTGAGTTTTATAAAGAAGGAGATGAATATAATTTCACTTTGAATCTTCGTGAAGATCAAAAGATTCATTTCGTTGTTACTGATGTTGGTACAACAACTATTGGAAATTTTTAACAATTCATTTTAATGCTTAGAAGCTAAGTTCTCTTAGCTTCTTTTTTTGAGAAAAATAAATTAATAAAATAAAATTGGTTTAAATTGTACTCCTAATTTTTCTAAAGAATATTAGGAGTTTTTATGTGCCTGGATAGTCATGAAAAAATAATCATTAAAGATTAGTTAATTCATTGAACTATTATCTAAGTAGTTTTTATTCAATATATATGTATACAAAATATGCATTTACAGCGTAATATATTGATATTCATATTTTTTTCATTATAAACAAAAATCTGCTATACCATAAGGCATAGCAGAGAAATTAAAGGTCAAATTTGACATCGATCCAAGCTTCTTCAAGCTTGGTTTTTAATTCTGTATCGTAGCGATAGAATCTATCTTTATCGGTAGCGACGATACGATATGTATCAGCTACATCATAGAAAGAACCAGGTCCTTCTTCGTATTCACTATATTCTGAAGTTATTTCATCATAGATAGTTTGAATAGGAGATGTATAACCTGTATAGATGGAATTATCATATAAGACATCATGTTCGTTCATGAAGTTTAAAAATTCATAGGCTAATTCTTCGTTCTTACTATTCTTTGCCATGCACATAGCATCGACATAGATATCGCTTCTTGTTGGACCGATTGATTCTGGAATATAGAAAGCATAATGCTCATAATCATTTTCGCCTTCATCATCTAAAACACTTGTCATAGAATAGATAGCATCACCGATATATGTAAAGCAAATATCATATTTTTTATTTGGCATATCATCGAGTATTTCTTCTGTCTTATATGCTAGTGTATTGATGGTTTTAGTTTGTCCTTTTAACCAGTTAACACCAAGTTCTAGATCTTCATCAGATACTTCAACAAAATCTTTTCCTTGGGCAACAAGAGCAACAGATAAAACATCTCTTGCTGTGTCGTACATGACAACTTTACGGTCAGTTCCATCGGCATTTTTTGTTTTTCTAAGAGCTTCCCAACCATCAGCTTCAATTTCTTCAGGAGAAATTTTTGTAGTATCGTATAATAACCCGATTAATCCCCATGTATAAGGAATTGCGTATTTTAATAGATCGAATCCTTCTTTTCCTAAGGTGTCCTGTTTTAAATTATCAAGAGCACTTTTTAAAGAAGGAACTAAATCTTCTTCGATGTTGAGATTTGGAATACGAGAATAATCGATAGGACGAATCATATCTTTTTTTGCTAATTCTTCAATTGCATATTCAGAAGGAAAGCAAATATCAAAATATGTTGTATCTAATTTGGATAATAGATTTTCATTGGAATCAGCGGTTATATAATTGATACGGCAATTGTGTTCATCTTCAAATTGACGAACTCTATCCATGTCGATATATTCCCCCCAGTTGAAGACAACAAGGCTATATGTAGCACAACTTGTTGTTGGAAGTAAGCTCAAAATAGGTAGAGCTAAAAACAATAAATTTCTTTTTTTCATATTGTTGCCTTCTTTGTAATTTTTTTGTCGTTGTGCTTTTCGCTTCTAAAACGTAAAGTGACAGAGATAAAGACAAGAACCGCTAGTACTAAGAAGATAATTGTCATCAAAGCATTTACCATTGGATTTGGTTTGCGGAAAGCAGCATAAATATATGTAGAAATATTTAATGTGTTTCCCCCGACAAAGTAAGAGATGATGAAATCATCGAAACTCATGGTGAAAGCCATAATGGCACCACTTAAAATAGATGGTAATAACTCAGGGATGATGACTTTTGTAAGTGCCGTCCAATGAGTTGCTCCTAAGTCCATTGCTGCCTCAATTGTATTTTTATCCATATGAATAAAGCGGGGATAAACAGAAATGATGACATAAGGAGTACAGAAAGCTATATGGGCAAGAAGCATTGTTCCATATCCTAATGGTAATTGAATACCGGAGAATAAAACTGAGAGGGAGATGGCAGTGACAATATCTGGGGTAACAAGAGGAAGATTATTGATGCTTAGTATTGTGTTTATTGTTCTTTTCTTTTTAAAATTTGCAATACCAATTGCGCCAAGAGTACCGATAATTGTCGAGATGACAGTGGCTAATATTGCGACGGTAAGTGTGGTTTGAACGGCATCCATAATCATTCTGTTTTGGAAAAGTTCTTTATACCATACTAAGGAAAAATTAGTCCAACGTGTTAAACTTGTTTCTTCATTGAAAGAAAATATGATGATAATAATAATTGGAGCATAAAAGAATAAAAGAATTAGAGGAATGTAGAAATAATAGAATAAAGGGAAACGTTTTTTAGTTCTTCTTTTCATAAGCGGCCCTTTCTTCATCGGTAGCGATAGGATTGACAGTTTTTGCTGGTTTAGGCAAACGATCTTTAACAACTGTTCTATCAGCTTTATTGATGATATATGTGGAGACGACGATGACGATGGCTAAAATAACAGCGATGGCACTTCCTGCATAGCGATTATTGGCATTGATGAAGAAACTTTCAATCATCGGACCGATGAAAGTGAAAGAAGGATCACCATTTGACATATATCGAGGCACGATTAATGAAGTGGCGGCTGGTAAGAAAACCATGGTGAAACCGGAGATTACACCAGGCATGGAAAGCGGAAATATGATTTTAAAAAAAGTTTTAAAAGAACTGGCGCCTAAGTCCATACTGGCTTCTTTTAAGTTTTTATGAATTTTTAAAAGTTGATTATAGATAGGCAAGATCATGAAAGGCAAATAAACATAGACCATGACAAGAATTACTGCAAAGTCTGTACCGAGCAGTGTATGTTCTCCAAAGCCTAGCAAATTTAAAATTGTTGAAAATAATCCACCTTCATCAAGGATTTGTTTCCAAGCGACAACTCTTAAAAGCAAGTTGGTCCACATAGGTAAGGTGATGAGCATATTCATAACATTGCGCATTCTATCACCGCATTTTGACATAAAATAAGCAAAAGGATAGGCGAGGATTATGCAGATAACTGTACAGATAACTGCATACCATAAGCTGCGTCCAAGAACCTTATAAAAGCCAGGTGTAGATAAAAACCTAGCAAAGTTATCGATTGTTAAATAGATGTTATCGTTTCTAACATTGACAAAAGAATAGAAAGCGATAAAAAAGAAAGGAAGGACAACCAAGAAGAACAAGATGAGCAAGAACGGAAAAGAAAGAGAAGAGAAAAAGGAAAATTTAACTTTGAATTGAACCTTATCGCGTCGGATATTCGAATTGCGGAAGGCCATTTTTACATAATCTCCATGACATGGATATCTTCGTTTTCAAAAGAGATACCTACATGTTTTTGCGGCGGAATATAATCGGTTGTATGAATTGTAATCAAACGACCAGTTTCATCTTGGATGACATCAACTTCATAGAAAACACCCTTGAAGAATATTTCATTGACGACACCAGTAAGTTTGCCTTTTTCTGGTTCGACGATATCTAAATCTTCTGGACGCAAGAGAAGGTCAACTTGAGTATTAGGTTCAATAAGTGTCTCATCGCATGAAAATTCTTTCCCATCGAGCAAGACATGATTTCTATCGACAACAACACCGGAGAACAAATTACTATCTCCGATAAAATTGGCAACATATCTATCGATAGGATCATTATATATTTCATCGGCGGTACCGATTTGTTCTATTTCACCATTTTTCATAACGACAATTTTATCAGCCATTGTCAAAGCTTCTTCTTGGTCATGAGTGACAAAGATAAAAGTGATACCAGTATTTCTTTGAAGTTCTTTTAATTCATATTGCATATCTTTGCGGAGCTTTAAATCCAAAGCGGATAAAGACTCATCGAGAAGTAAGACTTTAGGTCTATTGATGATAGCTCTGGCAATAGCTACTCTTTGTCTTTGACCACCGGAAAGGTGTTCGACATTGCGGTATTCATAACCTTCGAGATTAACGAGTTTAATAACTTCTTTAACTCGGTGATCAATTTCTTCTTTGCTGACTTTGGTGACAACTCTTTTATAAGGGAAGACTTTATCTAAAAATCTTCTGAAGAAATTTGACTTGGTAGAATTACCGCTACCATTTTGGGATAAGTCAGAAGAATCATCAGCTTTTTGCAAAGTTGATTTTTTCACCCAACTTACTTTTTTGATCCGAAGACCAAATGCGATGTTATCGTAAACATCAAGGTGAGGAAATAAAGCATAATTTTGAAAGACAGTATTTGTCTCTCTTTTGTGTGGTGGAAGTGACGTTACGTCGACTCCATCGAATAGAACTTTACCTTCCGATGGACTTTCAAAGCCCCCGATGATACGTAAAGTTGTGGTTTTACCGCAACCCGAAGGTCCCAAGAGACACACGAATTCGTTTCTGTTGATAGTCAAGTCAACGTTGTGTAAAACTTGGGTGGTGTCGAAACTTTTCGAAACACCGCGCAGTTCAATAAGCGGACTAGTTTTTTCCATTTTATTGGACCCCCTTTAAACAAGATAAAATATTATAGGAAAAGTTCTCAAAAATCAATGTTTTTTTCAACAATTTTTTTCGTCGAAAAAAACAGGTGAAAAAATGCGATAGAAAATTTCAAAAAAACCTCGATTATATAAAGGTTTTTTGTAGATTTAAAATTTTGAAAAAATGCAGCGAAAAATTCGCTTAAAAATGAACGGAAAATTCAAAGAAAAAATCGATTGGAAAATTTGATGAAAAAATAAGAGAAAAATTAGCAGAAAAATCAAAGCAAAAAAACATCAAAAAAGTTTATAAAAAATTATATTAAATTGACTTTCACTTGTAAAAAGTATAAATTATAAGAATGTTCAAGGAGGAAAAATTATGCCTTATAATCCACATGAAATAGAAGCAAAATGGCAAAAGATTTGGGAAGAAGAAAATACATTCTTCTGTGACACCCATGATTTTTCTAAGCCAAAATATTATGTATTAGATATGTTTCCATATCCATCAGCTCAAGGTCTTCATGTGGGCCATGTTGAAGGATATACAGCGAGCGATGTTATGGCTCGTTATAAAAGAAGTTGTGGATTTAATGTCTTGCATCCGATCGGATTTGATTCATTCGGTCTTCCCGCTGAACAATTTGCAATAAAGAATAATAAGCACCCAGGTGAATTTACTGATAATAATATTGCAAATTTCCGTCGCCAATTAAAAAAATGTGGTTTTTCTTATGACTGGAGCAAAGAAATAAAAACCAGTGATCCAGAATTTTATAAATGGACACAATGGATTTTTGTTCAACTTTTTAAAAATGGCTTAGCTTATAAAGCCAATAAACCAGTCAACTATTGTCCAGAACTTGGAACAGTTTTAGCCAATGAAGAAGTTATCGATGGTAAAAGTGAAAGAGGTGGCTTTCCAGTTGTCCGCATGAATATGGAACAATGGAACTTAAAGATTACCGCTTATGCTGATAAACTTTTGAAAGGATTAGACACTATCAATTGGCCAGCTTCAACTTTGGAAATGCAGAGAAACTGGATTGGTGAATCCCATGGTGTTGAAGTTACATTTAAAATGGTTGGAGCTCAAAATCAAAAATTTGTTGTCTATACAACAAGAGTTGATACCTTATTTGGGTGCTCATATTGCGTTTTAGCTCCTGAACATCCACTTGTAAAAGAGATTACTACTTTCGAATATAGAAAAGATGTTGAAGATTATATTTCTTCTTGCGCTTCCAAAAGCGATCTTGAACGTACAGAATTAAATAAAGAAAAAACTGGTGTATTTACAGGAAGCTATGCTATTAATCCTATTAATGGTGAACATATTCCTGTCTATATTGGGGATTATGTTCTAGCAAATTATGGCACTGGTGCAGTTATGGCTGTTCCGGCCCATGATCAAAGAGATTATGATTTTGCTAAAAAACATAACTTACCTATTAAAAAAATCATCGATTGTGATGTCAGTGAAAAAGCCTATGAAGATGATGGAAAACACATTAATTCTGAATATGCCGATGGCTTGAATATCGCTGAAGCTAAAAAAGTAATAACCGAACGTTTAGAAGAACTTCATCTCGGCCACGAAAAAGTTAATTATAAACTTCGTGACTGGTTGTTTTCAAGACAAAGATATTGGGGTGAACCTATTCCAATTATCAAATTGGAAGATGGAACATTGGTTCCAGAAGAAAATTTACCACTGGTTTTGCCAGAGCTTGATGACTATAAACCGCAAAAAGGAATCACCACACCATTATCAAAGAGTAAAGAATTTGTCTATGTTACATATAATGGAAAAAAAGGTGAAAGAGAAACAAATACAATGCCACAATGGGCTGGTTCATCATGGTATTATATTCGTTATATTGACCCACATAATAGTGAGGCATTGGGCGATAAGAAATTATTAGATCACTGGTTACCAGTAGATTTATATATCGGTGGAGCTGAACATGCAGTTTTGCATTTGCTCTACGCTCGTTTCTGGCATAAGTTCTTAAAAGATATCGGTGTTTTATCAAGCGATGAACCATTCCAAGCTTTAAAACATCAAGGTATGATTTTAGGAAGCGATGGAGAAAAGATGTCAAAGAGTCGTGGAAACGTCGTCAATCCTGATGATACCATTGCTCAATATGGCGCTGATGCTCTTCGTTTATATGAAATGTTTAAAGGACCAATCGACCAGAGTTTACCTTGGTCTGATGAAGGCGTTAACGGCGCTAGAAGATTTATCGAAAGAATTTATCGCCTTTACACAGAAGAATTATATCTTTCAAAATATACCGATGAAGATGTTCTTGAATTGAACGGAATATATCATAAAACAGTAAAGAAAGTTACTGATGATATTGAAACTTTGCATTTCAATACAGCGATAAGTCAAATGATGATTTTTATCAATGCTATATATAAAGCAGAAAAAATCAATCGAAAAATGATGGAAAATTTCTTGGTTATGTTATCTCCATTTTGTCCTCATGTTTCTAATGAACTTTATGAATTATTAGGACATAAAGAAAGATTAGACTTTGTCAAATGGCCAGAATATGAAGAAAAACATCTTGCACAAGATACAATTACAGTTGCTGTTCAAGTCAATGGTAAGCTAAAGGGAACTCTTACTCTCGATGCTAATGTCGATAAAGAACAGGCTTTAAGCGCTGCTTTAGAATTGGATAATGTCAAGAAAAATATCGAAGGAAAAAATATTGTTAAAACAATTGTTGTCCTTCCAAAAATTATCAATATCGTTGCAAAATAAGACAAAAAAATGCTTAGCACCTTAGTAAAATAAGGTGCTTTTTATGTACTACCAAATTGAAATTTTTTATGAATATTCTAAAGAAGACATGCAAGAAGAATTAAATAAATTCCTCCTTCTTTTGACTGCTGATAGAATAAAAGATATTCGTTTTGAGACAAAAAGTTTAAAAACATTGAGCGGAGAATACGAAATTATTTATATAGCGTATATTATTTACACTTATAGTAAATGAAAATAGTATAATAAGTTCGTGAAGAATTAAAAAAATATAAATTATTTTAATATCTTTTGCAACTTTAAAACAGAATGAAAAAGTAGTAATATTTAAATATATGAAAACAAATACGATCAAAGATAAATCTTTAAGAAAATATCGTCGCCGCAAATATTCTTTAACAATGATGGCTTCTTTTGTAATTCTATATATAGTTCTTATTCTTGCCTATTTTATTTCTCCTTTATCTACTGTTAAAAGTGTGACGATAAAAGGTGAACATTATTATGACAATGCCTATATGACTGAACATTTAAATTTGCGTTTGCCAAGTGGAAAAGCTTACTTGCCTTTTTTTGATGAAAATGAATATGAAATGTTGATTGAAAAAAGTAAGGGAAATAATGTATATTCCCTCATCAGTGATTTTCATTGCCGAGCAAAAATGTTTTCTTTAGAAGTTAATTATAAAGATATTTTACCTGTATTGAAAAGAAATGATATTGTTTATTTAGCTAATGGCGATAGAATGCCTTCAAATATACCTGATAAGATAGGCTCATACTCAAAAGAAGATTATCTATATAATATTCCAACATTTATTGAAGATAATTATACTTTTAGTGCTGAAAAGGATCCGCAATTATTTTTAAATATAACCCCAAATATTATTGTTTCTTTAACATATGTTAAAAGATTTTCAGAAAATACTTTAGGAATATATGTTACAAATGATAAGATTAGAGATAGTTTTGGACAAGATTCTTATATTTTATTTAAGCTTAGTACTGATAAGATTGATAACTTTTTAAAAGAAAGAGAATTCAACGGGGCAATTGATGCTGTTATAAATAATGCAAATTCATTAATAAGCACTATGATTGAAGAGCAAATTAATGATAAAATAATAAAGATAGTACCAATTTATCGAAATACTGATGGAGAATAATTATGGATACAAATACCATGGATATAATTGAGATGACAGAAAGCGGAGTGAAATTGATAGTCGGTTACGTTCATAAAAATATTGTCTATGTTTTACATGCTTTAGAATCTACCTATTCTCATTTGAATAAAGGGCAGATAGCAGATAAAGAGCAGATGAGCGAAGCTATCAAAGAGGTTATCAATTCAGCTTCTCATAGTCTAAATAGAAAAATACAAGATTTAGTTTTAGTGATTCCTCCTCTAGAACTAAAAATTGCTAGTGAAGAAGGACATACCAACACTGTTTCAAAAGATGGAAGCGTAAAAAAATTCGATGTTTCAAACGCTATATCTATTTTACTTAAAAAATTAGATATGGGAAAAGATGAAAAAATGATCGATGTTGTTCCGTATAGATATGCTTATGATAACAATGTTCAGACAAGATTTTTTAAAGATGATATTTATTCAAATACTATAAATATCAGCGCTAATGTCTATTATTGTGAACAAAAATACTATGAAACAATGGTTGGAGCAATAAAAGATGCAGGTTTCAACGTTTCAAGAACTTTATTTGCTCCTGTATGCTTAGTATCTTTGCTTTCTTCTTATAATATTCCTGATAAATTTCTTTTCTTAGATTTTGGTGCAGGACTAACAACATTTGGCTTAGCAAGTGGCGGAAGACTTGTAAAAAGCCAAGTATTAAATTATGGCAGTGAAGATTTAACTCATGCCTTGATGAATAAATTCCACCTCAGCTATGATAGAGCTGATTATCTAAAAAAAGTCTATGGACTTTCTGATAATCCTGATATCGAATTTACTTTTGAAGAAGGATTTAAAGTTCAAGATATTAAAGATACATTGATTGAATCCTTAAATACTCTCATCGATTTTATGCGTAAATACGTTTTAGAATTTGATATTCCAGAATTTTATCCGATATTCTTAACCGGTGGGGGCTCTAATTTATTTGGAATTGAGACTTATATTTCTTTGGCTTTCCAAATTGGTGTTAGCCTATATACCCCTGAATTTTTTGGAGCGAGGAATAAGGCTTACAGCAACTTAGTCGCTGCCTTGATGCATTTAAGTATTTATTCTGAAAATTATATAAAAGAAAATAAAAAAGATTTTACTATGACCAGAGTTGGTGAAAAAATTGATTTGAAAAAAATTAATGACGATGAATTATAATGAGGGACTTATATGAATGATTTTGAATTTGATCCATTTGAAAGCTATGCCAAGATAGTTGTAATTGGCGTTGGTGGAGCCGGCAGCAATGCTGTTAATAAAATGCTTGAAGACAAAAGTGAGAGCATCAGTTATTGGGTATTTAATACCGATGCTCAAGCTTTATCAACTTCTCCTTGTGAACATCGCTTAGTTCTTGGAAAGAATACCACTCGAGGTCTTGGTGCTGGTGGAAATCCATCGGTAGGCAAAGAAGCCGCTTTGGATTCTATCGATGATATTAAAGAAATTGTCTCAGGTGCCAATATGGTTTTTATCGCCGCAGGAATGGGTGGTGGAACAGGAACAGGTGCTGCACCAATTGTAGCTAAAGTTGCTCGCGAAGCTGGTGCTTTAACACTAGCAATTGTTACAAGACCATTTGATTTTGAAGGTCAAAGCCGTAAGGTTAAAGCCATTGAAGGAATTAATGACTTAAAACAAAATGCTGATTCTATCATCATAATTTCGAATAACTCTTTGATGAACTCTAATGGTGATCGCCCTTTTAGCGATGCCTTCTCAGAAAGTGATCGCGTCCTCGGTCAATGTGTTAAAACCATTACTGATCTCATCATTTTACCTGGTATTATCAATCTTGACTTCGCTGATATAAAAAACACCTTAGCAAATAAAGGAATGGCTATGATAGGTTTCGGTATGGGTGAAGGGGAAAAGAAATCTATTGAGGCAGCAACAAATGCTTTTTCATCCCCGTTATTAGAAGCTTCAATCCGCGGGGCTCATACTGCAATAATCAATATTTCAGGTGGCCCTGGTGTAACATTAAATGATGCTAGTGAAGCTGTAGAATATATTCGTGAAGCAGCCGGCAATAATATCAATATTATTTTCGGAGTTCAACAAAATCCTCAGTTGAAAGATTCAATGCTTGTTTCGGTCATCGCCACAGATTTCGATGCTGAATATGATGAAACTAAACCAAGCTTAGTCACAACAAGATCGCAGTTAGATAATAGTAAGACAGTCGAAAAGAAGACTAATACACCTGTTATAAATCCACATGTTGATGACGAAAAAAATATTCTTCCGGATTTCTTGGAAAATTTAAGAAAAAAGCAAAATTCTCAGCAAAATAATATATCTTCAGCAGAAGATAAGGAAGAATCTGATTCTGAAGAAGAGTCGGTTGAAACTGATATCGAGCATTTATAAAAATTCGACAAAAGTATCCTTTTACTAGATATAAACTTTTAACCATGAAAGCTTATATCGATTTGATGATTTTAAACCAAATTCTTCAGGGTATTGGATACTTTTTTCTTTTGGAAAATATTTTTTTAGAAAAAGAAAATTTAAAGAAAAAGATCATACTTACCATTATTTTAAGTCTTAGAGTTTTAGCGATATACTTAAATACTTGGATCGGCATAATTTTAGTAATTCTTTACGATGTAATAATGTTTTTTATCTTTTTTAAGAAAAAGATGATAAGCAGAATAGCAATATACTATGCTTATATTGGTTTAGAAATTTCTCTTGAACTACTATTTTTTAAATCATTTTTAAGCTTTCGAAATTTAAATATTGTCATTATTGATATGAAAGGAGGAATAATTGTTTTGTTACAACCGATATTTTATGCTTTTATTAAAATTAGTTCCTTGATTGCAGATAAACTTTATCTACTTAGAGATTATAAAATTGATGTCCTTATTTCTTCAGGTGTAGAAGACCGAGTGGTAAAGGCTTATTTCGATTCTGGTAACACATTATGCATTAAGAAAAATCCAGTAATTTTTATAAAAAAAGGAACGATGAAATTTTCTGAAAAAGATGAAATACAGGTGAATGTAGATATGGCTTTACCCTATTTTCCAGAAAAAGTATATAGGGTTATGGTGACAAGTGGAATAAAAAAACAAAGTTATTTTGCTTTGGCCTTTGTTGTAAAAAAAGAAGCTGATTTCTATGGATGCGATTGTTTATATAATGCCATGTTGAGGAGATAATATGAATTTAAGAATGTGGATTAGGCTTTTATATGCTAGAAGAAAGTTTAAAGGAAAATGCTATTATTTGAGTGGAAGCGAGAATCTTTTAGCTCCACTATCAACTGAAGAGGAAGAGTACTGGGTAAAAAAATATGATGAAGAAAATAGCTTAGAAGCGCGAAATAAACTCATCGAACACAATATGAGACTTGTTATATACGTAGCTAAAAAATATGAAACTGAATATGCAACTTTAGAAGATCTTGTCTCAATAGGTTTATTAGGGCTTTTTAAAGCAATAAAAACATTTAGATATGATAAAAATATAAAATTAGCCACTTATGCTTCACGCTGTATTGATAATGAAATATTGATGTTTTTAAGAAAAAATCAAAAGAGAAAAAATGAAATATCATTTGATGTTCCACTGAATTCAGATAGTGAAGGAAATGAATTATTACTAGAAGATGTTATTGCTTCAAATGAAGATTCAATCACTGATAAAATTGAAAAAGATTATGAAAAAGAAATACTTTATGAAGCTATAGAGGATTTAAATGATAGAGAAAAAACAATAATCTATATGCGCTATGGTCTAAATGGTTATGAAGAACAAACACAAAAAGAGACAGCAGAAATTTTAGGATTTTCCCAAAGTTATATTTCAAGATTAGAAAAAAGAATTTTAAAGAAAATGCGCTTGAAATTTCAAGTTTGACACATACTGATTCCCGAGAGGGAAAAAGTGTCAGAATATAAAGTAAATATTACAGGATTAAATACTGGATCATTAAAAAGTTGGTCGAGCGAAAAGACTTTAAACGCAATAAAAGAATATAAAGAAGGAAAAATACCAATTGATGATATTGTAATCAATAATTTAAAATTAGTTTTATCATGCATACAAGAATTTAAAAACAATAAGGATAATATGGATGATATGTTTTCTAATGGAGTTTTAGGGTTGATAAAGGCAATCAATAATTTTGATCTAAATAGAACAGTTATGTTTTCAACTTACGCAGTTCCCATGATCAAAGGAGAAGTAAGAAGATATATAAGAGAATGTCAAAATATAGTTAAAGTCTCAAGAAAAATTAAAGATCTTGCCTATAATGTCATTGCAATACAAGATGATTATTTACAAAAAAATGGAATATTGCCATCGATAGAATATCTAGAAAAGACTCTAGATGCTAAAGGTTATGAAATAAAAGAAGCGCTAGATAGTCTTTCTCCAACACTCAGTTTAGATGATCCGATAAATAGCGATGAAGATATGATACTTTCAGATGTAATTCCAAGTGACAAAGATTATGTTGCCAATTATCGGGATATGATTTCTTTAAAAGAAGGAATAGAGAATTTAGATTGTCTAGAAAAAGAAATTATCGATAAAAGATATTATCAAGATATGACGCAGATGGAAGTAGCAAAAGATTTGGACATTTCTCAAGCCCAGGTTTCAAGAATTGAAAAAAGTGCTCTAAAGAGTTTGAGAAAATATTTTACTTATGGAGGAAATGATGAAAAAAGAAATAGCAGTTGAAGAAGACTATAAATCACCGGTAGTCTTATTTCCACGTTCTTCCTCAGAAGTGAATAAAATGGCCAGAATACTTTTAGAAGGGCGGTCGATAATAGTCAATTTAACATCGTTAGAAATTGATTCACAGTTAAGAGTTATAGATTATTTATCCGGAGTATCTTTTGTAATAGGAGCGAAAAGAGAAAGACTAGATAGGTCTGTTTATCTATTTCAAATCGGATAAAAATTTACCTGAAACAATGATTATCAAACATAAATTTTAGTCATAGTTTTTGGATGAAATAAAATAACATGAAAAAATAAATAACAAAAACTATATGAATTGAATTTAATTGTGATAGAATAAGATTGTTTAATGAAAGGTAAAGAATGAAAAGAGTATTCGAAATGGAATTTGAAGGCAGACACCTTCAAGTTGAAATCGGAGAGATTGCTAAACAAGCAGCTGGCGCTTGCTTGATTAGATATGATGATACAGTTGTGCTCTCCACAGTATGCGCCGCAAAAGATCCAAAGGAAGGGGTTGATTTCTTCCCACTTACCGTTGGTTATGAAGAAAAGCAATATGCTATTGGAAAAATACCTGGAAGCTTTTTACGCCGTGAAGGTCGCCCAGGTGAACATGCTACTTTGACAGCTCGTTTGATCGATCGTCCAATTAGACCTATGTTCCCAGAAGGTTTCCGCAATGAAGTGCAAATTGTCAACACTGTTATGTCAGTAGATTTAGATGCTACTCCAGAAATGGCCGCAATGTTTGGCTCATCTTTAGCACTTGGAATTTCTGATATTCCATTTGATGGTCCAATTGCCGGTGTTTATGTCGGTCGTGTAAATGGTGAATATGTCATTAACCCTACACGTGATCAAAAAGCTGTTTCTGATATCAATTTAGCTGTTGCTGGTACAGAAATTGCTATTAACATGGTTGAAAGTGGTGCAGCAGAAGTCAGTGAAGAAGATATGCTTCAAGCAATTATGTTTGGACATAAAGCAATTAAAAAATTGATTGCTTTCCAAAAAGATATCATCGCTGCCTGCGGAAAACAAAAACGTGAAATTAAACTTTATAAAATTGATGAAGAGCTTGAAAAAGCTGTTAAAGAAGTCAGCGAACAACGTCTTATCACCGCAGTTTCTATTCATGATAAACTCGAAAGACAAAATACTATCGATGCAATAGAAGAAGAAATTGTTGCTACTTATGAAGAAAAAGAATATAAGGATGAAAAGACAAAGAAATTAGTTCTTTCTCAAGTTAAAGAAATTATGGAAAATGTCGTCCGTGATGAAGTTAGAAGACTCATCACTGTCGATAAGATTAGACCAGATGGCCGTAGAATCGATGAAATTAGACCTCTTGATGCTCAAACTCATTTGCTTCCAAGAGTACATGGTTCTGCAATGTTTACCCGTGGTCAAACTCAAGTTATTTCCACTTGTACTTTAGGTGCTTTATCCGATTCTCAAATTATTGATAATTTAACAGATGAAGAAAGCAAGAGATTTATGCATCACTATAACTTCCCACCATTTTCTGTTGGTGAAGTTGGCCGTATGGGTACTCCAGGTAGAAGAGAAATCGGTCATGGTGCTTTAGGTGAAAGAGCCTTAAGTTATGTCATCCCTTCTGAAGAAGAATTCCCATATACAATTCGTCTTGTTGCTGAAGTTGTTGAATCCAATGGTTCATCTTCCCAAGCTTCTATCTGCGCATCTTGTATGGCACTTATGGATGCTGGTGTCCCAATCAAAGCTCCAGTTTCTGGTATCGCTATGGGTCTTATTACTTCAGGTCCTATCGATGGAGAACATCCATATACAATTTTAACTGATATTCAAGGTATGGAAGACCATCTTGGTGATATGGACTTTAAAGTTGCTGGTACATCAAAAGGTGTTACAGCTTTACAAATGGATATCAAGATTAAAGGAATTACTGAAGAAGTTTTACGTGAAGCTTTGACAAGAGCTCATAAAGCCCGTGCTGAAATTCTTGATGTCATGTTAAAAGCTATTCCAGAACCACGTCATACACTTTCTGATTATGCTTTAAAGATGAAGACATTCAATATTCCTGTTGATAAAATCAGAGAAGTTATCGGTTCTCAAGGTAAAGTCATCAATAACATCATAGAAGAATGCGATCAATGCAAGATCGATATTAATGATGATGGTCGTGTAATTGTCTACCACACAAATCAAGATATGATCGATAAAGCTTGTGGAATGATTGAAAGCATTGCTAAAGTTGCTAGAGTTGGTGAAATCTACGATGGTAAAGTTGTTCGCATTGAATCATATGGTTGCTTTGTTAATTTATTTGGCAACACCGATGGTATGTGCCACATTTCCCGTTTAGCTTGGAATAGAGTTGAAAAGACTGAAGATGTTGTTAAATTAGGTCAAACATTAAAGGTCATAGTCACTAAAGTTGATGAAAATGGTAGAGTAGACTTATCTCACCGTGAATTTGAAGAAAAACCAGCTGATTATGTTGAACCAGCTCCTCGTCCAGCAAAGAAAAATTTCCGCAATGATCATCATAAAGGAAATAAAGAAAACAAAGAATCTAAAGAAGTAAAAGAAACTAAAGATTCTGAAAAAGCTGAATAAAACAATTTAATTGAGATGTTTAGATATTTAAATTATCTAAGCATCTTTTTTTATAAATTCTATTAATTAGAAAATATTGAAAAAAGAATGTTACAATAATAGGGAAAAATTGAGGTAAATATGAAAAAATTGTTAATTATATCTGATATACACGGTTCTAGTAAATATTTAAAGATGGCATTGAAAAGAGAGAAAGATTATGAAAAAATCCTGATTTTAGGTGATTTATATTATCATGGCCCACGCAATAATTTGCCAGAAGAATATAATCCTAAAGAATGCGCTAGTATTTTAAACTCCTTAAAGAAAAAAATTATTGTCGTCCGCGGCAATTGTGATGCTGAAGTTGATCAGATGATTTCTGATTTTCAAATAAATGATTTTATAGATTTTAAATTCGGAAAATATTTTATACATGCTGATCATGGTCATCATTATGGTCCAGATAATATTCCTTCAGGAAATTATGATCTTTATCTTTATGGTCATTATCATAAAGTAAATTTATCTTTAGTTGATGGCAAAATTATCGCAAGTCCGGGATCGATATCTTTACCAAAAGATGAATATCATGCTTATATAGAATTATATGAAGATGGAAAAATTGAATTAAGAAATTTACTCGATGATTCTCTGATCAAGGAATTTAAATGATTATCTAATACAATCTATTAAATTATCTACAAATTTTTGTTACAATATAAGAATGAAAAACATCGAAGAAAATGATACTTTTTTGCTATGGAGACACTATACTCTATCTAATACGGATAGAAAAGTTTTAGCAATGTTATATCTTCCATTAATTGGATTTGAATCTTTTGGAATGTATTCTTATTTTGATAGTCTATTAGGTGAAAAAGAATATTATCAAGGTCCCTTAAATAATTTGAAAAAAAACTTAAATATAGATGGTTTTCATTTTATTTTAGCTAGAGAAAAATTAGAAGCTATTGGACTATTAAAAACTTATAAAAAAAATATCAATGATAAGGATGAATATGTTTTTGATTTGCAACAACCAAAAGATCCTAAACAATTCTTTTCTGATGTCCTTTTAGTTGGAAATTTAGAAAAAGCTTGTGGTGAATTAGAGCTTCGAAAATTGAAAATGATTTTTGGTCTCACAAAAAAAATTGATTCTTCTTTTCAAAACGTATCAGCAAAATTTGAGGATTATTTTTCTGTACAAGATGAGCTATTCTTTAAAGAAACTGAAAATAAGTCATATCAAACACGTGAAAATATGAAAGATTCATATTTTTCTTTAGAAGAATTTAAAAGAATATTTGCTGAAAAAGAGCCTTTTGGAAATGCTGATAATATCGATGAAAATACAATTAAAATTTTGGCCGAGACCGCTGATTTATATCATTTAAGCATGGATAATTTAGTGGATAAATATCTGGATTCAATATCATCCCGTGGTGTATTTGTTGAAAAAGCCTTCATAAAAAGCGTTCGTAGTTCGATAGATAAAACATTGAAAAAAGAAGTAAATCAAGAAGAAGATAAATATATAAAATATCTTGGCGATACGGTTGTTTCTAAAAAACTTGAAGCTTTTTCCCATTATTCACCGATAGAAGTTTTATTTCATTTAACTCATGTTAAACCACAATTAGATGATTATGATTTAATTGAAGAATTGGAGAAGGATTATGAATTAATTCCTTCGGTTATCAGTGTTGTAATTGATTTTACTTTAGCTTCAACAAATGGTGTATTTGCTAAAAATTACGCCAAAAAAATTGCACGAACATTGGTTTATAATCAGGCAGGTAAGGATAGTTATTTAGCTTATATGGTCTTGTTTAAACAAGTTCAAAATATGAAGAACAAACAAAATGATAAGACTGTTCCTTTACAAAATATAGATACTTCTTTAAAGCAAAAAGAGAAAAATATATTTGCTGAAAATAATCAAGAAGAAACATCGCTTCCGGAAATAAGTGAAGATGATTTAGTATTTTAGGTGAAATATGGACTTACAAAAATTTAAAAATAAAATAGATGACAATGAAAGCGCTAATGATATTTTAGATGAAAAAATAGCAAATTTATTTGAAGAATACCCAAAGTTTAAAGAAAAATATAGTTATTTATTAAAAAATGATTCATTTTCTTCATTGCGACCTTGGATATATAGAGCTTTAATTGATCAAAAACCATGTATTAATTGCCAGAACTTCTATTCTTGTCCTAAAGGGAAAAGAAGAGGATATTATTATGACATCGATTTAAAAAATGCTGATTTAATCAATAGAGTTTGTTCGAAAAAAGAAGATGTTATAAAATATCTTCCTTATTTACAATATGGTCAAAATAAATACGAAGAAGCTTTTAGTATCTTTTTTAAAATGACAAAATTTAATAAAGAAATCACAAATCCAAAGACTGAATTTTTAAAAGCAGCAAAACTTTTAATCCAAAATATTAAAGAAGTTGATAACTATACTTCCTCTCATATTTTCTATTTACAAACAACAAATGATAATAGAAAGATATTAAGTGATTTTGCCATTGCATTTGCTTTAAAAAATTTAAAAACAACAGTTGTCATTGATCCGACATGGAATCTTAATTATTTTCGTCTTGATAAAAATGAAGAAGATGTTAAAGATTTATTAGAATTACAAAAAAAGATTGAAAATTCAAAAGTTATAATAATAGAAAATTTCGACTGCTTTAATAAATACATATCCATTTTCGATAATATTTTATTACCGATTTTGAAAAGTGCTACTCAAGATGGAAAAATTGTTATAATGTCTGGAGAAGAAGACTTATTAAGTTCCGTATCTTTATCAAGTGGTAATTATGCAAAACCACATCAAGCAATTGTCAGAAGAATTAAAACAACTAAAGTTATCAGTTTTGATGAACCGGTTTTATTTTCTTTCAAAGCATAAAAAATAAACGCTGTCATATTTTTTAATGTGACAGAAAAAATATTATTTGAAAAAAATTCTTTAACAATTCTTGGATTTAAAGATATTTCAAAAATATCTCCAAAATTTATTGAAGTAATTATGAACAACTATATTTTAGAAATATTTGGTGATAATTTGTTATGTACTTATTTTTCTAAGAATGAAATTTCTGTTGAAGGAATTTTTACGATGGTGAAAAGAAATGAAAAAATTTAAATCTGTTTATGAAGTCAAATCTTATTCTCCTATATTGATATTAAATAGGATTAGAGAAAACGATTTAGTTGTTGAAGATTTTAAAGAAATCAGCCCATATTTATTTCAGTTTAAAGCATATAAAAAAGATGAAAAAAAATTAAAGAAAATTATGCCGGATTTAAATTGTATAAAAGATCCTTTTTTTATTCATTTTTTTAAAAGAATAGGGAAACATAAAAGTGAACTATTAGCTATTATTGTCATACTTCCTCTTTTTTATTTTATGATGACAAGAATTTATAAATTGAATATCACAGGTAATGATAATACAATAAAAGAAGAGATAAAAACTGTTTTATATGAACAGGAAATAAAACCTTTTGCCAAAATTCCAACTAAGGAAAAACTGAAAGAAGTTAATGATTATATTTTAGAAAAATTTGACAAAAGATTAGAAAGCTTTGAATTATTGATAAAGGGGGGAGATATAAATGTTAGTTTTAATAAATATCGACCGCCTATTATTCTGCCAGACCTTGAAAAAAATTATTACGCCAAAGAAGATGGAGTAATTACACGTTTAGAGCTTTCCTATGGTATTCCTCTAGTAAAAGAGGGAGATTATGTAAAAAAAGGACAATTACTCATCGCTGGTAATATAGATGAGAATGATAAAAAAGCCCAGGCATATGGTAAGGTATTTGCCAAATGTTGGAAAGAAATAGTTGTACAATGTAAAAATATTGATATTGCAACTAATTATCAAACTTTGCTTTCTATTGCTGATCAAATGATTTTAGATAAAAATTCAGTCTTAATTGATCGGCTAGTTTTAAAATATGAAGAAAAAAATACTATAGCCATGATGAAACTTCATTATACAATTGAAAAAAATATAGCTATATCGCAATAAAAAAATCATTTCACCTTTTATATTAGTGAGGTGATAAAAATGAATTATCAAAACACTGATAAAGATTGTGGTCGAGCAAGTTCACGTACTCTATTAAGATTGTTGTACAAAAGTCGTAAATATGAAGCAGCCTATTTTGAAAAAGAAAAAATGAACAATTTCTTATCTATACAAAATGGTTTGAAAAAATATGGCGTAGACATTAAAGGATATGAAGTAGATCAAAAAGGGTTAGATGAAATAAAAAGACCTTTTATTTGTCAATTAAAAAGGGAAGAATCTTATCATTTTGTAGTTGTAAGCGGCAATAAAAGAAAACTTAAAATTTATGATTCATCTTGTGGTATTTATAAAATAAATAAGAAAAAATTTTTAAACGAATTTACAGGTAAAGTATTAGAAGTACAAAATAAAATAGAAAAAGATATTAATGATCTTGAAGTAAAATTGTTTTCATTTAAAGAGATATTACTATATACAATTTTATCAATTTTTGAAATGATTATTTTCATTTTAGGAATATGTTTAACAACAAATTTTGGTGATATAACTTATTTATTTTTAGGGACGATCTGTTCTATTGTAATATCTTTTCTAAAAAGACAAAATATTATACTTCTTAATAGAAAAATTGATTCACGATTACTTCTACCATATTTAGCGAGTTATAAAAATGAAAAAAATTATGAAGACCTAATCAATATTAAAAACGAATATTTTTCTAATTTAACCACACTTATAAATCATTTAGAAGTTATTTTTATATTGTCGCTTTTAGCTTCTTTTGAAAATTTTCTTCTTTTTTGTGGTATATGTTTGATACTTGTATTCACATATTTCTTTTTAAACTTTGTCAATCAAAAATTAAATTGTTTAAAAATTAGTGCAGATATAAAAGAAAAGAAATTAAGACATTACCTGATTAAAGAATATGATAAAGAAAAAGCGTTAAAAATCTATGGACAACAGGCAAAGGTAGGAGGAAAATATATGTGGTACTATTATCTATTGCGTTTAGTTCCATTTGCTATAGCATTAATTTATGTCTTAGTTATGCTTTATCAAACTCAAAAATTATCTTTTGAAACATTGATTTTTAATGGAGGATACTTGATAGCTTTAATTTTATCTTTGATTAAGATTGATGAAATAAGTTCCAAAGGTGACTTTTCTTTATCGAAAATTGTTGATTTTAAAGATTATGAAAAGTTATCTTTTGATAAAGACAAAGTAGTTTATTGTACTTACCTTGACAAAAAAAATATAAACCAATAGAATAAAGACCCACGGAGGTCACTTATGGAATTTGAATTTGATTTTGAAGACAAAATAGGAAAATTTCCAGAATATGAAGAAATTTTCAAGAAAGTATATGAATTCTTATTAAAAAAATTATGCAAACCTATTTATCATATACTTTCATTGAGTTTAATCGACGAAGAAGAAAGTTTATATACCAATAAAACATACCGTGGTAAAGATTATGTTGCTGATGTTATAACATTTGCTTATCTTGATGATAAAACTGAAGAAGAAAATGAATTCTTTGTTGACTTAGGTGATATCATGATTTGCCCTGCCCAAGTGAAAAAAAGAGCAGATGAAATAGGAAATGACTTTCAAGAAGAAATGATTTATTTATTTATTCATGGTTTTCTGCACATACTAGGCTATGATCATGTTAATGATGAAGAAGAAGCTAGAATTATGTTTAATAAGCAAGATGAATTATTTAATGAATATATGAAGGAGTACTACAATGACTGATCAAGAAATATTAAAAGAATTATTGGATGCTCGTAGCAAAAGTTACTCTCCATATTCAAAATTTGCCGTTGGAGCAATAATTTTGACAAAAGATGGAAGAATAATTAAAGGAGCAAATTTAGAAAATTCAGCCTATGGATGTTCAATTTGTGCCGAAAGAACAGCTATGTTTCAATTTAAGCTTTTAGGTTACAAAAAAGAAGATGCTGAATTTTTGGCATGCATTGCTGATACTGATGAGCCTGTTTCTCCTTGTGGCAGTTGTCGACAAGTAATGGCTGAGCTTCTAGCTTATCATACTCCAGTATATTTGTATAATTTAAAGGGAAAAAATAAAAAAACCACAGTTGAAAAACTTTTACCATTTGCATTCTCCGGAGAAGATTTAAAATGAAAAAAGTAGGATTTGTAGCCTTAATAGGTGAAGCTAACGCTGGAAAATCGACTTTTGTTAATGGTCTTATGGGAATTAAAATACTTGCTGTAAGCGATAAACCACAAACAACAAGGGAAAATATTAGAGCAATTTATAACGATGAAGAATCACAGATCATTTTTGTTGATACTCCGGGACTTCATAAGCCACATGGTGAACTTGGAAAAATTTATATAAAGGATGCTAAGGAAGCTTTATCCGATGCTGATGCAGTAATTTATGTTATTGACATTTCGCATAAACCTGATGAACATACTATAAATAATTTAGTGAAATCAGGAAAGCCTCTTTTTGTTGTATTGAATAAAATAGATAAATTGCCATCTATTTCTGTCTTTGAAGAAAGAAAGAATTTATATAAATCTTATTTTAAAAATGTTCCAGATGAAAGAATAATTACAATTGTCGCAACAGAAAAAGATATTCCTTCAACTTTTATTCCAGCTATAAAAAGTGTCCTTCCAGAAGAAGAACCATATTTTCCGGAAGATTATCTACTAGATAGACCTGTTGAATTTGTTTATAGTGAATTTATTAAAGAAAAATGCATGCGTTTATTAAGACAAGAAGTTCCACACGCAATACATATTAATATTTTACACGTTGATAAATCTGAAGATTTAGATGAAATTACTGCAGATATCATTGTTGAAAAGGCTTCCGAGCGTGCAATTGTTGTCGGAAAAAATGGACAAATGATTACCAAAATTAGAAAATATGCAGAAAATTCTATTAAAGGGTTTACTGGAAGAGGGTGTTTATTGCATTTATTTGTCAAAGTAGTTCCTGAATGGCGCAACGATGAACGCAGATTGAAAGAGTATGGCTATAAAGAATGATAAAGCCTGTCGAATTAACAAATATTGAAGGAACAGTAATTACCGCTAATGCTTATAAAGATGCAGATGCAATAATAACCATACTTTCCGAAGGGAGAAAATTGACATTTAAAGCTTGTGGTGCAATGAAACCAACAAGTAAATTACATCTTGCAACTTATATATATTCAGATGTTGTGCTTGAGATTGGCGGATATAAAGATCACCCGGAAATTAAAGGTGTCAAATTAAAGAAAAATAGAACCGATATCTATGAAGACTTGAAATTTATGACAGCTTTAGGTATTGTTCAAGAAATTATTACCAATCTTGTCACCGAAGAAGATTTTATCGATGATAAGTTCATTGAAGCTCTTTTGAGTTTTCCAAAAAATACTACAACAGCAAATTTTGTTTTTGCCGATTTTGTTGTACTTCTTGAAATACTTCAAAATATCGGTGTTTTTAACAAAGGATTTGTCTGCGCATGCTGTGGAAATCCTTTAAAAGATACTAAATATTATGACATGGAGCAAGGTGGTTTAATTTGCAATGATTGTGCTGACAATTTATATATTGCCCCTTCTGACAATATGAAAATGTTGATTTTAAAAACTGCCATGAAAATAAAACCAGAACAGTTATATAATAGACAACCGCCACTTGGAAAAATGTTAGAACTTTTCGATGAAGTAATTGATTATTTATATACATCGATGGGAATTAAATTAAAAAGTTATAATAACTTTAAAAATTGGTTTTTAAAATTTTAAACTTTTATAGTTGATTATGCTATAATTTAGTAGTTATGAGGTATTAATATGGGAAAGTTTTCATTTGCAAAAATTACATCGCACTTACAATCACAAGGATTCATGATTCCTGGATCTGAAATCTATGGTGGTCTTGCAAATTCTTGGGATTATGGCGTATTAGGAACAGCCGTTAAAAATCATTTAAAAACTGTCTGGAGAGAACATTATGTTCGCGAAAATCCATATAATGTTGAAATTGATCCAGCAATTATTATGAATCCAAAAGTATGGCAAGCAACAGGACATGTCGATAATTTCCATGATCCATTAATTGATTGCAAATATTGTCATGCTCGTTTTAGAGCCGATGATTTAATTAAATCTCAAAAGCCAGAGCTCGATGTTGACGGAATGACAACTGAACAAATGAATGAAGTTATTGCCAGTGGAGAAATTACATGCCCAACATGTGGTAAGAGTACATTTACTCCAATTCGTCAATTCCAAATGATGTTTAAAACATTTATCGGTGTAACCGAAGAAAAAACATCAACGGTTTATCTTAGACCAGAAACAGCTCAAGGTTTATTTGTCAACTTTAAAAATGTAATGCGCACTACTAGAAGTAAATTGCCTATAGGTATTTGTGATATAGGTAAGGCTTTTAGAAACGAAATTACTCCAGGAAATTTCACTTATAGAATGCGTGAATTTGAACAGATGGAAATTGAATTTTTCTTTAAACCTGGTGAAGATGAAAAATGGTTTGAATACTATAAAAACGACTGTATGAATTTCGTCAAATCATTAGGAATCAAAGAAGAGAATTTACGTTACCGCGATCATGAAAAAGAAGAATTAGCTTTCTATTCTAAAGCAACAACAGATATTGAATATGCTTTCCCTTGGGGCTGGGGCGAGCTTATGGGTATTGCTTCTCGTACCAATTATGATTTATCACGTCACCAAGAAGCATCACAACAAGATTTAACATATCTCGATCCAGAAACTAATGAAAGATATCTTCCACATGTTGTAGAACCTTCATTTGGTGTTGATCGTTTAATTCTTGTTATGCTTACAGATGCTTATGATGAAGAACAACTCGATAAAGACACTCGTATTGTTATGCATTTAGCACCAAGAATTGCTCCTTATTCATTAGCTGTTTTGCCTTTATCAAAGCAATTGAATGATGAAGCGTATAAAGTATATTTAGATTTACTTAAAAAGTATGATGCAACCTATGATTTGACAGGTTCAATTGGTAAGAGATATCGTCGTCAAGATGCAATCGGCACACCATTATGCATAACTTTTGATTTTGATTCTTTGGAAGATAAAATGGTTACTGTCCGTGATCGTGATACAATGGAACAAACAAGAATTTCAATTTCTGAACTTCATGAATATTTAGAGAAAAAATTAGGTTTTTAAAATGGCGAAATATGACTTTGAAGCATTAAAGGCAAAAGTCGATATTGTTAAGGTTATAAGTCATTATATTGATGTTACAAAAAAGGGCAACGGCTACGCTGCCCTTTGTCCTTTTCATAACGATTCTAATCCTTCGCTATCCATTTCACCAAGCAAGCAAATTTTTAATTGTTTTGTTTGTCATACTGGAGGTGATGCTTTTTCGTTTGTTTCCAAATATAAAAAAATACCATATTTAAATGCTGTAAAGGAAGCCTGCGATATCTGTGGTGTACCAACAGATATTAAAATTGGCGATAATTTTTCTTCCGATAGCAAAAGTACTCCAATTTATAATGCGCTAGAAGATTTGGCTAAATACTATGAAGTATATTTAACATCAGCTAATGCAATAGATGGAAAAAGATATATTCAAGAAAGACATTTACCAGAAGATATTGTTAAAAAATTTCGTATTGGTTTTGCTCCTATAGATCCTGAATTATCAATTAAAATGATGCGTGAAAAGAAGAATCATTCTATAGAAACATTACAAAAAAGTGGGGTTTTATTAGGCGGTGGTCAATTTAAGGATCGCTTTTTTGGAAGAATTATTTTTCCTATTACAAATAGTTATGGAAAAGTTGTTGGATTTTCTGGACGAAGAATTAAAAAAAGTGATGAAAGCAAATATGTCAATTCTCCCGAATCTGTAGTTTTTCATAAGGGAAATTTGCTATATAATTACTACGAAAGTAAAGAACTTGCACAAAAATTAAATAAAATCTATGTTGTAGAAGGATTTATGGATGTTATAGCTTTAACTAGATGCAATCTTCCAGCTGTTGGAACTATGGGTACAGCTTTGACTGAAAATCAAATCAATCTTTTGAATAATTTAAAGGTCACTATTTGCTTAAGCTTAGACTCTGATAATCCTGGGCAACAAGCTATGATTAAAATCAGCAGTGAACTTGCCAAAAGAAAAATTAAACATCAGATTGTCGGAGTATTAAAAGATGGAAAAGATCCTGATGAAATTTTAAATACCTTAGGTGAAAATACTTTGATTGAAAAAATGAATAATCTAGAAGAACCAGTTATTCATTTTGCTAAATTCTATAAAGATAATAATCTTTTAGATACTTATGATCAAAAATTAAGTTTTGTTCAAACATTTAAACAACATTTGCTGAATATTGACCAAATGATATTGCCAAGTATTTTAAAAGATTTATCTCCTTTATTAGAACTTAAAGAAGAAGCTGTTTTAGAATATTTAAAGGAAAATAAAGAAACAATTTCAGAAGATAACTTTGTTCCAGAATACGATAATGCCGTATATACCGAGGCTGACTATATTCCACCTGATGAAAACTATTTGCCATCAGAAGAAGAGTATTATCCTGAAATACCAAAATATTCTCCTAAAAATAATACGAATAAAAGTACATATTCCAATTATAAATCAAAAAATTTGAATTGTGCGGATGTCATATATAGTATCCTTACAAAATATGATACAAGAAAAAGTATTATTAAGAATAATATTTTACAAAAAAAAGAATCATTTTTGATTAATTATATCAGATCTAGCCGCGATGCCTGCAATTATATTGTCAAAAATTTAAATGACACTTCATTTTATTATGAATTTGTAAATCGTTTTGTTAATATTGCTTTTTCATTTTATGATAAACATCCTAATTCCACATACATAGAATTGACATCTTTGGATGAATTTCAAAATAAATATAAGACTATTTATAAAAATGATAGAGCAATAGATGAAATTATACAAGTTTTCAAAGATTATTCTGATAAAAATGATTATCAAGAACCAGATGTTAACCAATTGAAGAAATTTGTTAATGAATATATACAAATTAAAACACAATTTAATCAATTAACTAAATTGTTGCAAGAAAAAGAAAAAAAGTAGTACTTTTTTGAAAAAAAGATACCATTATTTGACAAAATATGTTACAATTTTATAAGACCTCAAGAGGCGCTTTTTTGTATTCTTTAAGAATCAGATCGGATGATCATCTGCTTTAAATGAGGCTGTTCAATTTTTTCGACAATAAAAAGAAAAGAGGTAGGAATGGCAGATTCAAAAAAGAAAACCAAGCTTACAGTTGGCGATATCGTATCTAGTGATGTAACTCTCGCTAATCTAGAAGATATTAAACACCGGTTTTATGAAATTGGAAAAAAAGAAGGAAAAGTTTCTTTAGCAGACATTGAAAAAGCGTGTTCAACATTGGATTTATCCGAAAGTGAATTTGATGAATTATATCGCTTTTTTGCTGATAACAACATAGCTATCGATGAATATAAAGAATCTGGTCTTTCTGATGAATCAGAAATTTTAGAAAATTCAATGTTGGATAATTGCTCAGAAAGCGATGAAGAAGATGATTTTGATGAAGATTTAATAGAGAATTACTTTGATCCAAATATTAAAACTTCAGATCCAGTTAAACAATATCTTCATGATATTGGAGCGTATAAAGTTTTAAATAGCAAGGAAGATGAAGGTGAACTTGCAAAAAGGATTTTAGCTGGTGATGAAACAGCTCGCGATGAGCTAACTTGCTATAATTTAAAACTAGTTGTTTCTATCGCTAAAAAATTTGTTAATCACGGATTACCATTATTGGACTTAATACAAGAAGGAAATATCGGTTTGATGAAAGCCGTTGAAAAATTCGATTATACTAGAGGATATAAATTTTCTACTTATGCAACATGGTGGATTCGTCAAGCAATAACTCGAGCTCTAGCCGATCAATCACGTACAATTCGTATACCTGTTCACATGGTCGAAAACATTAATCGTATGCTTAAGGCTCAGCGCACTTTAATTCAAAAATTAAATCGTGACCCAACTCCGGAAGAAATAGCTAAAGAAATGGGAAGCGACATGGATGCTAAAAAAGTTTGTGAAATGCAACAAATGTCTTTGGATCCGCTTTCTTTAGAAAAGCCTGTAGGTGAAGAAGAAGACTCACGTGTTGGTGATTTCATCGAAGACAAAGATAATCTTTCGCCGGAAGATTATGCTTCTAAAATGCTTTTAAAAGAAAGAATTAACGAAGTATTATCGGAATTAACACCGCGTGAAGAAAAAGTAATACGCTTAAGATATGGTCTTGATGATGGCAGGAGCCATACTCTTGAAGAAGTTGGTAAAGAGTTTAATGTCACCAGAGAAAGAATACGTCAAATCGAGGCTAAAGCCATTAAAAAAATGCGTCATCCTTCTAGAGCTAAATTATTGAAGGACTTCCGCGATTTGTGATGAAACTATCTATTAGACTTCAAACTGTCGCAGATAATATCGGTGAATTTAAAAAATTAGTAGATATCGGCTCTGATCATGGACAATTGCCTATATATTTAAAAGAAAAGTTTCCTGAACAAGTAATCTGCGCTTCAGAAGCGCAAACTATGCCTTTTGAAAATTTAAAAAAAGAAATATATAATTCTCAAAAAGATATCGAAATTTACTATTCGGATGGATTAAAAAATATACCTGAGGCTGATGTAATTACAATTTGTGGAATGGGCGGACTGCTTATAACAAAAATTATTACTGATACAGATTATATAAATAAATTCAAACCGAAATTGATTGTTGAACCACAATCAAATTATAAAGATGTTAGACTCTCTTTGGCAAAATTGAATTATAAAATTATCAAAGAGATATACATAGAAGAAAAGAAAAAATACTATCCGATTATAATAGCTATTCCAGGTGAAGAAAAACAATATACCGAAGAAGAATTGCTATATGGACGTTATGGATTAAATAATGCCGATTCTTGCTTGCGTCAAATGTTAGAACATAAATATGAAGTATTAAAAAATGTTCTTTCAAAAAATGTGGAAGCAAAAGACATTTTAAAGATTATTGAAAGGTATTATAAATAACCTGAAATTAGAAAGAAGGCAATATGAGCACCAATAAAAACAAAAAAGAAGTTATAACTGCTGATGAATTAAGCAAAGATAATATGGAGATTAGATCTCTTGAGAGCATTAAGCATAAATATTTTGAAATTGGAAAAAAAGAGGGCAAAATTAAATTAGCCGATGTTGAAAAAGATTGTTCTCACTTAAAGCTTGACGAAAATGAAATCGATGAATTATATAGTTTTTTTGCTGATAATAATATCCTTATCGATGAATATAAAGAAGCAGAAATACTTGAAAGCGAAGATATTCTCGATGAAGATAGTTATGAAGATTTAAAAGAAGGTGATATAGATTCTGATTTCGATGAAGATGAGATTGACTATAATTTAGCTACTGATGTTAAAACAAGTGATTCAGTTAAGCAATATATGCATGATTTTGGATTTTATGATGTTATTAAATCCAAAGAAGATGAAGCAGAATTAGCTAAAAGAATTCTTGATGGTGATGAAAAAGCTCGCGAAGAACTTATTGTTAGAAACCTGAAATTGGTTGTATCAATCGCTAAGCATTTCACAAATAGAGGCATGCCTCTTCTCGACTTGATTCAAGAAGGAAATTTAGGTTTGATGAAAGCAGTCGAAAAATTCGATTATACAAGAGGTTATAAATTTTCTACCTATTCAACTTGGTGGATTCGTCAAGCTATAACTCGTGCTTTGGCTGATCAAGCTAGAACTATCCGTATTCCTGTCCATATGGTTGAAAGTATCAATCGCATGAATAAAGCTAAAAGATTATTGATTCAAAAGCTCAATCGTGATCCAACCCCTGAAGAAATTGCTGAAGAGATGGGAGATGGAATGACCGCAGATAAAATTCGCGAGATGCAACAGATTCATTTAGATCCATTATCTCTTGAAAAACCTGTCGGTGAAGAAGAGGATTCTCACATCGGTGATTTCATTGAAGATAAAGATAATTTATCTCCAGAAGAATACGCGAATAGAGTATTATTAAAAGAAAGAATTAATGAAGTATTAGCAACATTAACTCCAAGAGAGGAACGTGTAATCCGCTTAAGATATGGTCTTGATGATGGCAGAAGCCATACTCTCGAAGAAGTTGGTAAAGAATTTAATATCACCCGTGAAAGAATTCGTCAAATCGAAGCAAAGGCTATCAAAAAAATGCGTCATCCTTCAAGGGCCAAATATTTAAAAGATTTTAGAAACGATTAAACAAATCTGGAAAAACAGATTTGTTTTTTTATAGCAGAAAAATTATAAATCTTTTATAAAATTATATATATCGTCTATGGTATCTTTGAGTGCAGAAGTGCCAGAACAAATCAAAATTGGCTCTTTTAATTCTTTTATAGAAATTTCTTCTTTGGAATTGATAAGATAGTAACGACTATCAGGATAAAGATGCTTAATTAAATTATATAAGGATTTAGTATTAGAAGAAGACTTACTTCCAACAACTATATATGTATTGAAATCTTTCATTGTTTTAATCAATTCAAGTCTTTTATAAACAAAAGGACAGGCACCAATAATTTGAAGATTTTTGTCATTAAATTCTATTTGTTCTTTATAAGTTGATTGAACTATTAACAGTGTTGGGGTAAGAAAATTGTTTCTTGCAATACTAAAAAAATCATCTTTATCTTTTAAAATTTGAACTTTATAAGAAAGTTTTTTCTCTATATATGAAATTGTAGAAATAGATTCTGGATGATTTATTTCACCTAAGTAATATATTTTTTTCCTTTCTTCAACAGCTTTTTTTATCACTATAAATCTATTTTGAAGTAAAGAACAAAATGCTGATTCAATTTGCGGATTTCCTAATTTATCATCCAAAAAATAATTATGTCCGTGGGCAGAAATTAAAAAGATGTCATCACTTTTTAAAGTTTCATCATTATAAATTTTATAATTGCCATATTTAGACAAAAGTTCATCAACAGCTTCATTATGGACTAATTGATGTTCAAAATAGATATTTTTTTGATTATTTTTAGCTACTTTAACTTGTTCACAGGCTATTTTTATAGCTTTTTCGACGCCGGGACAAAAGCCATAGGGATTAAGAAGAAAAGTTTTCATGCTTTTAGTATAGCAAAAAATTAATTAAAAAAAGGAGAATTAGGCTTTGTTTGGTTTTCAAAAGTTGCAGTTTGTTCTTTTGTTTTAGTTTTATAATTGTCATCGGAAACAATTTCTGCATCGACAACTTCTTTTTCTTTTTTGACAGTTTTAACTTCTGGTTTCTTTTTATTTAAAAACTTTTTTACACCATTGACAACATTTTTTCCATTTTCAATCATCGGTTTAACTTCATGATAAAGTGGAACAAAAGAATTAAAAGCATTGATTGCTTTATTTGAAGTGTCAATAAGAGAAGACAAGGAAAACTTTTTAGCAGCACCGAGATTTTGTTTTGTCAAAAGCCTCGTTGATGTTTTTATTTTTGGTGGAGTAAAAATAGGGAACCCATTAGGATTAAAATTATAAGGATACATGATTTATCACCCATTTATCATATGTACCTATATATAGATTTGTGCCTATTATTTAATTAGAGGTAATTCAGTCATTCTAAGAGTTGTAGAACCATAGGGTTGTAGTTCAACATCTTCGTCTTCGTCAATTCGTGTTGAAGAAGGAGAATCGCTTGGAATAAATGGTGAAGATTCAATCCAAGATATTTGTGCAAGTTTAGTTTTAATCTTTAATGGTGGATTTTTTCGATCGAATGGTAAATCATAATCACATTCAATGACATCAAAATCAGATTTTTTGATAAAGGAGAAATTCCATGATGAAGTTGGAAGTATCTCATAATCGCAATAAGGATATTTTCTTTCTATTCCATCTTTAGTATATTCGAGCATATTCTCTTTAAAATTTATCGGTAAAGAAAATAAGAGTAATCCATAATTTAAACAATAGAGATTAGAAGGTCTCTTCTCAAGTTTAATTAAAGGAACAAGTTGAAATTCAACAGAGAAATCAAAATCGATATCAATTGATAAAAAGTGATTTTTTTCTTTTAAATCAGAAATCAATTTATAATTTTTTGGAATGCGAATTTTTAAAGTTCTTGGAGTTAAAGTTTTTCCTTTTATAATAACCTTTTGACGGAAAGGATATTCAGAAATGACATCTAATTCCAAATCATTTGTTTTAATAGAAAAAGGAACAGGAGAACAAATATAGATATTATTATCATCAAAAGTAGCAACACTTCTTGCATATTTAGGCCAAGATTGATGAAAATTAGCCGTACAGCAACCAAAATTAGGTTCTAATCCAAAAATATTAGACTCATTGGAATTTGTACCAAAAGGATTTTCTGAAAATTTAGTACAAGCGATTTGATTGACCATTTGATCATATTGATGAGTCCACATAGAAGAAGAGATGGTAGCTGGTAAACCATTAAAAGCAAGCTTATCTAATCTATTAAGGTAAAAGGTATCACCGGTTATCAAAAATAAAAGTTCATAACTATACATAGCTTCAGCAATTCCACATAATTCCGATCCTCTAGTTGGAGAGTTACCACCTAAGCATTCGTCACCAGTAAAATGACCATAGGCAGTTGAATTATATTTATCTAAAACTTTTAATAATTTTTTTGCATCACCTTTTTGTTTAGATTTAGTCAGTTTCGAAAATAAAGCTTCAGCTTTTAAAGCCATAGAAATATTGACTACATGAGTTTCATATGACCATACTTTTTTTGATTCTTTCCAAAGATTAGAACAGGTTAAATAATCTAAACCCTGGGCTTTTAATTTAAAAGCGAGTTCTATTAACCATGGTTCTGGCTTTCTTTCATAAAGCCAAGCTATTGAAATAAGGCATTCAAACCAACGGCTGCTAGCCCAATTACTAAGAGTTTTTTGATTTAAAAGAGTATATAAATTATTTAAAGCTTTATAAACAGCATTTTCAATTCTTGAATCTTCAGTATATTCATAATAAACAACTAAAACTTTTAAAACCAAAAATAATGCCCATAAATCATAATCTTTTCTTTCATCTTCTCCAGTAGGACAAATCCATCCATCAGATTTTTGATTTTTTAAAATTGTATCAATATAACTTTTGATGATTTTCTTTTCCCGATTTTTATCTAAGATATAGACAAGAGGAATGAATCCATCAAGATAATAAGGTAGTCTTTCCCAACCTTCTTTAGTTCCACCAATCCATTTGGAATCATAAATATCAGGCCACATTTTATATAAATATCCTGATAAGCCTTGATATTGTTCTTCTAATTGTTTTTCTAACCAACCAGTTGGTTTTAAATTTTTATAGCTATAGTACTTCATATTCCACCTTATTTAATTGTAATACATATTCAGTTGTTTTTTAAATAACCTTTTTTTATTCGAAGAAAAAAGTGATAATGTTTATTTATTTATAAGTGAGTGAATTTATTTTTAATATATGCTAAAATAATAAGGCGTTTTTGTTGCGTGTAGAAATAGAGGTATAACATGAATTTAAAAGATTATATTGCTGTTGTTGAAGGTTTCCCAAAAGAAGGAATTTCTTTTAAAGATGTCAGTCCACTTTTAGCTGATAAGGATGCTTTTAAATATACTGTTAAAGAATTGGCCAAAGCTGCTAAAAAATATGAACCTGATGTTATAATTGGCCCAGAATCTCGTGGTTTTCTTTTCGGTACACCAGTTGCTTATGAATTAAACAAAGGTTTTGTCATGGCCAGAAAGGAAGGGAAGCTTCCTGGAAAAGTCTTGCAGATAAAATTTGATATCGAATATGGTCAAGAAGTTTTATGCATTCCTTATGATGCTATAAAAAAAGGTATGCGCGTTCTCATTGTCGATGATTTAATAGCCACCGGTGGAACAATTGAAGCTCTTGCAAAAATGTGCCGCGATATAGGCGCTATTCCTGTTGGTGCATTAGCAGTAATTGAACTTACTGATATTGTAAACAACGAAGAAAAAACCATTCCTTACGAAAGCTTGATAAAATATAATTTCTAATTTTTTAATAGATTAAGTTGGTTGTGTATGGAAATAAAGAATACTATTTATACTTTTGAAGACGTGAAAAACGTTTATTCAAAATACATTCATAATCCAGAAGAACTTGATAAAATTTATCAAGCGTATCTTTTTGCTAGTGAAAAACACAAGAATCAGGTCCGTAAATCTGGTGATCCATACATTGTCCATCTATTAGGTGTTGCCAGAATTCTTTCTGAATTGAATACTGGTCCAACGACAATTATCGCTGGATTACTTCATGACACTATTGAAGATACTGATACAACCGAAGAAGAAATTACAGAAAAATTTGGGAAAGAAGTCTGTTACCTTGTTCAAGGTGTCACCAAAGTGACAAGATTATCTGATTATCACAATGTTGATTTTGAAGCTGAAAGCCACAGGAAAATTTTCATTGCAATGGCTAAAGACATTCGCGTAATTATTATTAAATTAGCAGATCGTCTTCACAATATGCGTACTCTTCAATTTCAACCTCCAGAAAAGCAGAAAAAAATAGCTAAAGAAACCCGTGATGTCTATGCGCCTATCGCCCATAGATTAGGTTTATCACAAGTAAAAACAGAACTGGAAGATTTATCTTTATTTTATCTTGAAAGAGAAAAATTTGAAGAAATTGAAAATTTACTTTCAAGACAAAGTACAAACATGAAGAATGCCATCGATGTTTTAAAGAATAAGATTGTCGAAATTTTAACTCCAACTAATATTTTGTTTGAAATCACTTCACGTGTAAAATCTATTTATTCAATCTATAAAAAAATGTATGTCAAAGGGAAAGCCTTTGATGATATTTACGACATTATGGCCTTGAGAATAATTACAGAAACCGAAATGAATTGCTATGAATTACTCGGTTATATCCATGCTAATTTCAAGCCGATTCCAGGACGTTTTAAAGATTATATTGCAATGCCGAAACCAAACATGTACCAATCGCTCCATACGACAATTGTTACTGGTGATGGTCATACTTTTGAAATACAAATCCGTACTAAAAAGATGGATGAAATCGCCGAAGAAGGTGTTGCTGCTCATTGGCGCTATAAAGAAAACAAAAAATATGATGCTAAAACAGAGCAACAAGAAATCGAAGAGCAATTGCATTGGTTCCGTGATTTTGTTTCTGTCACCAATGAAATTCAAGATGGAAATGCCAAAGAATATGTTGAAGCCCTACAACATGATATCTTTGATGCCAATGTCTATGTTTTTACCCCAAAAGGAAAAGTAGTGACTCTGCCAAATGGTTCAACGCCGATTGATTTCGCCTATAAGATCCATACTGATGTTGGAAATACTTTAGCTGGTGCTAAAGTAAATAATCAGATGGTACCTATTTCTCGAGTATTGCAGACAGGAGATGTAGTTGAAATTATCACCAATAAAAATGCTACACCGAATTCAGAATGGTTGAATATGGCTACATCTAGCATTGCTAAAAGTCATATCCGTAAATTCTTGATGAAGCAAAATTCTGATTTTATTCGCCAAGACAATATTCAAAAAGGAAGAAATTCACTAGCTGTCAGCTTCCGCGAAAGAAAAATTAAGGCGAACATCGATAAGATTATGACTAAAAAGCTTTTCGAACATTTCAATGTTGAAAACGCTGATGAACTATATTTACTTTTAAACAGCAAAACAATAATGCCACTCAATATTATTGAATATCTTGGATTAGAACGCTCACAAGAAGAAACACTTGATGATTTAAAAAACAATGTTAATAAGCGCAATGTCAATCGCAATATTCAAGATGCAGTAACATTAGAAAATGGTGATCGAAGTCTAATTTCTCTAGCTAGTTGTTGTACTCCTATTCCCGGTGATGATATCATCGGTTATATTACTAAAGGAAATGGGATAAAAGTTCATCGAGTATCTTGTCCAAATGTCTGTCAAGAACATAATAGATTAATTCCTGTAATCTGGAATCCAAATGCTGAGAAAAAAGATTATCCAGTCGATATTTCAATCGAATGCTATGATCGAAATAATCTTTTAATCGATGTTTTAAATTGCTTTTCACAGATTAAGGTTCAAGTTTATAAAGTTAATGCAAAATATCATGCCAGCAATAATACAACAACAATATCAGTAACAGTAATGGTTAAGGATGTTGCGTATTTAAATACTTTGACACAGCAATTACTTAATATTAATAGCGTCTATGATATAAGACGTGTTATACATTAAAGAAAGGAAGAAAATATGAGCAATATATTTACAAAACCACGTGGTACACAAGATATGCTTTATGATAAAGCTCGCTCTTATAATAAAATTGTCGATATCTTAAATAGTGTTGCCACAAATTATGGTGCTTCTCCAATACAAATTCCAATGTATGAAGAAAGCCGATTATTTAAAAGAGGAGTTGGTAATAGCACCGATATTGTCATGAAAGAAACTTTTGATTTAGCCAATAAAGGCGATCATGATTATTCATTAAGACCAGAATTTACAGCTGGAATCATGCGTGCTATTATTGAAAATAAACTCTATGCTAGCCCAGATCTTCCTTTAAAACTTTATTACTCAGGTTCAATTTTCCGCTATGAAAGACCTCAGCAAGGAAGATATAGAGAACCACATCAATGGGGAATTGAATTTACGGATTTGAATTTAGATGATTCGACTGTTGCCGAAGCAATATTAGTGATGGTCGATGGATTGAAAGCCTTGGGAATTGATCCAATCATTAAATTAAATAATTTAGGTGGCGATATTTCAAGAAGCAATTACAGAAAAGCATTAGTAGATTACTTCACACCTTTAAAAGATAAATTATGTACGGATTGCCAGAAGCGTTTAGAATTAAATCCACTAAGAATTTTAGATTGCAAGGTTCCTGAAGACCATGAACTAGTTTTAAAAGCTCCACTTTTAAAAGATTATCTCATCGATGAAGATAAGAAAAAATTTGCAAAATTATTAGAACTCTTAGATAGTTGCAATGTTAAATATACACTAGATGATAAATTAGTCCGCGGATTAGATTATTATACAGGACCAGTTTTTGAAGCCTATGAAGCAAACCATTTAGAATTAGGAGCTTTAGGAGGCGGTGGACGGTATGATAAATTGATGGAAACTCTTGGTGGTCCCGCTTTTAATGGAGTCGGTTTTTCCTTTGGACTTGATCGTCTATTATTGACTCTTGGCGATACATATAAATTTGAAGGTCCAAATTTAATGGTTGTAGTATCTGAAGAAGATAAAAAAGAATTATTTAATTTAAAACATGAACTTCGCAATTTAGGAATCAGTGTTCTGAGTCCAACCGAAGGAAAAAAGCTCAATGGCGCTTTGAAGATGGCTGATCGTTTAAAAGTTAAAAACATTCTTTTTAAAACACCTGAAGGTTACCAATTAAAAAATTTAGTTACTAGAGAACAAAAGGCAATTGATATAAATAATACTCAAGAAATTGCTGAGCTTGTTAAATAGAATAGAGGTAAATATGTTAAGAACAAAAACATGTGGCGAATTAACAGAAGCTAATGTTGGTGAAAAAGTTACATTATGTGGTTGGGTTTCCAAAGTAAGAAATCTCGGTTTTTTAGTCTTTGTTGATTTGCGCGATAGATATGGCATCACACAAATTTCTATCGATGCTAAAGAATTTGAAAAAGAACCATTAAAATCCGAATATTGTGTTCAAGTTGAAGGAGAAGTTATTCTTCGTTCCTCCCCTAATAAAAATATTCCTACTGGCTTAATTGAAATAAAAGCTGAAAAAATCAAAGTATTTTCTGAAAGTCTTCTCCCACCATTTATTATCGCCGATAAAACCGATGCACTTGAAGATACCAGATTAAAATCTCGCTATCTAGATTTGAGAAGACCTACTTTGCAAAAAAATTTGGTCTTACGTGCTAAAATGATTCAAAGTTTCCATCACTATTTTGATGAAAATGGTTTTCTTGAAGTTGAAACTCCAACACTTATTAAGTCGACACCTGAAGGCGCCCGCGATTACTTGGTTCCTTCTAGAACAAAACCCGGTTGTTTTTATGCCTTGCCACAATCTCCGCAGATTTATAAGCAATTATTAATGGTCGGTAATATCGATAGATATTATCAAGTTGCAAGATGCTATCGCGATGAAGATTTAAGAGCTGATAGACAACCAGAATTTACTCAGCTTGATGTTGAAATGAGTTTCGTTGAAAGACAAGACGTCTTGAATATCATTCAGGGCAGTTTGAAAAAAGTCTTTAAAGATACCATCGATGTCGATCTTGAAGATTTTGCTGTTTTACCATATTCAGAATGTATATCTAAATATGGTTCTGATAAACCAGATTTACGCTATGAATTATTCCTTCATGATATCGATAACATTTTTGAAAACACCAATTTTGCACCTTTCAAAAATACTCATATAAAAGGATTAAAAGTACCTGGTTATGGACCAAGTTGTACAAGAAAAATGCAAGACAATGATAACCTTTTATTGAAGAATTATCATATTCGTTCCGCAATTTTCTTAAAATATAATGCCGGACAATTAACTGGTTCAGCAGTTAAAAATTTCTCACAAGAAGAAATAGATAAATTGAATAAAGAATTTGACCTACAAGAAAATGATCTTTTAATTCTCGTTGAAAACAATGAAGATTATACAAATTTATCAATGGCTTTAGGTGCTATTAGAAAAGAATATGCCGAAAGATTAAATCTTGTAGACGATAATGTATATAAACCATTATTTGTCATAGACTGGCCGATTTTTGGAAGAGAAAATGGAGAAATAGTATCTTTATCAAATCCATTTACCAGACCAAGAGATGAAGATTTGCATTATCTTGATACTGATCCAACAAAAGCTTTATCCTATGCTTACGATACTGTTATCAATGGTATTGAATTATCATCAGGATCTTTAAGAATTTATGATTCAAAAGTTCAGCAAAAGATTTTTGAAATCTTAGGTTTTACTGATGAAGATATTGAAAAGAAATTCGGATTCTTCATCGATGCATTGAAATTTGGTACCCCTCCTCATGGTGGTTTTGCCTTTGGTCTTGATCGTCTTTCAATGATTTTATGCCATACTGATAATATTCATGATGTCATCGCTTTCCCAAAAAATCTGCAAGCTTGCTGTCCAATGTCCAGCGCACCTTCTACCGTTCCTGAAGAAGCATTAAAAATTCTTCATATTAAAGTAGAGGACGAAAATGAGTAGTTTTGCTGCATATAATATTCCAACTCCGCTTGTTAAAATATTGAAGGAACTTGGTTTTGTCGACATGTCTCCTGTTCAAGAAAAAAGTATTCCAAGTTTTTTGAACAATAAATCTTTAGTTTGCAAAGCTCCAACAGGAAGTGGTAAAACCTTAGCTTACTTAGTGCCGATGCTTTCTGATTTAAGCGATATTAATGGTGTTCAAGGCCTTATCATTGTTCCGACAAAAGTGCTTGTCAACCAAGTTAAAGATGTTTTAGCTAAAATAAAAAAAGCGGGGTATAATTTCACTTATCAAACAATAATCGATGGCGAAAGTTTTGAGAAAAAAATACAATCCGATATAGTTATAGCTACACCAAAAATGGCTTTACTATTACCGCAAAGCGCTAATTTGAAACCGCTGAAAAGAATAGTTTTTGATGAGGGAGATATGTTGATCTTCGGTGGTTTTGCCGCAGAGGTTGAAGAGATTTTATCTTGGCAAACTTCAGCAAGTAAATCTATATTTACCGCATCTATTGATGAACATGTCCTTACGCTTGTAAAAAAATATATCAAAGCCTGTGATGTCATTGATGTTTCCGATAATTCAATCAATGCCAGCAGAGTAAAACATCACCTTGTCAATATTAGAAATATGAGTAAAGGTGAAGCAGTTTGTAGTTTCATCCGCGCTCATAATCCATATAAGGCAATCGTCTTTGTTTCCAAAAAAGAAGATATCGATGAAGTTAAAAATCATTTGATTAAACTAGGTAAACCATTTTCTGTCATTCATGGAGATCTTCCAAAACGCGATCAAAAAAGAGCTTATAATGAATTTAATCGCGATGAAACACATATTCTTCTCGCTTCAGATTTAGCTGCAAGAGGAGTTGATATTCCCGATGTAACCGATGTAATCTCCGTCGATTTACCAAAAGATTTGGTCTACTACTTCCATCGTGCTGGAAGAACAGGACGCTTTGATAAAGAAGGTAATTCATATGTTTTCTATGTCCCAGGAGATGTACAAAAAGTCAAAGAACTTATAAAAAAAGGTGTAATATTTGATTACTTCACATTGAAAAATGATGAATTAAAAGCTGATAGAAACCTTTTGGAGAACAAGAAAACAACTAAGGGAAATAATGAAGTTTTAGAAAAGCAAATTCGTGCAGCAGTCAATAAAGTAAGAACTAATAAAGTTAAACCTAATTACAAGAAAAAAATGAAAGTAGCTGCTGAAAGAGCTAAAGAAAGACATAAAAGAAAAATTATCCGCACAAATTTGAGAAAAAAAGATGTGCAAAAATCTAATTAAAAAAAGCTTCAGGGTCTAACCATTAGACTTTGAAGCTCTTTTATTACGCATATTTTTTTACCAATATTGCAATTTTGTTATAAGTTGATGGCGGGAATTTGCCTTTCGCAAGAACAAGTAATTTATCTTTATTTTCTTTTTTTAATTCATTTTTATGAAGTCGAAGAAAAGGTAGGATAATCTTTGCCTCATCGACAGTGAAATCAGCACCATATCTTTTAGCCAAGCGACAAGCATTTTCCGGAGAAATATTTAATAAAGCATTCGATATAAAGTCGTTCATCAATACTATTATATGCAACGTTTTTTAAAACTTGACAATTTATCTTTCATCCATTGATAAGCTTCTTCTTCTTTGAGAATTGTCCCTTTTTTTCCTCTTTCAAAAGTCAAATAAGCATTTTTTGTGCCCGCTAGGCCAAAATCAGCATCTTTAGCTTCGCCAGGGCCATTGACAGGACAACCCATAATAGCAACTTTGATATCAGCTTCAATCGGCAATAACAATTCTGATATTCTTTTAGCTAAATTTGAAACATCGCACTGTGTTCTTCCGCATGTAGGGCAAGTTATAAGTGTTGGAACATCATTTTTTAATCCTAACCCTTTTAAAAGTGCATTGACAGTTTCTACCTCAGTAATAGGAGAATCAGAAAGAGAAATTCTAATTGTATTACCAATACCAAGCTGCAGGAGAGGAACAAGACAGATTGAAGATCTAATCGCACCAACAGGACCAAATCCACTTTCGGTAAGACCGATATGAAGAGGGTAAGGATAAAGCTCCGCAGCAGCACGATATAATTTAAACGTCAAATTAGGATCAGTAGATTTCAAAGCCAAAACCAAATTCTTGTCATAATCATATTTTTTAAAAATATCGATTGTAGAATCAAGCAATGAAAAATATTCATTGATCGAAGAAGTATCTTTAGTGTGATTTAAAGATAAAGAACCAGAATTAATACCTATTCTTATAGGAATATTAAAATATTTAGCTCTTTCAATGATTTCCTTCAGATCGTCTTGATGGAAATTACCTGGATTAATTCGAATTTTATCAGCGCCATTATCAATAGATTTTAGTGCTAAATCTTTGTTGAAATGAAGATCAGCAATTATAGGCAAAGGAGAATTATCAACGATGGTTTTTAGACTTTTAGCATCATGCTCATCCAAAATTGAAACACGGAGAAGATCAGCTCCAGCTATATATAAATCATTTGCTAGTTTAATGATAGCTTCAGTGTTGCTAGTTTTAGTCTTCGCCATGGTTTGGACTAAAATTTTATTTTTACCGCCTAATAATTTATTTCTGATTCGTACAACGTTAGTATTATCTCTTAACATATTTTTCACCATAAATATTATACAAGATATCTTGATAATTAAAAAGAAGAGTAAAATCTCAAAAATTTAAAAATAAAGTAGAAAAAATCTATAAATATCAAAGTAATGCTTTATAAAAAGAAAAATAAATGATATCATTTAAATGTAAGCGGTTTTATAAATGTTATGAATAAAAAAATAATTGTACCTATAATACTTATTGCACTAACTTCTTGCTCAAATGAAAATTTTATTTCATCTAGTTCGTCATCTTCTTCATTTGTTTCTTCTTCAAGTTCTGTTTATTCAATTTCAAGTGAAATAAAAGATGAGTATAAAATTGTCTTAGATGAGATTGCTGGAGAAGTTAATATCCATCAACCGATTCAAGATGAATTTCTTGAGTCTCCTGATATAGATTTAAAATCTTTAGGAATAAATGGCTCCAAAGAGTTGTCTCTGCCAGAAGCAATAAATTTATCATGGAAAAGTACTTTACCTAAAGATAAAAATTTTGATTATTTCTTAGTAAGAATAGATGAAAATAATAATTTTACTTCACCATTGGAATATAAGGTGCCAATAGAAGAAAATAATATCGATATTTACAATTTAAAAGTAGGAACAAAATATTATTGGAATGTTGAAGCTATAGCAAACGAGGAATCGATTACAAGTGAAATTGAAACCTTTACTACATTTTTTAATTATCCTCGCAATATCTTTGTTGAAGGAGTTACAAATTTTCGCGACGTCGGTGGTTGGATAATTGATGAAAATACCCGAGTTCGCCAAGGTTTAGCCTATCGCTGTGGAAGGCTAAACACTTCATCATCCAGTATATTAAATATTGAAATAACCGATAATGGCATAAATACTATGCGAAATTATCTTAATATAAAGTCGGAAATCGACCTGCGATTAATTGAAAATAACGAGGTTGGTTCTTATGAAGAATCTGCCTTAGGTAGCGGTATAAATTACTACCAATGTCCGATGAGCTACGATGGCAATATTTTGGTAAACAATAAAAACATGGTCAAGAATATTTTTGATCTTCTCAGCGATAAAACAAATTATCCTTTAATTTATCATTGCAATATCGGCACTGATAGAACAGGGTTAATCACATATTTATTAAATGGATTATTAGGAGTTAATCAGGAAGATTTGTTTATAGATTACGAATTTTCTAACTTTGGACTAATCAATGGAACTAGATCAAAGGAAAGCATAAAAAAAACATATGTAAAAACCATCGATGAAACTGAAGGAGAAACGCTTTCCGAAAAAATATCTAATTATCTTCAAGAAATAGGAATTACGTCAAATCAAATAGAAACAATTAAAGAAATATTTATTGAAAAATATTAATAAAAAATTAAGCTATAACATAAATTGAATTATTAAAAATGAAGAAAAGTATTATAAGCATTATTAACACAATCACTATAGGAATTCTTTTAATCCTAGTATCGATCATCTTAGTTTTAACCAATAAACTTCAAGGCGTATCACGAGTTATAAATTATGCTGGATTAGTTCGCGGTGCAACACAAAGAGTAGTAAAACTCGAAATATCTGGTCTTGAAAGCAATATTTTAATCCATGAATTAGATACCTATTTAGATGAATTAAAAAATGGCGGCACAAGTGACAATATCATCTATATCGATGATAAAAATTTTCAGGATAAGCTAAAAACGCAGACAGAATATTGGGAAATTTTAAAAGAAGAAATATTATTTGTTCGTAAAAATGGCGCTGAAAATTCAAATATAATCAAAATAAGTGAGGAGTATTTTGATCTTGCTGACCAAACAGTTGCAGCGGTAGAAACTTATTCCAATAATACATTGAAAATAGTTAATATTTTAGAAATATTGACCCCAGTAGACATATGCTTAGTCATTTCGTTTTTTATAATTCAAGTCATATTGAATAGAAGAATAGAAAAAGATAAAAAAATACTTGAAAAGCAAGCTTTTTATGACTACCAAACTGGACTTCCAAATAAATATCGTTGTGAAGTATTTATTAATGATTCTCAATTTTTAGGTGAACCAACGGCTTGTTTTATGTTTGATTTAAATGATTTGAAACTGACAAATGATACATATGGACATGTAATGGGTGATAAGCTAATAATTACATTTGCTAACGTTCTCAAAGAAACCATAGGATATTTTAACTTTGTTGGTCGTTTTGGTGGTGATGAATTTATCGCTGTCATGTATAACACATCCAAAAATGATGTAAGAAAATTTTTAAATGACCTCGATGAAAAAATATTTGAATTTAATCAGCAATCCGAAACAATAAAGCTCAGCTATGCATGTGGTTGGGCTATATCAACTGATTATTTTCACAGCACATATAAAACATTATTCGAAAGAGCAGATGAATTTATGTATGATAATAAAAGACTTAAAAAAAGTCGTGGATATACACCAAATATAAAAATATAAATTATGTTTTTTTACGAGTAAGAAAAGTGCTTTTAATTTATTTTCATATATAATAATTATTTGAAATATATAAATATAGATTTCTTAGTTTTATTAGTAATAATTTTTGTTTATAATATTTTTTTAATTTTAACTTCTAAATTAAACTTTAATATTATAAGTGATTCTTATATTGTCTATATTTAATAAAAATAAACATTTTATTTTATATAAATACAAGTTGTAAAAATTTAATAATTACATTAAATGAAATTAAAGGTAAAGGAAAATGAAAAAATCTATTCCGTTTTTCCTTTGTTCACTATTGCTTACAAGTTTTGTAACAGTTGGTTGTGACAATGGAAATTCGACAAATAGCAGTAGCAATTCTAAAGGGTTAATTCCTGGAGAAAATAGAACGGCATGGTTTGAATGGTTTGATAATATTAATGATGCTGCTAAATTTATTGTAAATTTAAAAAATGCTCAATAAAACGATGATTTTAATTTTGGCATTACTGAGTTTGATTTACTAGGTACATATGAAAAATTATCCATTAATTTTTTCGGATTTATTAGTGGTGAATCTTCTAGTACAGATGATATTCTAAATACTAAATATGTTTATTTTTCAATAACATGTATTTATATAGAAAAAAATAATTTTTCACAATCTTATAATTCTGATTTTGAAATAAATTTTTACCCTTTTATGTGTGATAAAAAAGAGTTTAGCAACAAAAATATTAAATACAATATTACTGGATATGAAAATTCTTTATCAGATATTACATTTATATATGATGATACAACAATTATGCAAATTAATTTATCATACGAAAGTACTAAAAAAATAAATAAAGAAAAATTAATTAACGAGTTGATAGAAAATTATAAGATTATAGTTTAGGGTGTAATTTTATAAATAAAATATCCCACTATTTATTAGATTAAAGATATATCACTAACAAATATTTATATAAATAAATTTTCTATTTTTTTGCAACTGAACAGGGAAAAATGCTTTTTTATGGTAGAATAGAAATGAGGTTTTTATATGATCAGCAATTTAAGAATTAAAAATTTTGTATTGATAGATGACTTAGATATAGACTTTTCTAAAGGTTTCAACGTATTATTCGGAGAAACTGGAGCAGGGAAAAGTATATTAGTCAATGCTTTAACATTATTAAGTGGTGCTAGAAGTCAATTCGATAAACTCAACGATGAGAAAAAGAAAGCGATTATTGAAGCAACTTTCATCCTCGATGATGATTTCATTTTTGATCACGAATATTTAAAAGAATATCTTGATGATAATGTCTTAGTACTAACAAGAATATTATCACCTAACAAAATTTCAACGTTGAGAATAAATGGTGAAACAGTTACTTTAAACATCTTAAAGCGCGTTGCAAACGATGTGTTTTCAATTACTTCTCAAGGTGAGCAGATATCTTTGATGAATGAAAAAGAGCAATTGAATATAGTTGATAAATATGTATATGAAACATATGGATCTGAAATTTTTAGTGAGTATGACGAAAAGTATAATTCCTACAAAAAATGTCTTAAAGATAAAGAAGAATTCTTAGAAAATGCTAAAAATAATGATATCGATATCATCAGATTTAAACTAGAAGAAATAGAAAAATATAACATTAAGGAAAATGAAATCGAATATTTAGAAAACTATTTAAATGAATCAAATGCCGCTCAAGAAATGATTGAAAGTGGTAAAGCACTCATAAATCTTTATAATGGAAATATTTATGAAAATTTTGCTGATGAATTAACTCATAGTTTAAATATGCTGAACAAAACATCTTTTGCTGATAAAGCGGAAAATATCTTGGAAAAATGGAATGAATTATCCGATTTGATCTATGATCTAACTTCAAAATTTGACGAGGATGAATATGATGAAGAGCAAATTGAAAAAGCCAATGAAAGAATTTATGAACTTAATCCACTCATAAAAAAATATGGTCATGTTACACAAAAAATCTTCGATGCTAAAAAACTTCTCGAGGATAAAATCGGCGAAGCTGATAATTTTGATGCGAGTTTAAAAGAAAAAGAAGATAAAGTTTCAAAAGCAAAAGATGAACTAGTAAAATGTGCTGAAAAATTATCAAAAATGCGCCAAGATTGCAAAAAAAATATCGTTGAATCTGTAAATAATGAGCTATCATCTCTCGGATTACTTAATGATGGTTTTGATATACAGTTCAATAAAAAAGAGTTATCTAATGATGGTATAGATGTAGTGAAATTTGTAGTAAGACTTAATAAAGGTAAGGCTTTTGAATCATTAAGTGTCGCCGCATCTGGTGGAGAAAAAAGTCGTTTAATGATAGCTCTTATCGCTTCATTCAATAAAATCAAAAAATTCGATACATTGATATTCGATGAGGTTGATACAGGAATTAGTGGAAATATCGCATTAGTTGTAGGAAAAAAGATTAGGGAAATTGCTAAAAATAGTTCTGTAATTGCCATTAGCCATTTACCTAGTGTAGTTGCGGCAGCTTCGAATTTTTATTTAGTATATAAAAATGAGATAAATGGCCGTACTATCAGTCATATTAAAGAAATCGGCGAAGAAGAAAAAATTAAAGAACTAAGCAAAATGCTTGGCGGAGAAGATAATATCGAAGAAGGCAAACAATTAGCTTTAAAATTGATAAGAACTCAAACTAACTAATTATATACTAATTTAATACTAATTATATACTAAAGCCCAAAAATGGGCTTTTTTTAATGAAAATCAAAAAAATGGACATAGTAAAAGTGGAGGTATCTATGAATGCTATGTTTGCAAGTTTGCTTTTGACAAACGTAATTCTCGGAGGCGAGAACATCGGTTTCGGTCTAAAACCAGCAGGGTTATTAATAAGTGGTACTTATGATGTTAAAGTTGGTGCAAAATCATTTAATCCGAAGAAAAATGATATCAATAAAGGTGATTTAATAATTGAAGCAGATAATATTAAAATTTCATCTTTAGACGATTTAAACAGAGCAATATTACGCGATGAAGACAATGTATTAAATCTAAAAATTGTTAGAGATGATCTTATTTTATCTCGTGACTTACCTCTGATTTCTACTGGTGAAAAAATAAAAACTGGGCTATATGTCAAAGATGAATTGCTTGGCGTTGGTACTGTAACTTTTTATAAAGAAGAAACAGGAACATATTTCGCCTTAGGACATCAGGCTCGAGGTGGTGAAGATACTTGTTATCAAAACGGTACTTTATATGAATCTTCAGTGCAGGGAATTTCACCTTCATCACCTGGTAAAGCAGGGCAAAAAAATGCCACTTTAAATCAAGATGAAATCATCGGTAATATTAAGAAAAATACGGATTATGGTATTTTTGGAAGTTATTATGATATCGATACTTCTGGATTGAAATACGAAATTGCTGAAGTTGATGAAATTGCATTAGGAAAAGCTCAATTTATCACTGTCTTAGATGGTGATAAAAAAGAAACTTTTGATATAGAAATTACTTCTATAAATAAAAATCAAAAGGAAAAAACCAAAACATTATCATTAAAAGTAATCGATGATAAATTGATTAATAAAACAGGCGGAATTGTTGCTGGAATGAGTGGATCACCAATTATTCAAAATGGAAAAATAATTGGTGCTGTAACTCATGTTATAACAAAAGATCCTTTAAGAGGATACGGAATATTTGCCAAAACTATGCTAGATGAGCTCGACGATTGTTAAAATTGTCGAGACATTTTTTATATAAAGACTGGACAAGAGGTACTTTAAAGCTTTTTTCCGTAAAATCTTGATAATCATTTATTTTAATCATTTCAAGAAAACAATTATAAAATTCATCGATTAATAATGGTTTTTCGCTCGAGAAATCCAAATTATCTTTTATATCTTCTATACGAACTTTTTTATAAATAAGATTTGATAAATTAATCATCTCTGTTCCTAACAAAAATTCATTAGCAATAGTTTTATCAAGATTTTCCGAAAGAGAGAAAAATTCATTAGCGATAGAATTATAATTATCAACATCATTTAAACATATGTAATAAAGTCTATAGGCACAATAGTAAAGATAGAGCATTCGCGATGTTTTCATCGAGTGTCTCGAAGTTGAATCTAAAAAAATCTTTGCGCTTTTTGAATCATTTTTTAAACTATAAACCATACTCATATAAAGATATAATTCATTTATATCATCCTTTGAAAAAAGAATTTTTGATAGAAATTTATAGGATTTAATAATTGGTTCAACATCATAGTTTTGCAGATAAAAATTACACTTTCTCAGCTTTAAAACACCATAGAGAATAATTGAAGATAAAATTAAAAATATAGTGGCAATGACTGCCATTGCTATATAAAGTCCTATACCTTTAAATAAGATTGCTAGGATAAGAAATAAGAAAATTACTACTGTACCAGTAATCAAGAAAATACAAAATCTTTTCATGGTTGAATTATAACAAAAAATACGATGAATAAAATCAAATATGTTAAAATTTGATTATGAAAAGTATTGTTCATATTGATTTAAACGCTTTTTTTGCTCAGGTTGAAGAACTTTGTGATCCAACTCTTGTGGGAAAACCTGTTGCCATCGGTTCTTCAATTGGTCGTTCAGTTGTTTCTACAGCAAATTACGAAGCACGCAAATATGGCATCGGTTCTAGTATGCCTATTCAAACCGCAAGAAAACTATGTCCAAATTTGATTTTAATCAATGATCATTACAAAGAATATGCAATTTATTCTGAACGTTTTATGTCATATTTAAGAAAAAAATATTCATTATTTGAACAAGCTTCAATAGATGAATGCTATATCGATATGAGTGAATTTTTTGAGCCGATAAATGCTAGAGATTATTTAGTAGACTTACAAATTGAACTTTTTAAAGTAACTAATTTAAAGTGCTCAATCGGCGTGGGTAATAATAAATTTTTAGCTAAAATGGCTTCTGATTATAAAAAACCACTAGGAGTAACAGTACTATATAAAGAAAATATTGAACAAATTCTTTGGCCGATTTCAATCGAAAAAATGTTTGGAATAGGAAAAAAAACTTATCCACGATTAATTGCACTAGGAATTAATACGATAGGGGATTTAGCCAAAACTGAAGATGAAAGAGTAAAAAGTTTGTTAGGAAATACTTATCTTTATCATAAAAGTCATGCTCTAGGAGAAGGAGATGATATCGTTCAGCCTTATGAAAACGATCCAAAAAGCATTTCTTCTGCTCGAACATTCGACCATGATACCACCGATTATGAAGAACTAAAAAACCTTATCATCAGACGTTCAAAATCGATTTCTGAACAATTAAAAAACTATAAAAAATTATCGGATACTGTTGTAATAACTTTTCGAAATGCCAATTTCATAACAAATAGTAAAAGAGAAAAGTTCGATACATATACTAATGATGAAGCATTAATATGTTCCAGAGCATTAAGAGTTTTTGATAAATATTATAATGGAGAACCTTTGCGTCTATTAGGAGTTGGTGTAACAGATATAAAAGGGGAAAGTGAAATCGTTTCACCTGTCAAACTTTTTGATTCAAAAAATTTCAATGAAAAAAATGTCGATAATATAATCAATGATCTCAATGAAAAGTTAAAAAATAAATCACTTGTTAAAGCAAGCGACTTAGTAAAACCACAAAAAAGAACCCATAATTTTCATAAACCGGAGAAAGCAAATGAGAATATCTGAAAGCTTTGAAGATTATATAACCTATCTAGTAGTAGAAAAAGGAGATTTAAAAAGTACCATCGATACCTATCTTGATGATTTAAAATCATTTATTGAAGCTGTTGGAGATAAAGAAGTTCGTGAATTAAAGCTAGATGATATATCTTTTTTCATGAGATATTTATCATCTAAAAATTTAAAAACATCATCAATTATTCGAAAAACTACCACCATACGAGGTTTTTATCTATTCTTAAATAGGGAAAACGTAATAGACGTTCCTCTTACAGGATTAAAGCTTCCTAAGAAAGAAATGCATCTTCCAAATGTTTTAACCTTAGAAGAGGTAGATTCATTGCTAGATGGCTTTAATTTGGATAATAACAAAGAATTTCGCGATAAGACAATGCTAGAAGTAATGTATGCAAGTGGTCTTAGAGTTTCAGAACTTTTATCATTGGAATTAGGAAATATCAACTTTGAAGCTGGATACTTAAAAATTAAAGGGAAAGGAAATAAGGAAAGAATTATTCCCATCGGTGAATATGCACTATATTATTTAAAAAATTATATACAACATATTCGTAAATTCAATCCAGGATTCAAAACAAAAATAGTTTTCCTTAATAGAGAAGGGAATCCGTTATCTCGTCAGTATTTTTTTAAATCTATCAAGCAATATGCAACTAGAGCTGGAATAACTATCGATATTTCACCTCATACTCTTCGTCATAGTTTTGCAACTCATCTACTAGAAAATGGAGCTAATTTAAAAGAAGTGCAAGAAATGCTCGGACACTCAAAAATTGAAACAACACAAATATATACCCATGTTTCGACAAAAAGAATTCTTTCAGCTTATGATGCATTTATGAAAAGATAAGTAAAAAAATTAAAAAAATGTGATTTTGTAAAATATTTCGTTTTTATTGATAATTTTAAAAGACTTTTATATAATTTAATCAGGAGAAAGATTATGAAATTTAAAAGAATATTTGTTATTGTCTGTGATTCCATGGGGGCAGGTTATGAACCAGATGCTGCTTTATTTGGAGATGAAGGAGCAAATACCTTACTCCATATTTCAGATAAATGTAATGGTTTAAATATACCTAATCTCAATAAGCTAGGAATAAATGATTTAGTTCCAATAAAAAATACGAATAAAGTTGACCATCCACAATCTTATGTCATGTTATGCAGAGAAAAGTCAAACGGAAAAGACACCATGACAGGTCATTGGGAAATGATGGGAATCGATACACAAAAGCCTTTTAAAACATTTACCGATACTGGTTTTCCTCAAGAATTAATCGATGAATTAGAAGAGAAGACAGGTAGAAAAATAATCGGAAATAAAGCAGCAAGTGGAACAGAAATCTTAGTAGAATTAGGCGAAGAACAAAAGCGTGATGGAAGTCTAATTGTTTATACCTCTTCCGATTCTGTTTTACAGATTGCTGCTCATGAAGAAACTATACCTGTTCCTGAACTATATAGATACTGTGAAATTGCAAGGGAAATATGCAATAGACCTGAATATCGTTTAGGCAGAATTATCGCTAGACCTTTTATAGGAGAAGATAAAACTTGCTTTAAAAGAACACCTAACCGCCATGACTTAGCCTTATCTCCAACCGGAAGAACAGCGATGGATGATTTAAAAGATGGTGGATATACAGTTAGCTGTGTCGGTAAAATCGCTGATATTTTCAATAATGTCGGAGTGACAAAAACTCAAAAAACTGTCTCAAATACCGATGGAATGAATAAAACAACAGAACAGGCAAAAGACCATTCATGGACAGGTTTCCTATTCTGCAATTTAGTCGAATTTGATTCAGAATATGGACATAGAAGAAATCCAATTGGATATGGCAGAGCAATAGAGCAATTTGATTCAGAACTTCCAGCATTGATGGAACAGCTTGATGAAAATGATCTTTTGATGATCACAGCTGATCACGGAAATGATCCAACCTGGAAGGGAACCGACCATACACGTGAATATATTCCTCTCCTTTGTTATAGCAAAAGTTTCAAAAATGGAGCTCATCTTCCAATAAGAAAAACCTTCGGTGATATTGGAAAGACCATTTTAAAAAATTTTGATATAACTCCAAGTGAAAACGAAATAGGGCAACCTATCGAAGAATTATTGAAATAATAATATAAACCAGGTTAAATCCTGGTTTTTTTGTGAAAAAGGACTAAAAGTATATATTTAGTATATAATTAGTATTTATTCAGTTGATATTTTTTGACTAAATTCATTAAGTTTTTAAATACTACATTTTTTATTATGTTTTTAAAAATAAACAATAACTAGTTATTTTATAATTTAGTTTACATAATAGAGATTATACGAAGTTAATTTTTATCGATAAAATGAAGCATTTTATATTATTTTCATTATAATTTAGACATTTTGAAGTAATTAATTACTATTTTCTTATTTTTTTACTATATTCAGTGCTTTTTAAGCTTATTTTATATAAAAAGATAAATGCTTCTAACAAGGTACCTCGTGTAGCGCAAAATAAGCTAGTTTTTAGCTTGATTTTATATACGAATGATTAAATACTCAAAATCTGCAAATTTGTCTTAAAACTGTCTTAAAATAAAAGATAGTTAGATATTCATTTTTTACAAATATACTAACTATCTACTAATTATCTACTAAATTAGTACTTTATACTAATTTGTCTGATTATTTAAAAGATGAAGGGCAATTTTAGCACCATTTTTAGCTGACATTAGAGCAAAATTTTCATGAGCATGAACCGTTCCATCTTGATGAACTACATCAGAGATTGAACGTATGATAATAAATGGTACTCCTAATCTATATGCTACTTGTCCTACAGCTGCACCTTCCATATCGATGCATAATGGATTATCAAAGTTTGATAATATTTCTTGGTTTACATTGTTTTGAGTCATAAATGAATCTGCAGTTAAAATCAGACCACGATGAATGCGAATAGGTAATTTCAATGAATCCAAAGGCTTTAAAAAAGATGGATCAGCTCTAAAATATGGTGGGCATCCTGACATTTGTCCATATGTATAATCAAAGGCTGTCAAGTCGACATCATAATAAGCAACATTATTAGCGATGACAACATCAAACGAATGAACATTATCTGATAAAGAGCCAGCTGTTCCAAGATTGATAATTCTTTTAACGTTGAGTCGACGGGAGATTATTCCTAAATCAAAAGCTGTATTTGTGCGACCGACTTTTGATATAAAAGCAAAGACATTACCTGATTTACTTGGAAATGTAATACCTGGAATACCTTCGATGACACGGCGACGAAATTCAACATCCAAATTGTCTAGCAAAGCTTTGAATTCAATTTCCATCGGGATTGATAACAAAGTGAATTCCTCTCCCTTTTCGCGGATGATCGGACGAGTTTCCATCAATTTTTTTACTTTTGCAAGTGGAATATCATGACGATCTTCAAGTTCGTCAATGGTACCTAGATCTAAAGTATTTTTATCTTTCATTTTTACCTCCATGTTTCAATTTCTTTTGGTGATGAATAGATATTTTTATCTTCAAAAACGTCATTATCTTCTTCGCCGAATTTTGTGACTGGACAATTTTTATATGTGTCCTCAAATTTTATACGATTTCTCTCTCCTGGAGCGAAAATATGAACTATAAAATGTGTGCAATCCATCAAGCACCATAAGGAGCCTTGGCGATATTCAATATGGTCAATTGGATAATTATTCTCTTTAAGAACTTGACTTACCGCTTGAGAAGTTCCATTGATTGTTGACTCAGTTCTTGCTGTAGCAACAATATAGTATTCTGTCAAAGGTGTTTTATTTTGTACATCGACAAGTTCTACACCACTGCAGCGAATTCCAACTAATTTATCGATGATTAATTCAAGTATTTTTTCCATTATTTCCCTCTTTATTTAAGATAATATTTAAAACATTCTAATTGTAAAGGCGTATTGACAAAGAAATTTTTTTCATTGTAATATTTCCTATTTTCTTTTAAAACTTCAATAAAGCCTTCATCGACATCTTTTTCCATCATATCTATCATCGCGCTAGAATCATAACCTCTAGTGGGTTCAATTTTATCCGCTGCATAGATAATCTTTCCAAGAGTTGTCATCTCTTTTTTTCCTGTCGTATGATATTTGATAGCTTCAAGTGTATCTTTATCAGTGATCAAAAATAAGTTTTTTACCAAATATTCCCCTAAAAACTGGTGGTAGCAGACCTCTGGATAATCGCAATATTCTTTATAAAATCGCAACATCATATTTTTTTCTAAGTCTTTATTAAGATCTTTAGCAATATCATGCAAATACCCTGCTCTAAAGGCTATCCAGGGATTAAAACCATTATTCAAGGCGATATCATAAGCTAAAAAACCAGTTGAACAACTATGTTTATAACGTTTTTCATTCATCATATTTTTTACTGTGCCAGTGAAATATAAATCATGATTAATAATGTATTTTATTACACATAAAGGAGTATCAAGACTTTGAAGAGATCTTATGTCAGTAGATGAAATATCTTTTTCTTCGATATCGAGCAATTCGACATCATATTTTTTAATATTCTCTTCAGCTTTCGAATATCCATTCCTATTGACAGCAACAATTTTTACTAAATCTTTCAACTCATCAATCTTATACCAAAGATGAAGTTTTTCTAATTGATCATAACCGATGAGAAAATAAATTTTATCAACGGGATAAATGTTGCGGAAATATTTAGCTAAATCTATAGAATAATTGACTTTTTCAGATGAATTGATTTCAAATTTTGAAATTTCAAAGTCTTTATAATCTTTAATAGCTAATTCTAGCATTTCTAGCCTTGAAGAAGTGGCAGAAGGATCCTTCCATCGAGGATTTTTTGCTGGAACAAATATCACCTTATCAGCATTTAGTCGACTTTTAACCATCGAAGCTATATGCAAATGACCATTATGAATAGGGTCAAATGTTCCACCAAAAAGAATGAGTGAAGACATTATTAAAATTTTCCTTCTAAGAATTTAACTTCAACATTTTTTGGGGCATAAACATCAAATTTTTGGCCATTAGCTTCAAAAAAAACGCAGCAAAGTCCATTGATTAAAAGCATTGTCTTTCCCTGTTTTGGAGCAATTAAAGTTGTAAGGTATAAATCTTTGGTATCCTTGATCAATTTTGAAGCTGGTTGAGCTGATTGAGTTATGCAGCGAGAATCAAAAGTCTTTTCTGCATTCTTTAATTTTGTCCGTGTTATTTCACACCTTTTAGAAATAAAGAATTTTAAATTGGTTTTATCGCCGGATATAAAATCAATTCGAGCTATTGACCCAATTATATATGATTGTTCTGCATTAGATTGATATGTAATAGGTTTAATTTCAGTTTTTGGAATAATATATTTTAAAATATTTCTTTCAACGTTATTGATGATGCTCCGCGAATTAAAAATACCCGGAGTATCATAAAAATATGAATCATTATCAACTGGAATTTGAATAACATCAATTGTTGTTCCAGGATAGATTGAAGTTGTAATAAATTTATCGGTTTTATTTTGATAATTTTTTAAAAATGCATTGATAATCGAAGATTTACCAACTTGACTTACACCGATAAAATAGACATCTTTTCCCTCTCTCAATCTATTTAAAGTTTCATTAAATTTATCAAATTTATAATTATTCAATGTCGAAAGTAAGAGTACTTCTTCTGGATGAATGTCTTCTTCATCTAATCTTTCTTTGACTAATTTCAATAATTTTTCATCATCATAACTTTTAGGAAGTACATCTCTCTTATTGACGACTAATAAAAGTTTTTTCCCTAAATATTGTTTTATTCCAGGAATAAGAGAAGCTTCAAAAGAAAAAGCATCTGTAACAAGAACAATAAGAGCTTGATCTTCTTGAGCCTTTTTTAAAATTGTAGCATAGTCTTCATTGAAATGAGGTACTCCATCATCTTCGCTATAATGTCTTAACTTGAAACATCTTTCGCAAAGTTGATCTTCATTAGAATCAAGTTTGGATTTTAAAATATAGCCAGATTGCCCTTTATGATCGCTTTGAAGTATGGCTCCACAGCCATAACATCTTTTGATTTTGATTTCTTTGGTTAATCCGCTTGTTTTTGTTCTGCTCATATTGTACCTCTACTTTCTATTTGCCGCACGGCCAAGCATATTTAGTTTAGCATAATGATGACGAAGTGGCCTATCGATAAGTCTTGTAAATTTCGCTGACCAATGCTCTTTTTTTGTGAGCGGTTCGGTCAAAATCATCATTGCACCCAGATTGCGAGCTAGTTTTGCATCAGTTAATAATTGATCACCGATAACAATAACTTCTTCACCCTTCTCTACCCCTATAGATTTAAGATAATTTACTATCTTTTTCTTGGATGGTTTTTTAGAAGAATAAATATAATATTTGGCACGAAGGTGATCGCAATAAGGTTTTACTCTCTTTTTTTTATTATTCGACATAATGATTGGAATCATGAAACGAGAAGAAATCTCTTGCAATAATTCATAAGTTCTTTTCGCCGGGACCAAAACATTATAGGCATCTAAAGTATTATCGAGGTCAATCAAGATATATTTTCTTTCTAAAGATTGAAGAAAATCTAAATCTAAGTTATAAATATTATCAATATGAAAATTAACTTTTTGTAATCTTACCATTTTCTAACCTCGCAATTATTTTAGCGTTATCAATAATAAATTTCAATTTTTTTATAAAAAATTGATTAAAAAACTTTTGTTTTTTTAAAAATTTAACTTTATTTTAAAATTTTATAACTATTTATATATTTTTAAAAAATAAATTATGATGAAAAGGATTTGTTAATATAGTTTTACATCTACTATTTTAGTTTTACATCTACTATTTTTTTGATATACTATTTTTATGAGTGAATTAAAAATTAGTGTAGTTGTTCCAATTCATGGCGTAGAAAATTATCTAAATAAATGTCTTAATTCCTTAGCTGATCAAGATTTTGAATATGCTTATGAAGTTTTATGCATCAATGATAATTGCAATGATAATTGTGAAAAAATAATCGATAGTTTTGTCGAGTTATATCCCCATATTTTTAAAAAGATCAATGCCAATAACGGAAACGTTTCTCTCTCTAGAAATACAGGAATAGAAAATGCTTCCGGCGATTATTTAACTTTTGTCGATGGTGATGACTATGTCTCCAATGATTTTTTGAAAGTTTTATTCGATACTGTAAAAAAAGGTAAACTTAATCTAGGCGTGTGCAATTTCATCATGGCATATGAAGATGGTAAATTTAAAAAAGATTTTTCTAGCTATATAGCACTAAATGGATTTTTTAATCACAAAGTTGCTCTGAATTTCTTGATGGGTGATCTTAAAATCCGTGGGTTTGCTTGGAACAAAATATATAAACGTTCCTTTATCTTAGAACATAATATGCGATTTTGCGATGCTAGAGTTATCGTTGAAGATATGTGGTTTAATGCCTTTGCTTTCTTTTATAACAATCTTGAAGTAGGATGTAGCAAAAAAAGATGTTATTACTATGTTCAAAGACAAGGCTCTTTGTTACATCAAGGCTATAAACCACTGCATTTAGCTGATATTATGGTTAACCTTTTAAAAGCTATCAGAGTTGTCGAATTAAAAAATATGACTAAATTCCCTACAAAATTATTAACATTTACACGGAAATATATTATTCATTACTCTATTTTTGCTAATAGAAAATACATACCTAATTATAAAAAAACAATAAAAAAATATAGCAAAGATATAAGGGCTATCAAAAAAATAAAATCAATTGATGAATTCGATAAAGATTTCTTAAAAATTATAGGCTTTTAATAATAAAGCGGCAAATTTTGCATATAGTTTATTGAGGTATATATGCAATTCTTGTCGCTTTTTTTTAATATTAAAATTTTTATCGGTTTTATCAATAATGGAATATTTCCCTCCCCTTTATCTAAAGAAGAAGAGAGTTATTACTTAGATTTGCTTTCAGTTCCTGAAGAAAAAGAAAATGCTAGAAATAAACTTATTGAACATAATTTACGTCTTGTTGCCCATATTGTAAAAAAATATGATAATACTAGTGAATCTAATGATGATTTGATTAGCATTGGTATAATCGGATTAATCAAGGCTATCGATTCATTTAAGAATGATAAAAAAACTAAACTTGCTACCTACGCTTCAAAATGTATTGAAAATGAAATTTTAATGACATTGAGAAAAAATAAACATCGAGATAAAGAAGCAAGTCTAGAAGACACTATTGCTTATGACAAAGATGGAGAAGATCTCTTGCTTTTAGATATTATTGAAAGCGACGAAAAAAGTATTGATGAGATTTTATTGAAAAGAGATCGTTTGAATAAACTAGAGAAATACTTTGAAAAACTTGAGCCGCGAGAAAAAGAAATACTAACATATCGTTTCGGATTATTTGATACACCTGAACTCACCCAGGTTGAAATAGCTAAAAAGCTCGACATTTCCCGTTCTTATGTATCAAGAATAGAAAAGCGAGCTTTATATAAACTTTTACAAGAATTTAAGAAAAATAATGAAATTTAATTTTCTTCATCGAACATATCAAATAAAGATACTTGAGTAGGAGATTTCTCTTTTGGTTTTGCTGGTTCAGAAATAATTTCTGGTGCTTTTTCAACTGGTGTATTTTCATCGATAATTTCACCATTTTCGCAAAGTCCCAATATTTTTGAATTTGTTTCAGGTAGATTAGCTTTCATTCCTGCACCAAGTTGTGATACTTCAAGCGAATTCAAATCAACTGGCAAGAGGCCATTTTCAGTAGCTAACGGCACAATGCAAGGCACATCTTTTTTTCGATAAATTTTATCCATAGAAATAATTGTCATCGGAGAAGATTTAAAGATGCGGCAAGCTGCCGTTTTTTGACCTAAACGAGCAAAACATGGGAAAACAGAACTATTTAATAAACGAGCTCCATTTTTATCATTGAGAATGAGAATTAATGAATGTTCATCGTTTTTATATGATAAAGTAGCAGTAATATATGATTTTTCATTTGAGCCAAAATTAATAGCTTTTACTCCACTTGCTTTAGTAGAGACAATTGGAACTTCATTCTCATTATATCGTGAAACTTGACCTTGATCTGTCATGACCATAATATCGGAATTACCATGAGTTAAAATAGCAGATACTAATTCATCACCATCGACAAGTGGCATAGCCCGGAGTCCTTTTGTAGTTATTTTTTGACATTCAAAGTCTATTATCTCAGTACGTTTTATTTTTCCAAGTTTACTTGTTAAGGCAAAATATAAGCCTTTTTTATAATCTTCAACTGCAAATGCAGAGACAATTTTTTCTTTTGGTTCTAAATTGACGAGATTATTGATATGTTTTCCCTCTTCTTTCCATTTTGCATCACTTATTAAATGACAAGGAATGGAATAATATAAGCCTTTATTTGTAAAGAAGACAATATTGGCATGGGTAGTTGTTTTTTGACAAAAGACTGTCTTATCAGAAACTTTAAGTTTTGGGAAAGGATCTGAACCTTTGGAAGATTGAATACTAGCTTCATAAGATCTTAATGCTGTCTTTTTAATATAGCCATCACGAGTCAATACTACCATAACATCTTCTTTGGCAATAAGAGAACGTTGATCAACATTCTCAGTCTTTATTTTTTCTTCTAAAATTTTAGTCTTTCGCGGTGTGGCATATTGTTTTTTTATAGCTTTTAAATCCGCAACTATAAGTCTAACTAATTTATCTTCATTTTCAATTGTTTGTTTTAAATCATCGAGTTCTTTAATCAATGTTTTCTCTTCTTCTTGAAGAATTGTGACATCAGTATTTGATAAACGATAAAGTTGCAAAGTAACAATAGCTTCAGCTTGTTCGAGAGTAAATTGGAATCTTTCTATCAATTTATTTTTAGAGTCTTCTTTTCCTGAACTATGACGGATGATATGAATTACTTCATCGAGAACTGAAACAGCTTTAATGAGACCTCTAACTATCGATAGTCTCCAACTTTTTTTATCAAAATCAAATTTAGAACGACGGAGAATTACTTCTTTTTGGTGATCGATATAAGCATCAATCATTTCCAAAAGATTCATAGTTTTCGGATGTCCTTTATCAATTGCTAACATATTTGCAGCAAAAGTAGAACGGAGTGCTCCTTTATTGCGATAGAAATTGATTACAGGTTCAGGATTGGCATCTTTTTTAAGTTCGATAACAATTCTAATATCTTCTGTTGATTCATCGCGAACTTCTACTACTGAATCAAGATGACTCTCAATTCTTCTTTTATCAAGATCAGCAACTAAAGTACTTTTTATTTCACCATATGGTATATCAGTGAGAATAATTTTTCCCTTTTCTGAAGTGCTATCTACTGTACAATGGATATAAAAAGATCCCTGTCCTGTTTCATAAAGATTATTCAAAGCATCAACGTCATCAATTATTCCACCTGTTGGAAAGTCAGGACCTAAAATAAATTGACGCATATCAGAGACTGTAGCTCTTTTGTGTTCAAGTCTATAAACCGTTGCATCGATAACTTCACCAAGATTATGTGTTGGAATATTGGTTGCAGCACCAACAGCAATACCTTGGCTACCATTGACCAAAAGATTAGGGAATCTCGATGGCAATACAATAGGTTCTTTGACAGTATCATCAAAGTTAAGCATCATGTCTACTGTATTTTTTTCAATATCTTGAACCATGAAATCTGCCATGGCAGAAAGGCGAGATTCAGTATAACGATAAGCAGCTGCAGGATCGTTATCGATTGAACCATTATTACCTTGGAATTCAAGAAGTGGAACATTCATCTTCCAATCTTGAGATAAACGAACCATAGCATCATAAACTGAAGAATCACCGTGAGGATGGAAATGTCCTAAAACATTACCAACGCTTCTTGCACATTTTACAGTAGGTTTATTGTGAGTATTTCCATCTCTCCACATCGAAAAAACAATACGGCGCTGAACAGGTTTTAAACCATCTCTAGCATCAGGAATAGCACGGTCGAGAATGACTTCTTTTGCATATCTATTAAAAGAGTCTATCAAGACATCTGGCATCGGTAATTTGTCAATTCTTTCAAGAATGGTTTCAGACTTTTTACTTTTCACTTTGTACCTCCATAAAATGATCCTCATTTGAAAAATCAATATGGTTATTTATCCAATCTTTTCGGCGATCAGAATCTCTTCCCATGAAAAGATCAACTTTATCAGAACATTCGTCTTCATCTTCAATATTTACTTGAATAAGACGGCGCAGTGTTTTATTCATTGTTGTATCACCAAGTTGCTTGGCGTTCATTTCACCTAATCCTTTATAACGATTGATCAAATAGCCACTGCCAAATTCTTTTCTCGCATCATCCAATTCTTCATCAGACCAACAATAAATTTCTTTACCTTTTTTAGCAATGCGATATAAAGGAGGACAGGCAATATATATATGGCCCTCTCTGATTAAATCACGCATATGAGTATAAAAGAAAGACAATAAAAGATTTTGAATATGAGCACCATCAACATCAGCATCTGCCATGATTATTATCTTTCCATAATGGATATTTTTTATATTGAAATCATCATTGAAACCAGCACCAATTGTCGCAATTAATGTTGAAAGTTCTTTATTATCTAAAATATCATCATCGCTTGTTGACGAAGTAACATTTTTTGGTTTACCACGAAGAGGCAAAATAGCTTGATGCTCTCGGTCACGACATTTTTTAGCTGAGCCACCAGCAGAATCACCCTCAACAATAAATAATTCATTTTCAGCATAATTCTTGCTTGAAGCTTGTGCTAACTTTCCAGAAAGTTGAATTGATGATTTACTTCCAGATACCTTCTTTCTCTCTTGATCACGAACTTCTTTCGCCTTTTGACGAACGGCCATAGCATCCAAAGTCTTTTTTATGATTGCTTCAGCTATATTTGGATGTTCTTCCAAAAAGTATGGAAGTTGACTTTCAACAACATTATCGACAGCCGGTCCAGCTTCTTTAGTACCTAATTTACTCTTTGTTTGGCCTTCAAATTGCAAAACACTTTCAGGAACCCAACAGGAGATAATTCCAGTAATTCCCTCACGTAAATCTTCGCCTTCTAATTTCTGCTTACCTTTAATCAAATTATGATTTATTGCATAATTATTAAAACAAATCGATAAAGCTTTTTTAAGACCAGTGACGTGAAAACCTCCTTCAGGAGTTCTTACACCATTAGCAAAAGAAAAAATCTTTTCGTTATAATCATCTTTAAAATATTGAAAAGCAATTTCTACACCTATGCCAGAGTCTTTACCTGAAAATTGAATTACTTCAGTAAGTGGGGTCTTTCCCTCAGTATGTTTTTGGAAATATTCAACCAAACCATTTTCATAGAAAAAATCTTGTTTTCTCTTACTTCTTTCATCTTTTAAATGGAAAGTAGTTCCTTTGGTCAAACAAGCAGAATCATCCATATGACCAGCTATTCTATTATAGTCAAAAGCAATATCTGGGAATATCAATTTATCTGGATAAAAAGTAACTTTAGTTCCACGATGAACTTTGTCGCAAGATTCTACTTTCATTTCAGTAGCTTTTTTTCCACCTTGAGAATAACGGATATAATGATCATATCCATCACGATATGAGTGAACTTCAACCCATTCTGATAATGCTGTAACTACCGAAGCTCCAACACCATGAAGACCACCGGCTGTTTTATAAATTTTCTCATCAAATTTACCGCCACTATGTAAAGTGCGATAAACCATATCAAAACCAGATTTCTTTTCTTTTTCGTTATAGTCACATGGTACGCCTCGTCCTTCATCTTGGACAGTTACCGAACCATCAATATTTAACGTAACATAAATATTTTTTCCATATCCAGCATTAGCTTCATCGACAGCGTTATCGATAAGCTCCCAAATTAAATGATGTAAACCAGTAACATCAGTAGATCCGATGTACATACCTGGGCGGGCGCGGACAGGTTCAAGACCTTTTAAACTAGTTAGGTCGTTTGCAGAATAACCTTGAGCCATAATTCCTCCTTGATGTAACTCAAATATTTTAACATTAATTATGAAAAATTTAAATAATATGAAAATAATAATTTAACGCATAAAAAAAGCGGATTAAATAATCCGCCCTAATTTTTTTATTTATCGTTTTATTAATCGATAATATTTTTAAGTTGATCTGGAGTAACGTAGATAGTTGAATCTTTTACATCACTTGCAGAAGGAGCAGCAATAGATTTTGTATCACTGTTAATTTTGAAATTCAAAAGACCTTTAATAGTAAATTGCTTATCATCTTGTTTAAACGATGCTTCTAAATCTTTAAGATCAAAATTAATACTTGTGAATGCACCATTATCATCAAAAGTAGCAGCTGCAACTAATGAACCAGCAACCGTAAGATCTTGAACACTACCATTGGTGACTTTGTTGACTAATTCAGGTGTAATAGTACCAGTCATTTGAACTTTATTTTTATTACCGGTAAATGTGAAATATTCACCATATTGAACAGCAAAATCAGCAAAACCTTTTTGAATTTCATCTGGAGTAGTAGGAACAGTTATATCAGTGTCATTACCAACATTACCATCAGATATCATATCTTTTAAATAAGAAGAAATGTTATAGATAGCCAAGGAATAATCAAGTGTTTGAGATTGTTCACCAGCTGTAAAATTTGGAACATTACTAGATTTCTTAGCAGTCATATTTAAATTAGCAACAGCAAAATCTGATGTAATTTCATTTAATGTTGTTTTTCCATATTTAAGACTACCATTAACTGAAACATCATTTTTTGAAGTATAGGATTTATCTCCATATGACACTTCGGTAGAATTAGAATAACTGGCTGTTAATTCTGCAGATGCGGTAATCAAATTACTTAAATCAGCATCTTCGCCATTTTTAAGTTTATTCATTTCATCCTGATTGACAGATATACCAGCTTTAAGAGTATCTTTTAAAGCTATTGAAGATTTGCCAGCTACTGTAGAAACATCAACACTTAAATCGGCATTTTGTTCAAGATATGCGCCTTTCCAGTTGGTTGTTGTAGCAGCAACAGCTAATTTATTCATTGCTTCATTTGCTTGAATTGGTTCAACTTTTTCTTCGCAACTTGTAAGACCAAGAGCGACAATTGCTAGAGCGACAAAAAATTTTTTTGATTTCATTTTCAATCCGGACTGCCTCTCGAAATCGATAGGTCAGTTCTTCATCGGAAACACCGCAGGTGGTATCCAATTCATTTTCATTACTCATAGAAATGCCTCCTGTTTACAGCACATGATAATACACATAAATATCCTGATACACGCCGCTTTTCAGCAGAAAGCCGCCGGGGATCACGCCCACACGCTGGAATCCCAGCTTGGTGTACAGCTGAATTGCACGGTCATTGCCCTTGACTACGGCGTTGAAAATCAAAATGCGGTAACCCAGCTCTCTGGCAGTTTTCAGGGAGTGCTTCACCAGCCCTTCTCCGATTTTTATGCCCCGCATTTTCGAGGAAACGGCATAGCTGGCATTGGCGTGATGTCCGCATCTGCCCACGTTGTTGGGGTGGAGGATATACAGACCGGCAACCTCGCCGTTCACCTTTGCCACGCCGACGAAGTCCTGTTTTCCAAAGAATTCCACGCCGGTTTTGTGGTTCAGTTCGTCCAGCTGGGGAAATGCCACGCCGTCATTGACCACCTCGTTCCAGATCTCGATCATGGCATCGACATCGGCTTCGGTATATGGTACGATTTCGTATTCCATAAGATAAGGCTCCTTTTGTTGTCCGGAACATGCTGTATGGATACATGCTCAGATAGCACAATATGGACACAGGTGTCTGTGTCCATGTTGAAAGTGGTTTTAACAATGCGTACCGCCCTTTCGGAACATACAGGTTTCCCGCATGCGGCAGGTGGCACAGCCTCTTGCCCCTTTTTTCAGCGGGTGATCTGCCAGTCCGATGATCGCGGTCACGGATTTTCGCGGAATGAGAATGTGCTCGGCGGTGACTGTCAGCCCCAGCCGCTTTTCCGCATCCAGCAGCCGGAGGATCTCCGGCTGGAGAGAAAGCGGCAAATCGCCGTATCCGGGACTGAACCGCCATGTAAAATAAGTGTCCGGCAGCTGCTCCCGAAAGCATTCTTCCGCACGGTTGCAGACCTGTTCAATGCCGGCACTGGCAAGAGCGTCCATTGCCAGCGAACGTGTCATATCGGAGATGCCGGCACGGTGGATCAGCTGATCCGCCTGTCCGGAGAGGGTTGCCGCCATGAGGATCATGCGGTCGCATTCCGCCAGATGC
>ERZ827156.39-NODE-39-length-167977-cov-12.056967_pt1 | contig 167977 bp, 148 predicted proteins | sample MGYA00519919_ERZ827156 | MGnify/ENA primary metagenome ERZ827156 (study PRJEB31778, sample SAMEA3449269) | human gut metagenome | biome: human gut; feature: human-associated habitat; material: faeces | place: United Kingdom | collected 2010/2012 ... | reverse complement strand
GAATGGTCAGAAAATTCACTAAATCCAAGTCGATTTTTCCGACCGATGACGCTATTCGCAAGGTCGTTTATATGAGCGTTTCCGAGATTTCAAAGAAGTGGACCATGCCGGTTCGCGACTGGGGGCTGGCTTACGCTCAGTTCATGATTTACTTTGAGGACAGATTCGCAGCCTAGGATCAATTCGGGGCTCTGCCACGAACCCCGGAGTTTATCCGCCGGAAGATACCGGTGAAGTAGAAAAGCAGCAAATTGACTCTGCTGCTCTTCACCGTATATCTTGCAGCCGCGTCGGGGCGCTCTCCAGCGTTGCCCTGTTTCGCTGCATTTTTAGCTTTGGTACGTTTTTCGGGATTATGCGCATTTACACAGTTGTTTTTTCAGACCCGATTTTACCCCTTATTGTCCGGTGTATATGTACCCTTCGGGAGCGTGGGGCGGTCAGAAGTGGACTGACTTCTATCTCATTGGCTTCATGGCCGATGATACTGTTGGTTCATACTATGGTCAGTATTATGTACATTGTTATTCTAAGGCAACACCGCGCAATTAACAAAGTATTATCATCAAAAGCGTGAAACGCAGCGAAGTTCATAAGAGTTACCGATCATGCTCGCCGGGGCGCACTGAATCAAGCTGCCAGATGAGGTCTGTCAGCCAGAATCAGATTCGCCAGGGCGAACATGATATTCAATTTAGCGGTCTGTTTTCGCAGACCTTTGTACCGGGTTTTTCGGTACCTGAGCAGTCCTTTGACTACTCCAAAAACGTGTTCAACCTTTGACCTGACTGATGATTTCTACCTTTCCCGGCGTTTGATTTGTGCCTTCGATCTGACGGAATTGTCCTTGATCTGCGATGGACGGCGGTTCAATTTATACTTTATCATTTTCCCGGAACGATTCTTTACGATTGCTTCCTCACGCTTTTCAGCTCCAAGATAACCGCTGTCGCCATAAACGACTTCTTCCTCTCCGGTAAGGAGTTCAGACATCATCGTTACATCGTGAACATTCGCCGGAGTGGCTTTAACAGTATGCGCAAGCCCGCTGTCCTTATCAACTCCGATATGCGCTTTATAGCCGAAATACCACGTGTTCCCCTTGCGCGTCTGATGTGCGTCAGAGTCGCGTTTGCGTTCCTTATTTTTTCGTGGAAGTCGGCGCTGCTATTATCGTTGAATCTACTATCGTTCCCTTTTTCAGAATCAGTCCTTTTGCTGTGAGCTGCTCTACCACCTGTGAAAAAAGCTTTTCCTGCAGCTCGTTTTTTACCAACAGATTTCTGAATCTTCTCAACTATCGCTCGTAAATGGTCTGAACATGAATTCTGCTCGCGCTCTCAGGCTAATGCTAATGAAACTAAGATAGATTTTAAAAGCCAGGACGAGGGCTTTTTTAAAGTCGGCAGGCAGACAGTTAATAAAAAGCGTGGAACAATGGGACATACGGTTTATTTCGGTAATCGTAAATCTTCGGTTTATGTGCGTTTTTATGATAAAAAGGCTGAGCAGCTGCAGCAGGGACTATCTGTTGATGAAAATATTAACAGCTGGGTTAGATGTGAGTATGAGTATCATAATAGCAAGGCTATTGCGGTTATGACTCTTTTCATTGAAAATGATTACGCTGATTTTGTCCAGAAGTATAAAGCTACGGTTATGGGGCATTTGAGGTTTATTAATTCAGATGATAGTAATCGTTCACGCTGCTCAACATGCGGTTGGTGGATTTCCTTTCTGAACACTCTGGACGGATTGAAGTTTTCTACGGGTCCTGTGAAAACGGTTCAGTTTCGTAAAACGGCAAAGTGGCTCAGTCGTTCGGTTGCTCCTACGCTCTGGGCTATGATGTCTTGCTTGGGCATTGAGTTCCTGACGGGTCTCCAGGAAACCGGACGGGATAAGATAAAGGAGAGACAGCTTCAGCTGATAGAAGATTACATGGATAATCGTGATGGAGTGGATAAGGAGTGCCCGAACCTCTGGGCGTTCTTTGCTTCGGCTGTCTGCGGGGGGTATCAGGAAGCACTTGAACGGCTGAAAAAGGATAGTATTTACATTAATAATATACCGTCTTGCATGGATAGGCGCGAATGGCTTAATATGGTTTTTGCGGATTGCGAGGGGGTCAAAGCCTGATGTTTGTCTTATCTCCTCTGAGTTCAGCGGTTATCAGTGAGTTGTATTCTCATTGCGTTTGTAATGTAAGTCGTGGAGTTTATACAGCAGCTGCAATTGCCTGAAAGTTTGTTTATAATCATGCACAGGATATGCGCGTCAAGCGTTGGTGGGCATTGCCTAATACAATAAAGTTTCGGGGGTATCATCTTGACGTGTGACTACTGGGAATGCAAGCACCGGGCTGAATGTCCGCTGATTGGGTATTTTTATAAGTATCCGCCTTGTGCAGCTTGTACGAGCTTTGACAGCTGCACGGTATGCATCCATTATATTGAATGCTGTGATCTGGTGTGCAGGTATCTTCCGAACATGTTTCGGCGCCTGGTTCGCGAGATCAGGCACGGCGAGAACCTCGAGCCGGTACAGAGATACATCAGACGGAACACCCACGGAGGTAAACGGGATTGAAATTCCCGGGGAACTGTGCTATAATGTAACAAGGTAAGAGTTACATAAAAATATGCGTAATTGCGTAAAAGAGAAATTTTACGCAATTAGAAGAGCGATTAAGAAATAATTGATAAAGGAACAATATTATGACGAACAAATACGATGACGCTCCGAAGCTGTTAAAGGACTATCTTGTATATCTGCAGCTTGTAAAAAATCGTTCAGAATTGACGGTACTTAATTATTACACTGATATTCGGTCATTTCTGAGATTCTATAAAATCAAACAAGGCAGAGCCTCTGACGACCCTGCAGAATTTCAGAACATCAAAATCAGCGATATAACCGAATCAGATATAAAATCGGTAGACCTGATGTTGGCTCAGGACTTCCTGATATACACAAAGAATGAAAAAGATAATCACCCACAGGCACGTTACCGTAAAGGCGTTGCATTACGGCAGTTCTTCAAGTACCTTACTAATAATAAGGGAATATTTGAAGTAAGCCCGCTGGCAAATCTTGAATTACCATCACCAAAACCAGCACTGCCAAAGTACCTTACACTCGACGAATCCATCGAAATGCTCCAGAACATAAACACGCCCGACCAGAAACGCGATTATTGCATAATAACGTTTTTTCTGAATTGCGGCATACGTTTGAGCGAGTTAGTTGGAATAAATATGTCGGATATCCGTTGCTCAAGAGATAGTTCCGGTCATGAATCCTGGACGCTTAAAGTGCTCGGTAAAGGCAGTAAGGAACGCATAGTATATCTGAACGACGCATGCATACAGGCATATCTCGATTACCTCTCCCCTGCTGAAACCGACAATAAAACACGCGCCGAAGCCGGCTGCCGTGATATGACTGCTAAAACAGACGCGCTCTTTCTGAGTCGCAGGAATACGCGTATATCCAATCGGCGCGTCCAGCAGATAGTCGAGGAATGCCTGAAAGCCAGCGGGCTTGATAACCGTGGTCTGTCAGTACACAAACTCAGGCACACAGCCGCAACACTGATGTATCAGAATGGCGTGGACGTCAGGGTGCTTAAAGAAGTCCTGGGGCATGAAAACCTGAACACAACCCAGATCTACACTCATATTTCAAATGATCAGATGCAATCAGCGATGAGCAAAAATCCTCTCGCGGAACTGAAAAACAAAAAGTAAAAGGATCTTCTCGTTTAATGAAAAGACCCTTACATACAAAAGGACCGCGCCTGATAGCGCGGTCCGATTTTTTATTCACCACAAAGTTCCTTATAAAGACCAATATAAAGCTTAGCCGACTGAGCCCAGCTGAAATCTGCCTTCATTGCACGTGTCACAAGTCTGCCCCATGCCATTCTGTTATCATAAGCAGCCTTTGCACGCTGTACTGCACCAAGCATATCATGCGCATTATAGCTCTGGAATGTAAATCCAATACCATTATCGCCATAATCAATGATACTGTCTTTCAAACCCCCGGTAGCTCTTACTATCGGAATAGTACCATAACGTGCCGCGATCATCTGCGCCAGACCGCACGGTTCGCTCTTTGAAGGCATAAGGAACATATCAGAACCTGCATAAAGACGCTTTGCAAGACCTGTGTTAAATCCTCTGTAGAAGCCGACCTTATCCGGATAACGCCAATGCATGTTCTGGAAGAATTCCTCATACTGGCTTTCACCAGAACCGAGAATTACGACCTGCATATCTGTAGCGATGATCTCATCGAAAACTGCACGTACAAGGTCAAAGCCCTTGTGATCAGCAAATCTGGAGATCATGGTCAGCAGCGGTATCTTATATTCAGGCATGCCGAATTCCTGGAAAATAGCGCTCTTGCACGCGGCTTTACCCTTATGATCCTTAGCGCTGAAATTAGCGGCAATGGCAGTATCGGTTTCAGGATTATACATATCCGTGTCGATACCGTTCAGGAAGCCGCATGTCTTGTACTGCTTGCTCACAAGAATTCTGTCAAGACCATGAGAGAACCACGGGTCGAGTATTTCCTTGGCATAAGTAGGAGATACGGTTGTAACCTTGTCGGCAACCTCGATAGCGCCCTTCATGAAATTAATATCGCCATCATATTCGATAATATTTACCTTGTGCGGAGGAATGCCTACGATATCCTTAACCAGGTCAAGACCATACTGTCCCTGATACCCAATATTGTGGATAGTGAACACATGCTTGATATTATCATAGCAGCCGCCTGCATTGCGATAGAACAGGTCATAATAAACCGGGATCAGCGCGCACTGCCAGTCGTTGGAATTGATGACCTGCGGCCTGAACTGAATATATTTCAGCATTTCGAGGACTGCACGGCTGAAGAAAACATATCTTTCTGCGTCGTCATAATAGCCGTAAAGTCCGTTATCGCGCTTGAAATAGAACTCATTATCGATGAAGAAATAAGTAACGCCATCGACCTGCTGCGAAAACAGACCGCAATACTGGCTTCTCCAGCCTACAGGGACTGTAAAATTGGTTATGTAATTCATCTTTTCCTTCTGCTCAGGCTTGAATGAATTCACATAATACGGCATAACAACGCATGCTTCCTGACCAGCGGCGCAAAGAGCCTTGGGGAGGGAGCCTGCAACATCTGCGAGACCGCCAGATGCGGCAAAGGGACGAGCTTCACTTGCAGCGTAAAGAATTCTCATTATGATATGTCCTCCGATTTGATGCTGAACACTGCCGAACGACACAGAGCCTGCCCACGTTTCTGCAAACGCAGCCTAACGGAGCACTTCGATGCCGGCGCACAGATATCGCCTATATATAATATAACATAGTTGTCTGAAAAATTCAAGTAGGTTTTCTAATTTTTCAGCTTTTTTATGTAAAAAAACTGACCAGCCGAAACCAGTCAGTTTTTGTATTACTTCGCATTATAAAGCTTGTCATAATTAACAAGTTCATTTAGCAGCTGCGGTACCTTTTCTTCCATCTGGTCGTCCGGGAACTGGCATGTTCCGACAGCCATATGACCGCCTCCACCGTATTTCAGCATAAGCGAACCAACATTGACATGGCTGGTGCGGTTGAGTATGGAATAACCAACCGCGCAGGAACAGCCCTTGCCGCCCTTGCCGTTTACGATCCAGCAGGAAATGTTCTGCTCAGGATAAAGGCTGTATATCAGGAAGCGATTACCTGTGTATATCGTATCGACGCCGCGCAGGTCGGTGATTATCACATCGCCCTCAGTGCGTGTGTACTTATGTACCATTTCCTTGAACTTTTCTGTCTGCTCGTTGTAGAGCTTTATACGCTCCTGAATGTCGGGCATTGCAAGGATCTCGTCAGTTGTCATGTATGCGCAGCACTTGAGAAGCTTTTCCATCAACTGGTAGTTGCTTATGGTGAAGTTCCTGAATCTGCCCAGACCAGTTCTTGGGTCCATAAGGAAGCCTATAAGTATCCAACCCTGCGGATTTAGTATCTCCTCGCGGGTAAGATTACCGCTATCCACCTTATCAACCGCTTCCATAAGATCATCAAAATTCGGGAAGCGTTCCTTACCACCGTAGTACTCATAGATTATACGCGCACAGCTTGGTGTTATACGGCTCTCACCCTTATATTTGCCCTTATACTTCCTGCGCTCTTCCTCGCTGGAATGGTGGTCGAACCACAGTCCGCAGCCCTCAACGAACGGAACATTTGCCAGTACATCGTTTTCTGTTACGGGAATAAGTCCGTCCTGTAGATCCTTCGGGTGAGCAAAAGTCCAGGAATCAGGCTCGACAACTCCGGCGCACAGAAGCAGCGCACCGCAGGCAAGTCCGTCAAAATCTGAACGTGTTATCAATCTCATGATGATGTCCTCGCTATTTCAAAAAAATTATGCAAAGTGAATGCAGCTTATCTGCATATATTATTATAGCAAATAATTACGCAAAAATCAACATGATTTTTCAATTTTTCAGGATTATTTTATGAAAATTGCAAAATCTGGTCAGACTGCTTTTTGAATAATCCGCAGCACCTTGATATTACCAGGGAAATGGAAAGGCTCGATCTCATCGACAAGCTTTATCAGCTGAGCGTAAATCTCGCTGTATTCATCGGGCGACGGCTCGTGCGAGCCAAATTCAAGCGCTTCCAGCAATCCTGAGATGCTTTCAAGCGAAGTACCGAATTTCAGGTCGGCACGCCGCCAGAATGCTGCAGGAAGTTCACCGCGCCTGGGGATTATATTGTTTTCCTCCAGCAGCGCCAGTATAAGGCTGAACATTGCCTTTGAATTATCGCCGGCAGGTCTGCTGAGTTTATTCAGGGCTTCGCGCGCATTGTTTTTAAGCTTGTGGAGCCTTATCAGGAGCGCCGTCAGCACTGCTGCGACAGCTATCACAACAATCGATGCCTGGAGATACGGCAGGATAGCATCAATAACGTTTATCCCAGGAGCCTCATCGGATGTGTTTGCTTCTGATGTCTGAAATGCGTTTGTTGCGTTATGTTCCTCAGTCGGTACGTCAACGCTTTCAGGGGCAGCATTCGAAACCGGTTCGATGATCTCTTCCGAGGGTGCGTTTACGGTCGCTTCGTGAGAAGCGTTTTCAATGGTGGCAGCGGCTTCCGAAGCGCCATTCTGGTCCGGATAAGCAGCCGAACTTGTCGGGTCGAAAGTCACCCAGCCGTACTCGCCCACATAAACCTCCACCCATGCGTGCAGGTTCTTTTCGCGCAGAAGTACTGAGTTGCTGCCCTCGGGGGCCTGCACGTAAAATCCAGTACAGTACCGCGCGGGAACGCCCAGCTCACGGAGTATCAGCGTCATAGCGCTTGCATAAAGCGAGCAGTGACCGCGCCTGGTATCATTCAGGAACTGCATTACAGGATTGCTGCTGTTGTTTGCGCCGTCAAGGGAATATGTGTATGCCAAACGCAGATAGTCAGAAACATAGGTCGCAAGTTCGTAACGATAACGCGCCGTTTCGCTTGTGCTGTCACCGTAATGATCCTTAAATTGCCGTACTTCTGCCAATTCCCTTGAAATATAAGCGTCAATATCGCTGCGATAGGGCTCGGGAATTCCAACGTAGGTGCGTTCCACATATTCTTCATATTCGCTGAGGATATTCTGCTGCTGCATTTCCGTTACAACAGAACTGTAGATATCATTCAAAGTGCAGCCAGCAAGGTCAAACTGCTCGGTCATTGAAGCAAAGCCTTCGCTGTCGCCGTGCATTTCATTGCTGGTGTACGAGGGAATCAGAGCGGTGCACTGAACGGAATTTATGTGGCTGCCAGCCTGTTCGCTCACCCTTACGGCATAGTCGGAATAAACATCGAAAAGTTCGTTGTTATAGAACGAGTAATCCGCTGTATAAGCAGGCAGGAAAACAACGTCTGTGTCGCACAGATATTCAATAGTTACCGCGGAACTTGTTATTATCGGAAGTCCGTCAACCGAAGCCGCAATGTGTTCACCGGAAGCGTCGAGAAGAGCGCTGATAACGCGGTTTTCACAAGGGCGATAGTTTTCTTTAAGGTCGGAATTTCTCCAGAGTTCAGGCTCGCTCCCAACTGCGGTGGTCCAGGATCTTCCTGTAAATTCTATGCCGATATCTCCCCTCAGGTAGAATGGACGCGAGCCGTCATAGGTCACGTGGAGCATCTCGCGCTCTCCCCTGCCGGGGGAAATGATGTTCAGGAGGTTTTCCTGTTCGCTGCCACTGTGGGTGAAGTATTCGGAAGCGGTTCCGTTGTCAAACGGAGACTGCACGTCTGTTACTTCCCCACCCAGATCGGAAACGAATTCATACACGCTTGTGTAATTTATGCTCCCACCAACAGGGATTATCGTTGCGCCGACCATAATGCATACCGCTACCAGGGCTGCGCAGTACATTCCGGAACTGAAATACTTCAGATAATAGTTGCAGCGCATTTCAGTGCGTTTAGTCAGCGGCGCTGTGGAAATATGCTTCAGGAATAAACGCTCTTCACGGCGCATTCTCCTGCGGTAATCCGAAGAACTGCTGTGCTTTACCGCAAGCCCACCTGAATAGTTCTTCCTGATGGCAAATGCAGCGGCCAGAGAAGCCAGCGCCGGCACGAGCCACATAGAAAATTCAAGGTTTTCCGAAATAAGCACCGGCACGCACAGTCCCACAAACAACAGCCCGGGAACGGCAAGGCGCAGCTTCCCCGAAAAACACAGAGAAACGATAAAACTGTAAAAAACACACAGCAGAACCGTCCCGAGGACAACTCCCTGCACGAATTGATCGTTAAGGGCGTTAAGCGGCTCGTCCTGGTGAAAGAGATAGCTGCGCGGGTACAGGAAACGTCCTTCTACCAGCAGCATACATGCGTCAGCAAAATAACTCAGTCGTTCTTTCAGAATGCCGAAATTCAGCCAGACTGCCAGCCCTGAGACCACTGCGGCGCCGAGTATAAGCCAGCGGCTTCTCACAAACACAAGTATTGTCGAGAACACCACGCAGGAAATCCCGCATATCACTCCCATAGCAGGCAGGCTGACCGGAAAGTCATACTGCCCGAGAATGTACATCATAGAGCTGACGCAGAACAAAACCGCCAGTATTATCCTTTTTATTACAAGCAGAGGGGTGTGCGGTTTTGAGCAGTAATACCTGTCATAAACCAGCACACCGTCTGATAAATAATCTTTTGTCATTAAATATCCTTTGCAGAAAATATCATGCAAATATTTTCAGTCCATGCTTTTTAAGCGAGTCATTCGCATATGCGTAGTGCATATTTTCCCATTGCTGATATCCGCTGAATTCCTCAAGCTGTGCACCTCCGCATATGGTGGAAGCCGCGGTCATCTGGCTGCACACAGAGCCGTTCCAGATGTAATTCACGCCGTGATACTGCTTTCTTAACCGCGCAATATCTTCCTGCCGGACATTTTTCGGGCATATCACTCTGGTGATGAACAGCTTGTCGCTGACAGGCGCAGTTACGCCGCAGCCGGTGACGCATGTCTCCATCGCGGACTCTATGCCGTTTTCGACGCCGAAATACGCGCACATTTCTCCAAGCGGCATAGAAAGCTGCTCTTCGAAGCACTGGCGAAGTATCTTGACGACCGCTTTTGCAAACGCCGTTTCATCATCGTCTGGCAGGGAAAGTATCCCGGACTCGCTGAAATACTTCTCAAGCTTATCCTTTGGAACGCTGTCAGCCATTGCGTCAAGTTTTGCGCGGATATCGTCGTTGTCAAGGGAAAACGCCTCGGATACGCAGCTGCTTCCGGAGTAGTCCTCCTTTATGCTGTCTATAACGCCACCGCGGTTCATTGACATCTGCTCAAACGGAGCCACCGCTTTCTGCAGCGTGGTATTGTAATATTCAGTGAGCTTGTCGTTCAGAAGCTGATAGAAAGCTATCATGGGTTCGCTGCATTCCACAACAACGCTCGATTCTGCAAAGCCTTTCAGTTCAAAAAGGTACTGCTCCACCGCTTTATTCACGAAAAGCGAAGAATGAACCTTTCGGTATGCTGCACGTTCAAGATCTCTTGTGCGCGCAGTCTGTTCAGTCATGTCCTCGGTTTCGGATTTCACTTTTGCAATGTTTATGCGTATCTCTGCGAAACACTTCCGCAAAATCTCCTGAGCATAAAAGGGACCCCTTGCGAAATCAGTTTTGGCATTTTCGCAGTCTGTTATAATGCTGTCTGCTATTTCCTGCGCGCATACGGGACCGCCATTAACAACGGCGTCTTTCATTGAACTCAGCCACTTCTGCACCGCCGACAGCGGATTGTCGCTGCTGTTTCTCACTGATTTTGCAGAAAAAGCCGGCTCTGAACGCTCGTCAAATTCAATAGACGGCAATGAGCCGCTCTTTGAAGCGACAAGTTCCCTTGACGGAGACACCATACTTGAATATCGTTTCAGCAGAACTTCGCCGACGTTGTTTCCGTTTAAAGTGTGGTTCAGCCTTGTGAACAGTTTAATGCTCAGATAGGACATCATTTTCCCAACCGGGGCTTCCACAACTCTGGAATTGCAGGCAAGGTACCGGAAATCATGCGAAGCGTCCGCTTTAAGCATGTTATAGGAAAGAATACGCTCTGCGTCGTCGTCCTTGCTAAAAATTATCTCCATACGGTTGAGTATCTTTTCTGAAGCATCGCTCATTGTAAGGTCGTAGTTTTCAGCCGCTGGTATCAGGAAACATGCATTGAATGGCGGCTTATCGGAATCAACGCTGAACGTTTTGGAATACTGCTGGGAAAAATACTTCTTTCCAAGCTGGAACTTATCAAGTTCGTTTTTTGCTATTATCGTATTGGCAGAATAAAACCCGAGGTCGCGGTTGTCCTCTTCGATGAGCGCGGCAGTGTCCGCAGCGAACAGGTATGCGTTAACACGAACTGCGCCAGGGTAAACAGCGAATATTCTGTTAAGGATATAGGCAAGGTCAATGAACATTCCACCGAACATTGGGTCGCCCAGATTACCCGTCAGGATTATGTCCAGCGGCTTGTCTGCGCTGCCGAAATCATTCATCACGCTGCCTGCCATCTTTACTATCTGCTTAATATAGTGGAACAGAGCCACGCGCCCGCACTGCCTTTTGGTAAGTCCATAGGTAGGCGTTGCAGGTGAATAGTTCTTAAGTCCCTGGTCAAACCATGAAAGAGCGCAGTCCGGCAACTTTGCAGGATTATTGAGATACTTGTATATTGCATCCTCCGGAACTATTTGAAGCACATCGCCATCAGACGGCACAGTCCCCTCATAGGACGCGTCGTTCAGCTGATTTTCAATGCCAATGCACAGAAATCGCACTTTTTTAGGGTCCAGGCCGAAACGGCGGCTGGTATTATGCATACATCTGAGCACACAGTCAATGCCGTTTTTCCCGATGCCTATCACAAATAGCCGGTTCATTCCATAGGAGCTCTTCTGCCCCTCATAAAGTTTCTGGATCCTTTCTGGTCTTAGCCATGCGATCTTCTGTTCAATCTCCACGAAAAAGCACCCCTTACTTTGCGTAAAAATCAATATACAGATCCTGTCGTCTGTCGTTCTTCAGCGGAAATTCAGCGCGGATACCGCTGCATTTTTCCTTGTCTATATCTGCGTAGATAAGTCCCTCGGCATAAGGCATGATTCTGCACAGCACTTCGCCGTCAGGCGAATACACCTTGCTGTCGCCGGAATAAGTCAGCCCGTTTCCTGAACCGCATCTGTTGCACCCGGCGATATAGCACTGGTTCTCTATAGCGCGTGCTTTGAGCAGGGCGTTCCAGTGAACGGAACGAGATTCCGGCCAGTTTGCAGACACTAATATCAGCTGACACTTACCGGAAAGCGCCTGATAAATTTCCGGGAACCTCAGGTCGTAGCAGATCGTCAGTCCCACTGTGACCCCGCAGATATCCGTTATGCAAAGGCTGTTTCCACCGGAATACACGGAGCATTCCCCACCATGGGAAAACGGGTGTATTTTATCGTATTCTGCCGTTATTTCACCATGGTCGGCAATGGACATTCGATTTGTTATGACGCCGTCGTGGGCGCACGCATATCCGAACGCTGCCGCGACGCCAAAATCCTCGGTGCATTGCTTAAAAAACTGCACCGTTTCTCCATTATACGCTTCTGAAAGTTCAGAGTTCATGGTAAACCCGGTTAGCGAAAGCTCCGGGAACACGACAAGATCCGCTGACTGCCGCGCAGCCTCGTTCATGATATCACGGCATTTATGCATATTCGCGGACTTATCCTCCCATACGATGTCAGTCTGGGCAAGACAAAGCTTCAATATACACACCTCCATGAAACGCACGAACCCGGCTCACAGACCAAAATCCGCAAGCTTAAATCTACTTATGTTATTATTATACAATAATAAATCTGTATTGTCAACACAGAATGTAACATTTACATAAATTCTTATAAGTTGCACAAAGTAAAAGCATGATTTATGACTTCATGTCATTCGGTTCCGACCGCTTCTTTATGATATTTGACGCGATAACAATAACCGCAGAAACAGCCATCATCGCCAACGCAAACAGTACGGCAGCATTTTCAGTCAGTTTGCCGTTCCTTATGACGGCAAACGATTCTTCGTCTTCATCAGGAAGAAGCATGAGCGTGTAGCACAGCGCCATTGAAAGCAAACTGATCGCATTGATAATCACCTGGCTCCCGGAAACGCCAAACAGGCACCCCTTGCGCGCAGCCATTATCACCCAGATAAGATACGCCGCTCCGGCGCAGAGCAGCATTCCTGAAAAACTGCCTTCAAGAAATCCGGGAGTGACCTCATTCAGCATTACGACCAATGCGGAAGCACCGGCGTAGATTGCAAGAGAAAAAAGCGTCAGCTGCGTACGCTGCTGTTTCTGCCGCTCGTCAAAAATTTCCTTTTCACTGCCCGGCTCTCCGAGTATGATTTTCTCACAGAATTTGTCAAAACTCTTCATGCTCATTTATGTTCCCCTCCCAGAATAAATCGTCTAATGTTTTCCCAAGCGCCCTGCATATGGAGATACACAGGTTTATCGTCGGGTTATAGTCGCCGTTTTCTACCGCGTTTATCGTCTGCCGGGTCACTCCGGTCTTTTTGGCAAGCGCTTCCTGCGACATATCAAGCGCCGCTCTTGCCGCTTTTAGTCTGAGATTTTTTGCCATTATCTCACCTCACATTCAGTATAACATATATTTTTCATAATGTCAAGTATATCTTACATAATGACAAAAATATTTTCGCTTGATTTTTACAGCGGCAATGGGCATAATATTTTTATACATTATAATATATGCAGGAAAACCGCATTACGTCGATATGAGCATTTAATACCGCTTGTTATTTCCTTTTATATTTCTCCGACGTCTGCAAATAGTAAAAGCGTGACGGAGAAATTTCTCCGAATGAGTTGATCGGGGTGAAAAGATGGAAAGAGCAGGCAGACTTATTTCCGGATTGCTGTGTTGGCTTATCGCAATGTCAATAAGTGCTTTCGGAATAAAAGGCGTCATTCTGTCCGGAGGGAGCACAGTACAGACTGGCAGCAATCATATAAGTTCAATATCTGAAAGACGTTTTGAAAATATAAGACAGTTTTCCGACAGCTGCATTTGCAATTTATCGGCAGAAAACCAGGCTGAAAGGAAAATGCTTGTTCCAGGCGGCACGCCGTTTGGAATAAAGCTGCGCACTGACGGAGTAATGGTGGTTTCAGTCAACAAGGGCTCCCCGGCAGACCGCGCGGGAATAAAGCCCGGGGACATGATATCCAGTGTAAACGGAGTTCCGGTGCAGACAAATTCCGGAATAGCCGAGGCAGTGCAGCTGTCGCCGTCGGAATGCACTATAGTTGTATCAAGAGGAAGCAGCGAAAAATGCATTCGCCTGGTTCCGGAAGCAGCCAACGGACAGTACCGCATAGGAACATGGGTGCGTGACAGCGCAGCAGGCATCGGCACTTTAACGTATTTTGACCCGGCGACTGGCTTGTTCGGTGGACTTGGGCACCCGGTGAGCGATGTGACTACCGGGGAACTGATGCCGATTTCCAGCGGTGAAATAACGAATGCCGAGATATTCAGCGTAATGAAAGGGTGCGACGGTGAAGCAGGCGAACTATGCGGCGACCTCTGCCCGGGAATTCTCGGAAAACTTTCAGCCAATACACCGGTGGGAATATTCGGCACAATGAACGCTGAACCGACTGGGTGCGCCATACCAATGGCATTCCGTGATGAAGCGGAATGCGGTCCCGCGGTGATACTCGCCACCATAGAGGGCTGCGAGCCGCAGGAATACACCATCGAAATCGAAAAGATCAATATGTACGCCATCAGTGGCACTAAAAGCATGGTGATAAGGGTGACTGACGAGCGGCTGATCTCCGAAGCGGGGGGCATAGTACGCGGAATGAGCGGAAGCCCGATAATACAAAACGGAATGCTTGTGGGAGCGGTAACGCACGTATTTCTAAACGACCCCACCAGGGGGTATGCCGTATTCGCGCAGACCATGATGGAGCAAATGGACGAAGTATCCACAGCCGCCGCTTCAGGCGGTTACATATTATGGGCTGTTATTCAAAAATTCTGCATTTTAATTCAATAATCCTCATAAAGACCTTGATTTATCAGAAAAATCTGCTATAATAATATAGTAGAACCGCTCAGACGGTTCAGCGGGGATTTTACAGAGACAAAAAAGTGAGGTTATTGTTATGGATAAGGTACTTCTGATCGGAGAGCCGATGGAACTGTTGCTTGCTGAAGAAGAAGGCGCACTGGCTGATACCGTGCATTTCCGCGCAAGCGTTTCAGGCGCTGAGATAAATGTCGCTGTGGGACTTTCACGGCTCGGTCTCTGCCCCAGGTTTATGACAAGACTTGGCGACGACCCCAGGGCACAGAGAATACGCGCATTCATGAAAGCAAACGGAATTTCTGACGACCTTATCATAACCGACCCGTACCATCTCACAGGTTCCATGATGAAGAGCAAATCTGAACCCGGGAAGCATGAGATATACTACTTCCGGCAGGACTCCGCAGCATCGTTCCTCTGCGAGAACGATATTGACGGGATAGACCTTTCCGATATAAGAGCGGTGCATTTTACCGGGATATTCCCGACCATCTCGAATTCTGCAGCAAAGGCTGCACGCCGTCTTGTGGAGCGTGCAAATGAGAATTCCATTACAGTGGTGTTTGACCCCAACCTCCGCAGCCAGCTTTGGGACAGGTCCCCGGAAACGCTGGCGCTGCTTAATGAATTCGCGGCTCAGTCTGATGTTTTTCTGCCCAGCCTGAAGGAAGCTGAGAGCCTCTGTGGACTTAACGACCCCGAAAATATAGCAGATCATTACATTTCCCGGGGGACAAAAAAGGTAATCGTCAAACTCGGGAAACAGGGAGCTTACTACAAGAGCCGTGTCGAAAGCGGAATAGCGCCGACATTCCGGGCTGACGCCGTTGTTGACACAGCCGGCGCGGGCGACGGTTTCGCTGCGGGGCTTATCAGCGGTATCTGCGATGAAATTCCCCTTGGCGAGGCTGTTTTCCGTGCAAACGCCGTTGGCAGCATGCAGATACAGAATGCCAGCGATAACGCTGGTCTGCCCACAATGGAGCAGCTGAGAGAATACATGCTCGACCACCGTTTTGTAGACGCCCAGCCTGATTTCTGACGACCGGAGATTAAAATGACCCTATACGCCACTGACCTTGACGGGACGCTGCTTCGTTCCGACAAAAGCATATCTGACGAGAGCGCTGAACTGCTGAACAGGCTGACTGAAAGCGGCGTGCTGTTCACATTTGCGACGGCGCGTTCATGGTCCAGCGCCTCTCCCCTGCTCACAAAGCTTGATCTCAGATGCCCCGCTGTAACATTCAACGGGGTTTTTGTCGTTGACCCCAGGGACGGCCGCCATATCGTCGAGAATATTTTTCCGGATTCTTCTCTCAGGTTGGCTGTTGATTATTTCAACCGTAATGAACTTTCGCCGCTTGTGTATTCATACATAGACGGCAGGGAACGCGTAAGCTACCTTGAAAGCAGGCTTGACGACGTTTACGGCTATGTGAGCACCCGGCAGGGCGACAAGCGGCTGCGCCCTGTGAAAACCCGCGAAGAGCTTTTCCAGGGGCGCATATTCTATTTCACGCTGCTTGACCCCAAAACGGATATTGCCGAACTCGACAGAATTTTCAGCCGTGAAAATGGCTTTGCTGTGAATTATATGCCCGACACATACAACAAAAACGAAATATGGTATGAGATATTCAGCAGGAACGCCAGCAAGGCAAGCGCGCTTCTCCAGGTAATGGAACTCACACACGCTGACAGGCTGGTGTGTTTCGGCGATAACAATAACGACATGTCGATGATAATGTCTGCTGACACCGGCGTTGCAGTCGCGAATGCGTGCGATGAACTGAAAAAGGCGGCCGATATCGTTATAGATTCCAACGATGAGGGCGCCGTTGCAAAGTACATAGCAAAAGAAAACGGCATTGAAGCGCCTGCGGTTCATGTTACAACTGACAGCGAACGCTTTTCAAAAGCGCTCAGCGCTGCAATGACACGCGTCCGCGGAATGCACGGTTCCGTTGGGACTCAGAACGAAAAGCTGATACACGCCGCTCTCAAAAACTACTATTCACCTTACGGCGACGACCAGGAAGTGCGTATAGGAAAATTCTTTGCTGACGCCGTAAACGAGGACGGAATTTACGAAATACAGACCCGCAGCCTGTACCTGCTTAAAGAAAAGCTGACCGAATTCACACAGGCAGCGCATGTCACAATAGTCCACCCGATGATTGCGAAATCACGGAATGTGTACATCAATTCTAATACAGGAGAAGTGCTGGACGAAACAGCGTTCCGGCATGTAAACCGCAAACTCGCCATGTTTGAGGAGCTTTATTCGATAAGGGAGCATCTCCAAGACAGCCGTATCACGATAATTCTTGCAAGGCTGAACGTAGAAAAGCGCATTGCTTACCCCAGTGACAAAATCCCCGACATGAAAAGCCGCTCAGTCCGGAAAAAGGCGCAGATAACCAGAATCCCCCTGGAACTGGTAGAAGAAATACGCATTCCGCTGCCGGGAGGGCTGAGAATATTCCTCCCGGAAGGGCTGCCGGGGGAGTTCACAAAGGCGGAGTTCTGTAAAATTGCAAAGGAACCTGCATCATCATTGCGCCTTGAGGTACTCCGCGCTGCCGGGATCATCGAAAAAATCGGCTGCCAGGGGCGCAGATACGTCTATTCGCTGAGCAAGGGAGGTCAACCATGACAGAAGTCATTACGGGCAGGGCCTGCGCAGATGTCACCGGCAGGCTTTACGACAAAATAATCAGCACCGTCGGGAGCGGCTGTGAGGCTACTGTCATAGTCCCCGACCAGTTTGTTTTCGAAACCGAACGCGCGCTTTTCCGCAAGTGCTCGGAAAGCGGGCACACTGAACTTTTCCAGCGGATACGCGTCAGGACAATCGCAAGAATTTCCGATGAAATAGTGAACAGATACGGCTCGGAACTCCCGCCCGCAGACGACATAACCAAAAGCGTGATAATGTACCGCGCAGTCCGCAGCCGCAATGTGGAACTTTCGACCCTTGGCAGGATTTCAAGAAAACCAGGCTTCGCGCCGGGCATGGTGCAGACTGTTTCTCTTTTCAAGACGGCTGGAATAGACGCAGCACGGCTCTCCGAAAAGCTGCTCGGCGACATGCCCCCGGTTGAAAGTCCCGCTCTGCTTGCAAAACTGAAGGACATCAGCGCGCTTTATACGGAATACGACCAGATACTTTCCAACCACTACACCGACAAGCTGGACGTGACCATGCGCGCGGCTGATTACGCCTCGCGATATGACTGGTGCTCCGGGAAACAGATTTTCGTTGACGGGTTCAATTCATTTTCCGGCAGTCAGCTGATGCTGCTGAAAACAATATCGGAGCGTGCGGATTATGCGTGCTTTGCTTTCGTGTGCGACAAAAACGACGAGCGCGATATTTTCCGCACGATTTCTGCGGATATAGACGCGCTTTCCGGTGAGGACGGGATACCCGAACCGATATGCGAAAACACACGCGGCATGGCAACGGGCATAGTAAGGGCTTCGGAGCTTATCTGGAGCAACACTCCCGACCCTGAAGCTGATATGTCCAGCGTGAGAGTGATACGCGCCGACGATGTATACGGCGAGATGGACTTCATTGCCGCTGAGATAAAAAGGCTCGTCAGCGAGGAGGGCTACCGCTATGGCGAAATTGCAGTGCTGTGCTCCACTCCGGCTGAACACCGCACGCCGGCTGAGAGCGCATTCGCAAAATATGAGATACCTCTTTTCTGCGATATTCCCGAGGTGATACTCAACGCCCCGCTCACAAACCTGATACTTTCCCTGCTGAAAGCGCTCGACGAGCCCAGTGCGGAAAATCTGCTCAGCTATGTCCGCAGCAGCTTTCTGCGCGTCAGGGACGACAAGGGGGAATTCAGGGCGCTTTCGCTGGCAGATATAGACAGCTTTGACGGGTATATCTTCCGCTGGCAGCTTCACGGCGACCAGCTGCAGTCTGAGTTCACAACGGACAAGATGAGCAAGGAGGACTGCGCACAGGCTGAGCGCGCCGAACAGGTACGTGTTGCCGCGATAGTTCCCGTAATGCAGCTGCGCGACGAGATACGTGAAAAATCCAAAGCCCATGAGTGCACCGGCGCATGGCTCAGCGAACGTATCTGCAGTTTTCTTTTCACAGAAACCGGAATAGAACAGGCAGTGCTTTCCTCAGAAAATGGCGGCTCTGCGCTGTGGGATATACTGGTTTCCATATTTGAAGCTATTCACTCGGCTCTTTCAGACGAGGAAATATCTGTCGGAGACTATTATGCGCTTTTCCGCGACATATGTTCCCAGGCCGAACTTGCAAAGCCGCCGCAGCTGGTGGACTGCGTTATTCTGGGCGACACGGGGAGAACAAGGGCAGACAACATCAAAGCGGCTTTCATAGCCGGCGCATGCTACGGAATGTTCCCCGATGAAAGCATCGGCTGCGGTCTTTTCTCTGAATATGAAGCGGAATTGCTCGGCGACAGCGACATAAAGATAAGCATGAAGCAGGAGGAGCGGTATCACTACAACCGCTATCAGGCTTACCGTGCGATGACGCTCGCTTCCGACAGGCTGTACCTCACTTACCCGTCGCTCAGCACGGCATGCGATACGCTCACACGGTCGGAAGTTATAAACGACCTGCTGGAGCTTTTCCCGCAGATACACGAGGAATACGCAGGAGATGAAGCGCGCTTCGGCGACGCATTCTACTGCCGTACCGCGAATTCCCTCAGGGCAAGGTACGCTTCGCTCTTCGGCGCCAAGGACGCCCACCGCAGGAGCACGCTGAAACGCGCACTGGAACTTTCCGGCGACGGAAGCTACGCAAAGCGCCTTGAAAGGCTCGTGCTGGAACGCCCTGCCGCTTACCGTCACAGACTATCCCCAGATACTGCGGAAAAGCTGTTCCGGGGTAATCGTGTTTCCGCGACCAAGCTTGAGGGACTTAACAAATGCAGGTTTGAATACTTCTGCAAGTACGGCCTGAAAGTCAGGGAGCGGCGCACGCTGAATGCCGCCAATTCCGAAGTCGGCAGCGCGGTGCACTACGTTCTCGAAAAAACGCTTTCGGAATACTGCACCAGAATGAAGGAGTTCTTCCGGCTGACGCGGGAACAGCTGACCGACATCTCGTCAAAATATCTGCAGGAATACGCAGACCTCCACATGGGCGGCAGCGAGAACCGCACGCTGGCGTTCAACTATATGTACAACGGACTTGCCACCAGCTGCGCAGATCTGCTGGTGATACTGCAGAACGAGTTCCGCAGCCGTGAATACAGACCGGTGCTGTTCGAACTGCAGTTCAGCGACGGAAACAAGGCAGAGCTTCCAAAGATAAACGAAGAACAGACCGGGGAACAAATCACGCTGGACGACCTCAGAGACCACCCGGAGCCGCTCCCGCTAAAGACGAACTCTCTTTCAGTTGCGCCGCTCAGGATAAAGGTGAACGACCGTATCACCGTTGCAATAACGGGTATCGTTGACCGTGCGGATATGTTCCGCAGCGAGGGTGGAAACGAATATATCAGGATCGTGGATTACAAGACCGGAGGGCATGCGTTCAAGCTGTCAAATGCGTTATATGGCGTGAATACCCAGATGCTGGTGTATCTCATTGCGCTGACTGACGCAAATCCGCAGGTGACGCCGGGCGGCGTGAGCTACCTCACCGCGCGAATGACCGACGCGGCCAGCACCCCCGCGGGACTTCTCGCGCTGCTGACAAAGGGACATTACCCCAGCGGAATGTGCATAAAGGACGACGACACCCGCGCGGAAATGGAACAGTTCGCGGAACGATACGCACGCGCGATACTTCTGCCCGGAGACGACATAAGCAAAAAGAAGCTCAACCCCCGCGAGGACGCGCAGCCTACCCCGTCGCAGTTCAGAAAACTCAGGGAAGAGATACTCAGCCAGACGGAAAGCGTGCTGCGCAGGCTCTATAACGGCGATGTGCAGGCAGTCCCCACGATATATACCGAAGAGGGAAAAGCCGGGCAGCAGCGCTCCTGCCTTTACTGCAGATATAAGGGCGTGTGCGGAAACCAGGACAGCCACGGACTGATAGTTGACGAGGGCGTGACCGAAAGGAAACTCGGTGTTATCGGCGTTGACGAAGAACCTGAAAAATCCCCGGAAAACAAGCCGCTTGACGAAGCAAAGCCAGAAATCGCCCCAAAAACAAAACGCCGCAGAAAGAAACCAGCAGACGACGATGACAACGGATTTATCGGCAGTCTTATCTGAAACAGGAGAACGATATGAGCAAAGCAATTAAATGGACAGATGAGCAGGAAGCGGCGATAGGCTTTCCGTCTGACCGCTCTGCGTGCGTTACTGCAGCTGCGGGAAGCGGAAAGACTGCGCTGCTCGTCGAGCGCGTTGTCCGGCTGATAAAGGGCGACCCCGAGCAAGATATTCTCCCGGTGAGCGCCGATAAATTCGCGATACTCACATTCACCAGGAATGCGGCAGACGAATTCCGCACCAGAATGACCCGTGCCATCGACGAGGCTTCCCGCAGCCGCGAGGAGAATTCCGTTTCCCGGGAGCAGCTGATAAAATTCCGCAGCTCGGTGATAAGCACGATAAACTCGTTCTGCCTCGGCGTACTCCGCGAGAATGCGGAACTTTTCGACCTGCCCGTGAATTTCTCGATAGTCGAGGAAAGCAAGGGTCTGATAATGCGCCAGAACGCTCTCGACAACGCTATGGAGTACTTTTATTCGGAAAATTTCGTCAGTGATTTCCCTGACGTTTATTCTGGCTTTGGTGGAAAATTCACTGAAACCGACCGTGCGGAACTTGGGAAAAATGCCCGGGAGCTTCTCCACAAATCGTTCTCATTCAGCACCGATGCAAAGCTTCGCGAGGCTGTAACGGCAGTCTACCTGAAATCTACGTCGCTTGCCGACAGCGATGAATGGCTCGACGGCTGCGCTTCGGTATTCAGCAGCGTTGACAAGATGGAAAAGCGCTTTCTTCCGGTCATCGTAAGCGACCTGCGGCGACAGTGCAGGCTTCTTTCCGCATGCCTCAGGAGATATGAGGGTATCTGCGAACAGGCTGACGAGAGCTTCTGCGACAGGTTTCAGTCGGTATTCGAAGTGGATAAGTGCGCGGTGAAAACGCTTCTTTCCGCGTTCGATAAAGCCTTCCCCGATGAAAAAGCCCCCGCAGTCGCGGATTTCGAGGTGTTCAGCAGCGAATGTCCGAATCTTACATTCGGCGTGTTCAGCCGCAGTGGAATTCCCCGCAACAACCCTGATTACAAGCAGATGAAAGCCGACGTTGACGCAGTGCGCAAGCGCATTCAGAAGTACTGCGCAGATATCCGCGATGGCTGCGGGTATTCCACGGAAATAGTGCAGAATGAAATAGTCCCGCAGCAGATGGCAGTAACCGGGCTTATCATGCTTGTCCGTCGCCTGCAGCTGGAATTCACGACGCTCAAAAGAAAAGCAGGCGTGGTGGATTTCGCGGACTGCGAGAGAATGCTGCTGAACAAACTCAGAGATGACAATTCCAGTCTGCGCGGGGAACTTTCCAAGAGATACCAGTGCATTATCCTTGATGAATTCCAGGATACGAACGACCTGCAATTCGAGATATTCAGGCTTATCTCCCGCGATGAGGGCAACCTGTTTTTCGTTGGCGACATCAAGCAGTCCATATACGCATTCCGCGGGGGTAATCCTGAGATAATGGCGCGCTGCTGCATGCCTGGCAGCGGTTATGAGAAACTCCCGCTGAACAGGAATTTCCGCAGCCGGGAAAGCGTTATAAATTCCGTCAACGCTATGTTTGAAGGAGTTATGACCCGTAAATACGGCGAGGTGGACTATTCCGACAACAACCAGCTGGCAAAGGGCGCAAAATACCCTGACAGCGACGCAGACTATTCAACAGAAATGTACCTGCTGGACTTCCCCGCCCGCGAAAAGCCGTCCGGAAATTCCGACGAAACCGACGAGCAGTCGGACGAACTACGTCTGGAAGCCACAAACCCGGTAGCGGAAGCACGCTTCACCGCCTCGCTGATACGGAAAATGGCGCAGGAAATGTTCCCGGTAAAACTTGACGACGAAAATACGCGCCCCTGCACCTGGGGAGATTTCGCGATACTTCTGCGGTCGAAAACGCATTTCGCAGATTACCGCTCGGAACTTGAAAAGCTAGGAATACCGGTAGCGGCAAGCGGCGGCAGCAGCTATCTTTCCGCAGACGAGATAAACCTGATACTCAGCTACCTGAAAATCATCGACAATCCGCAGCTTGACGAGGAACTACTGTCAGTTATCATGTCGCCGCTTTATGGCATGACTGCTGAGGAGATTTCCCTTGCAAGGCTCGGCGTGCTTGGATATGACGTTGACGCACTGGACAAAAGCGGCATCGACCTGAAACCGCTCTACGACAGCTTTGGCAAGCAATCGCTCTTCTGCTGCGTGGCATGCGCCGGTGGAAGTCCCATGGCGCAGCCGGAACTTTCAGACAGCGCCGTCGATGTTATCGAGAAGCTTGAAAAATCAGGGCTGGTACGAGTACCGTATGAAAAATGCGCTTCATTTGCGAACGACATAAGCGAATTCAGGAGCTTTGCGGCAAACAACTCCGTAGAACGCCTGATACGCAGGATTTACGACGGCACCGATTTCTTTTCCGTTATCTCGACCTATGAGCGCGGTGACAGAAAACTCGCCAATATCCGGCTTCTGCTGAAATACACTGCGGATTTCGAGAATTCCGGAGGCGGCACGCTGAACGACTTCCTGCGATATACCGACGCCGTGAGGGCAAATTCCGGCAGCCTTGACGAGGCTGTTATTCCGCAGGAAGCCGCCGACGCTGTCAAGATAATGACATTTCATGCTTCCAAGGGACTTGAAATGCCGATCGTTATCCTTGCAGGTCTGGAAACAGGTCTGCACGATGAAAAATCCCCGGTAATCATTGACAGGCGCACCGGCATCGGCTTAAAGAACACGCTCATCGACAGACGGCTCCGGCTGCCTACGGTAAGCTACAACGGCGCTGCTGCCTCAGTTGGCTGCGCTCAGCTGGGCGACGAACTGCGGCTGCTTTATGTTGCAATGACGCGCGCGCGGGAAAAGCTGATTCTTATCGGGCAATGCACTGCAAAAGCAGCTGCGGAATGCGTTACCGACAGCTTCACGCCGGAATTCGCGCTGGCAGGCGATTCTCACATAAAGTGGATACTTTGCTCCATGCTCAGATACTCAGGAGCAGCCCCGGCACCCGGCGAGCCGCTGGCGCTTGACGGCGTTCCCGTAAAGATATCGTTTGTTAACGAACGCCTGCCAGAGCCGGAACTCATCGAAGCAGCGCTTCCTGAAACCGGCGACGCCGACGAGCAGACTGCAGAAGAAATCAGCAAAATGCTGTCTGAAAGCTATCCGTATCAGTCAGAAGCTGGACTGCACAGCCGTTTCAGCGTAACGGAACTGGCACACATGGACGAACCGCCGGAAGAAAACGACGAAATAACATTGAAAAAACCGGTGTTCCTTACTCCGGAAATGGCAGGGGTACGGATAAACGGCATTCTGATAGGTAATACCTATCATCATATCATGGAGCTGTTCCCGCTTGAAACGCTGAAACCCGGATATTCTTACGAGGATATGGAGGCTGCTGTGGAAAACGCAGTCGATATGCTGGCTGAAAAGCAGCGCCTTAAACCCGAGGAGGTCTTCTGCCTGGAAAACGGCAGAAAACAGGATATAGTCCGGCGTATCGCGAATTTCTTTATGAGCGGTCTTGGGCAGAATATGCTGACGGCACAGCAGGTGGAACGCGAGTATGAAATATTTGCGGAACTTCCGGCTGACGAGATAATCGACGGTGGCAGCGGAACAACCATAGTTCAGGGTCGTGTTGACATGCTATTCATAAAGGACGGCGCTGCAGTCGTCGTGGACTACAAGAGCGACAGCGCCGGAAACCTTGAAAACGAGCTCCCTGCTTATTCAAAGCAGCTGGCTTTATATAAAAAAATTCTCCCGATACTCATGCCGGAATGCAGAAACGGCAGCGTGCAGCTGGCGCTGTATTCATTCGGGCAGAACAAAGCAATTTATTTATGAGGTGATATTACGAACAAGAAGATTTTTACAGCAGCTGCTGCGTCCGTGCTGCTTCTCACCGGAGTGACTGCCGGAGCGGAAAGCGCTGGTTTCAGCGGAGAGAACAGGTACATTACCGCTTCTGCGGCGCCTGTCAGCAACAAATACACGCAGATACAGTGGGGGGGAGATATCCAGCGCGAGGGCTGCGGAATTCCGCTGGCTTATGGCAATAAGGTACTCCTGCCGGCAGAAAATTCGCTCATAGTGCTGAACGAAACAGACGGCGCCGTCGCAGATTCTATGGAACTCCCCGGGGAATGCTCCACGGAATATTCCGGCGCACTCATCGGAAGCAGGCTGCTTCAGCCTACACTTAACGGTATGTGCCTTATCGACGCGGACGATCTCAAGCTAAAAGCTTCGCGCACGTTCGACGGCAGCATTTCGGCTGACTGCGCGATGATCGACGGCATGGGCTACACCTCAGTGCAGCTTGACGACGGCTATGAATTTGTGTGCGTTGACCTCGGCAGCGAAACCCTTGATACGCTCTGGAGCATGAAATTAGACGAAAAGCCCTCTTCTCCGGCGGTTCAGGGGGACAACATCATAATCGCGGCAGGAAGCAGCATTTTCACGCACGACTACAAATCAGGCAGTTCCACAGAGATACCAGTTGGAAAGGAGATCACCGGCGCGCCGTTTGCTTCCCAGTATGCGGTATTTTTCAGCACCGCAGACGGAAACGCGGGCAAACTCAGGCTCAACACCGACGGAACTCTCGAAGAGGACACGCTGCAGTTCTGCAAGATAGGCGAACAGCCCTCATCGCCGGTTTCCTGGAACGGAAGGCTGTATACCGCGACAAAAGACGGTTTCTACATTCTCGATAACCTGAATATGGAAATAACCTACATCATCACCGATATCAGGGGTGGGTGCACTCCGCAGGTGCATTACGGCAGCGGTCCTTACATCTATACAGTCGCCCCGCGCGAGGACAGATGGGCTATCTACTGCATTCTCGATATGGACGATAGCGGTGAGCCGACTTATTCGATTCTTGCGCAGATGGATAACTTCACCGGGGGCGCATTCTGCGCTTCTGACAAGGGTTCGCTGTATTTCCGCGACGGCATCGGCAGAATGTACTCTCTGACCGCTGTGCCGTTCAACATCTGGAACCTTATCATAAGACTGGTCGTTCTGCTGGCGCTGCTGGTGCTTGTGTTCATCTGGATAAAGAAGATTGCAAAGCGCAGGGAAAATTTACGCCCGAAATATTGATACTATAAGCATATTTTTTACAAAATGTATTGATTTTTTTTCTGAGTTGTTGTATAATATAAATAGGATTTCCCAAGTCCAATGAAAAGGAGAGTAAGCAATGGAAAGCAACATACTCTTAGAGAGCGGTACAAACGAGCTTGAGGTGCTTGAATTCATGGTCGGAACCCAGAGTTTTGGCATCAATATCGCTAAAGTCACCGAAATAATGAATTATCAGGCTATGGTGCCGGTTCCTGATTCTAACCCGGCATTTGAGGGCGTTTTCACTCCCAGAGATAAGGTCATATCCGTGATCAATCTCCATACCATTCTTCATAAGGAAAGCCCCGACCCTGAACATGATCTTCTGATCATCTGCCACTTCAACTCAAAGGACGTTGGATTCCACGTTTCTTCCGTGAAGGGCATTCAGCGTATTTCCTGGGAGGATATCGAAAAGCCCCCGGCAATGTCTGGCGACAGTCAGCACAATATTGCCACCGGCATCGCAAAGTTCAAGGATCGTATCGTGCTTATCCTTGATTTTGAGAAGATTGTATCCGATATGGATCCTACTGCTGCATTTGACACCACAGGCGTTTCTGCGTCTGCTGGCGACAAGTCCTCAAAACACATCGTTATCGCTGAGGATTCCCCTTTCCTGAACACGCTCATCGTTAATACACTGCATGAAGCCGGTTACAAGAATGTAGTTCACTTCGACAATGGTAAGGACGCATGGGATTATGTAAACGGTCACAAGGATCTGGGCGGAAATATTCTTGACCAGATTTCCTGCGTTATCAGTGATATTGAAATGCCGAAGATGGACGGTCATCATCTGACTAAAATGATCAAGGACGACGATGTTTTAAAGGTCATTCCTGTATATCTGTTCTCTTCTCTTATCAACGACCAGATGCGTATTAAGGGCGAGAGCGTAGGTGCCGACGGTCAGTTCTCCAAACCGCAGATTGGTCAGCTGATACAGTACTTAAACGAACATCTCTGATATCTTTCAGTAAATAACAAAAGGGACTGCTCCGGCAGTCCCTTTTGTTATTTACTTTAATGTGAGTTCCGACATTGCCGCATAGTGAATTACGTCAAATTCCTCCGGGCAGCTTTCCAACATTTTCAGGTGTTCCTGCTCCCAGCGCTGTATTTCTGCGGGAGCGAGCGACGCACCAACTCCCCTGCAGGCTTTCATTCTGCCGTTCCAGCTGTCACGTGTGAAGTGCACATTCAGCCGGAATTCTTCGTGCCAGGTGCGTTCAAACGCACTTTCGTAGCACTCCGGAATGAATATCGGGTGAAGAGTTTCTCCGGCGCCGCTCCACGCAGGGCTGTACTTAAGGACAAGCTTCTCGCTTTCACCGGCGATTGGGTCCTCAAACGGAAGCCACGCCATGTAAAGAACAAGTAGTTTCCCACCGGGTTTCAGAATCCGCTTCAGTATCGGGACAAGCGTATCATGGTTAAAATACCAGAAGCACTGGCACGCCGTCACAACATCAAAACTGCCGTCCGGAAAGTCAATATCCTCTGCGGAAGAAACACGGAAATCAATGTTCATTCCACTGGAAAGCAGCTTTGCCTGCTGTATCTGGTTCTCTGAAATGTCGGTGCCGACCCAGTCCGCACCAAAACGATACATGTTCCGCGGAAGTACGCCCGTTCCTGTCCCCAGATCAAGGACGCGCTGACCGCTCACACAAAGCCCGCGGTCAACTACCCGCTGGTAAAACTCATCGGGATAGATGTCACGATATCTGGCGTAATCCTGCGAAGTGCGCCCCCAGTCGAACGATTTCCCTCCATCTATCCTGCTGTCAGTTATCTCCATATTTCCGTGCTTATTTGCAGAATTCCTCAACGGCGTCTGCTATAGGTTCGGCTTCCGGACAGTCAAATCCCTCGACAGAACCATTATCCACACGCACTGCAAGCTCCGGGTTTATAGGAAGCTTTGCGAGAACTTTCAGCCCGAATTTCTGCGCTGTTTCGTCGATGTGGCTGCAGCCGAAAACATTCAGGTGCTTTCCGCAGTCGGGACAAACAGCGTAACTCATGTTTTCCACAAGACCGATTATCGGAACGTTCATCATCTCAGCCATCTTGACAGCCTTGCCGACGATCATGGAAACCAGCTCCTGCGGTGATGTGACTACGATTATACCGTCCAGCGGAATGGACTGGAACACCGTCAGCGGAACATCTCCGGTTCCCGGAGGCATGTCAACGAACATGTAGTCCACGTCGCCCCATGCAACGTCGGTCCAGAACTGCTTTGCAGTCCCCGCGATTATGGGACCTCTCCAGATAACAGGGTCCGTTTCATCAGGGAGAAGCAGATTGACGGACATCACCTTTATGCCGGTTTCAGTAGTCACCGGGAATATGGCAGTTTCGCTGCCCTGCGCCTTTTCATGAAGCCCGAACGCCTGCGGGATAGACGGCCCGGTAATATCTGCGTCAAGCACTGCTGAGAGGTTGCCCCTGCGGTTCATGAGAACCGCAGACATAGAAGTGACCATGGATTTGCCAACGCCACCCTTTCCGCTGACTACGCCTATCACCTTTTTGATATGGCTGTCCTTGTGTGGCTGAGCCACCATGCTTTCCTGCTTGCGCTCGGAACAGTTTGCGGAACAGCTTCCGCAATCGTGTGTACATTCACTCATTTTATCACCTTTGATTTCAGTCTATAGGGAAGTTTACAGAATACATCGTCATAAGACGAACGGAGCAGATAAGTCTGTCAGAGAGGGTCATGTAATCCTTGGCGAGGGTCTGATTCTTCTGCGCCTTTGCTGCGGGTGCGTCATTCCAGCTGCCGTCGGTACCAAACACGTCTGCAACGTCTGCAGCGAGATAGTATTTTACCATTTCCTCGGGTATCTGCGGGAGCACTGCGCCTGCCTTGAGCTTTGGAGTTTCCCCGTCGAGAATTGCCTCAGCCTTGCGGAATTTAGCGGCAAATTCCTCTTCGCCAAGCTTGTCAGCCAGCACAGCGATGTCCTTGAGCGTAGCTCCCATCAGCGAAGCCTCGTTGCGGAACTCAGGATCGGCTGCGGGCGCATTTTCAGCGATGAACTCGTTGTACTCCGTTCTCCACTTGCCAAGATCGCTGTTATAGCTCCAGGTTACGACAAAGCGAGTAACAACATCGTCGCTGTAGCGAACAAATATCGTAGTCGAAGAATGATTGATAAGTGCCACTGCGCGACGGTTTATCTTCAGGCTCTCCACCATGAAAATGCTCTTTACGCCCTCAGACTTGAGATGAGCGAACCAATCTGCAGGGTCCTTTGCGTGGAAAAGCGGTCCACCTGCCTTTTTTCTGTCGCAGAAGTTGAATGTGACAGGTCCCTCGTAAGGAAGTGCCGTGAATTCAAGCTCCTTATCATCTCTGAGTGCCGCTCTTGCTGCCGCAACGATGCGGCTCATCTGTGAAATCTCTCCGTTCATATTATGCTCCTTATTTTATGATTTTATTTGCAAAGCTCTCACCGTCAATCTTCCCGGGGACGCCGAGAAGTTCAAGGACGGTCGCTCCGATATCACCGAAGCAGGCTCTTGTACCTAAATTGCCCGGCTTGATCTCATTGCCATAAACCAAAACCGGAATATGCTCGCGGGTGTGGTCCGTACCCATATAGCACGGGTCGCAGCCATGGTCCGCAGTAATTATGAGCACATCTTCGCGCTGCATTTTCTCCAGGAATCCTCCCAGCCACACATCGAACTCATTCAGTGCGTTGGCGTAGCCCTCAGGATCGCGACGGTGCCCATACTGCATGTCAAAGTCCACAAGGTTCGTGAAGCAAAGTCCGTTGAACGGAATGCCCTGGAAGCTTGCCGTGTGGCTCATGTCGCATATGTTCCCTATGTCGCGGACGTACCTAGTCAGCCCTTTGCCAGCAAAAATATCGTAGATCTTACCAACGCCGATAACGTCAAGCCCGTATCTGGAAAGACAATCGAGCATGGTGTCCTTTTGGGGGACCAGCGAGAAATCATGACGGCGCGGCGTTCTTGTGAATGGGTATTCACCCTCGAACGGGCGTGCGATAACCCTGCCGACAGCGTAATCTCCGGTGAGTATTTCCCGCGCCATTCTGCAATACTCATACAGTTTCTCTGGTGGAACTATCGACTCGTGAGCGGCTATCTGGAACACGCTGTCCGCAGAAGTATACACGATAAGATCGCCGGTGCGCAGATGTTCCTCACCGTAATCTGCGATCACCTTGGTTCCGCTGTAGGGCTTGTTGCAGAGCACTCCCCTGCCGGTCGCAGCCTTGAACTTCTCGATCACCTCGTCAGGGAAACCATCAGGAAACGTCGGGAACGGCTTTTCAGAAACGATGCCTGAAATTTCCCAGTGACCCGTCGTCGTGTCCTTTCCGCGGGAACGCTCGGCAATTTTCATGTACGCGCCCTTTGGAATGCTGAATTTCTCGCCGACAGTTACGCCGTCGATATTGAACAGACCAAGGCTCTGCATATTCGGGACGTTAAGCTTTCCCGTGCTAAAGCAGGATTTCAGTGTATCTGCGCCCTTATCACCGAAATCTTCCGCGTCGGGCATGTATCCAACGCCGAAACTATCCAGGACTATCAGAAATACGCGTTTTGTCATGATTTATCCCCCCGATCACTTATCAGCATTTTCACTGCCGAACTTGTGCCGATACGGTCGCAGCCGGCATTCAGGAACATCTCCAGGTCCTCGCGTGACTTAACGCCCCCTGCCGCCTTCATCTTCACGCCGGGACCGATGTGCCTGCTGAATAAACGGATATCCTCAATGCAGGCGCCTGCAGTTCCGAACCCGGTGGAAGTCTTGATGTAGTCCGCGCCGGCTCTTGTCACACAGCCGCACAGCGCTGTCTTTTCCTCCTCGGTGAGGTAACAGGTTTCAACGATGACCTTTAATGTGATTTTGCCGCAGGTCCTTTTTACTGCAGCTATCTCATTCTCGACGGCTGCCATGTCGCCGTTCTTCACCATGCCAAGATTTATCACCATGTCAATTTCATCGGCGCCTGCGGAAATTGCGTCAGCCGCTTCATAGCATTTGACTGCAGTCGTGTTATATCCCAGCGGAAAGCCAATGACCGTGCATATGTTCAGCTCCGGGTACTTCTCCCGCACTGCCCTTACATACGCCGGTGGAATGCACACGCTCGCGGTACAGTACCGCGCCGCCTCGTCGCACAGCGTGAATATCTCCTGCCGGGTCGCAGTCGGTCGGAGAAGCGTGTGGTCGATATGGGAAAGTATCTCGCTGTTTGTCACGATATCACCTCAAAAATCCTGTTCATTACTTGTGAGCGGCAGAAACACGCCCATTCCGGAGGTTATCTCAAGTTCGCTTCCAGGTGAAACGATAACGGTCTTGCCCCAGCTGAAGCGAATGTTCAGCGCCGTTTTTCCGCTGTTGCAGATGACGCCGAGATATTCCCCGTTGGAAAGAGAAGTCTCTGAATGCCACAGGAACTCGATATTACCGCCGTTATACGGGCAGTACTCCACGATGTGGTTTATCACAGCTATCAGCTTTCCATGCTCGGTATCGAAATCAGAAATGCGCGGAATGAACTCCACAGTTCCACCTGAACTTCTGAAAAGCCCCCTGTTGAAATAGAACTCCCTGTCGTCGGAAAATTCAAGGTACAGCGAATTGTCCTTTATTTTCGAGCTAATTTCCGCACGCATGTCAAGCTGTTCCTTTTCAAGTTCAAGGTACTTCTTCCGCACGTCGGAAAGGCATTCCTCGATACCGAATTTGTTCGCGAATTTCTCAAACATTCTCAGGGAACGCCACGGGTCGAAGCACTCACAGTCCATCTCGTCGATAGTAACGTGATATTCTGAATTCAGCGTGGAAAGGATAAGTTCCCCGTCGGATATTTCAGCGCCCTCGATGAGTGAGGTATGTATTTCGGTCCCGTCAGGACAATGCGGGCTGGTGTGCCCGTAAACGATACCGTTTGCGGTGTAGCCTATCCCATCATATACCACATACCATTTTTCCAAAGTGATCATATTTTCTCCTCACCGGTCAGAAAAGCCTGAACGAACGAAGCGATACCATTCCGCTGGCTGTTAGGCGCAGTGTGACAACGCCGTCAACAGGTTCCGCAGGGGCGCTGACAGTCACGAATTCCGTCAGGCTGGCTGTTGGCGGTATCTCGACCTCTGCGACATTCCTGCCGTCGTCGGTGACGAAATTCAGCTTTACTGCCGAACCGGGGTTTGACGCCGTGACTTCTATGTTATGATAACCTTTCAGCCTGCAGAATTCAAATGTGACTATGCTCTGCCAGTCGTTTATCAGCAGGTATTCCCTGAGTTCACGGTCTGCGTCGAACTCTGCGCCCACGAAGTCAAACGCTGCGGTCGCAGGAACCGTTCCTGAAACGTCAAGTCCCTCATACTCAGAACCGTTTATCTGTATATCCGCAGTACGCCTGATATCAGCCGAGGAAGCGCCTGCCATAAGCGTGTAGCAGCCGCTGAACAGGTCAAAGCTGTCCTTGTTCATATTCCAGAACGACAGGTCGTCAGCCCTGAAACTCAGTTCCACGGTAACGCGCTCTCCCCTGGGGACAAACACCCTGCTGAACGCAACAAGCTGCTTTTTCGGCTTAGTGAACGGCAGAGAAGCAGGCGCAGACGCATAAAGCTGCACGACCTCCTCGCCGTCCATTGCACCGACATTCTCAAGTTCAAATGAAACACTGACCGTTTCGCCGCTCGTGTAGGACTGCTTGTCAGTCTTTATCGCCTTGTACCTGAATGCAGTATAGCTGAGACCGTACCCGAACGGGAACAGCGGCTCACCGTCAAAATACAGATACGTTGAGCGGGTGCGGAACAGGTTGTAGTCCTCAATGTCGCACAGATCAGCCATGGACTTGTACCATGTAACAGGGCATCGTCCTGCCGGGGAAATGTCGCCGAAAAGCGCCTTCGCGACTGCCGTGCCCATAGCGGGACCCGCATGACAGATATGCATTACTGTTGCGAGATGCCGCTTTTCAAGTTCATATGGGTATCCGGAAACCAGGAAAAGCACCGTGTCCGGGTTCATGCCGATAACGGCGTCAAGGTTACGGCTTTGCTTTTCAGGGAGTTTCAGATCCTTGCGGTCTGTGGTTTCACGCGCGTTTATCATGGGGTTGTTTCCGCAGAAAACAACGGTCTGGTGAGCCTCGGTGGCCAGCCTGCGGACGCGCTCGGTTCCATCGGAGAAAGTCTCAATGCTGAGAGCGGCGCTTTTGGGCGCATGCAATGCGGGGCTGACTGCAAGTTCCTCGCTGCCGTTGACGTACAGGAAACGCTTCTGCCAGTTTTTCAGCATGCAGTCGCTACCATTGCGCTCAAGGTAAAACAGTTCCTTAACGAACCAGCCGAACGGCTGAACCGCTGTGCACTTCATAACTCCGTTATCTGAAAGGAAGCGGTTATTGAACTTCGACCGCAGCGAAACCGCGCCGTTGCCCCATTCGAACAGCTCAAACAGACAGGTTTCATTTATGAGCGGAGTGTCGCACTTCACAGTTCCGTCCTCGCTGACGGAGAAGTAAAATCCGCTGGAAGCGCTGCGGAGCGCAATTATATCGTTGCCGTTGTCATAAATTATGTTCTCGCGCCCGACTTCGGCAGTGAGCACGTCGAGAATGGTGCTGGTTTTCGGTGAAAGCCCGGTGTACCAGTCGCGGAAATTCATGTCGGCGTGGTATCCGATAACCGCAAGCTTGCTTTCCTTTGACAGGGGAAGCACCGCGCGGCTGTTTCTGAGGAGTATCACCGATTTTTCAGCGGCTTCAAGCGCTGCCTGGTAATACTCGTCGCTGCAGAGCAGCTTCTCAGAATAATTGTCGAACGGCGTCTTTTTGTCGAACTCACCGAGCATGAAGCGAGCCTTGAGCGCACCGCGGATAGCCCTGTCGATATTCCCGACAGTGATAAGCCCCTTGTCAAGAGCCTCCCGCGCGGCTGTGCGGACTATCTCCTCGTTATCGGTCATTATATCCGCGCCGTTATGGTTATATATTTTCGCAAGCGCCTCGGTGTGGTTGAAGTCACGGCGATGGTACTGCACATTCTGGATAAAGTCGCCGCCGTCAGTCACCGCAAACAGAAGCCCCCACTGCTCGCGGCAGTACTTCTGGAGCTCCAGGGATACGATCTGCTCTACGCCGTTCACCTCATTGTAGCTTGTCATAAGGCTGCCGGCTCTTCCCTCGCGGACGGGCTTTTCGAATGCGCGTAAGTAATACTCGTGCTTCAGCCTGTCAGGAATGCCAGCATTGCAGTTGATGCGCGTGTCCTCGTTGTTGTTGGCATAGAAGTGCTTCAATGTCGGAATAACGCGACGATACTTTTTATCGTCGCCTGCCATTCCCAGCGTATAAGCTGCAGCCATCGTTCCAGTAAGGCAGGGATCCTCTCCGTAGCCCTCCTCGGTGCGACCCCATCTCGGGTCTCGCTCAAGATCTACAGTCGGTCCCCATACGCACAGGGAAGCACACCCCTTATCATGGTAAATACGCGTTTCAATTCCGGCAATCTCGCCCATGCGCTTCATTACGTCGCGGTCGAAAGTCGCTGCAAGTCCGAACGGCTCGGGGAATACAGTGGTCGGCGCTTCGCCGTTCTTGTCACCGCGGCAGACAAGCCCGCGTGCGACCTCAGTGCCTATCCAGAATTCCTTTATACCAAGACGGGGGACTTCGTTCATGTGCGTTGTAAGCAGGCTAAGCTTTTCGTCAAGCGTCAACTCGTCCAGGAGTGCGTCAACTCTCTCATCGAATGTCAGCTTTTCATCAAGAAATCTATATTCCGCCATGATATTCCCCTCCGTTTACTTATTGTCCTTGTTCTCCTGCGGGCGTTTTTTCTTCGTCACGTTCGCATAAATGAAAATATCCCTGGAACGTGTTATGTTGAAACTGTTCTTCCTGATATAATCATTGGCGGTTATCTTCGGCACTGCTGTTTTCATGCATGATTTCATTATCAGGCAGACCACAAGTGCGATAACCAGACCGATACAGAGTGATATTCCCGCCATTTTAAGTATGTCCTGCGCGGTGAATGACTTTTCGCTGTCTTCGGCAGCTGCATCGTCCTCCGGTTCGGCCTGCACGGAATTTTCGAGGAACATTCTGTCGGGTTCCCCTGCGGTAATTCCGGCGTCTATGTACTCATCATCGGAATTGTCGAAATAAACCACCATCGGGGCTTCCGGTTCAAGCTGGAAAGACTCCTGCGCGTATGATGTCGCAGTAAGGGTAACTGCCGCGAATGCCGCAGCTGCAAGTGCTGTTATTTTCTTCATACCAACGCCCCCTTACATGAATATCTGCAGCACCGTGCCGAGGACGGTCACAATGCCGGTTATCAGTGCGAATATTCCCCAGAACTTGCTCCAGCTGACGGGAAGCTCTCCAACGAACTTTCCGGTCTGGGCGTTCATCGCGAACTTGTACACCTTGCCCCTGTATTTCGTGCTGAGTATCCATACAGGGAGCATAGCATAGCGTATTTCTCCTGTTTCCAGGCGCATGCTGCTTGACTGAGTAGTCACTGTATCGTAGCCAACCACGGTATTCCGAAGCAGCTGCTCCATGCCCTTCTTCACGCGTTCGTTGGCGCGGGGCTGCGCTTCTACGGAGTCAACGTTATATTTGTCGGCAAGGTACCCTGAAAGATACGCTTCCTGGAACTGCTTGCCGTCCTTGGTTTCAAACGGCTCAATAGCTTCCATGTAACGCGCTTCCATATTCGTGCTTCCGTTCACCGGAACGTCGTCAAAGGATGCTCCACCCTCGCGAATGACCATGTAATGCTCTGTCTTTGTGTAATCAAAGTCGCCGGAAGTCCACTTCTTGACCTTGGTGGCGTCAAAACGCATTTTTCCTGCTGCGCTGCAGTCGTACAGCCAGAACGGGACATACAGCCCCTTTATCTCCTCAATGTGGTGTTCGGAAATGAACGTAGGAGGAAGCAGCGGCTTTCCCTTGCAGAATTTCTTCAGGGCTTCCTGCGCCTCTTCCTTGGTCTTGCTGAAAGGAATTATGAGATCCGGCTTCAGCACGCCGGAAACGTTATTGTCAAGCACAACGGGGCTGTCGCAGTAAGGGCAGCTCGTCGCAGCGGTATCTCCGCTCGCGGATATCTCGCCGCCGCAGGATTTGCAGACGTAAACTTTAAGCCCGCTTACTTCTCCGTTATCGGAATACGGGGTCCACTCGTAATTGTCGGCGGCGTTGGAAGCTTCTTCGCTTTCAAACTCCTCCAGGGTGGCAATGTCATAAACGTTATCACAGTAATCGCACTTCATTTTCTGCTCGTCTGCGTTCCATTTAAGCTTGGCGCCGCAGCCGGGACACTTGAATTCCTTAACGCTCATAGGTTCTTCCTTTCCGCAGCATGGCTGCAATTTATTTGCCGGAAACTATCTTTTTTCTGAGAATGGTATGCACGGGGACTGTTATTTCTGTAGGGATCGTTAACTTTTCAGTTGCACGGCGCGCTATCGTGACTTCCTCGCCATCGGAATTGATCATCTTTTCAGGCGCAAACGGAATGGGCTTCTGATGCGGTGGAACAAGCTCCAGATCGTCGTCAAGCGTGAAGTAATTCCGCTGGGTGAGGTGCATCACGCCGTCGCTGCAGTCATCGACAACGCCGACGAAATCGGAATCGCGCCGATAGCCGCTGTCAGCAAAGAACTGCCCGCCGTTAGTCACAGCGGAAGGATCCTGCGTGCCAGAGCCGTCCGTAGGCTTGCCGTAGAAGAAACCCGTGCTGTAGGGACGGTGGCTTATCTTGTTCACCTCGTCGAGTACCCACGGCTCCGGCTTTTCACCGCGCTTGAAGCTGTCGATAGCGGCGCGGTATGCATTCACCGTCATTGCGACATAATACGCAGATTTTGCCCTGCCCTCTATCTTGAAGCTTGTCACGCCTGCTTCCATCAGGTCGTCAAGATGCTCTATCATGCACATGTCCCGCGCGTTAAGAATGTAGCTCCCGCGTTCGTCCTCAAACACCTTGTAGAACTGGTTCGGACGCTTCTCTTCCATGAGGTAGTACCCCCAGCGACAGGGCTGGGCGCACTCTCCACGGTTGGCTCCGCGGCCGGTGAGGTATTCTGATATAAGACAGCGCCCGGAAAAGCTTACGCACATCGCGCCATGGACGAACGTTTCTATCTCCATGTCCTCCGGAATTCTGCGACGTATCTCGCGTATATCCGAAAGCCCGACTTCACGCGCCAGAACAACGCGTTTCGCGCCCATTCTGTAAAGCTCCAGCGCGGTCTGGTAGTTCACTACGCCGGTCTGGGTGGAAATGTGCAGCTCCAGCTTCGGCGCATACTGCCTTATCATGGATATAACGCCAAGGTCGCATGCTATTGCCGCGTCAACGCCGCATTCCTGCGCCTGCGCGATATATTCGGGGAACTGCTCTATCTCGCTGTTGAGTGGTATCGTGTTGCATGTCAGGTGCACCTTAACTCCGCGGGAATGCGCCAGCTTTACCGCGCGCTCAAGTCCCTCCATGTCGAAGTTTTTCGCACCGGCACGCATTCCGAAGCTTTTTCCGGCAAGGTATACAGCGTCACAGCCGTAATCCAGCGCCGAGAGCAGGCATTCTTCATCGCCAGCCGGGGCAAGAAGCTCTGTGGGGTAATCCATATGGGTCAATCCTCCTCACGCAGGGCAGCGTCAATGATGTTCTGTTCGTGCTTTTCTGCGGTATTTGCGTAGTAGAATACTCCGTCGCTGCTGCTCAGGAAGTAGTAATAATCGGTCTCAGCCGGGTAAAGAGCCGCGTTTATCGCCTCAAGTCCGGGGCTGCAGATAGGTCCTGCGGGAAGTCCGTCGCAGACATAGGTGTCGTATGCGTCGATAACGTCCTGATAAAGCTCGCGGGAGCCTGACGGTATCTTTGGCTCGATGCAGTCGCGGATATAGTATTCCGTCGTGTCAGACTGCAGGTGCGGGAAGTTGTACTGATCCTCAAGACGGTTGTGGAATACGGAGGAAATGTTCTCCATATTATCCCGGTTGGTACCCTCTTTCTGGATTATTGAAGCAAGCGTTATAACCTGATCAAATGTCATTCCGAGTTCAGTCGCGCGGGCGTACATCTGCTTGGTTATCTTGCTTTCAAAGTTGGCATACATCTTCTCAGCTGCCTGCTTTGCGTACTCAGTGGTGTCAAAAGCAGGATTTTCCTTGAGATCGTCGATAACGTAGAACTCATAGGTATCCGGGAAGAGATAGCCCTCCAGCGCATAGAAGCGTGTATCGGAGATTTTTATCTGCTCCTCAAAGTCGTACTTGTCCAGCTTGGTACGGTAGTAGTTCTCGAAATCCTCTGCGCGGCATACGTAATTCTCTTCAAGCAGCTGACCTATCTGCTGGGCATTGGAGCCCTCGGGTATCATTACAGTCACCGTGCTGGTATAAGTCTTGACGGTTTTAAGCAGCGTGATAATGTTGCTGTAGGACATTCCCGCATTGACAGTGTACTCGCCGTCAAGGAAGCCCTCTGCCTTGTCAGTCATGTTGATATAGGTCTTGAAAAGCCACGGCATCTGGATTATTCCGTTGTCGTAAAGCGTGTCAGCGATATCATCGACATTCATTTTGTCTGTTATCGTAATATTCGCCTCGTGGTTTTTCTTTGCCATGCCAGTGTAATCCTGCAGGGCAACGATGACTTTCCATGCCAGGAAAGCACCGATGCAGATTGCAGCCACAGAAAGCACCACGCCCAGGAAAATATGACCCATGGTGCGGGTGTGATTGAAGTAATGCTTTTTCTTTTTACGCTTTTTGCGCTTTCTGACCGGGTTTGCAGGCTCGGTGGGCTGCGTTTCCCCGGGTACGTCGGTCAGCGAGTCCATCATACGGGTGCTGCCTGGTTCATCTGCGCTGTTAAGTTCGGTGAAACGATCCCTCGGGGCAATGTCGGAGAAATCGTCGTTCTCCTGAATGCTGCTCATTTCACGGGTGGCGCCGAAATCCTCAGGCTCCTCATCGCCATTCACCGGAAATCCCAGCTGATCAAAATTGTTCTTGTCCATAAATCAACCTCATGTATCACACAGTTTATCTATGATAACTGCGTCTGCACGTCTGTCGTGCGGCTCTGCCGGAACTTCCCCCACAAAGCCTGAATAGCAGATCACCACCGATTTTCCGGGGAAACCCGCAAGATATCTGTCATAATAACCTCTGCCGTAACCCAGCCGCAGCCCTGTCATGTCACACATCAGCGCAGGGACAATACAAAGGGAATTTTCATCGGGAACAGCAGGAACGCTGCGTTCTCTCGGCTCCATAATGCCAAACCTGCCATCTGCAAGATCCTCGGCCGAACGAACCGAATAAAATGTCAGTTCACTGTCGCCAGAAACTGGAGTTGCGATAAGCTTTTTATTTTCAAAGCACCAGTTAAGCAGCCTGCGGGTATCGACCTCAATTTCAGTGGAAACATAGGTGAACACGCTGCCGCACTGCTCCAGCAGCGGAATCAGCTGTCTGAAAATATCCTCGTCGGCTTTGTTCCTGAGCTCATCGGGAAGTTCCCTGCGGCGCTGTATCAGCGCTTTTCGCAGAGATTTCTTGTCGTCTGTCACGCTCATCTGTCGGCAACTATCGCGTGAAAGATCTCGTTTGATTTTTCCACACCGCAGAGGACCTTTACAAGTTCAACGCCAAATGCGATAGCGGCGCCCGCTCCGCAGGCGGTCGTGAACTTTCCGTCGGTCACGCACAGCTTGTTCTGAACGTGCGCGCCGGTAAGATACTGCTCAAAACCCGGAAAGCACACAGCATTCCTGCCGGAAAGAAGCCCGAGTTTGCCAAGTACAGACGGTGCAGCGCAGATAGCCCCGACGGGAATTCCGTTCTCGGAGCAATATTTTATCGCAGCCTGAACCGTTGCGGACGCTTCAAGATTAAGCGTGCCGGGCATTCCACCGGGGAGCACGATCAGCTGCAGACTGCTGTCAAGTTTTACGTCCGCTTCTGTGAGATCTGCAGTGACTTTTATTCCGTGCGAACTTGTCGGTGTTTGAGTTCCGACACCAACGGTCTTTACGTCAAGCTTTGCGCGTCTGAGCATGTCAATGGGCGCGATAGCTTCTGTTTCTTCAAATCCATCTGCTAAAAATACGTATATCATATCTGACCTCCGAAATCAATAAAGTACTTTTCTTCAAGGAATGCTGGGTGGTAGGACAGCTTTGCGCGTCGCAATCCCTCTGAGCCGGCGTCCTCCTCGCGGTTTATATAGGAATATTCATTTACCAGTGTTTTGGCAAATTCGCAGTTCACCGCGGTGTATGCCCCCTGAAAATCAAGGAGCGCTTTTTCAACATGAACAACAAAAGTGTCATTCGACGAGCGTTCCCCGAATGTGAATGCCTGTGGTTTGCCGTCAACAAACAGCACCCCTCCGCGATATCCCAGCGCGGAATAATCGGCAAGGCTCTTGCGCACGACCTCCGCTTCCGTCAGCTTTTCCTCGTCATCATTATCTGCATTCAGCCACTGCTCAAGCACCTCGCGGCAGAACTGTATATTGTCAGCGTTTATTACCTCAAAGCTCCAGTCGTTATCATAGAAACGGTTCAGGTGGTTGCGCTTCGAATGGTACTTTCTTCCCCTTAGCTCCGCTAAATCCGACGTGTTGTAGACATAATCAAAACCGTCGCGATCGGCATGCACGGTTATCTCCGGGTAAATCGCGAGCAATTTTTCGGTGCATTCCTTATTTGCAGTCATTTTCAGCGGAATTTTAAGTTCCGCGCAATAACCTCGGAGCGCTTTGATAAACAACTCAATGTTGCCTTCACCAGCCGGGTACAAAAACCTCGGCGTATCGGAATGATCCGAGTTCTGCAGGACATAGAAATCGTTCCAACGGCATATTTTCACGTTGTAAACGTCTTTCCACACATAATTATTGCCAAAAGTATACGGGCACCCCCGAAATCCGGACTGTGCCAGCAGTGGTTCCACCCAGGCACGGTCGGAAAGTTCAGGCGTCCTGAAATCAAATTCAGCCATCAGATAACCTCTGTTTCTTTTTGTATTCTGAGGGCAATTTCAGCTATCGGGAGCGGTTTTTTTCCGTCGGAGCAGGGCACTATTTTCCAGCCGTTTCTTTCAGCGGTGTAAAGCGCACTTTTACTGCATTCATTCAGGAATGCCACGTTTTTTTCGTGTATGTCTTTTTGGCTCTCATCGCCGTTATATCGCGCTGAAAGCAGCTCCTGCGAAATTTCCACCGGCATATCAAGGAATATCACCATATCCGGCTTTGGAAGCGCGAGCCTGTGGTACTCAAAGTCCCACAGCCACGCAAGGAACTCGTCCCACTGCTCCACAGGAAGCTTTGTCATCTGGTAAATCGCATTAGACGTGGTGTATCTGCCGGAAATTATCGTCGTCCCCGCGTCATAATCGCGTTTCCAGTCGGTGACGAAGCTTGTATAACGGTCAGCCGCGTAAAAAGCAGAAGCTGCATAAGCGCCGCTTTCGCCCTCGCACGGAATTCCACCGGAAAGGTACTCAGAAACCACGCGCCCTGTGCAGCTATCGTAATTCGGGAAGCTAATGAGCCGTGCGCTGCCCTTTTCGGACATGTGTTTGCTGAGTAATTCAAGCTGCGTTGACTTACCGCAGCCGTCAAGTCCCTCTAGCACTATTATCTTGCCTTTGTTCATCTTTATCAATCCTGTTCATAAATATACATTATTATTTTATCATAAAAATCCGATTTAGTCAATGCTTTTTTGTTCATAATAGCTGATTTGCATATTTAATATAATGCGTAAAAGTTTTCTTTTATGTAGTAGATAATTTGCTTTGTAATAAAAAATCGCGCTGCCCGAAAGCAGCGCGATGATTATTGCAAATGAGATCAAGCCTTGCCAACAGAACCGAACAGTTCCATCTTCTCCTTGACCTTAGCCTTGATAGCCTCGGTGCCGGGAGCGAGAAGCTTTCTGGGATCGAAGCCCTTGCCCTGGAGATCCTTGCCCTCTTCGATGTACTTTCTTGTTGCTTCCTGGAATACCAGCTGGCACTCGGTGTTAACGTTGATCTTAGCAACGCCGAGAGAAATAGCCTTCTTGATCTGGTCGTCAGGAATACCTGTACCACCGTGCAGAACCAGAGGCATATCGCCAACTTCTGCCTTGATCTTAGCCAGTGTGTCGAAGGACAGACCAGGCCAGTTTGCAGGATACTTGCCGTGGATATTGCCGATACCAGCTGCGAGCATTGTAACGCCCAGATCAGCTACCATCTTGCACTCCTTAGGATCAGCGCACTCGCCCATGCCGATAACGCCGTCCTCTTCGCCGCCGATGGCACCTACCTCAGCCTCGAGGGAGATGCCGAGAATATCGCAGGTGTTGACCAGAGCGGTGGTCTTTGCGATGTTCTCTTCGATCGGATAGTGAGAACCGTCGAACATGATGGAGGAGAAACCAGCGTTGATGCAAGCCTTAGCGCCTTCAAAGGTGCCGTGGTCGAGGTGCAGAGCAACCGGAACTGTGATATGCAGGTTCTCAATCATGCCCTTTACCATGCCAACGATGGTGGAATAACCGCACATATACTTGCCTGCGCCCTCGGAAACACCAAGGATAACAGGAGACTTGCACTCCTCAGCGGTGAGAAGGATAGCCTTTGTCCATTCAAGGTTGTTGATGTTGAACTGACCAACAGCGTACTTGCCGTCGCGAGCCTTGTTCAGCATTTCTTTTGCAGATACTAACATGCTTTTGATCTCCTTTGAATTTAAAGTCGGATCGTAAAAATCCCTACAAATCTATTATAGCGCATTTTTCTAAAAAAAGCAATATCTTTTTGAAAAATTTTATACCTCAAAAAAGCCAGTCTGACTGATCGGCTGCTTCGACGGTCTGCGCGGAAGCTTCCTCGGTCTTTCTCCAGTCCTTGAAGCCCTCTTCCTTGCGCATGTTGTAGTAGCTTTCCGCAAGCGGGATAACGATGCAGAGAATAACCGCGATAACTGCGGCTGCAATGTAGACTACCATTTTCTGGTCCTTAGTCCAGCGGTGCGTTGGTACGGCGTCCTGCTTTACTTCAAACTGCCTTTTGTTCCCGGAATTAACGCTGCGGATAACGTATGCCTTGAGTTTATCCGGAGCGCATATTCTGACGCAGATATCCTTATAGCTTTTGTCAAGCGCAGTCCTCAGGCTGTCTGATAGCCCCTCGATGACAGAACGCACATATTTCGCGCTCTCACCCGTTATTTCAGCGATATTCTCTATCTCCAGGTCGTTTTCCCAGAACATATGAATAATGCTTCTCACAACAAACGGCTTCTGCAGGACGGTTTCCAGCAATGCCTGCTTCTTGAGGTCAAGCTCAACACCGGTGAGAGTCACTGCAGAATCGTTACATTCAGCGTCTTTACACAGCGGGAACTCATCGGCAACGAAATTCACAAGTTCGGCGCTGTCTGGGTACTCGTCGCATTTCGTGGTCGTGCGGACGTAGATCTCCCTTGCAGAATCGAAATCCTTGGTCGTGATGAGCGCCAGCGCGTAAATGTCGTCGCCGAAAGCGTCGGTAAGTCTGGTTATATCCATATCAGGTGTTATGGTCGCTTACGTGGAACTGCTTGAGGTTGCCAATCTTCTTGCTGCGCTCTACCATGATGGTTTCGATATCTTCTACGGTAACACCGCGGTCTACCATCATAACTATCATGTGATACAGCAGGTCGTTTATCTCGTTTGCAAGCTCGTCCTTGTCGTTATTCTTGGCGGCAATGACCATCTCGGTGCATTCCTCACCGCACTTCTTGAGAATTTTGTCGATGCCCTTGTCGAAAAGATAGCAGGTGTATGAACCCTCCTGCGGGTTAGCCCTGCGGTCTACGACCACATCATACATATCCTTGAATGCGTCCATCATATTTGTTATCTCCTTATCAATGCATTTGTAAAGAATTTTTGAAAGCCGTCTGCGAATTTCTCCTCCAGAAGGTACTCGTCAGGCGACATATCGTAAAAGTATTTCCCCGAATTTGCGCTCACGGATATCCTGTCGAGCGGATATCCCGGGACGGCTTTCTCATGCGGTATGTCAACTATGCAGAAGCTATTCCCTGAAATATCCGCGCCCATATGCTCGTGGATCTCATCTTCCGAAAGCACAAGACATACTGCATTCAGATAGCGCGCTGTCAGCTTTCCGCCATAACGGCGGGCAAGCCCCCGGTAGTATTCCGTCATTTCCTCGTCTGACAGCCGCCTGCCGTTTATATTCCGAACATGGACCCCGGGCTGTTCTTCGTCCGGAAGCCCGTCAAAATACAGTCCTGAATCGCAGGAAAACACGGGGATCCCATAGGCTCTGTAATATGCGAGCGCTTTCTGCCTTGCGTTTTCAAGAGGCGTTGTCCCGTTTTCGGGGACTGCGGGCGGAGGGGTCTGCATATCCCTCAGTCCGATAATGCGTATGCCCGTCCCGCTCAGGCTGTTCCGCATAGAATCCAGCTTCGCCGGATTTCCAGTGCCATACATCAGAGTGAACATCATCATTTAATGCGTGTGAAAAAGCAGCTTCTGTGACCTGTGTGGCAAGCCGCTCCGGTCTGGATAACCTTTATCAGCAGAGTGTCGTCATCGCAGTCGCTATACATCTCGACTACCTTCTGAAAATGTCCGGAGGTAGCGCCTTTGTTCCAAAGTTCCTGCCTTGAACGGCTCCAGAACCATGTGTATCCGGTTTCCAGCGTTTTCTGCAAGCTCTCTTCATTCATGTATGCAAGCATGAGCACCTCGCCATTCTCGGCGTCGGTTATTATCGCAGGGATAAGCCCTGATTTCTTGAAATACTTCTTTACGTCCATGTTTTCTCCTGATTTACTTTTTCTTTACTAATTCCATTGCTTTTTCAAGCAGCGGGATATCGGTTTCCGGGGAAGTCCACTTATCCCTGCTCTCAGGGGGCATATTCAGAAAATAGCTTGCACACAGCTCATGGTCGTTGAGCGTGCGCATGGAACTTATTTCCACGAGGTAAAGCACACCGTTCCGGGTATTCTGACCGTCGGCAATGGAATACGCTGAAACAAACCTGGCCGAAACCTCAGTCGTGTTCAGACTGTTCTCCAGCAGCCTTTTCAGAGTGTCCGACGGACTTTCACCCTCACCAACGCTGACCGACGGAAGTTCCAGTGTAGTGGAATTCCGCTTTTTGACATACAAAGTCTTTCCGTTCATTTCAACTACCGCAGTGACACTGGCTGCGTGAAATGTGGTATTCGCCTGTTCCTCAGTGCAGTCCCCGATAAAGTTCAGTTCCATATTGATCACCGTCCCAAATGGCATAGCCAAACAATATAAGTATTATATCACAAACCGTTCAGAATTGCAAGTACTTAATCCCACCAGAAGAACCACACGGACGACTGTGTCAGCGTATCAGCCAGCACGCAGACTTCCTGCATGCCCTGGTCGATGATATCATTGCAGAATGCATACTGCTCCAGTGCAAGCCCTACTGCTGCGCTCCTGTCAGGAACGGGCACGGCTGCGAACTCCAGAATATCGTGGGTGATAACTGCCGGAAACGCGTGAAATCTTTCGTACCAGCTTCTTGCGACCGACATCATGACCTCTGGTTCGGGGCACTCGTTCCAGCCGCCGAACGGAACCCATGCGAAAACTTCCCACGGCTTATCGGTGGGGATTTTCGCGAGTATCACTTCCAGGCTTCGTTTGTTCCCGTTGTCGATGAACCCGGTCAGCTTGTCTATCCTGCCGCCGGGAGTTCCGCTGTCCTCGGTGATCTGCTCCCAGTACTCTCCGTAAGCTTCTTTCATCTCGGTGAGACTTTCGATGAACCAGTTCCTGGCGTCGGGGAGTTCCGACTTTAACAGCCGCTCGCGGTAGGATCTCAGACCTTCCGCTTCATTTTCAGCCGTCATTTCAAGCTGTTCGACCAACACATCGTCCGGTACGATAAGCACTGGCGTATAACCGCCTATCTCGCGCTTTGCGAATGCGTCCTCGTAGGACGACTGTATAAGCGATACCGGCCTGCCTGCCGGAAAGTACTCGCACGGGCAGCCGAGCCATTCCATGACCATGCGTGCATTCTCGCCCGGTTTTGCGGAAAAAAGACCCATGATTACCCCCTGGAAAGCGTTCTGACAGGAATATCGTGCTGTTTAAGGTGCTCTTTCACCTCGTCAACGGTGAGCTCCCTGAAGTGGAACAGCGACGCCGCAAGCGCAGCTGAACTGTTGGTTTTCTCAAACACTTCGGAAAAGTGCTCCAGCCTGCCGCAGCCGCCGCTTGCGATAACCGGGATATTCACCCGGTCGCATACGAAATTAAGCATGTCTATGTCAAAGCCGCCGCGCACACCGTCCGTGTCGATGGAATTCAGGCATATTTCTCCTGCTCCGCGCTCCTGTATTTCCTTTACCCAGTCGCCGAGGTCGAGGTTCATGTCAACGCGTCCACCGTTGATGAAAACGCTGTAGCCGCCTTTTTCATTGCGCTTTGCGTCTATTCCCACAACGACGCACTGGCTGCCGAAAATCTCCGCAGCGTCGCTGATAAGCTTGGGGTTCTTGACAGCCTGGGAATTGACGGACACCTTATCAGCGCCCGCTCTCAGCGTATCGCGGAAATCCTGCACCGTCGCGATGCCGCCGCCAACGCACAGCGGGACGAACACCTGCTGCGCAGTGCGCTTTACCACGTCGAGCATTACACCGCGTCCCTCATAGGAAGCCGTTATATCATAGAACACCAGTTCGTCCGCGCCCTGACGGTTATACTCTATGGCAAGTTCCACAGGGTCGCCGACGTCTTTTATTCCTTCGAAATTCACGCCCTTGACAACTTTTCCGTTGCGTACGTCAAGGCAGGGAATTATTCTCTTTGCAAGCATAGTTTACTCCTTATCAGTGGTTGCCGTCATTCTGCCTCGCGGACTGCCTGTGCAAGATCAAGACTGCCCGAATAAATGGACTTGCCGCATATCGCGCCGTAAATGCCGTTTTTCTTAAGCGTCCTGATGTCGCTGATATTCTGTATTCCCCCGCTCGCTATCACCCAGCCGCCAATGGGCGCCAGCGTATCCTGCAGAGTTTTTGTCATCTGCTGGTTGGGTCCGGACAGAGTGCCGTCCTTATCTATATCAGTAAATATGAAGTACTGCACGCCGGCACGGCACATTTCCACGCCGAGGTCGATGTAATTCACGCTGCTTGTTTCCAGCCAGCCCTCGGTTGCGACCATGCCTTTCTTTGCGTCGATGCCTACCGCTATCCTGCCCTTGAATTCCTTTGCGGCACGCTTTACAAAATCGGGGTCCTTGACCGCAGCAGAACCTAATATTACCCTGGAAATACCAGCATTCAGGTACATCTCTACCGTGTCAAGGCTTCTTATGCCGCCGCCGACTTCCACCCTGAGATGTGTGTTCTTTGCAACGTCGATGAATATTTCCTTGTTCTGCTGAGTTGCGTCCTTTGCGCCGTCAAGGTCCACCATATGAACCCACTCTGCGCCGGAAGCTTCAAATCCGCGCGCCGTTTCCATGTAGCTGTCCGCAACTTTCATCACGGTGTTGTAGTCCCCTTTGAAAAGGCGCACGCAGTTTCCGTCCTTGATATCTATTGCCGGGAGTATTACCATTGTGTTTCTCCTTTTATGTATTGCATAAAATAAATCTTTTATGCTGCGTTTCAGATCTCAGCGAAGCATCTCAGAATATTCAGACCGGTTTCTCCGCTCTTTTCCGGGTGGAACTGCGCGCCGTAAACATTACCGCTGAACACCAGCGCCGGGACTTTCATGCCGTAATCGCAGTAGGCGGCGACATTAGCGCTGTCGCATTCAGCCGCGAAGCTGTGCACGAAATACACATACTCGCCGTCAGCGCATTTGTCAAGCAGTCTGCAGGGAACGTTCTTTTCAAGGGAATTCCAACCGATATGCGGAACGGGCAGATCTCCCGCAGGGTGCATAAGCTTCACGCTTCCTGGAATAAGCCCAAGCCCGTCCGTTTCGCCGAACTCATAGCCCTTTTCAAAAAGCATCTGCATTCCGAGGCAGATACCAAGCAGCGATTTCTTCTGCACTTCTTCCCTGATAACGCTGATAAGCCCGGTTTCACCGAGCATTCTCATTGCGTCCGGGAATGCGCCTACCCCGGGGAGTATCAGTCTGTCAGCTCTGCGGAGGTCGTCGGCGCTGTTGGTTATCTTATTCTCAAGCCCGAGGAAATCCAGCGCGTTCTTCACGCTGAACAGATTTCCTGCGCCATAGTCGATTATTGCGATCATAGTGTCGTTCCTTTCGCGTGGGTATCTGTACGGAATATTCTGCTGCGATTGAGTTTTATATGCTCCATGATATGCCCGATGTTTCCCTCGCCGGCGTACTGCTTCATGTCGAAGAAATCACCGTCGATCCGGCTCCAGAAAAGTGGGTTTTCCTCTCCGCGGACTTCCACGGAATGCAGCAGCTGCCCCGCGTAGACCTCCACATAACATGGGTCTAGCGGGTAGCTGAAATCCATCAGATGAGTGAGTTGTATGTCCTTCTCCGTTATCCCTGTTTCCTCGAATAATTCGCGGTATGCCGCGTGCGCGCTTTCCTCGCCGGGTTCTATCTTTCCTCCGACGAAGTTGATAAGTCCCTTGTAAGGTTCCTTTATCCTGCGGCACATCAACATTGTATCTCCCTCAGGAGAGAAAACTGCAATCAGGTTATAGCCCTGCATCACAGCACGCCCTTGGTGGAAACCACGGAGCCGTCGGAATTCCGCTTGACTGCGGCTTTCAGGGCATACGCAAGGGACTTGAACAGCGCCTCTATCTTGTGGTGGTCGTTGGAACCATACTCGCAGCGCAGGTGCAGTGTTATCCCGGCATTGAACGCCAGCGCACGCATGAATTCCTCCGTAAGGCAGGTGTCGAACTCCCCTACCCTTTCGTTTGTGAACTGCGCATTGAACACCAGGAACGGACGTCCGCTGATATCCAGCGAGCAGAAAGCCAGCGACTCGTCCATGGGAATGAACGCACTGCCATAGCGCATTATTCCGGAACGGTCGCCTAAGGCTTCACGCAGAGCCATGCCAATGACAATACCGATATCCTCTGTGGTGTGATGGCCGTCAACATAGAGGTCGCCGTCGCACTTCACGGAAAGCGTAAAACCGCCGTGTATCGCAAGCGCTGTGAGCATGTGGTCAAGAAAGCCTATCCCGGTCGCGATGTCGGCTTTTGCGCCTCCGTCGAGGTCGAGTTTTACGGCAATGTCGGTTTCCTTTGTCTTTCTGGTTATTTCAGCGGTTCTGTTCATTTCACATTTCCTCTATATTATCAAGTATGTAGGATAAATAATCTTTTCTTCTGACTTCGCCACGGTGAGCGGCATACCATTCATACGACTCGCGCAGTCCATCTGAAAGCAGCTTTAGATCCGGCATCAGCGTCTGCTGTAACGAAACGTCCAGGGAGTACGCGTAATCCCTGAAGCAGAACCAGCGCTGCGGGTCGTGGTCTGCAACGCTGCGCAGTTCCGGTTCTTTCCCTAGAACCGCATAGCACGCCCTGACCCATTCTGACACAGTGACGGTGTTCGGATCACCGACATTAAATACCCTTTGATCTGGCTGTTTCTCCAACAGTACATCTATGAACCTGCACAGGTCATTTACATCAAAGAATTGAAGCGGCATTTTTCCGCTGCCCGGAACATAAAAAGGCAGGTCATTTTCCGCGCATTCGAACACGAACGCTTCCCGATAAAGATTGTTCATCTTACCGTACAGATACGGCGGTCGAATAATATACAAATTCTCTACATTGTCAAGCAGAAATCTTTCGGCTGCAATTTTATTCGTCCCGTAATCTCCCCAGTGGATATTCACGCCGCATGGCTGGCTTTCTCTGAACGGCTGCGGCGCCGTTTCCGGATATACCGCGCTGGAACTGATGAATATATACCGTCCATATCCTCTCAGAGCCGAAACCAGGTCAGACACGTCCCGCTCGTTATATCCGGTAATATCCATGACGACATCGAAATAATGATCTTTCAGCCTGTCGCCAATGCAATGCCTGTCGCACTCAATGAGTTTCACTCCGCTAGACTGAGGGCGCGTGTTCCTGTTCATCACATAAACCTCGTGCCCCTGTCTTACGAAGTACTCCGCACAATATCTGCTGACAAAGACTGTGCCGCCGGTAACGAGCACTTTCATTTTCAGCCCTCTTTGCGCACTCTGATGGAATTAGCGTGCGCAGTCAGCTTCTCGCGTTCTGCGATGAGGATTATGTCGTCAGCGGCGTCAAGCAGCGCGTCCTTTGTGTAGCAGATGTAGCTGGAACGCTTCAGGAAGCTTTCCACGCCAAGTGGTGAGAAGAAACGCGCGGTACCGCTGGTGGGAAGCACGTGGTTCGGGCCTGCGTAATAATCGCCAAGCGGCTCCGGGGAATACTGCCCCAGGAACAGCGAACCAACGTTGTCTATCTTGCCGATGTATTCCGTGGGGTTCTCTGCGACTACTTCCATGTGCTCGGGGGCAAGCTTGTTGGCAAGCTCTATCGCGTAATCCTTGTCCTCGCTGACGATTATCGCGCCGTAATTCGTCATGGAATAATCGATGATATCCTTTCTGGAAAGATATGCGGACTGGCGCTCTATCTCAGCCTGGGTCCTTACTGCGATATCCATGCTGGTGGTGATCATGATGGCGCTTGCAAGCTTGTCGTGCTCTGCCTGGGACATCAGGTCGGCTGCCAGGTAGGTCGGGTTTGCAGTCTCATCTGCGAATACCAGGATTTCGCTCGGACCTGCGAACATGTCGATATCTACAGTTCCGTAAAGCAGCTTCTTTGCGGTCGCAACGAAAATATTGCCAGGGCCTACTATCTTGGAAACCCGCGGTATCTCCTCAGTTCCGTAAGCAAGCGCTGCGACTGCCTGCGCGCCGCCTGCGAGGTAGATCTTGTCAACTCCGCAGAGAGCGGCTGCTACGAGGATATCCTTATTGGCTGTGCCGTCCTTGAGGGGCGGCGTTACCATGATGATTTCCTTTACGCCTGCGATCTTCGCGGGGATAGCGTTCATCAGAACGGAGGACGGATATGCAGCCGTGCCGCCGGGTACGTAAAGTCCCACCTTGTCAAGACCGCGAACGCGCTGTCCCATGATAACGCCGTTTTCCTCGGTGACGCAGAAGCCCTCGCGCTTCTGTCTGTTGTGGAATGCCGTGATGTTCTCGACAGCATTAAGCATTGCGTTCACAAAATCCGGGCTTTTCTCGTTGGCCTCGGTGAGCGCGTCCTGTATAGCCTCGTCGGGAACTCTGTAGTACTGCGCGTTCGGGCAGTCGAATTTCGCGGTGTAGCTCTTTACTGCTGCGTCGCCGTTTTCCTTTACGTCTGCGAGAATTGCACGGACGGTCTTTTCAACGTCCGCATTCACCTGTCCTGCGCGCTTTTCGACCTCTGCAAGAAACTGCTTTTCCTCGCCGTCAGCCTTGATTATTCTTATCATCACAAATTCTCCTCTATCTGCTTGACTATCTCAGCTATACGCTGCTGCTTTAGCTTCATGCTTACTGTATTTACTATAAGACGAGCGGAAATGGGTGCAACGTCCTCCCAGACCTCCAGCCCGTTTTCCTTCAGCGTGGTGCCTGTTTCAACGATATCAACGATGCCGTCTGCCAGACCTACCAGCGGCGCGAGTTCCACGGACCCCTCTATCTTTACAATGTCAACGTCCATGCCCTTGTTCTCAAAGAAGCTGCGTGTGACTTCCGGGTACTTCGTAGCCACAGTCTTTACGCCGTATCCCTCGTAGAAATTGCTCCCTTTTTTGCCGGCAAGTGCGAATTTGCATCTTCCGAAGCCAAGGTCGCTTATCTCAAAGAACTTACCGCCGTGTTCCATGATGGTATCCTTGCCGACTACTCCGATATCGCATACTCCGTGTTCAACATATGTGATAACGTCCGCTGCCTTTGCGAGAACGACCTCGATATCTTCACCCGGAATGGAGAGGATAAGCCGCCTGCCCTTTTCGCGGAGTTCAGTCACGTCGTAGCCTATCTTGTCCAGCAGGTCAACGGTCTTGTTTTCAAGTCTGCCCTTTGTGAGAGCAATTCTGATGGTCTTGTTCTTCATCGCTCAGACCTCCTTTGTGGTGACTGCGGAATTCGCGCCTACCGCGTCAATGCGCTTGATTCCATGCGCCCTGGCGTACTGTGCGGCTTCGTCAGCAGTCGCGAACAGGGAATTGAACACCGTAAGCCCGCTGTCAATAAGCTCGCTGCAGTGATTGAGCGCTGCTATTTCGCAGCCCGGTTCGCTGAACACCAGCACGTCCGCCGGCTTTGTGAGCGGTTCGCTCGTGTTCCTGAGGAACACTTTCGCTGCCGCTTCGACATTCACAGCGAAGCCTACCGCGGCTGCATTCCTGCCGAAATCACCAAGCAGGTCGTCATAACGTCCGCCGGAAAGCACCGGAAGTCCGTAGCCCTCCACATAACCGCGGAACAGGATACCTGTGTAATAGTTCTTCTTGTGCGCAAGCCCCAGATCGACCTTGATCCTGTCGGAATATCCCATGGAGCACAGCGCTTCATATGTAGCGCGCAGTCCGGCAAGCTTGGTGCGAAGTTCCTTGCTGTACATGTACTTCTCAGCCTCTGCGAAAACCTCGCTCTCACCGAACAGCGACGGAAGCGCGCGCACTGCCTCCGCAGCGGAGCCGCTCATACCGGCAAGCGCCTCGTTGAGCGCCGGGAAATTCTTGCTCTCGATCAGGGAATGTATCTGCTCAGATTTTTCCTCAGGCAGGTTCAGGTCCTCAACGACAGTCTGGAAAATGCCGCTTTCGCCTATCTCCAGCGTGAAATCCTCGTCAATGGCGAAAAGGGCCTGCGCAGCCAGCGAAAGCGCCTCGTAATCCGCTGCAACTCTCTCTCCGCCCAGTATCTCGATACCGCTCTGTGTGAATTCGTCGTCGCGGCCGCTGTTCTTGGGGTTGACCATGAAAATGCTCTGGTTGTAGTAAAGCTTGAGCGGCAGCCTTTCCTCGCGGAGCCTGGTTGCTGCAAGTCTTGCTATCGGCATGGTGTTATCCGGACGCATCACCATCAGCCTGTTTTTGCCGTCCACCAGCTTGTACATTGTTTCTGGCGGGAAATATCTGGTCTTGCTGTTGAACACATCATAGAATTCCAGACCCGGGGTTATCACCTCGGAATAACCATATGCCGTAAATATCTTTCTCAGCTTTTCCTGTATCGTGCGCTTGGCAAGGCACTCGTCAAACAGCTGATCCCGGGTGCCCTCCGGGGTGAGCAGATCATATCTCTTCAATTCTCGTTCCCTCCGCTTTAGTGTGGTAACGTGCTATCACGCTATCAGATTACTTTAACAGTATAGCACAAAAGCGCGGCATTGTCAATAAGCGGTGTATTTTTTGGTAATTATGCACATCGTCTTTCAACAATACCGCGAGAGTAATTACATATCGAACAGCGACATCTGGGCAGAGTTGGGGATATCGCCGAATACTCCCATTTCGCGCATTTTGTCGATAACCGTGCTGTTAAGCCCGCTCTGCTGCTGGATATCATCGATACACATGTATTTTCCGGCGTCGATGACTTCTTTCAGCTTGAATGCCGCATTGGAACCGCAGCCCGCAATGGAAAGGTATGGCATGCGAAGCTTTCCGTCCTCGATGTGATAGGTCGCTGCACCTGAAAGCTTCGCGTCGACCGGCAGCACGCCAATACCGCGGCACATCATCTCGTTGATGAGCAGGAGCGCGTCCAGCGTTCCCTTTTCCTTCACGCCGATGTTCGGCATGCTCTGGAGTTCCTTGATACGCGCCTTTACGGCGTCCTTGCCCTTTAATACAACGTCAAGCTCGATGTTTTCAGTGTGCTTTGTGAGCGTTGCCGCGTAGAATTCGCAGGGTCTGTTTATCTTGAACCAGCACAGCTTTACCGCGGAAGTTACATATGCGGCTGCATGCGCCTTCGGGAACATGTACTTTATCTTCTTACAGCTTTCAACGTACCAGTCGGGCACGTTGTTATCCTTGAACGCCTGATAGATTGTGTCGTCGAAAAGCTTGGTCGCGTTGCCCTTTCGGGTTATCTCCATTATCTTGAACGCCAGACTTGGCTCAACGCCCTTGTGCAGCAGGTACACCATGATGTTATCACGCGTTCCGATAACCTCGGAAATCGTACATGTGCCGTTCTTGATGAGGTCCTGCGCATTGCCGAGCCAAACGTCGGTGCCGTGCGACAGACCGGAGATCTGCAGCAGGTCGGAGAAATTCTTCGGCTTTGCGTCCTGAAGCATCTGCATCGCGAACGGTGTGCCGAACTCCGGAATGCCATAGGTCCCGCAGGGCGCGAAAATATCCTCGGGGGTCACACCCAGCGGTTCCGTGGAAACGAACAGGTCGTAGATCGCACGGTCGGTGGTGGATACGTCCGTGATCTTCATTCCGGTCATATCTTCAAGGTGCTTGTACAGGGTCGGCACATCATGTCCCAGCTCGTCAAGCTTCAGGATGGTGTCGTGCAGCGCATGGAAGTCGAAGTGCGTGGTTATCATGTCGCTGTCCGTCTTATCCGCAGGGTGCTGGACCGGGGTGAAGTCGTATACCTCGTAATCGTTCGGCACAACGACCATTCCACCCGGGTGCTGGGAAGTCGTGCGCTTTACGCCGGTGCAGCCAATGGAAAGGCGCTCCATCTCGGCGTTATTGAACTCTATGCCGCGTTCCTCGCAGTACTTCTTCACAAAGCCGTATGCGGTCTTGTCCTGAACTGCGGAGATAGTACCCGCTTTGAACACGTGATCCTTACCGAACAGTTCTTCTGTGTAACGGTGCACCTTTCCCTGTACTTCACCGGAGAAGTTAAGGTCGATATCAGGCGCTTTGTCTCCCTTGAAGCCAAGGAATGTTTCGAACGGGATATCGTGCCCGTCGCGTATCATATCCGTTCCGCATTTGGGGCAGTTCTTCTGCGGGAGGTCAAACCCCGAGCCGACTGAACCGTCGGTCACAAACTCGTTCCAGCGGCACTTGGGGCAGCGGTAATGCGGCGCCAGCGGATTTACCTCAGAGATACCGGACATTATCGCAACGAACGAAGAGCCTACCGAACCTCTGGAACCTACCAGATATCCGTTGTCCTCGGAGTACTTTACAAGCTTCTGCGCGATCATGTACAGAACCGAGAAGCCGTATTTGATGATAGCGTCAAGCTCTTTCTGAAGGCGCTTGGTGACTATATCCGGTATCTTGTCATCATAGCCATACCAGTTCATCGCCCTTGTCCAGCAGAGGTCCTGGAGTTCCTGCTCCGCGCCCTCGATGGAAGGCGTGTATGTTCCCTTGGGTATCGGACGGATATCCTCAACCATATCGGCAATGGCGTTGGTGTTGGTTATTACGACTTCCTTCGCCTTTTCTGCGCCAAGATAGCTGAATTCCTCCAGCATCTCATCGGTGGTGCGCAGGTACAGCGGCGCCTGGTTATCGGCGTCCTTGAAGCCCTGCCCTGCCTGCAGTATCTTACGGAATATCCCATCCTCCTTGTTCATGAAGTGGACGTCGCAGGTGGCAACCACCGGCTTGTTCAGCTTCTCGCCGAGCTTGACAATGCGCATGTTCAGCTGGCGCAGTCCCTCGTCGTCAGAAACCATGCCCTCGCGCACCAGGAACTCGTTATTCGCGATAGGCTGTATTTCGAGATAGTCGTATATCGACGCTATGCTCTCTATCTCTTCCTGCGGCTTTCCGTCGAGTATCGCGCGGAAAAGCTCACCCGCTTCGCAGGCGCTGCCGACTATAAGTCCCTCGCGGTGCTTCTGCAGTTCGGACAGCGGCACGCGGGGCTTGCGGTAGAAGTAGTTCAGATTGGAATAGGAAACCAGCTTGTACAGGTTCTTTAAACCGGCCTGGTTCTTTACCAGGATTATCATGTGGTATGTGGGCTGCTTCTTTACGTCCACATCGCCGAGTATCGTGTTGAAATCTCCGAATTTTTCCAGCTTGTGTCCCTTGCAGGATACCTGAACAAGGGAAATGAATATCTTCGACAGCATTTCCGCATCGTCGATAGCGCGGTGGTGGTTAAAGTCGCCAAGCTTGAATTCTTTTGCCACCGTATCCAGCTTGAAGTTCTTGAGGTGCGGAAGCGCAGCGCGTGCAAGTTTCAGCGTATCAGCGTAACGTATATCGTATGTCAGCCCCTGGCGCTCGCAGCCTATTTTTATGAAGGAAGTATCAAAATCCGCATTATGCGCGACAAGAACGCCCTTTCCGGCAAACGCGATGAACTTCTCAAGCGCTTCTTTTTCCGAGGGAGCGTCCTCGACCATTGCGTCAGTAATGCCGGTGAGTTCGGTTATGTTGGCAGGAATGGGTTTTTCCGGGTTGACAAATGTCTGAAATCTGTCAACTACCTCCAAATTGCGAAGCTTCACCGCGCCTATTTCTGTTATGCGGTCAAGTTCGCGGCTGAGTCCGGTGGTCTCTATATCGAACACGATGATATCGTCATTTATCGAATGCTCAGTGCAGCCGGAAACCAGCGCGCCGGAATCGTTGACAAAATACGCTTCCATGCCGTAGATTATCTTGAACTCCCCACCGTTCTTGCGTATCTTTTCAACGGTGTTCATTGCTTCGGGGTATGCCTGAACGTTGCCGTGGTCGGTTATGGCTATAGCCTTGTGTCCCCACGCGAACGCCTGGTTTACCAGGTCTGCGGGTGGAGTTACCGCGTCCATATCGGACATGGTGGTATGCAGGTGGAGTTCCACGCGCTTCTCATCTGCCTTATCCTGGCGCTTCTTCGTCTTTATGGAAGCAATGGACCATGGACGTATATTCAGGCATTTTGCGAATGTATCGAACTCAAACTTACCACTGACGATTATCGACTTGCCCGGCTTGATGTTGCTTTTAATTATCTCGCTGTTTTCAGTCGGGGTTATCACCTTGAGTATCTCAGAGGAAGTCTTGTCGGAAAAGTATGCGGTGAAAATGAACGTATTTCCATCGCGGGAGGTCTTTTCGTCGGTCTTGAAAACCTCTCCCCACAGGGTCACTTCGTCGCCCTCGCCGAATGTTTCAGCCATTTTAAGGGGCGCTTCGCTTATTCCCTTGCCGTAGAACAGAGTTGCGTTTTCCTCAATGATATCAGACTGGAACGGAAGCTTGATCTCCTTTGGCTCTTTCAGCACGGAGGAACCGCGCCTTCCGCCCTTTCCACCACCGCCCTGATACTTGTTCTCAGATGGCGCGGGTGCGGGGGTATACGGAACGACCTGCACCGGAGGACGCTCCTCAGCTTTCATGTATTCCTCCATGTTCACCTCGGAAATTCCGGTGAACTCTACATGTATCGCTTTCTTGAAAAATCCAGCTATCATGCGCTCAATAGAAGTGTTTATGCCCATCTGCATGAGCATTTCACGCCCGCCGTGTTTAAGGGAAATTTCGCAGTTTTCACCGTCGTCGTTTATCTCGGCATTGTCAAGGTAGCCGTTAACTGCGCCGTTTCTGTCCTTCATCAGCGCCATTACCTCGCTGATATAGTCAGGCGTGTAGAGCGCTTCCGGGTAACTCGGGTAAATACGCGCCCTCGCACCGGCTGCAGCAGCGGAGATCTTGCCCTCTGCAGCGAGTATTTCCGCAGCAGAGCACAGCTCGTCCATCGCAAGATTGATAAGTATTTCGTTCTTTTCCTCGGTGTATACTATTTTGAGCACCGTTCCCCCGGCAGCCGTTTCCGGGAGCGTCAGTCCGTCAAAAAGCTCGCTTAGTTTTGCAGGCATTTATATATCCTTCCTCATTTCTGCTCACAGCAGGTCTATCTCTTTTTTCAGTTCCTCAAGCAGCTTGTCCTCGGGCACTTTTCGCAAGATCTTTCCCTTTTTGAAGAGAATGCCCTCTCCCTTGCCGCCTGCTATTCCTATATCAGCCTCGCGGGCTTCCCCGGGACCGTTGACCACGCACCCCATAACAGCAACCTTTATCGGCTTGTCTACTGAGGCGCACAGCCTTTCGACCTGTTCTGCAAGCGGGATAAGCGCTATTTTTGTCCTGCCGCAGGTCGGGCAGGAAACTATCTGCACACCTCCGCCCATGTCGCAGGCGCGCAGTATATCCTTTGCCGCGTATATTTCCTTTACCGGGTCGGCAGTCAGCGAAACGCGGATAGTATCGCCAATCCCGTCGCAAAGCAATGAACCTATGCCGACTGCGGATTTTATGATCCCCATGCGCTCTGTGCCGGCCTCAGTAACGCCCAGGTGCAGCGGATAGTCTACCTGCTGCGCGAGAAGCCTGTACGCGGCAATCATCAGCTTTACGTCTGAGGATTTTATGCTGATAACGATGTCGTCAAAGTCGCAGTCGTTAAGAAGTTTCACATGACCCAGGGCGCTTTCTACCAGGGCTTCCGGCGTGGGGCTGCCGTATTTCTCCAGCAGGTGCCGTTCCAGCGAACCGGAATTAACGCCGATGCGTATCGGAATATTCCTTTTACGGCACGCGTCCGCAACTGCCCTTACGCGGTCGGGACTGCCGATATTACCGGGATTTATACGTATTTTATCGACGCCGGCGTCAGCGCACGCCAGTGCAATTCTGTAATCAAAGTGAATGTCAGCAACGACGGGAATTCTCACTGCTTCCTTTAATGCGGGAATGAGCTTTACATCATCAACAGTCGGCACAGCTGCGCGAATGATTTCGCAGCCTGCCTTTTCCAGTTCAACTGCCTGAGCCACGCTTCCCGCAACGTTCTCTGCGGGAACATTCAGCATCGACTGAATGTAAACATGCCCGTTGCCGAGTGTAATTCCACCGACCTGTACTTTTTTCTTACTCACTGAAAACCTCCGCTGATAAGCTTAGAAATATCGCCGAATGTTACTACAAGCATCAGAAGCATGAGAAGCCCGAAACCAACAAGGTGGATTATACCCTCCACCTCCGGTTTGAGCGGCTTGCGGCGTATCGCCTCTATCACCAGGAAAAGGAACCTGCAGCCGTCCAGCGCGGGTATCGGCAGCAGATTGAACACGCCGACGTTCACCGTGATGAACGCAAACAGATACATGAACGACGGCAGCCCGTAGCTTACGCTCTGAGAAACCACCGTGACAGTCCCCACGGGGCCCGAAAGGTCTTTAAGCCCGTATTTTCCCTTGAACAGGTCAGCCAGTGTAAAAATTATCATTCTGCTGATAGAAGCCGTTTCTCTGCCCGAGTACTCAATGACCGACAGAAAATTTCGCTCCAGCGGCTGAACATAGAACCCGTAGATAACGCTGCTGGAACCGTCCTCGTCGGTTTCCAGCTTAAAAGGAACGTCTTTCAGCTGGACATTCTGACCGTCGCGGTTTACGGTGAAATCAAGGATAAGTTCGCCGTTTTCGTTTGTCCTGCCGGAATTGTTCTGTAGCTTGTACTGGATGTCGTACGTCGTCCAGACATGCGTATTTTCTATCGATACGATACGGTCGCCGACCTGCAGCTGCTGCGTACACAGCGAATGCTCCGGAAAAGCGCTGACCGTGGTAGTGCCCACATTTGCAACCGTACAGATGTAAATGAGCGCAGCAATAAATCCCAGAACAAGGTTCATTATCGGACCTGCGACAATTACTATCATTCTCTGCCATACCGGCTTGCGGTTGAACGCCCGGGGATTATCGCTTTCGTCGCTTTCGCCCTCCATTGAGCAGGAACCCCCGATGGGTAACAGCCGGATAACATATTCCGTTTCCTTTCCCTTTTTGCGGAATATCACCGGTCCCATTCCGAGCGCGAATTCGTTGACCTGTATGCCGCACAGTTTTGCAGCGGCAAAGTGCCCGAGCTCGTGAATTATTATTATAACGCAGAATGCCAGTATCGCGATTACTATCTGCATATGACCTCCAAAATCAGTTTCCGAACCTTGCCGCAACGTATTCCTCAGCGGCTCTGCGGGTGTCAAGAATATCCTCCAGCGTGGGCTGCGCGATGAATTTCACGGTTTCAAGCGCGCCGTTCACAACATCGCCGATATCCAGGAACTTTATCTTCCTGTCAAGAAAAAGCGCCACTGCGGCTTCATTTGCGGAATTCACGATGCAGGGCGCGTTGCCCTCCAGCGAGATAGCCTTTTTCGCAGCCGCAAGACAGGTGAATGTTCCCTCGTCTGCCCTGCCGAAAGTCAGCTGACCCACGTCAAACAGTGAAAGCTTTTTTGCGGGCGACGGCAGCCTTTCCGGGTAAGTCAGCGCCAGCTGTATCGGAATGCGCATATCAGCGCTGCCCAGCTGCGCGATGACCGCTCCGTCCTCGAATTCCACCGCAGAATGAATTATGCTCTGCCTGTGCACAACTATCTCCACCTGCTCAGGTCTGACGTCGAAAAGGCGCACCGCTTCAATAAGCTCAAGTCCCTTATTCATCAGGGTGGCGCTGTCGATGGTGATTTTCGCGCCCATGCTCCAGTTGGGGTGCTTAAGCGCCTGCTCGACAGTTACTTTGCGCAGGTCGTCACGGGTCTTTCCGTAGAAAGGACCACCAGAGGCCGTCAGCAGTATCTTTGATGGACGATTTTCCCCGGCACCAATCAGGCACTGGAATATCGCAGAATGCTCGCTGTCTATCGGAAGCAGCTGCACATTATTCTGCTTTATGCAGTCTGTGACGAGCCTACCGCCTGCAACCAGCGTTTCCTTATTCGCAAGTGCGATGTCATTCCCGGCTTTTGCGGCTTCAAGCGTGGGGACAAGCCCCACCATACCTACAACGGAATTCACCACTATGTCGCAGTCAAGGCGCGCCAGTTCGCACAGACCCTCCATTCCGCACAGCACTTTAACATTTGTGTCAGAAAGCCGCTGCTTCATGTCAGAGAATGCATTCTCGTTGAAAATGCAGACATATTCCGGGTGAAATTCCCGCGCCTGCTTTTCAAGGAGTTCCGTGTTGCTTCCCGCAGAAAGCGCCCTGACGCCAAATCCGTGCATACGGCAGACGTCAAGCGTCTGGGTGCCTATAGAGCCGGTGGAGCCGAGAATTACTATATTCTTCATTATTATACTCCTGTGGGTGAGAAATTATTTCATTGAACAAAACCACCCATTCACGCATGTGAATGGGCAGAAAATGTCATGCATAAATGAAGCTGCCAAGATAAGACATGGCAACATAGAGGAACGGCGCAACCAGAGTAACGCTGTCAAAGCGGTCAAGAACACCACCATGCCCTGGCATTATGTTACCGAAGTCCTTTACGTTGTATTCGCGCTTTATCACCGACGCAGAGAGGTCGCCGACAACGCCGGCAAGCGAAGCCACCATCGAAAGTGGAATAAGCACCGCGTAACTCAGCTGATGTTCAGTAAGAATAAACGAATTGTAAATCAGTACGGTTATCGCTGTAACAACGCCAACGGTCACCACGCCGCCGATAAGTCCCTCGACTGTTTTCTTAGGGCTGATAAGCGGGCAAAGCTTATGTTTGCCGAAGAAAGTTCCGACAAAATACGCCCCGGAATCCCCAAACCATGCGCAGAACAAAATGAACAGCACCATGAAAATTCCCAGCGGTTCACCGCTCTGAGAGTACCTCAGCAGAACGATGGAACTGAGCGAAGTCGGAAGAAGACCTCCGACCGCACCACACGCGAGAACCTTTTCAAAGCTGACTTCCTTGTGGTTCTTAAGCATGATAAGCGCCATCACAATGATATATGCCATGGCAAGCGGCAGGATAAGAAAATTTACCCACGGAAGAATAATCGCTATCGGGAAAACCGCGCCCATAACAATGCTTGCCCAACGCAGCAACTTGAATTTATCGCACTTTATAGCGCGCGTAAGTTCCCAAACTGCAACTGATGACAAGAAACATATCCCTGCACAATACACGAAAATATTGTCAAGAAATAAAATCGCCACACCAATAATAATACCAACACCAGCAGAAATCAGCCTCGTGCGCATAAGCAATCCTTCCTCTGAAACTACACTCCGCCAAAGCGCCGGTCGCGCTCGTTGTATTCGCTGATCGCATATTCCAGATGTTTTTTTGTGAAATCGGGCCAGAGGACGTCCATGAAAACAAATTCCGCATACGCCGCCTGCCAGATAAGGAAATTCGACAAACGCTGCTCCCCGCTGGGTCTGATTATCAGATCAAGCGGAGGCATTTCCGCCGTGTAAAGCAGTTTTTCTATTGACTGCTCGTTTATGCTTTCCGGTGTTATTTCCCCACAAGCCGTCTGCTGCGCTAATATCCTGGCTGCCCTGGTTATTTCGTCCCTGCCACCATAGTTCAGCGCAACCCCCGCAATAAAGCCATCGTTATCCACCGTGGAAGCCTGTATATCCAGTAGTTCCGCAGTGATGTCCTCAGGCAGTGCAGTAATATCGCCGAGAAAGATAAAACGTATGTTTTCCCGCGCCACAGCACGTATATCCTTGATATACTGCCGGAGCAGGTTCATAATTCCGTCGATCTCATCAGCCGGTCGCTTCCAGTTCTCGGTGGAAAACGCATAGAAAGTCACGCACTTTATGCCGAGTTCCCGCGCCCAGTTGATAGTCTTTTTAAAGATTGCAGCACCCTGTTTATGTCCGAAATTCCGTGGTAGTGCACGCTTTTTCGCCCACCTGCCGTTCCCGTCCATAATTATGCCGACGTGCTGTGGTACTGACAACTCTGCCATCAGATAGACATGATCTCCTTGTCCTTATCAGCGCCTACTGCGTCAATATTTTCGATGAACTTATCGGTGATCTTCTGAATGTTCTTTTCTGCGTCCTTGAGGTCGTCCTCTGTGATCTCGCTGTTCTTCTTCTTTGCCTTGAGCTTGTCAAGAGCGTCGCGGCGTACGTTACGAACTGCAACCTTGCTCTCCTCGCAGATCTTGCTGACCTGCTTGCAGAGTTCCTTTCTGCGGTCCTCTGTCAGCTGCGGGAATGCGATACGCAGAACACGACCGTCATTTGTGGGGTTGATACCGAGGTCGCTTGCCTGGATAGCCTTTTCAATGGACTTGAGTGTGGAAGCGTCAAACGGCTGAACAACAAGAATTCTTGCCTCGGAAACGGAAATGGAAGCCATCTGGTTCACGGGAGTGGGACAGCCATAATAGTCAACAGTGATCCTGTCGAGTACTCCGGGATTAGCGCGGCCTGCGCGAATAGTTGCAAGCTCGCTTTCAAGTGCGTTCACGCACTTTCCCATCTTTTCCTTGGCTGTGTCGAGTATTTCTTTCATTTTGGCACCTCTCTGAAATATTATTGCGGCTTATGCTTTGTAACGAGCGTTCCGACAGTCTTGCCCATGATAGCGTCATAGATATTGTCGGGACGGTTAAGATCAAATACGATTATCGGAATGTTATTCTCGGTGCAGATGGCTGCTGCTGCGCTGTCCATTACCTGAAGCTTCTTTACGAGAATGTCGTGATGCGTAATCACGTCGTACTTCACAGCGTCGGGGAACTTCTTGGGATCCTTGTCGTAGATACCATCAACCATAGTCGCCTTGAGCAGAATATCTGCATTCAGCTCAGCGGCGCGCAGTGAAGCCGCGCTGTCCGTGGAGAAGAACGGGTTTCCGGTTCCGCAGCCGAAGATCACAACTCTGCCCTTTTCAAGATGACGTATAGCCTTGCCGAGAATGAAGGGCTCAGCGACCTGCTGCATGGTGATCGCAGTCTGCACTCTGACCTGGCAGCCCTGCTTTTCAAGGACATCAGCAACGGCAAGAGCGTTCATAGCTGTTGCCAGCATGCCGATATGATCCGCACGCGCCCTGTCCATTCCCTCGGAACTTCTTCCGCGCCAGAAATTACCGCCGCCGACAACAATACCTATCTCGGCGCCGACGTCAACGCACTTCTTTATGCTGCGGCAGATATTCTCAATGGTGGGAATATCCAGTCCGCTGCCCTTATCGCCGGAAAGAGCCTCACCGCTCAGCTTGAGCAGCACACGTTTGTACTTAGGGGTTTCTGCTTCCATTATTATCTTCTAATCCTCCGAATTTATCAGTACAGCCGAAAAGCCGGCTGCCGCAGTCAGGTCAGCCGCACGCCGACCCGCTGCAATATGTCAGCAATGCTGTATCAATAATCCAGTACGCGAATTCTACCGAGGAGCTCTGCGCCATCAGAAACCTTCTTGATTGCGTTGAGGGTGTCCTTCTCGGTCATTACGCCGGTCGTGAATGCAAGCTCATTCTCAGGCTGATTCTTCCTGGAAAGATATGTGACTTCGCCGAAAAGCGCCTTGATAACTGCCTTGGTGACTTCCACATTCTTGGAAGAAAGTCTGATGTAATTTGCGCAGGAGAAATCGCTGAAATCCTTGATGAAATTCTGGTCGCTGTCAGCCCATGTAAGGGACTTGCTGGTGCCGGAATGCTTTACGGCAGATACGATGTCGGCAACTACCGCGCTCGCAGTAGGAAGCTTGCCGGCGCCCTTGCCATAGAACACAACGTCGCCTGTAGCGTCACCGCGGACAAGTATAGCGTTGAAAACGTCGTTTACGCCAGCCAGCTGGCTCTCGTCCTTGATTACTGCGGGGAAAACACCAATGGAGATCTTGCCGGCTTCCTCGCGCTTTGCGCAGCCGATAAGCTTGATCTTGCAATCGGCGCTGTCGCAGTAGTCCACGTCTTCCAGTGTTATCTTGGTGATACCCTCGGTGTGAACGCTGTCAGGGTAAACATGCTTACCAAAAGCAAGAGAAGCAAGAATGCAGATCTTGCGGCATGCGTCGTGACCGTCAACGTCAGCTGAAGGATTACGCTCTGCATAGCCCAGGTCCTGAGCGATCTTGAGTGCCTTTTCGAAATCCATGCCGTCACGGATCATCTTTGTGAGAATGAAGTTAGTGGTTCCGTTGAGAATACCTGCGATCTCGTCGATCTCATTAGCGGAAAGGCACGCATGCAGCGGCTTGATTATCGGAATTCCACCGCCAACGCTCGCTTCAAAGAAGAAATTAACATTCTTTTCCTTTGCGATAGCGAGAAGCTCCGCGCCCTTAGCTGCAACAAGTTCCTTGTTAGATGTAACAACGCTCTTGCCAGCCTCGAGAGCGGACTTTACAAAATCATATGCGGGTTTAAGACCACCGATAACCTCAGCTACGACCGTAACCTCAGGGTCATTCAGAATAACATTGAAATCCTTGACAAACTTCTCCTTGTAGGGACTGTCGTTGAAATCACGGATATCAAGAATATACTTGATATCCATCTCCTGTCCAGCCTTCTTTTCAAGGCTTTCCTTATTCTTATAGAAAACCTCAACTGTTCCTGAGCCAACTGTACCGTAACCCAGAACTGCGATCTTAGCCATAATCAACTTCCTTTCGGTTCACTTCTTAAAGCCGGAAAGCGTCTTTTACCAGCTTGGAGGGAAACTCCTTCGTACACCGGCGCTGCGCCTATTTATCCGGCGCGGCTCTGCGGATATGTCCTGTACATTCAGCCTGCCTGGCGGTAATTACCGTGGGGCGCGACCATACAGACATTTATTCACAGCCGCATCTGCCGCTTATTATCCTTTATATTATAGCACAAGACATCGATATTTGCAAGTAGTTTTTTAATTACTTGTAACAAATATGCGAAATTATTCTGAAATAACGGCTTCTATTGCGGAAAGTTCGTCCGGCGTGAAATCAAGATGTTCCACTGCGGCTGCGTTCTCGGTTATCTGACTGGGCTTTGAAGCGCCTATGAGCACAGTAGTCACCTTTCCCCCGCGAAGCGCCCATGATATCGCCATCTGAGAAAGCTTCTGCCCGCGATTTGCCGCGATTTCATTGAGTTTGCGGACTTTTGCGAGCTTTTCCTCATTAATATCATTCTTTATCCATACGCACCCCTTGGATACCCTGGAGTCCCCGGGGATACCATTGAGATAGCGGTCTGTAAGAAGTCCCTGGAAAAGCGGCTGGAACACCGCAAGTCCCACGCCGTTTTCTGCAGCAAAATCCCTCAGACCATCTGTTTCTATCCAGCGGTTGAACATAGAGTAGCTGGGCTGATTTATCACAAACGGAGTGTGGAGTTCCCTGAAAATCGACATTATCTCTGCGGTCTGCTGCTTGTTGTAGTTGGAAATGCCCACATACAGCGCCTTTCCCTGTCTGACTGCGTTATCAAGAGCCAGCGCGGTTTCCTCAAGCGGTGTGTTCGGATCAAAAACGTGGTGGTAATAAATATCCACATAGTCAAGCTTCATGCGTTTCAGAGACTGGTCGAGGGAAGCAGTCAGATACTTTCTGGAGCCGTTTCTGTCGCCATAGGGGCCGTCCCACATTTCATAGCCCGCTTTTGTCGCGATTATCAGTTCGTCGCGGTATGCGCGCAGCCCGCGGTCAAGTATCCTGCCGAAATTCTCCTCAGCAGAACCATTGTACGGGTTGCCGTAATTATTCGCAGCGTCAAAGTAAGTGATACCCAGGTCAAAAGCCGTGTGTATCATCTGCTCCATATTTTCAAAATTATCCTTGTAGCTGAAATTCTGCCAGATTCCGAACGAAACTGCCGGAAGCTTCAGCCCGCTGTTCCCGCAGCGGTTATATACCATTTTTTCATATCTGTGTTCGTTAGGTGTGTACATTTTTTCCTCCATTCTGTCAATCGCCCCCGCGTTTCCGCAGGGGCAGTTATTATCAGCGTTTCTTGAAAAAGCCGCCTTTTTTGCCGGTGCTTTCCTTACGTTCCTCCTCAAGTTCCCTGAGTACTTCGCGTTTTACAGTTTCTTTCAGGTTTTCATAGAGATTGTCGTACAGGTTATTGTACAATTCCGCAGCCAGCTTTTCCTTGTCAAAAAACAATGGCGGCTCGGGGGCAAGTTTCTTTTTCATCGCGCGCTGGATTTCTTCCAGTTCAAATGATGAAAATGCAGCTGCTGTAGAGGTGAACTCCTCTTCCGGCTCGGGTTCTGGTTCCTGAACCGGCTCGGGGAAAGCTTCCGCGACAGGTTCAGAAACTGCTTCTGGTTCAGGAAGCGGCGCGGGTTCCCCGACGGGCGCGGTAATCATCTCGGGCTCGGGTTCTGGTTTCTGAACCGGCTCGGGGAAAGCTTCCGCAACAGGCTCCGGAACTGCTTCTGGCTCAGGAAGCGGCGCGGGTTCCCCGACGGGCGCAGAAACAGGTTCTTCAACGGGCATAACGATCGGCTCATTAACCGCCTGCGGTTCTTGCTGAACTTCTGGAATCGGTGCAGCGGACTGGGGCTGTTCAGGTGCTGGTGCCGCTTCGGGGGCTTCACGCGCACTTACCTTATGACCGCACTTTGGGCAGAATAATGCCTGCGGTCTGAGCTGTCTTCCACATTCTTCACAAAACATATTATCCTCCGGAAATACGAACGCATTCTGAAAGTGCCCTCCAAATGTCACCACTCAGAGGGCACTCAATATTACTCAAAAATCACATCTGCGCAAGTTCAGCAAAGCACTGCTTCATTGCAGGATAAAGCTTACGATACATCTCATAGACCTTTTCATACTCGGCGGTGTTTTCAGCGATAGGCTCCTGTATCTTCTCAGGCTTGATGACTGCGCGGCACGCCTCGGGAACGCTCTTGTAAATTCCTGCGCCGACAGCTGCAAGGAGCGCAACGCCAAGCGCGGGACCTTCCTTGTTCTGTGTGGTCTTGACCTGGCAGCCGTAAAGGTCGGCCAGCATCTGGCGCCACAGGGGTGATGTTCCACCACCGCCGCACGCCATCATGTCGCTCACGTTGATGTCCATTTCGCGCATAACTTCAACGCAGTCGCGCAGGGAATAGGAAACGCCCTCCATTACCGCGCGGAGCATCTCTTTCTTCTTGTGCATGGTGGAAAGTCCGAAGAACACGCCGCGTGCATTCGGGTCGAGGTGAGGAGTTCTCTCGCCGTTGAGATAAGGCATATAGAGAAGCCTGTTTGCGCCGATGGGCACGCTTCCGGCTTCCTTATCCATGAGGTAATACGGGTCAACGCCCATAGAAAGAGCAGTTTCCATTTCGGACCAGGCAAAATTGTCCCTGAACCATTTCAGCGAAAGACCTGCGGACTGTGTAACGCCCATTACATGCCAGCAGCCGGGAACTGCGCAGCAGAATGTGTGTACTCTTCCCTTCTTGTCAATGGAAATATTGGAAGTATGCGCAAAAACAACTCCGGAAGAACCAATAGTCGTGAACGCCTTTCCATCCTCGACAACACCTGTTCCTACTGCAGCTGCGGCATTATCGCCTGCGCCGCCCACAACAGGAGTTCCTGCCTTTAAACCGGTGAGTTCAGCAGCTTTCTTAGTGATGGTACCGGTGATCTCCGGGGACTCATAAACCTTTGCAAGCAGGGACTTGTCAATGCCCAGCTTGTTCAGGACTTCATCGGACCAGCAGCGGTTCGGGATATCGAGCAGCTGCATTCCGCTGGCGTCGGAAACCTCGGTGGCATACTCGCCGGTGAGCATAAATCTGATGTAATCCTTGGGCAGCAGGATATGTCTGCACTTTTCGTAATTCTGGGGTTCATTGTTCTTGACCCACATGATCTTTGCAGCCGTGAAGCCAGTGATAGCTGGATTTGCGGTGATCTCGATCATTCTGTCAGCGCCGACCTTGTCGGTGATCTCAACGACTTCCTTGGCGGTGCGCTGGTCGCACCAGATAATTGACTTGCGGATAGGCTGGTTATCAGCGTCCAGCATTACAAGACCGTGCATCTGTCCTGAAAGACCAACGCCCTTGATATCGTCAGGGCTTACCTTGCTTTCAGCGATGACGTCCTTGATACCGTTGACGGAAGCGTTCCACCAGTCAAGGGGTTCCTGCTCTGCATAACCGTTCTGCGGTGTGTAAAGCGGGTATTCATAGGTAGCTGAAGCAACAGGTGTGCCGTCCTCTGAAAAAAGCACCGTCTTTGTGCCGGATGTGCCGATGTCAACGCCTAATATGTAAGCCATGTTTGTGTTCTCCTTAGAAAATAGAATAATCAAAACGCCTGTGTAAACGTTTATATCATCTATGATTTTAATACATTCTGCCTAATTTGTCAAGGGGGTTTGAAAAGATTTGGTGCAATAATACAAAAAAACAGGGGAACCATGTAATCTCCCCCGAATGTTTTTTTATTCTTCTCCAAGCGCTTTTCTTACCGACGCTATCAGCTCCTCAGGCGAGAATGGCTTTGAGACCATATCAGAGCCTGTCGCTTCTATCTCGGTCAGAGTCTCTTCGTCCTCCGAGGACGTAAGGAACACCACCGGAGTGTCAAGTCCCGTCTCGCGCAGTCTGTGGAATGTCTGCAGTCCATCCATCGTGGGCATCATGACGTCCATGAGAATAAGATCGGCCTCCGGGGCAAACGACAGGCATTCTTCACCGGACCGAGCCTTTATGATATTGTCATAACCGTTCTTGCACAGCAGGAACTCAGTCATGCGTAAGTTCATCGGCTCGTCGTCGGTTATGATGATAAGCGCCATCTCTCATCGCCCTTTCAGCTACGAAATTCGTAATGTTTTTTATTAATTATACCACACTCAAGCAATGCCGTCAAGCGTTATCTATTGTCAAAACAGTAATTTTACAGTTATGTCATAATTGATTAACAGATATTTCAAATTTAAATAGCCTGATATAACGATAATAGTCAAAATGAGTTGACATTGTGAGATAAGTCGGTTATAATATACACATGTGAATAAAAGCACACTTTGTGCAGAAAGGCTGGATATCATGGCAGTTACAACACGAAACAACTCGGATAAGAGAGTTATAAGAACAAAAAAGGCGATACGCGCCGCGCTTTTCAAGATAATGGAAAGCAAGGACATCTCATCTATCACAATAAGCGAACTGACCACCCTTGCCAATGTAAACCGCAGAACATTCTATACGCATTATAATAACATTACGGATATTCTCGACGAAACCGAGTCTGAAATCGTTGACGCTGTAACCGCGATAATTTCCCATTTTGACAGCGGTTCGCTGGTTAACAGCACATATACGCTGTTCCTGGAGTTGAGCAAACTTATCACGGAGCAGTACGGCTTTTACTTCCATCTGATGAAGAGCGATTTCCGCGGGGTGCTCGTTTCAAGAATGAAAAACGTACTGAAAGCTTCCGCAGGCAAGATACTCGGACATTTCACGATAACTTCAGAGGAAAAATACGTTATGCTGATGTCGGCGTTCATCAACGGTGGTTTTCTTAATCTGTTCCTTGAATGGAACAAATCCGGGCAGTCGGTTTCCATCGAAACTGCCGCAAAGGTCGCCAGCGTAATGGTGGATTTCTGCGTAAAGAATGTGCCTGAAATAACCGATACGCTTAACAAAACTGATTTCACAAAGAAATAAAATCATCCCGGGGCGTCGGAACGCTCCGGGATATCTTTATGCCTCGTTCATCGTGTTTATCACTGAGCGCATGGCGTCCAGCGGCTTTTCATTCTTGTCGAGGGTGACGCGGATATGCCCGCGGTCTGCGGTTTCAAGCAGCATTCGCTTTCCGCACAGCTTGGATACTGCAGCTATCTTCTTCATGTCGAATTTTCCGAGATAGAACAGCAGGTCGTTGTTCATCTGGGTGATTTCAACGATATCAGCGGCGCTTGCCATATTGCGCAGGCGCGCGACTTCAATAAGCCCGAGCACCGATTTTGGCGGGTCTCCATATCTGTCGATAAGCTCGTCGGTGACGTCGACGCTGTCCTCTTCAGTCTGAATTCGCGCTATCTTACGGTAACAGTCAACGCGCTGCGCCTGGTTGGAAATATAATCCTCCGGTATGAACGCGTCTATCTTTATATCCACCAGGCACTCTTCCTTGTGGACGTCCTTTTCACCGCGCTCCTCGCGGACTGCCTCGTCCAGCAGCTGCAGGTACATGTCATATCCCACGTTCGCAAGGTGACCCGACTGACTTGAGCCGAGAATGCTTCCCGCGCCCCTTATCTCCAGGTCGCGCATCGCTATCCTGAAACCGCTGCCAAACTGCGTGAACTCACGTATCGCGTCAAGGCGCTTCTGCGAGATCTCGGAAAGCACCTTTCCGCGCTGGAACGTGAAATACGCATACGCGCGCTTGTTCGTTCTTCCGACGCGGCCTCTCAGCTGGTGAAGCTGTGCAAGCCCCATGTAGTCGGAATTCTCGATGATGAGCGTGTTCACATTCGGGACGTCAACGCCGGTTTCTATTATCGTGGTGCAGACAAGCACGTCAAGGCTTCCGTCAAGAAGATGGCGCCAAATCTCCAGCATCTGTTCCTCGGACATTTTGCCGTGTGCAACGCCTACCCGCGCTTCCGGGATAAGCGAACGAATTTTCTCCGCGCAGCTGTATATCGAGTCTATGCGGTTGTGGATATAGTACACCTGACCGCTGCGCCGCAGTTCCTTTTCGATAGCCTGCATTATCACGCCCCAGTCGTGTTCCATGACATAGGTGGTTATCGGCTGTCTGTCCTGGGGAGGTTCGTCGATAACGCTCATGTCACGTATTCCGCTCATCGCCATGTTGAGGGTCCTCGGAATAGGAGTTGCAGATAAAGTCAGCACGTCAACTCCGCTGAACATCTCCTTGAACTTCTCTTTATGTGCAACGCCGAAGCGCTGTTCCTCGTCGATTATGACAAGCCCCAGGTCCTTGAACTTGATATCTTCCTGGATTATACGGTGGGTGCCTATTATGATATCTATGCTGCCCGCTTTCAGCCGGCGCAGTATTTCGCGCTGTTCAGCCGGGGTCTTGTGCCTTGACAGCAGCGCGATATTTATAGGGAAGCCTTCCATTCGGTTACAGAATGTCTGGAAATGCTGCCATGCAAGCACCGTCGTCGGTACTAACACCGCGCACTGCTTCCCTGCTTCCGCGCACTTGAATGCCGCACGCAGCGCGACTTCAGTCTTGCCGAAGCCAACATCACCGCACAGCAGGCGCTCCATCGGCACCGGCTTCATCATATCTGCCTTTATCTCGTCGATGCACCGCAGCTGGGAATTAGTTTCGATATAGTTGAAATGCGCTTCAAAATCCTCCTGCAGCGAGTCGTCGGGTGGGAATTCATAACCCTTGCTCTTCATTCTGCGGGAATAAAGCTCGATAAGCTCGCTTGCCATTTCCTTTGCGGCAGCCTTTGCTTTCGCCTTTGACTTCTGCCACTGGTCGGAATTCAGTTTGTTCAGCTTTACGGTATTCACGTCGCCCGCGCCGATATACCGCGACACAAGGTCAAGCTGTGTGACGGGAATATGCAGCACGTCCGCGCCGGCATAGCGTATTTTGATGTAGTCCTTGGCAACGCCGTCGGTCTCTATCTTGTGAACGCCGTCGAATATGCCGATACCGTGGGAATAATGCACCACCAGGTCGCCGATGGAGATATCCGAAAGGGAACGTATCTCCTCACCCGGCTTTTTCTTCGGAGGACGCTTGCGGTTCGCATGCACCGCAGTATGCGTAAACACCGCGAACTTTATAGTGCTGTATTCGATACCAGCGCCGAGAGTTCCCGGGATAACGATGACTCTGCCCTTGACGGGCTTTTCGGGGTCGGCGGCGAGGTCGGCCTTGAAGCCCTCGTCCTGCAGGTCGCTTGCAAGCGTATGCGCTCCTTTTTCAGTACCTGAGAAAATCACGCAGGAAAAGCCCATATCAAGGTAATTCTGCAGTTCCGTCTGCAGCACCGCGAGTTCACCGCTCCAGGGTGAAGTCTGGATAGCGCCCTGCAGGTCCAGAAGCAGACCAAGCTGCATGTCGCGCCCGCGAATGAACGTATCGAAATACGCGCAGACGCGCTCGTCGATTTCGGAATAGAGCTCATTCTTAGTCAGCATGAACCTGTCAAGCCCGCGGCAGATGCGCTTTTCTTCGGTCTGTATGCGCAGGTCCTCGGCATGCTGAGCCGCGATGGCGCGGTAATTCTCGCGCACCGAGGTATTCTCGCAGACGAAAAGCGCGTTCGCATAGTCGAATATCGTCGCTTCCTTATCGTAACACAGCGGAAAGAACCTGTCAACAGTGCTGAGGGAAATGCCACCGCGCAGCTTCTGGCAGTCCTGCTCCAGGCGCTCGCGCATTTCCGCTGCGTTTCTGCCGCGGAGCTTTTTCGCAAGCGCTTCGATACGCCCGCACAGTTCCTCAGAGGAAGTAAAAAGCACCTCGGCTGCCGGAGAAATTCGTATGCTTTCTATGGGCTCAGTCCTGCGCTGGGTCTCAAGATCGAAATAGGTCAGACTGTCGATGGTATCTCCCCATAATTCAAGACGGCACGGCGCTGCACTGCTGGGCGGGAATATGTCAACTATTCCACCGCGGACGGAAAACTGCCCCGGTCCCTCGATAAGGTCGCACCGGGAATAACCAGCGGCAATAAGCCCCGCAGTCAGGTCGTCCAGCGGAATATCCATGTCCTGCGAGAGCGTAATGGTGCGCGCCTTCAGCACGTCAGGTGGAATGGTCAGCTGCGCCGCCGCTTCCGGAGAGCATATAACGGTGCTGCATTCCCCGTTGAGCATGGCTGAGAGCGCGAAAATACGCTTGTGCTCATACTCCCGGGAAGCCGCTTCGTAATCCCCCAGCAGAAGCTCCTTTGCGGGATAGAGCAGCGCAGTCCCCGCGCCATACATTGAATTTATGTCGGTGCACAGACGCTGCGCTTCCGCTTCGTTTTCTGCGATGGTGAGCACCGGGCGCAGCGCTTCCTTACGCAGAAGAGCGCCGATGAAATGCGCCTTGTGTATATGCGAAACGCCTGTCACAAGGGCAGGCAGCTTCTGTTTTTCGTCGAGGTACTTGCTGAGCCGCTGGAACTCGGGAATAAGCCCCGCGGCGTTATAAAAGAGATCCATCGTTGTTTCCTCAGGAGTTGAATTTGTTCATTGCCTCGTTGATCTTTCCGTCAACGATAAGCTCCACACAGGTTACTGCGTTGTCCATTCCGGCTTCCAGGATTTCAGCCTGATCCTTCTTGAAATGTCCCAGCACCCAGTCCGCAAGGGAATAGTCGGGGTGCGGCTTTGCGCCGACTCCCATCTTTATCCGCGGGAACTGATCTGAGCCAGAAAGGTAGATTATGCTCTTGATACCGTTGTGCCCACCGTCGCTCCCCTTTCTGCGGATACGCAGCTTGCCGGGTTCAAGGGAAATATCATCGAAAATTATCAGGGTTTTTTCCGGTGGGACTTTATAGAACGCCATCGCTTCAGTGACTGCCTCACCGCTGTTGTTCATGTAGGTCGTGGGCTTCATGATAAGGCAGCGTTTTCCGGAGATCATCGCGTCGCAGGTCAGGGACTTGAACTTCAGCTTTTTGCAGTCAAGCTTGTATTTCTCGCAGAGGGTGTCCACAGTCATAAAGCCGATGTTGTGCCTTGTCCCGTCGTACTGCGTGCCGGGGTTTCCAAGTCCGCAGATGATGAACTCCACCGGTCCCTGGGGTTCCGGCTCGCGCTGGGATTCCAGCTTTTTGAAAATATCGAGAACTGACATTGTTATATGCGCCTTTCGGGTAAATATTCCTGTGCTTTATAACGCACAAAGACCACCCGCAGCAGTACTGCGAGTGGTAGTATCTGTGATTTTGTGACTATCTGGTAATTACACCAGGTCGTTGGCGTCGAACGGATCGCCGCACTCCGGGCAGAACTTCGGAGGGTGCGCAGGATCTTCCGGCTGCCAGCCGCACTTGTCGCAGCGATAAACCGGAGCTCCGGCAGGTCTGGGCTTGCCGCAGTTCTGGCAGAACTTGCCCTTGTTCACCGTTCCGCAGGAGCATGTCCAGCCCTCTGCCTGTGCAGGCTTGGGCTTACCACAGTTAGCGCAGAACTTGCCTGTGTTGCTTGTGCCGCACTCGCATGTCCAGCTTCCCTGAGGCGCAGCCTGGGGTGCTGCCTGCTGTGCCGGCTGAGGAGCCTGCGCCTGCTGCTGTGCTCCCATCTGGAACAGGGTCTGCGCGTTCATTCCACCCTGCTGCTGAGCCATGTTCATGCCCATAAATCCCATCATCGCGCCGCCCTGATTTCCTGCTGCAGTCTTCATTGCGGAAGCCTGTGCGTCTACCAGTGTAGCAGCTGCCATGTTTGGATTGCGCATAACGGCGGTACGCTGCAGGTTGGTTATCATCTCCTGCTGCTCAGGCGGCAGGCTCGGAGGGTTCATAGCAAAGTTGGAAACAACAATTCCTCGTGCCTCTCCCCACTTCTTGGAAAGAACCTCGTTGAGCGCGTCGGAAATCTCCATAGCCTTTCCGGGAAGCATGCTGGGACGCACTCCCTGCTCGGAGATCTTACCCAGAGCCGGCTGGAGCGCAGTAACTATCTCAGCCTTTAACTGACTGTCGAGATTGGAGCGGTTGAAGGTCTCACTGAAGTTTCCGCATACGTTAGTATAGAACAGGACAGGGTTGGTTATACGGTATGAATACTCGCCGTTGCAGCGGAGCGTAACATCAACATCCAGTCCGATATTGTTATCAACAACGCGGAACGGGATAGGAGTAACCGTACCGTAACGGTTGCCCATTATCTCTTTCATATTAATATAGTAAACACGCTGGTCGTGGGCTGCCTGACCGCCATAGGAAATACGTGTACCGATATCCTTGAGAGAATTCATGATACCGTCGCCCAGGCTGCCGGAGAACACAGACGGAGAAAGCGCGGACTTGAACTCAAACACGCCCGCTTCCGCAGCGACTTCGGACACCTTGCCGTCAACAACGACAAGCGCGCACTGACCCTCGTTTACCGCTATAGCAGAGCCATCGGTGATAACATTGTCGTCGCCCTTGTTCGTTCCCCTTGCGCCAACGCGCTTGTGACCCTTTGCCGCAAGTATCTCATTCGGGAGAGAATCGCAATATATGTACTCCTTGTACTGGTCGGCAAGATTGCCGCCAACTGCATTGAGAGCTGCCTTGATAAGACCCATGATGATCTCCTTTCATGCGTGTGATATGACTGATAGGTGTATATCTATTTTATCGCAAAATTTGTAAATTGTCAAGGTGTTTTTGTCAATTTTTTGGCTGATTTCACAACAGACTGCAGGGCATTGCACATTCAGACCGAAAAATCTCTGCGGGATATTGCAAAAAAAGAAGAAAGGTGATATAATAACTATGTTTGGACATGAAAGGAGCGTGGAAACATATGGATATCAAAGTCGGAGACATTCTCGTGATGAAAAAGGAACACCCCGGCTGCGGGAGCGACAAAATGCTCGTACAACGCTGCGGTGCGGATTTCAGGCTGTGCTGCAAGGGCTGCGGACATGTTTTCATGATACCGCGTTCCAAGTGCGAGAAAAAGATAAAAACCGTCATCCGCGAAAACCAGAATTCCGAACTGTAGCTTCTGTGCGTGAAACCATTGATTCTGCACGGAGGATAAATTATGAACGACAAACTTATGATCGCGGAAGCGCGCTACGACGAAATTGGCGTGAAGCTTTCCGACCCCGCGGTTATCGCTGACAACAAGCTTTACCGCGACCTGATGAGAGAACACAAGAGCCTGACGCCGCTGATGGAAGTCTGGCAGAAATACAAAAAGGCAAAGAGAAGCTTCGACGACGCCGTTTCCGCGCTTGAAGAGGCCGGCTCCGACGCCGAACTGCGCGAGCTTGCCCAGAGCGAATACGACGATAACAAGGCGCTCATGGAACAGCTGAATGAGGAACTGAAGATACTGCTCCTGCCCAAGGATCCGGACGACGACCGCAGCTGCATCATCGAAATAAGAGCCGGCGCCGGTGGCGAAGAAGCCGCTCTTTTCGCCAATTCCCTGCTTAGAATGTACTCCATGTACGCTGCACGTCAGGGCTGGAAAGTCGAGCAGATAAGCTCCAATCCCACTGAACTGGGTGGTTATCGTGAGGTCAGCTTCCTGGTCGAGGGCGAGGGAGTTTTCGCAAAACTGAAATACGAAAGCGGAGTGCACCGCGTACAGAGAGTTCCGGAAACGGAGTCCCAGGGACGGATACAGACTTCCACGGTGACTGTCGCAGTATTGCCGGAAGCCGAAGAAGTCGATGTTGACATCAACCCCGCGGACCTCGTCATTGAAACGTTCCGCTCAAGCGGCGCGGGAGGTCAGCACATCAACAAGACCGAGTCCGCGATAAGAATTATACACAAGCCCACGGGAACTGTCGTTGAATGCCAGGAGGAACGCTCCCAGTTCAAGAACAAGGAAAAGGCGATGAAAAAGCTTTACAGCCGCCTTTACGAAGCCAAGCTTGAAGCGCGCGACAGCGCGATCGCCGAGGAGCGCAGGATCCAGGTTGGCACCGGCGACCGCTCGGAGCGCATTCGCACCTATAACTTCCCGCAGTCCAGGGTTACTGACCACCGCATAGGGCTGACGCTCTACAAGCTTGACGAAATGATGAACGGCGGCTGCGACGAAATTTTCGAGGCGCTGCGCCTTGCCGACCAGACCGCAAAGCTCCTGAAGCAGGAGCAGTGAAAGGAAATGATATCTTGACCACAGAACTGTTGCCGTTTTCCGGGCAGTCCGCAAGGAAAGCAGCTGAAATAATGGCTTCCGGCGGCATCGTCGGAATTCCGACTGAAACCGTCTACGGGCTTGCGGCAGACGCGCGTAACGAAACCGCTGTACACCGTATTTTCGAGGCCAAGGGGCGTCCCCAGGACAATCCGCTGATAGTCCACATCAGCGGCATTGAGCAGCTTGCTCCGCTTGTAAGGGAGATACCCGGACTTGCACTGAAGATCGCTGAAAAATACTGGCCTGGACCTCTCACGATGATTTTCCCGAAGTCGGATATGATACCCTCTGCGACCAGCGGTGGGCTTGATACCGTCGCAGTGAGAATGCCGCTCAGCCCTGCCGCCAGAGCGATAATAGACGCATGCGGCTTTCCGCTGGCGGCGCCCTCCGCTAACCTTTCGGGAAGCCCCAGTCCCACCACCGCGCAGCATGTTTTCAACGACATGAACGGCAGGATACCGCTGATAATAGACGGCGGCGAATGCAGCTGCGGTGTGGAAAGCACCGTGCTGTGCTTCCCTGCCGCCGACCGTGTGAGAATTCTCAGACCCGGCGGAGTGACCGCGGAAATGCTCTCTGAACTCTGCGCCGTAGACATCGACCCGGCAGTTACTTCCGAGCCGCCAAAGGGCGCAAAGGTAATGTCTCCGGGTATGAAATACAAGCATTATTCCCCGAAAGCGGACGTGTACATAATCAACGCGCACGGCAAGGCTTTCGCGGACTGGTGCGTAAGCCATGCAGGCGAGAAAACGCTGGCGCTTTCAGCCGATACTCACGAGCACGGAATGTTCCGCTGCTTCGGCAAAGACGAAAGCGAACAGGCGCACAGGCTTTTTGCGCTGCTCAGGGAAGCCGACGACGAGGGAGCGCGTACCGTCTATGTTGAAATGCCGTCAAAGGACGGTATAGGGCTTGCGGTTTACAATCGCCTGCTTCGCGCAGCGGCATTCAGGGTAATCGAACCAGATGAATAACAGAAAAATTATCGGTCTGACCGGAATGTCAGGCGCGGGGAAATCCACAGTATGCAGGGTTTTCGCAGAAAACGGCTTTCACGTTATCGACTGCGACCTCTGCGCCCGCGAGGTAGTACAGCCCGGCAGACCCGCGCTTGATGAACTCCGCGACCGGCTGGAGGCTTCGCTTATTCTTCCAGACGGAAATCTCGACCGCAGAAAGACATCGGAACTGATATTCCACGACGAGGAGAAACGCGCGCTGTTCAACCAAATAATCTACCCATACATTACATATAATATCTCGGAAAAGATAAAGCGCGCGGACGGCTTTATCCTGCTTGACGCCCCTACCCTGTTCGAAGCGCGGCTGGAACTCTTGTGCGACCGCATAGTAAGCGTGACTGCGGACAGCGAAAACTGCCTAAAGCGTATAATGCTCCGCGACGATATCCCCGAGGAACTTGCCCGCGCAAGGCTCGCGAGCCAGCACGACGCGGGATTTTACCGCAGTCGCTCCACCATCTGCATAGAGAACAACGGCACTCCCGGGGAACTCCGCGAAGCGGCAGAGATGGCAGTGAAGAAACTGAAAGGCAACTGATGACAAAATACCGAAAAAGACGACGCGCCCTCCCGGTGGTGATAATCTGCGTTATCCTCGCGGCTCTGATCGCCGTTTGCGGGTACCTAGGATACGACCGCTGGCAGAGATACACACACCCGATAAAATACGAACAGCTTGTGAACAAGTACTCAAAAGAAAACGGGCTGGACAAATACCTCGTTTACTCCGTTATCAAGACTGAAAGCGGCTTTGACCCGTCTGCTGTTTCAAACGTTGGCGCCCGCGGACTCATGCAGATCATGGAGGACACATTCGACTGGGTGAAATTCAGGCTGGGCGACGAAAACACCCGCTATCTCGACATGTACGACCCGGAAACCAATATACGTTACGGCTGCTGGCTGCTCGGGTACCTCTGCGATGAATTCGGCAATGTTGAAGCGGCAATGGCTGCTTACCACGCCGGCAGGGGGCAGGTCAACGAATGGCTCAGCGACAGCAAATATTCCGCTGACGGGATACACCTCGACGATATCCCGATATCTGATACCGCTCACTACGTCCGGAAAATAGTACGGGCGATGGACACATACAAAAAACTTTATGAATGACCCGGGTCCCCCGGAATGAAAGGAAAGATACTTTATGGCAAAGTCAACTGCAAAAGAGCTGAAAGAAAAGCTACTGATGAAGAAAAAGAACGCGATACTCCGCATGGACGACGCAGCTATCAGGGACTGCGACAAGTTCTGCGAAGGTTACAAGCGCTTCCTGGACGTTGCAAAGACCGAGCGCGAAGCTTCCGCTGAGATAGTGAAGATGGCCAAGGCGCGCGGATTTGTTGAGTTCAGCGCAAAGGCGCACTACAAGCCCGGCGACAAGGTTTACAAGCTGAACCGCGAGAAGTCCGTTATCCTTTCCGTTATCGGCAAGGAGCCTATCGAAAACGGCGTGAACCTCGTTGCTGCACATATCGATTCCCCGCGCCTTGACATGAAGCAGAACCCGCTCTACGAAAAGGATGAGGTAGCTTACTTCAAGACGCATTACTACGGTGGGATCAAGAAGTACCAGTGGCCGACCGTTCCACTTTCACTGCACGGCGTTATAGTAAAGGCTGACGGCTCCAAGGTGACTGTGAACATCGGCGAGGACGAAAATGACCCGGTATTCTGCGTTTCCGACCTGCTCCCCCACCTTGCAGACGCACAGTACAAGCGCCCCGCTCCCCAGCTCATCAAGGGTGAGGAGCTCAACATCATCATCGGCAGCCGCCCTTTCCGCGACGACGATGAGAGCGAACTCGTAAAGCTCAACATCATGATGATACTCAACGAAAAATACGGCGTTGTAGAGAGCGATTTTATTTCCGCAGAACTCGAGGCAGTGCCTGCGTTCAAGGCTAAGGACGTTGGTTTCGACAGAAGCCTTGTCGGCGCCTACGGTCAGGACGACAGAGTTTGCGCTTACACCGAACTCATGGCAGTCCTGGAACTCAAGGACCCTGCAAAGACTGCAGTTGCTATCCTCACCGATAAGGAGGAAACAGGTTCCGACGGCAACACCGGTCTGCGTTCCGCTTACCTCAAGTACTTCATCGCCGACCTCGCTGCAACGTTCGGCATAAAGGGCAGAACAGTCCTGCAGAACTCGCGCTGCCTGTCAGCTGATGTTAACGCGGCATTCGACCCGACATTCCCCGATGTGTTTGAAAAGCGCAACAGCGCCCTGCTGAACGGCGGCGTATGCGTGACGAAATACACAGGTTCCCGCGGAAAGAGTGGCACTTCCGACGCTTCTGCTGAATTCGTCGGCGAGATCAGAAAGCTGCTTGACGAAAACGGCGTTATCTGGCAGACCGGTGAACTCGGCAAGGTCGATAACGGTGGTGGTGGAACCGTCGCAGCATATATCGCAAATCTCGACGTAAACACCATCGACGTCGGAGTGCCCGTGCTTTCCATGCACGCTCCCTTTGAACTGACTGCAAAGGCTGATGTATGGGCTGCCTATAAGGCATTCGAGGCATTCGTCAACAACTAATCACACAGCCTGTACAAATTCACGAACACCTCTGCATAAACATAAAATATGCAGAGGTGATGTTCATGAAAGAGAAAAAACGCGCATTCCTGCGCAGGCTGGGTGTGAAGCTCATCGCAGCCGCAATGATACTGCTTGGGCTGACATTCATAGCCGACCTGCTGCTGAAGCCGGTGGTCGAAAGCGTTAATGAATATGAATGTCACACTGCTGTTTCGGACATGATAAACCACTCGATTGCCGACGAACTGGAGCGCGAGGACGCGGAATACTCATCGCTGGTGGAACTGACCCGCGACGAAAGCGGCTCCGTCTGCTCCATCGAAAGCAATGCCATGAACATCAACCGGCTGAAAAACAACATCGCCGACCGTCTTAACCGCGAACTTGAGCGAATGAGCAGCATTGACCTGATGATACCCATAGGTACCCTCAGCGGAATAGCCATGCTGCACGGAAAAGGCTTCGATGTCGGCATGACTGTAAAACCCGTCGGTTACGCAAACACAGCGATAATCAGCGAATTCACAGAAGCAGGGCTAAACCAGACGCGGCACAGGATAATCATACAGATAAGCGTTACGGTGGACGCAGTGATACCGGGATTTTCGTCAAGGGTTCCGGTCACAACTTCCATCATAGCCGCAGAAACCATAATAGTCGGCAAGGTGCCGGACGCTTACACGCACGTCGTGGCAGGCGACACCGACCTTGTGGGACTGCTCCAGGATTACGGCGCGGTCCTCGACTGAACGGAGGTCACTTTGGAGCATAAGGAAGCAGAAAATCGCGCCGCAGAACTGCGTGCGGTCATTGAAAAGCACAACCACAACTACTACGACCTGGATTCCCCGACCATCGAGGACGACGAATACGACGCGCTGATGCGGGAACTCCGCGGAATAGAACAGCAGTTCCCCGATCTTGCAACAGCGGATTCACCTACGCACAGGGTTGGGGGCACAGTCAGCAGCAGCTTTGAGAAAGTAACGCACGCAGTGCAGATGGGCTCCCTGCAGGACGTTTTCAGCGAGGACGAGGTGCGTTCGTTCCTTGCGGGCGTAATGGAACAGGGCGCGCATGAATTCACGGTAGAACCAAAGATAGACGGGCTTTCAGTTTCGCTGGAGTATGAGAACGGAATATTCGTGCGCGGTTCCACCAGAGGCGATGGTTTTGTCGGCGAAGATATCACGGCAAATCTGCGGACTATACGTTCCATTCCCCTCAGGCTGAACGACGGACCCGAATTCATCGAAGTGCGCGGCGAGGTCTACATGCCGCGCAAAAGCTTCGCCGCCCTCTGCGAAGAACAGGAACGCAACGGCGAACCTATGCCCAAAAATCCGCGCAACGCTGCCGCCGGCTCGCTCCGTCAGAAGGACAGCTCCGTCACCGCAGGCAGAAAGCTGGATATATTCTGCTTCAATCTGCAGCAGATAAGAGGCAGGGAGCTCGCCACGCATTCTCAGTCGCTGGAATATATGCAGTCGCTCGGCTTCAGGGTGATACCGGATTACCGCATATGCAGCACAGCTGACGAGGTGATAGAGCGTATCCGCGAGATCGGTGAAATGCGGCGCAGTCTGCCTTTCGATATTGACGGCGCTGTAGTCAAGGTGAACAGCTTTGCGCTGCGCACCGAGATAGGCGCCACCACTAAAGTTCCGAAATGGGCAGTCGCATTCAAGTACCCCCCAGAGGAAAAGGAAACCACCCTCAACGAGATCGAAATAAACGTCGGCAGGACCGGCGCGCTTACCCCCGTCGCGATATTCGACCCTGTTCAGCTTGCGGGAACCACCGTTTCAAGGGCAATTCTGCATAACCAGGACATAATCAGCGACAAGGACATTCGCGTAGGCGACCGTATAGTTGTGCGCAAAGCCGGGGACATAATCCCGGAGGTGGTGCGCAGCGTTTCCCACCGCGAGGGCTCCGAGCCTTACTTTATACCCAACATCTGCCCGATATGCGGTGCGGAAGCTTTGCGCGACGAGGACGAGGCAGTCATCAGATGCCAGAATATTGACTGCCCCGCTCAGCTTGCGCGTTCCATCGAACATTTCGCCAGCCGGAATGCAATGAACATTGAGGGACTTGGCGAAGCGATAGTCCAGCAGCTGCTCGACAAGGGATTTGTGCACAATGTCGCCGACCTGTACGAACTGGACGTACAGACAGTCATGCAGGTCACGGGTGGAGTTAAATCGGCCGAGAACCTCGTTGCTTCCATCGAAAAATCAAAGAAAGCCGGACTGGACCGTCTGGTCTTCGCGCTGGGAATACGCGGGATAGGTCAGCGCGCAGCCGTGCTCCTCTGCGAGAAATTCGGCAGCATGGAAGCAATAATGCAGGCGCTCCCGCTGGAAATATGCTGCATAGACGGCTTCGGACAGATAATGGCTGACGCGGTTTACAACGCCATGCAGGAACCTCACAGAATTCGGCTTATCGAACGGCTGAAGCAGCACGGCGTCAACATGACATACGACAGCGGAAAGGTTTCAGACGACCTCGCGGGAAAGACATTCGTGCTGACCGGAACGCTCCCCACAATGACCCGCGACCAGGCTAAGGCGCTGATTGAAAGCCACGGAGGCAAGTGCTCAGGTTCAGTCAGCAAAAAGACTACCTATGTGGTTGCCGGAGAGGAAGCCGGAAGCAAGCTCACAAAGGCTCAGGAACTTGGAGTAACAGTCATCAGCGAACAGGAACTTCTCGACCTTATAGGAGAATAGCAAGACTGTTTTCGACATCTGGAAGGTGTTGATTTTTCTTGCAGATTAGTGTATAATTAATAACAGAAACAGAGCGAAAGCTCTGTTATGCAGGCGACAGGAGTTGCCTATCAGGCTGACGTAAACTTAATAGTCGTAGCAGTCTGTAAAGTGATGACGCGTGTGATGTTCCAGGAGACAGTGCACTGCTGAGCTTGATAAGGGTTGTACATTTACCAAAACTTGGATAGGCTTATGCCGAAAGAAAATGTTCAGGGAGCTCTGTTTTTAGCAGGGCTCCCTTTTTGCAGTATATAAACAAAATGGGGTGATCACTCACCCCATTCTGTTTATTCAAATATGCTGCACTTTACTGACGTCTTTTTAAGCCCCAGGTCGCTGTTTATAACAGTTTCGCCCCAGTCAGAAAGCGAGGTGCCGTCCCAGGAATTCGCAAGGTCAAGGTATTCGACGCCGCCACCGTTGCCCTTCCAGCTCCATGCCAGCCAGCCGATATTGTTTTCGCTGCAGTACTCGAGAATGTACTCCTCGTCAACGTCGCCGTCTGAGTGGTTCCAACCGAATTCACCAACGACCATGCACAATCCCTTATCGGTAGAAAGCTTCAGGTTACGCGCGATTGTTGCCTTGTTCTTTCCGGCAGTGCCGTACATGTGTACTGAGAACATCGTGTTTCCGTCAGGGTCGGAGGCAAGTACCTTCTCACCGCAGTCGGTTATGCTCTGCCCGTACTGTCCCCAGCCGGCTGCGTCAACCATTATCGTGTTCCTGATACCGGCGTCGCGCAGCTTCGGTATAACCGATGTGTAGCCGTCGCACCATGTGTCGCTGTCCCAGTTGCCGACCCACTCGTTTGCGATGTTCAGGATAACGTAGTTTTCCTTTCCGATGAGCGCTTCCTTGACCTCTATCCAGTATTCAGCAGTGGTTTCAAGCAGGCTTTCATCGTCCTTGCCGGTGATGTCGTGGACTTCCAGAATTGCTATCATCTCAAGCTCGCGGCATTTATCCGTCAGCTTGTTAAGGCTGTCCACAGTGTCACGGTTGTACTGCTGACCGCTTCCGCAGACTATTCTAACGGTATTGGCGCCGGCTGCGGCAATGGCTTCGAGCGCGGTATCATCCTCTGATGTGAACCAGGAATGCGGGTGGTTTATTCCCCTCATAACGAACTCATTTCCGTTGGCGTCAAGCAGCTTCGTGCCGCTCACCTTAAATCCGGTCTGGGCAACAGGCTCCGGCTCTGTGGTTGGTTCCGTCGTGGCCGGTTCCGAGGTCACGGGCAATGACGGCAGCGAGGAACTGTCGGGCTTTTCACCTGAACACGCAGCGGTGGCTAAAGCCACGACAGCTGATAAAATAACTGCAATTATTGATTTCATATGATTTTCCTTTCCGGCATAATGCCTGATTACATTTTAGCACATGCGCAGGAACTTTTCAATAGACATTCTGTAAAAAACTGAGCAATAACGCGATATAATACAATTTATAGAAATTATTATGCAAAAAAAGGTTGACGAACGCGTAATTAAACTGTATAATAATATCATGGCAGGAGGGATAATATGAAAGTTACGTGCGATTACTGCGGCAGCATGTTCGAGGACGCCGAACAGGTCTGCCCCAACTGCGGCGCAGTGAACAACCACAACAGCCGTCTTACCGACGGGATACCCAAAACTATTGAGGAACTGAAAGCGTTCTGCGCTGCAAAGAAGCTACCGCTGAACCAGATGCGCTTCTACATAGGCGAGGATTTCAAGGAACCAAAGGCGTTCGGCGTGTTCAAGGACATCGACGGAAACTTTGTCGTTTACAAGAACAAGGCTGATGGCAGCCGCGCAATACGCTACCGCGGACCTGACGAAACGCATGCAGTCAACGAAATATACCAGAAAATGCGTTCAGAGGTCGAGCTGCGCCAGAATTTAAACGGCAATTCCCATGGAAGCAAAAAGAAGAAATCGCTTGCACAGCGTATAGCTTACCCTGCGGTACTAACCGCGGTGGTTGGTGGAATTCTCGGCATTTCCCTCTTTGCTGCGCTCAATACGCCCACCAGAGGTTACTACAAGTACAACGACCATTATTACTACTGCCAGGGTTCAAGCGACTGGTATTATTTCGACCCTATATCCGCGATATGGATTTTCGCTGATGATATAGACAGCGAACTTTACGATAACTACCGCGACTATTACGAGGATAGTTCCTACAGTTCCGGATATGGCGTTACTGATTTTGAGGACACCGACTACTATCAGGAAAGCAGCTCAAACAGCGGCTGGGACGACGGAAACGACTGGGATTACGGTGGCAACTGGGACGCCGGAGACACCGACTGGGATACAGACTGGTAATATACAAAACACCGCCTTTTTTCAAGACGGTGTTTTTTGCATTAATCGGTTGCGTTCAGCGGCGTGCGGCATTGAATATGCGTCAGGTTTGCTGACCTGCACCATCTGCTTCGAACCGTTCAGTATCGTTTCAAGAAGGAATTCATTATCCATTTCTACACTTCAGATCATATTTTTTTTAGAGGTGGTCTTTAATTATATCATAGTCAATGTCAATAATATTCCAAATATATACAAGTGTACGATATAAATATGAATACATCTCCCCGCGGAATGAAAAAAATATTGACAATACATATCAATTCTGATATAATAAAAAATGGATTTTTATGTATTTACATTTGACAAAAACAACTTGTTTTGCCAGCTGGAGGATCAACGGTTATGCAGGGATATTCAGACAATAAGATCCTAAACGGAATGAAGAACCATTATTCCGATATATATACTGAAAAAATAATTTTACTAGACTCGGATAAAGATATAATAAAAAACAGCAACGACGCTATTATGCAGGCTATTTCCATGAACAATGCGGTGGGAACCATAGGCGGCTACTACGACGACGACCTTACCATGCTGTTCATAAGCGACTTCTTCCTTCACAACCTCGGGTATAGCTTTGACGAGTTCAGCAATATGACAGGCGTCTCACTGAAGAAAATGATCTATCCCGGGGATCTGAAATACTTCGAAAATCAATCATTCCGCAACGGCTCTGGTGCCGGATTGTTCCACATGATGATGAGCGACGGAACTCCGATATATGTACGCACTTTCAAGACTGAGTCCACCGACAAGAACGGCACCCCTATCTGGGTGATGTCCGTCCGCGTTGCATGGGACGCCCAGAACGTGGAACTTGTTAATGGAATTATGCAATCCGGCGTGTGGTACATAGATTTCAACGATGACGACACCATCAGAAAAGTGACCTGGAGCCAGAAGTTCCGGCAGATGCTGGGATTTTCCGGTCCCGCAGACTTCCCGGATACCCTGGAAGCATGGGAAGAGCGTATACACCCGCACGATCGCCAGAAAGTAATGGAAAAGTTCTACGCCGCAATTTCAGACCGGCAAAATGAAACTAAATACATTGTGGAATACCGTGCCAGAGCAAAGGACGGCAAATACCACTGGTTCAAGGAATCTGCCGAGGTAAACCGCAGGCTGGACGGTTCTGCAAGCCGCATGACGGGTATATTCGTCAACATAGACGAAGAGCACAAGACCCGCAAGGAAAACGAAAAGAACGCCGCGTTCCACCGCTCCTATTCAAAATCGAACCTCTGCGAATTCTACGTTGACCTGCAGGACGACACCTTTGAGGTGCTGAAATTCAATGAAAAACTCCTCAAAGAATACGGCTCCATCACCAGCTGGGACGAGATAGCCGGGAAATACGTCAACGAACACGTCTGCGAGGACAGCCGTGATTCCATGCGCCTTCTGTTTGACCGCGACTATATCCGCAAAGAGCTGATAAAGCTTGACGGAGAAATAAGCCTTGAATGTCACGCGAAATACAACGGAGCCGACTATTGGGTAAGAAACCTCGTGCTCCCCGGCGACATGGACGAAAACGGTAAGCCACGGCACGCGATAGTATTCCTGCGCGACATCACAAACGCCAAAAAGGCCGAGGAAGAACTCCACCGCATGTCGCAGGACAATCACGACATGGACGAACTTCTCAGCGGCATGGTGAAACTGGTAAAGCGCTTTGCCGTCTGTGACCTTGAGCACGGTAGCTATACCCTGCACAATCTTGACGGCGTTCAGCTGCTGAAAACCTCTGGTACATACGACGAGATGGTTGCTGATCTCAGCAGCAAATTTAAGGCGCTCTCGGATAACGAAACAATCTCTGACCTTATGAGCAGGGAAAATCTCACAGAAAAACTCATCAGCGAAACTGACATCTATAACTTTGAGTACTGCTCCAATGACGAGAAACTTTTCAAGAACATGTCCGCTATCCCGCTGGAATTCAGCAACGGCAGGCTCACAAGAGTGCTGATGATCATTCAGGACGTAACCCAGGCAAAGAACAACGAGCGCGAAGCAAGAGCCGCTCTGAAGGACGCATTCCTTGCCGCAGAACGCGCAAACAAGGCAAAGACCGTATTCATGTCAAATATGTCGCACGATATCCGCACACCGATGAATGCGATTATCGGTATGACAGAAATAGCCGGCGCGCATATTGACGACAAGGAACGCGTGCTGAACTGCCTTGGCAAGATAACAAATTCCAGCCGACACCTGCTTTCACTGATAAACGAAGTGCTTGACATGAGCCAGATAGAGCGCGGGGGTATCAGCCTTGTTCAGGAAGAATTCCACCTGCCGGACCTCATCGACGACCTGCTGACGCTCACCAAATCTTCCGCGGAACAGCACAGGCATGAGATCTCAGTCTCGCTTTCTGACATCAGGCACGAGAATGTCACCGGCGACAGGCTGAGAATACAGCAGGTGCTTGCAAACATCATGTCCAATGCTGTGAAGTACACCCCAGACGGTGGGAAAATACACCTCGGTATCTCTGAGAAATTCTCCCGGGGCAACAGCTCCTGCTTTGAATTCACGATCGCCGACAACGGTATCGGCATGACCGAGGAATTTCAAAAGGTGATATTTGAACCGTTCACCCGCGCCGACGACAACCGCACGACTAAGATTCCCGGAACCGGTCTTGGCATGGCGATAACAAAAAACATCGTCGATATGATGAACGGCACCATCACCGTTGACAGCGAATACGGAAAGGGCACCTGCTTCACTGTGAGCATCGTTCTACGCACGCAGGATTCAGAGGACGGTCCGTCCGATGAACTTGCAGACCTCCCCGTGCTTGTTGTGGGCGACGACAGAGAGTACTGCGAGGGAGCAGTCACGATACTTGACGAGATCGGCATGAACGGCGAATGGGTGACTTCCGGAGAGGAAGCGGTTCAGCGCACCGTTGACCGTCACAGCATCGGCAACGACTACTTTGCCGTGATAATCGACTGGAATACGCCCGGCATAGACGGCATTGAGACCACCCGCGAAATACGCAGGAGAGTCGGCAGCGCCGTTCCCACTATCGTGTTCACGGCATACGACTGCTCAGCGGTGGAAAAGGAAGCACGTGAAGCAGGCGTTAATGCATTCATCACAAAACCGCTGTTCCGCTCAAGGCTCACCGCTCTTTTCAAGGGACTTGTCAGCCCCGGCGCAAGGATAAGTTCCGTGACTGACGCCGCAGGAAAAATCTGTCTCACAGACCACTCGGGAAAGAGTGTCCTGATAGTGGAGGACAACGAACTTAACCGCGAAATTGCCACAGAAATAATCAGCATGACCGGTGCGCACGTTGAGGCGGTCGAAAACGGCATGGACGCCGTGAATATCATCAGGCAGAAAGGCGCGGGATATTACGATATAGTTTTCATGGATATACAAATGCCTGTCATGAACGGATATCAGGCTACGGAAGAGATCCGCATTATGCCGGGCTGCAGTGATCTGCCCATCGTTGCAATGACTGCCAACGCATTCGCTGAAGACGTTCTGCGTGCAAAGAACGCAGGCATGAACGGGCATATCTCGAAGCCGCTGGAACTGAAAAAACTCAACGATGTGATGAACAAGTGGCTGAGAAAAGCATGACCCGGTTTGCGCAAGGCGCATCCTTGAAGCCGGAATGAACGAACATCTCACCAAACCGCTTCAGGAAAGCGATATCATCATGACGCTGAACAGGTACGTCAAAAAGTAACTTTCTTAACCACCAGATAAAATCAGGGACTGCGTAATGCAGCCCCTGTTGTTTTATTTCTTCACCCATTTGTTCATGACTTCAATAAGTCGGTTTACGTCAATCGGCTTCGCAAGGTGCTCGTTCATTCCGCAGCTGAGCGAATTGCGGATATCGTCGGAGAATGCATTTGCAGTCATTGCAAAGATGGGGACGTCGTTGTCAGGACGATCCAGCTTCCGGATTTCCCTGGTGGCTTCATAGCCGTCCATTACCGGCATCTGTACGTCCATGAATATCACTGAATAATACCCGGGAACGGACGACGCGAATTTGTCAACGGCGTCCTTTCCGTTCACGGCCTGGTCAACTGTCAGCTTTGTCATGCCGAAAAGCTCTGCTACAATCTCGCGGTTAAGCTCATTGTCGTCAACCAGCAGAACCCTTACGCCGGAGAAATCAGTGCGTTTCAGCGTTGCAGCGTCGTCAGTGCCGGAATGTCTTACCGGCTGAGTCTTTTCATCAAGCGTCTTGAAATAAAGCGTAACAACAAATGTAGAACCCTTTCCAAGTTCGCTCATGACGGTGATATCACCGCCCATCATCTTAACAATGTTATAGGTGATTGCCATTCCAAGACCTGTTCCCTGCTCCTGCGTAACGCGCTCGTCAGACGCACGTTCAAACGGCTCAAAAATCCTGCCGAGGAACTCTTGTGACATGCCTATGCCGTTATCGCTGAACGTGAAGACATAACATGCAATGTTCTTCTTGTTGAATTCCTTTTCAGTGACATCGACGGTTATCATGCCACCCGGGTTCGTGTACTTTATCGAATTGCCCACGATGTTCATGAATATCTGCTGCAGCCGCAGTTTGTCGGCTGAAACATTTGCATGCTGGATATCGTGGTTTCTGTAAATCAGCTGGTGACCCTTTGCCTTTGCAGAGGGCGTTATCATCTCTGCCAGCGAATCCAGCATATCACTGATATTGAAGTGATCCTCAGCAAGTGTGAACCCTCCGGATTCGATGCGGCTCATATCAAGCACTTCGTTTATCAGCGAAAGCAGATACTGCCCGGATCCAGATATTTTTTCAAGGCAGTCGGAAACCTTTGCCGTATCATCAATATTTGCCTCGGCAATAGTTGTCATGCCGATTATTGCATTCATAGGGGTGCGGATATCATGGCTCATGCGGGAAAGGAATTCCGTCTTGGCCGCATTTGCGTGCTTCGCGCTGTCGTATGCGTCACGGAGCGCCCTGTTCGCCTGCAGAAGTTTTTCGGTGTATTCGTCGTCCTTGTCGCGGGCTATCTCAGCCTTTTCGGCTACGGTGACTGATATATCCTGCACAACGCCTATTGTCCCTCCGCTTATCCCGGACGCCATGAACTTGAACCAGCGCTCCTCACCGTTTACCCTGCAGCGGAACTCGCTTATACGGTTCTCCACGAGTTCTCCAATAAAGACGTCCATATCAGGCAGCCTAGCGTCAGTGTCTACCTTATCCAGCGCCGCTATGAACTCTTCAACAGGCACGGTTATATCCCTCTGCGGGAGTTCAAGTCCCGTTATCCTTATCAGGCTCTCGCCAGCGAACACCGTCTTTTTTCGGTTGTCGATCATAAAAATACCGATACCGCTGTTAGTACGGTTGATTATATCAGAAACGCGGAAAGCATACTCATACGTGTTCTCCTGCAGCGTGGTGACCGATGATGCCAGTTCGTCTATTTCGGCTACTCCGCTCGAATCAAACTTGACAGATTTGTCACCCGGCTCTATCTCGCGCAGCGTTTTTATCATTCGTGTGACCGGAACGCTCAGCACGCGGCTGGTGACAAACGCAAAAACCACGCTGATAACCAGTGTGACGGCAAATATAATCACCGCAAGTTTAAACATGAAGTGATAAATACTCATTACGGTGCTTTCCCTGACGGCTGATATCATCGCCCATTTCTGGTCGCAGTATGGCGAATCGCTTCCGTACAGCGCTATCTGCCGGAAGCTGCTGAGATATTTCACTCCGGTGTTGCTGTATATCACCGACAGTCCGTATTGATTTTCCCCGTCATCAGAGAATGTAGGATTTTCGCTCTGCAGTCTTGTAAAAACAGAACCCGAATGCGATATCGGTATATACTCACCGCTGCCGTCGTTATCCACGCCGAGTATATAACAGGAATTCTCATTGTAAAAGTCCAGCTGAGGAATAGAATCAAGGATAGTCTTTTCAAGCAGTCCTATTCCCATAACGCCGTAAACATCTCCGGAAGCGCTGACCAGCGGCACGGAATATTTCAGACTAGGCTGCGAAAAATGCGATATCTTGGAAAAAACGCTCCAATATCCCAGGTCCTTTGAAGATGTGCTGCCGTATTTTCTAGCTGTACTCATAGGAACCTTGTAAAAATCAAAGTCGTTATCAGTGGACATGTCAAGCACCGGCGCCCATTCATAGTCAAGCGCTGCGCCAATGGAATGTGCGATGTCAACGCTTCCCATTTCCATGGAAATATCCGCATAGCCGGTCTCGCTGTTCTCGTATGCGTCAGTGTCACGGAAGTACACACCCGGACGTACATTCTCGCCGTAAAGGTCGCCTGTTTCCAATATAATGAATGCGTCATTCACCACGTTGGCACGCATGAGCGCGATAAGATCCGGCGAAACAGCGCCAAGTATATCGCGGCTCACATCTTTGTCAGCGGACAGCGCCTTCGCGGAAACGCCTCGTTCATCAAGAATTGTCGTGATGCGCGCTGATATGTCAGAAGCCTCCTGAGATGCAAGCGCCGTTTTCTGGGACAGCGTGTTTTCCATGTAGAAAGCGCGGTTGGACGTCTTTTCTATCAGGAAATCGCTGGAATACTTCTCTATGTATGTCATCTCACCGCTTATCAGCATTATCGCAATGAACACCACGGCCTGCAGCACGCCAAGAATGACCATAGGGAGCATTACTTTTGTGAGAAGCGGTCTGCCCTTTCGTTTTCTTTGTCTTTTTTCAACGCTCATATCAACCTGTAATACTTTCAAATCCGCTTACAAAGCCCGCGTACCATGTTTCAAATGCGCTGTCGCTGCAGTAATCCTCAAGGACCTTGCTGCGTTCCTCACCGGCTTCGACGCGTTCCTTAACGGTGGCTGCGTCGGAAATCGATGTATCGTCAAGATAACTACCAACAAAATCGCGTATTTCAGCGGATTTCTCGCTCGGTGGCGCAGTGTAGAGGGTTCTGCTGTTTACTTCGTCTATCGCCGTTTTGAATGTGTCAGCCATAACGCTGCCCATATCCGGGGAAGTTGCAAGCACCTTGTCAAAATCGTTCGTGTCTTTCTTGACAGGCAGATAACCGGAATTTACGGAGAACTGAAGATTTCTTTCGTCCTCTGTGAACCACTCCAGGAAAACAGCGCATGCATATTCCGTCTTTGCGTCGGATTTCATCACGGAAAGCCCCGCGCCCTGCTGGCATGCATAGCTGTCAGTTCCCATAAAATCGGGCACCGGCAGAATTACAGTGTCCACCTGGTAGGTGTAGCTGTCATCGACTGTGACTTCCGTCGGCCAGTACATAGCGCCGGTATTGGAGCACACCATGCCGAGAATGGCGCCGATGCGCATATCGTCGCTCCTGAAACGGCTCTCTGATGCAAAGCACCCTTTCACGAACGGGACATAATAATTCGCCCACAGACGCTTCAGAGTGTCCTTATCGCAGGAATACTCGACTTCGCCATTGTCATTGTAGGAAATAAACGGGTGCCCCAGCTGCTTTGCGCCGACCACCATGTAATTACCCTTTGAGTCGCGGCCGAAAAACGCCTTGCCGTCATTCGGCACGTCGGGCGTCTGCGTGTCAGTGAAGTCGTAATATTTTTCAGCGGTCGCGGTAAGACCCTCCCAGGTTTTCAGGTCGTCGTAAGTCACTCCACATGAGGAAGCAAAATCAACCCAGTCGGTAACGTTGAGCACGAAAACCTCCGTAGATTTAGCCGCGGGAAATATCATCAGCCTGCCGTCGTTCCCGATGTCGCCCTCGTTGATGTAAGCAGCGACATATTCGTCAAGTTCCTCCTGCGTGAAATACGGTGAAAGGTCTGCGAGCATTCCCTTTTCATCTACAAGATATGCCGTTTCGGCATATGTACCGAAAATATCCGGCGCGTCCTTTCCGCCCTGGTCAACGGTTTCCATTACGCTTTCTGCGAGTTCATTAACAGAGTTCTTGGAAAACGCTTCAACGATTATGCCCTTTTCCATGCCGACAGTGTCGTTGAATTCCTGCACCATCTCGTCGAAACTCAGCTGCTGAACGCCGTTATAATAGTGCCAGATGGTTATTGTGACCGGCTTATCCTTGTCGAGCAGCATTTCGTTCTGTTCCATCTGAGACCCTCCGGAACAGCCTGCCATTCCTAAAAAAATAACTGTCAGCACAGCTGCTGTTATCTTTTTAAATCCCATTGTTTTCTCCTTTTTTGTATATTTTGTCCATATTTTGCCTACCAAATTTGTACCCTTTTATAGTATATACTTTTTAAGGATAAAAGTCAAGCGCTTTAAAAAGAAAAAAAGCCGGAGCACCTAAAATGCTCCGACCGTCTTAAATTAGATTTACTTAAAGGAAACAAGTTCCACATACTTTATAAGAAGTTCTGTAACGCCGTCAAGCCCCATCTTAGTGGAATTAACGGTGATATCATAGCTCCTGGAGTCGCCCCATTTGTTGTCGGAGTGAGTGTTGTGGAAATACTTACGGCGCTTGTCTGCCTGCTCTATGCGCGACTTCGCCTTGTCCTCGGAAATGTTCTCGCGCTCCGCAGTGCGCTTTATCTTGGCTTCCATGTCGCCGAGAATGAATATACGCACCAGCGCGGGATTATCACGCAATACCCAGTCAGCGCATCTTCCGATGACAACAAAGCTCTCGCCCGCGTCTGCCTTTTTCTTGATATAATCGAACTGCATCTGCGCAATAACTTCCTCAGGGGAATTGCTGAACCCGTTCACAGTTCTGGAAAAGAACAGGTTACGCGCGCTCTCGTCGTATTTCCTCAGATAATCCTCGCTGGTGTTGTTCTCCTTTGCTATCTCTGAAAGGATATTGCTGTCCAGCAGCGGAAGTCCGAAATGCTTTGCAAGGTTCGCTGCAACGATATGACCACCGCTGCCGAATTCACGTCCTACGGAAATTATTATCTGCTTATCCATAGAATTGACCTCCTTTTTATTCAGGGGTTCGCCCTGCTGTCTGTTTATATTGTAACACAACCGTGCGTCTTTTGCAATAGCTGTTCGTGATTTTCTACAAAATTGCACTATGCGCATGGCACGGCTTGTTGATTTTCACAACTGTTTTCGGAACAGAACCGCTGTCCGCCCCGAAAACAGTGAATGTGAAGTGGTCAGGCAGTCAGTCCGAGTTCTGCGCCATATCTCACGAAAATCATGACAGTGCAGATAATGAGCACCAGAACCGTCGCCGGAACGCACGCCTTTAAATACTTGCCCCAGCTGATGGGATGACCATGCTTGGCAGAAACAGAAGTGCCGACAACGTTCGCAGAAGCTCCGATAGGCGTTGCGCTGCCACCGATATCAGTACCCAGAGAAAGGGACCATGCGAGCACGGAAAGGTAATCCGGACCAAGGCCGCTGACCTGTGCAAGGCGCTGGATTATCGGCACCATAGTAGCCGCGAACGGAATGTTGTCCACAACGGAACTTGCAATAGCAGACAGCCAGATTATGATGATGACAACCAGAATTACATTACCGCCGCTTATCATCTCGATGAAGTTTGCAACTATCTCGAGAATGCCAGTCTGCTCCAGACCGCCAACGACCACGAACAGTCCGACGAAGAACAGCAGGGTCTTGTAATCCACCTTCTTAAGCAGCTCCAGGCAGCTCTTGCCGGAAGTAATGAGTGTAGCAATAGCGATAACACCGCCGATGAAAGCAACCGTAAGCCCGGTCTGCGCGTGAGTTACCAGCATAACCACCGCGATAAGGAATATCACGATGCTGATGATGAAGCTTGTCTTGTTTGTGATGGCTTCCTTAGGGTCGGGCATAGTGGAGATATCGATATCGTTTTTGCTTGCTTCCCTGAGGTCCCTGCGGAAGATAAGGAAGAAATAAAACACAACAAAAACAAGCGCGATTGCCGCAACAACACCGGTATTCGTAAGGAAGTCCGAGAACGAATAACCCAGAGAAGTGCCGACGATGATATTTGGCGGGTCGCCGCACATAGTCGCGGAACCACCGAGGTTCGCGCAGAACACTTCGGAAAGTATCATGGGTATCGGGTCAAATTTGAGCAGCTGAGCCAGTTCAACAGTGACAGCAGCAAGGAACAGTATAACAGTGATACTGTCGATGAACATCGACAGCACCGCAGACATCAGCATGAATGTCACGAAAAGCGGCACTACCTTGTACTTTACAGCCTTTGCGAGAGTCATGCACAGCCATCTGAAGAAGCCTGCCTTTGCCATGCCCTCTACCATTATCATCATGCCTGCGATGAAGATTATGGTCGCCCAGTTGATGCCCGAGGAGCTTTCCTCAGCAGAACCGGCAGTGTACCAGAAGCCAGGCGTGAAGATATTGCCGATGTTGAGTGTTTCCCATATTGCGTTGATGTCCTTCATGCAGATGCCGAAAACAAGGACAAGCGTTGCAAGGCCGCAGCAGAGCGTTACGATATGGCGCTCGATCTTATCCATGATTATCAGCACGAACATCACCACGAATATAAGCACTGCCACGATTTTCGCAAGCAGACCGGTATCGTCTCCGCTGAGCCCGGTGAATATGCCGAAAACCAGCAGTATCATGCCGACTGCGCTCATTCCCATTGCAGCGCCGCGTGTAAGTCTGTCCCTCACCGACATGATGAACATGACGATGAATACGACAGCAGCAAGCGTTGTTGCTATTATCATTGAGTTACCTCCGTTCTTAAAGCGCCTTTCTTATTTATGTAGCGGGCGCTCCGTCTTTCTCCCGCGCATGAAAAATCTCCCCTGGCTGCAGCACTGCAGTCCATAACGGAGAGATGAAATATGCGCACGCTAATTCTATCACATTGCCATACAAAAGTCAATAGTGTGAAGAAGATTTTGTTATTTTTTTGACAGAACTCCGTATAATGACCCTAGTTTCGATGTTCTTTTTTGGTGAAAGCGCCCAAAGTCCACATATATAAATATGTATAAAATGTCCCCTCCGATATTCTCAGAGGGGATATCCAGTCACAATGGGTAGTAGAGTTTTCCAAGACGAATGCCGTTTTCAGTCAGCTCCCAGGGTATGGTGTAAGTGTCGGTTTCAGGCAGCACATGATAATCGTCCTCATAGCTGTTGTAATACACCGTGTAAGTCAGTTCGCCGCTGCGCCCGTCCTCGCTTGTCGATGTCACATTCGGGACTACCGCGCCTATCGACAGGTCTTCGTTTCGCATCCCGCCATTGGTGACAATTACGCCGTTGATTTCCTGGTAGTTATCGGTTTTCAGCATGTCCTCAAGGGTCGCTTCTGCGGCTTCGGGGGTGAGCACGGTCTCGAGGTATTCCAGCATTTCCTCGCGGGTGCGCTGTTTTGTTGAACTTACATATATGCTCCACCACATACTTCTTGCACGGCTGTCTGTCTTGAGAAGTTCGCTGTAAATTCCGGAACCGTTATGGTAAATTTCAATGCCGCTGCCGTCGTTCACGTTTTCGACGCGGCCTGATATATGCGCGGTCCAGTAGCTTTCAAACGTGTGGAAATCATCGTCGTACATAACAAGGTCGTTTTCGTCGTAAGTCACGGCATATCTCATTGTTTGCTTGTCATAGACTTCCCACTTTACGTCGTCGCCGAAATATTTCTTCACAATGATATAATCGCCGCGGATATAAACCTCAGTTGAAGTGCAGTCTTTTTCAAGGGCATTCCCACCGAATGTTTCGTTTGTGCTTGAGCCGCCCTGCCACTTATTCTCGTCGTTTATACCGCTCCAAACGAAGGTTTCGCCGTCATAGGCGACTGAAAATCCCTCGGGCTGAAGCGTAAAAAGGAACACATATTCATCGTCCACCGGGTTTCTGTAGAATACACGATACCGGATCGCGAATTCCCCGTCGATTTCACAGGTGACAGTCTGCACGCCATAGACCTTCTTCATGCCGTTATTATAGGGAACTGCGTAATACGCCACTCCCGTGACTTCCTCGTTTTCCAACCTGTAGATCGTCGGAACGAAATCAGTTTTGCTTTCGGGCGACCAGAAATTATCCATATCGTCCGTGGAACCGCTAAGCGGCGTCAGCGAGTATTCCCACACGCCGTCGTTCTTCACTATGTCTGCCTGGAAATCGCGGCACACGGGACGTTCATCATACTGCGTGACCGTTTCAAAGTCCAACGGCTCGGTTATGAACGTATCCGCTTCAGAGTCGTAAAGCCGTATCGTCAGCGAAATTCGCCCCTCGTCAAGCGCGATGAGCCTGTCCTCCTCACTTTTGATGCCGAAATCTTCCGGGTGCATGTAATTCCTGTTCCATGTGCGCCCGTCGAATTCCGCGCTGCCACTGGTGAAAATTTCGTCCAGCACCTCTGAAAATCCCTCGTCGTCAAGCTCCGCTTTCAGCTTCATCCTGCCGAGATAGCCAATATACATCGGCGCTCTGATTTCGCTGGAGTAGTCTTCGCTGTAACTGCCAAGCCTGTATTCTCCTGTGTATTCGTTATTGGCAATGCGCTCGCTCAGCACCTCCGCGGAAACCGCGCTTTCGCCTTTAACGGTGCACTGATACATCGTCTGCCCGTTATTCTTCTGAATGCAATAATAATCGCGGTCGCCGCTGGAATTAACGTTTATCAGCATGACATAAAGATTTTCGGTTTCAGCGAAGCCTGAGCACGTTGTTTCAACGCCGTCAATTCCGCAAAAGCCGTCATATGACAGCTCGAGAACGCCCAGACTGCTGCGGAATTCCTCACAAACGACCCAGGTGCCAAGAAAATGGCTTTCGAAAATGTCAAGACCCGCTTTATCCGTGCGGAATTCCAGCCCGCTTGCAGTCGGTTCGTGTGTTTCCGGAACTGCTTCGCTGGTGGTTTCAAAGTGCACGGTGTCCTTCGGCAATATCGGGAGCATTCCGTTGTGGTATGCGGCGTACAGCCCTAATCCTGCCGCAAGTACCACCGCAGCAGCCGTGCACGAACCTATCACCACGCCCCGGCGGCTGCGCTTTATCGGCTTGTATTCCCCATCGAAATGCATGAGCAGTTCATCGCCATTTTCGGACTTGTTTTCCGCTTCAGCAAACATCTCGGGGAGCTTCTTTTCAAGTTCAGTCATTCTGGTTTCGGAGAGCGAGATTTTATCATACATCGATTTCAAATCCTTTTCAGTCATATATTTCCCTCCTCCAGAGATAATCTGAGCAGCTTTCTGCCCTTATTCAGCCGTTTGTAGACGGTGTTTTCAGTTACTTCAAGCGCCCGTGCGATTTCCACAGCAGGCATGTCCTCATAGTAGAACATGTAAATCACCGTCTTGATTTTTTCCGGAAGCCGCATCACAGTATCAAGCAGCTCGTTTGTCCCTGCGGACGGCGCTGCGATTTCCCCCGCTTCTTCAAGTGGAATGTTTCGCTTCACCCGCACTGATTTCACGACATTCAGTGCACGGTGCTCTGCCATTTTCATCATCCAGTATTTCAAGTGCCTTTCGTCGTTGAAGTCACCGTGTCTTATCGCTGCCGCAAAGCACTCCATAAGGATATCCTCGGCTTCCTCGGGACGCCGCACTATTCCGAGCGCGACAAGGTATACGGCATTCGCGTATTGACGGAACACCATCGTGGCGTTTTCCTGCGTTATTCGGAACACTTGAACAACCCCTTTCATTTCCTTTTGTAATTATAACATATCTGAAATGAGAAACCTGCCTTCAAACCTGAATATTTTTAAAAAATACCCCCTCCTGGTCACAAGAGGGGGCTTGATGTTAGGTTTTATCAGGATTTTATCTCCGTGCCCGGAGGGAGCATGTCGTAACGCGCGAATTCCGACGCGAATTCGCCCAGACCCTGGGTTATCTGACGGAGCGTCAGCGCGAAGTCCGAAAGCTCTGCAACGGGCGCTTCTGCGATGAGTTCAGTCATTCCGTTGCCGGCTGCATTCATGCCAAGCACGGAGCCGCGGCGCTTGGAAAGCACGCTCATAACGTCGCCCTGCTTGTCGTCCGGCACGAGGATTTTCAGGCTGTCAACAGGTTCAAGCAGATAGGGCTGCGCTTCCTTCATGCAGTCCTTGAATGCCATGGAAGCCGCTGTCTTGAACGCCATTTCAGAGCTGTCAACGGGGTGGTAGCTTCCGTCGATGAGGGTAGCTTTCAGCTTTACCACCGGGAAGCCGCCGATAGAGCCGTGCTCAGCCGCCTCCTGCAGTCCCTTTTCGACAGCCGGGAAGAAGTTCTTGGGAACGCTTCCTCCAAATATCTTCTCCTCAAACAGCAGTTCGTCGCCGTCATACGGCTCGAATTCTATCTTGACATGTCCGTACTGTCCGTGACCTCCGGACTGCTTCTTGTACTTGCTCTCAATGGTAACCTTTTTGCGAATGGCTTCACGGTAGGCGATTTTCGGCTCGGACATCACGACGTTCATGCCGAATTTGGATTTCAGCTTTGCAGCAGCAACGTCAAGGTGCTGGTCGCCCAGTCCGCCTATCATGCGCTGGTGGGTTTCGTGGTCGTGCACGTATTTCAGCGTGAGATCCTCTTCAAGAAGCCTGCGTATCGCTGCGGAAAGCTTGCCCTCGTCGCCGCCGTCAGCCAGCTTAACTGCGCGGAAGTAGCATGCCTCCGGGAACTTCGTGGGCTCCAGCGCTGCGACTGCTTCCGGAGCGCAGAGCGTGTCGTTGGTTGCCGCTTCAAGCTTTGCAACAGCCACGATATCGCCCGCGAATGCTTCGGCGACTTCCTCCTGCTTCTTGCCGAGGAGCTTAAGCAGCTTGCCCACGCGTATGGTCTCGCCATTAGTCGCATTCACAACGGAAGCGCCGGGCACAAGCTTGCCCTGAACCACCTTTATTACGCTTATCTTGCCTACGAACGGGTCGGCGACAGTCTTGAAAACAAGAGCCTTTAGCGGCTTGTTCTCGTCATAGTCGAGCAGTTCGCCATTGCAGGTCTCCAGCTTACGCTCGTTCGGCGACGGAAGCATGGATACAACAGCGTCCAGCAGCATATCAACGCCGGAAAGAGTATCGTTAGCGCAGCAAACCAGCGGAGTTATAGCGCCGCTTGCAACGCCGTCGTGAATTCCCTTTACAAGCTCGTCGTGGGTGAAATCCTCGCCGTTGAAGAACTTCTCCATGAACTCCTCGTTTGTCTCTGCGACCGCCTCTGCCATGGAAGCGCGCAGACCCGCGATGCGGTTCTCGGAAGCCGGCATTGGCACTTCGGTGGGAATGCCTTTCTTGTCGTACTTGTAAGCCTTCATCGTCAGCAGATTTATGTAAGCCTCAACGGGGCCGTTCTTATCATACGGCACGACTATCGGGCACACAGACGGGCCAAATATAGTCTTGAGCTGAGTGTGCACTTTATAGAAGTCTGAGTTCTCAACCTCCATGCAGGTTACAGCCAGCATTCTTGCCTTGTTCTGTCCTGCCGCGAGGTCGTAAGCCTTACGGGTGCCTGCGCACACGCCGTCCTTGCCGTTAACGGTGATTATGACGGACTCTGCGGCGCGCATGCCCTCGTACATTCCCCCAAGGAAATCAAACTGACCGGGGGCGTCGATGATATTTATCTTGGTATCCTGCCAAACGGTGGTGGCAAGCGCGGAATTTATGGAAATCTTCCTGCGGATCTCTTCAGGGTCGAAATCGCACACTGTGCTGCCCTCGTTGGTGCTGCCCATTCTCTCGGTCAGCCCTGATTTAAACAGCATAGCCTCGGCTAATGCAGTCTTTCCGCTTCCGCCATGTCCGGCAAGTAATATGTTTCTGATGTTATCAGCAGTGAATGCTTTCATTGGGTCGATCCTCCGAATAATTATTTGTCAGCCCGGCTTTCCGGAACTCCATGCTTCTATTATATAGTAAACTTGTATAAATTTCAACCGTTTTTGTGAAGTTTTTTGATGTTCAATGTACAAATTCCATATTATGTTTTGTGCATTACTCACAAACGCCGTGCAATAATTGCCCCTTGATTATGGCGATATAATAGTATATAATATAAATAACCTATTTTAAGGAGAAAACCATGATAACCGAAAACCTCCCCCTGACCTGCCCTGTATGCGGCGAAAAGACCAGCAGCCCTCCCCTGCTGAAATACGACGGAAACGCCCTCCGCTGTCCGAAAAATCACTGCTTTGACATCTCCGCAAAAGGATACGTGAACCTTCTGCTTTCCCAGCACAAGAATGTAAAGGACCCCGGCGACAGCAAGGAAATGGTATCGGCAAGGCGGCTGTTTCTTGACAGCGGCGCGTATTCCGGGCTGCGCGATACTTTGTGCGAATGCGCAGCGAAATACGCCGCCGGCTTCCCGAAACCTGTTACAATGCTTGACTGCGGCTGCGGAGAGGGCTACTACACCGTGGGAATGTACGACGCGTTCCCCGGAATGCGCATTTTCGGCGTTGACATCTCGAAAAACGCGCTTGCCGCTGCGCATTCCCGCATAAACGGCAACGGAATGAAGCGCGATATTTTCTGCGCTGCCGCAAGCGTATTCCGGCTGCCGTTCTGCGATAATTCTGCGGATATGGCTGCGGTTATATTTGCGCCGTTCCAGCGCGAGGAACTTCTGCGCGTCGTGAAGCCCGGCGGCATCATCATCACCGCAATACCCGGAGAGCGCCATCTGTTCGGGCTGAAATCCCTCATTTACGACGAACCGCGCCTGAACGAAGTAAAGCCATACGAGATCACGGGCATGGAATTTCTGGAAAAGCGCACCGTCCAGGGCGAAATAACCATAACCAGCCAGGAAGTGCTGAACGCTCTTTTCACCATGACGCCGTATTACTACAAGACCTCGCAGCACGACAGCGGCAGGCTTTACGGCTATTTCGGAACTAACGATGAGTTCACCACTGAGATAGATTTTCAGGTGCTTTGCTACAGGGTGATATAAAATTACGCCGTACCTTTTTTCAGGTACGGCGCGTTTTCATTTCTTCTTTCTGGTGTAAACTGGTTCACCGCGACGGTGGTTAAGAGCCCTGGCAGCGCGCTTTTCTGCGGCTGCGCGTTCCCTTTCAGCCATTATCTCGTCAAGGCGCTGCTTGCTCTTTTCTGCCATGTCGAGAAGCATGAGCTTGTTGTTGAAAGACGGCTTGTCAAGCACTATCTCAAACAGAGCGTTCATAAGCTGTTCCGCTTCCTGGTCGGAATTCACCAGGCGCCGCTCGATGAGTTCGCGCGGGGTTATCGCAAGCTGCCGGATATTGTAGCACTCCCCGGTTTCGAGTATCTCTTTCAGCGCTGTTGAAGCTGCCCTCAGCCGCTGGACGTCTGGGGTTTCCGTGTCGGTCTTTTTGGCGCGTGCGTCCGCTATCTCGCACTGTATCAGCCTGCGCAGGTCCTCTGCACCCAGGCTGTCCAGGAGACGTTTCAGTCCCGGGCGCTCCTCGGGTATTTCCTTATCGTGATAATACACAAGCCAGCTGATCTCCTCAGAGAGCGCATGCGGAAACTCCAGCCTGCGCATTATGCGCTCTGCAAGAAGCCTGCCGCGTTCCCCGTGTCCCTTGTAATGCCCGTGCCCCTTTGCATCTATTGCGCAGCAATCCGGTTTGCCTAGGTCGTGGAACAGCATAGCAAACCGCACAGAAAGCTCCGGCACCGAGTACCCGACAGACTTGCAGATGTGCGTCCACACCGTGAAATCATGGTGAATGCTGTGCTGGTCAAAGCCTATGCACGGCTCTATCTCGGGCAGCAGCGACTTCAATATATCAGCGTATTGCTCAAGCACCCGAGCCGCGTACTTTCCCATGACTATACGCGACAGTTCGCTGAACAGCTTGTCCTTTTCAGCGTATTCAAAACAGCTGACATTTGCGCGGATAGCGTCGAGGGTCTTTTCCTCAATGACGTACTCGTCCTCCGCGCAGTAGCGCATTGCCTCAAGTATCCTTGACGGGTCGGAAGTGAAGCACCTTGACATGTCATACCAGCTTTCAGTGGTGCTTTTTCCGTTCTCCTTAACAGTGCGTGACTGCATCTCACCAATCGCGATAACACGCGCAGGGAGCCTTACAACGCCTGTGCGATGGTTTATCTCCGCAGCGCTGTCCGGAATAAGCCCCTCCTGCTCCTCCTCGCGCTCCTCAGCCGCGACTTCCGCAGGGTCGGGGCGAAGCGAAGCACGGCCCCCGAACGGGTCAACAAGCCCTGTACGCGGGCTGTACGCCATTGCATTCATCGTAAATCCACGACGGAAAAGGTCGGTTTCAAGGTCATCCGCGTACATCACACGGTTCCCGACGACCTCTCGCCGATAAGGTGAAACCTGGATTATCATGCCGACAACGGTCACAAGTACCTCGCCGCGCTTCATTCCCTCGTCAGAAATTCTGTATTCACGGAAAGCAAAAAGGATATCGTTTATCCCCGCATTCGTCACAATGTCGTAATCCTGGGGATTATTGCCCAAGAGAAGCTCTCTCACGCAGTCCCCGACTATGTATGCGTCATAACCAGCTTTTTCAAGCACGCCGATTGCCTGCGTGACCTGCTCCGGCAGAATTATCATGAAAATCACCCCTGAACCTGCAATAATATATACATATTATATAACATATCACGCAAAAAATCAAGCGGTATATTTCCAGGGAGATCAGCAGAAGAAAAAAGTGACCGAAAGCCCACAGACTATCCACGTGGTAAGGTCCGCAGAAAGCGCTGCCGGGACTGCGTAACGCGTCTTGCGTATCTTCACCGCAGAAAAGTACACGGCAATGGTGTAGAACGTTGTTTCCGACGAACCCAGGAGTATCGCTGCAGTGCGTTCTGCAAGGCTGTCTGCGCCGTATTCCGCGGCTATTCCGTCATAGACTGCGATAGCGCCGCTGCCGGAAAACGGGCGCAGCAGCACCATCTGCATGCACTCCGGCGGGAAGCCGACCAGGCTGCAGATGGGTTCCAGGGCGCTTGTCAGCATTTCCACAGCGCCGCTGGCACGGAACATTCCAACACTGACCAGCAATATCACCAGCGCAGGAAGAATATCAGCGGTGGTGCGCAGTCCCTGTGCAGCGCCGTCGCAGAACACCCTAAACACATCGACATGCCGCACCGCGCCGCATATCATCACCCCGACAAACAGCAGCGGCACAACCAGATCAGTTATTACCACGACGCTTCTCCCTTCTTTTTGAGAACCAAGACATTACCTTTGCCGACAGCACAGCGGCAGTCACAGCATACGCTGAAACTATCCACACGCACGGCAGTATGTCCATAGGGCGCTCAGCCCCGTGCGCCGACCGTAACGCTGCGGCAGTCGCGGGAATAAGCTGCAGGCTCGCGGTGTTGAGCACAGTCAGCATTATCATGTTGTCGCTGGCTTCCCCGCTGCCGGTGGCTTCCTCCTGCCGTATTGCTTCCATCGCCTGAATTCCCAGAGGAGTCGTGGCATTGCCAAGCCCCAGGATATTCGCGGACAGGTTCATCGCAATTAGCTGCGCTGCCCTGCCGCCTTTTTTCAGCCCGCGGAACAGCAGCGACACCACCGGCGAAAGCGCCGCAGACATCAGCCGCACCGCGCCGCATTCCTCTGCGACTTTCATTATACCGCTCCACAGGCACATTATCCCGCAAAGCGATATTGCAAGAGTCACAGCGTTGCCAGCGCCGTCAAGCACAGCCCCGGAAACCTCTGTCAGATTTCCCGTGAACGCGCCGCATACAAGCGCCGCAACCGGCAGCAGAATCAAAATGATCTTCACTTGTTTCACCCCTGACAATAATTCTATTGGAAAAACGTTTTAAAACAGTCGTTTCCATATTACCATATTATCTTCCTATATTTCTTACTTTCTTCCAGAATTCTGCTGAAATTTCTGGTTTTCCGGTAAATGCGCTGAAAAAGTGCTACAGAAGCATTATACGCCCATCGTTTCACATCTTTAATGACACTTTTAGTTATTATATTTCGCGTAAACGAAATTCCACATTATTGGTAAATCACTGAAAGAAAATTGACAACCCTCACAAAACATGTTATAATATGCAAGAAATCAGCGAAATGCTGGTAAGTCCGTATCATTACAACCATAGGCAGCCTTATCAGGCAATAAAAGGCTGCGGGATTCAGGAGGAAGAAACATGGTTAAGTCAACAGGTATCGTAAGAAAAGTAGATGAACTGGGAAGAATCGTTATCCCGATCGAGCTGAGAAGAACTCTCGACATCGGAATCAAGGACAGCCTTGAGATCTACGTTGAGGACGATCAGATCATTCTCAAGAAGTACATGCCAGCGTGTGCATTCTGCTCCAACGCAAGCGGAATCACAATCTTCAAGGGCAAGAACATCTGCTCCGAGTGCCTCGCTGAACTCAGCAAGCTCAACTGATCAGACGATACATATTTCTCCGGGGATCTTTCCCCGGAGATTTCTTTTATATTATATATGTACCCCTGCATTCATTATGACTATTTCCCCGCATTTTGAATGCTCAAAAAAATTTTTAAGTTTTTTTAAAAAAATGCTTGACAAATCGAAAACTTCGTGGTATAATAATTAAGTCGTCAAGAGTGATACAAAAAACGACAGAATATGGCGGTATAGCTCAGTTGGCTAGAGCACTTGGTTCATACCCAGGGTGTCATTGGTTCGAATCCGATTACCGCTACCACTAAAAACCGCATAACTTGTTGTGCGGTTTTCTTTAGGCCCGTTGGTCAAGAGGTTAAGACATCGCCCTTTCACGGCGGAATCATGGGTTCAATTCCCGTACGGGTCACCACACCACAGACTCCTAAATGGCTTTGTTAAGCTGTTTGGGAGTTTTGCTTTTTACGGAAAAATACGTTTGTCCAATGCGTGTCCAATGTTATTGAACCACGATCGGATCACATTATGTAGGCGTTTGCTGTTTACGAGCGATTTGGGTGCAGAACACTTAAGTCGCTGTTTTTTTGTTTTCGCTTGAGATCGCTGTCATGTCAAGTGAGCTTGCAACTGCGGCATTGGCTTTCGCCTTTGCTTCCTGCATAGCGTGGCAATAGATATTTGCCGTTGTGATGACCGTAGAATGCCCAAGCATTCCGGATACGGTCACGATGTCCACTCCTGCTGCTATCAGCGCCGAAGCATTGTAGTGCCTCATTGAATGTATATCGCAGAAACGGATCTCGTTTTTCTCGCAGAATTCTCTGAACCAGCCATAAGGGGTATTGTTGTTCATAGGCAGACCGTTCCATTTTACAAAAAGACGGTCGTGGTCTATCCACTTGCTGCCGATTTTTTCCCTCTCTCTGTCCTGCTCTTCCTTATAGAGTTTCAAAAGGGTAATGAGTTCCGGCTGGACCTTTAACACTCGTTTTGAGCGCCTGGTCTTGGTGGTATCCGTATAGATACCTTTTTCGGCTGTGTAGTTGCTTGTTCTGCGGATTTTGATCAGGTCATTGTCCCAATCAATATCTTTCCACTCTAATCCCAGAAGTTCCCCGCGTCTGAACCCTGTACAAAGCGCCAGAATTATGAACACCCTGTATTTCATAGGTTCGTTTATGAGGAGTTTCACTATCTCGTCTGCTTCCTCGCGTGTGTAAATGTCTTTTTCCTCGACTTCGCCTTTGGGAATGGTCACCCTCCTGCAAGGATTGTCAATGAGCATATCCATTTTCATAGCATACTCAAAAATGTCAGAAATGAAGCTGAGATGGTGTACAACGGTCTTTCGGGATAATGGTTTGCCTGTCACCTGACTTTTACCATTGAAAGCCATATCGGTAATGAATTGTTGTATATGCCTTGCCGTTATTTTGTCCATGCGGAGATACCCAATTGCGGGGTAAACTCTCTGCGTGAGCTGCCGCATTCTTACAAACGTGGTCGAACGGAGATTGAGCCTTGCATATTCCTCGAACCAACGCTCCGCGAATGTTTCAAATTTGATGTTTGCTGTGACGTGACCTTTAAAGCATTGATCCTCAAAAAGCATAACCTGTTTTGCAAGTTCCTTTTCGACCTGCCTTTCGTTCAAATTCGGGTCAGGTTTCCATGTCCTTGTTTGTATGACCTGACTGCCGTCTACCCTCAATCCGCAGCTGACACGGATTTGGTAGGATGAGCCGCGTTTTCTTACTGAAGCCATGTTGTTCTGAATCCTCCTAATTCAGCGGACAACATTATCTGGTTTGCTGGCATGACATACTACTGCGTATAACATTATAACTTTAAAGCGCTGAAATGTCAAGCCTTTTCGCATATTTTTATAAACTTTTTCAAACCTGCTATAATGTGTCTATGTATCTGAGTAACGCGCTTCGTGGAATAAGCAGCTTTCCACAGGAACCGGAGCCGGCTCTTGTGCTGCCAATAGCATTCTGTTTGACAAGCATTCGTATAGTACGCTCTGAAACACGCATGATAACGGAACACTCTTTTATTGTCAGCATTTCAGTATCATTCTTTAATTCAATTTCTGCTTTTGCCTTTTCAATTTCTTCCGGAGTCTTAATGAATTCCGAGAGCATTTCGCAGAAAGTGTTAATGAACTTCGTTTTTTCGCTCGCACTCATTACCATCTGGCAAATCATCTCCTTTCATGATACTAATTTTGGACGGCTGATACAGCCGATATATAAGCAAACGGCTCATGTCTTGCGGCGTGAGCCGTTTGCATTATTGATGTGTATTGCTCAGAGCGATCATCGGGTAGTCCGCACCCGAACATAGGAGTTTCACCTCTAGCCATTCCTGTGGCATAGCCGTCGCCGGAAGTATCATTATACCATCTTTGCAGCGTTCATCCTTTCGCGCTCGAACCTTATCTTTGCGTATGCGTTTACGCTTCGAATTGATATTGGCAGACTGTTGGAGTTATTGTTATTCTCGCGCAAAAAATAGGTGGTCACGGATAATGAATAATCCCTCGGAATCAATACAGGCATATCTTCGCACAATCAGGCGCTGCGGTCGATGGTTTTGTTATCGCTCTGCTATTGAATTGTCAATGAACTGGTCGGAAATATATCTCACACTAAGGGTTTTGATATTACTTTTTGTCACATTTAAATGACATTCTCTTCCGTAAAAGTGTAAGATGTTTCCTGAAATAATTATAGCACATTATCATGCCACAATGTGTTGACATCTGCAACAAACCGTTTCAATGTGTCACAATTTGTTGCAATTTCTTGTTTTCTATTGAATAAAATCACCTTTTGCTCTATACTGATATGCGGAGGTGACAGCTTGTGGGGGACAACACCAGACTAAAAAAGCTACGAATGCAGAGATGTCTTTCCCAGCGAGAGCTTGCGGAAGCAATCTCAATCGACCGGTCAATGATAAGTTTATACGAAAATGATCGTCGTGAGATACCAACGTCAACTGCAAAATTATTTGCCGATTTTTTTAATGTCTCAGTTGATTATCTTCTTGGAACGGATTCTATCAATTCTGGCGATATTAATACAAAAGAAACGGCAAGAGACTGTATCAATAAGCAGCTTACTCTATTAAATGTTGAGGAACAGAATCGTCTTATCGGGTACATAGACGGCATTTTAGATTCAAAAAAGGGGAAATGAAACGGCAATGAGCAAAATATATTTCGAATTTACCCCAATCAGGTTAGCACAACAGATCAATATCAAGAGTGACAAGGGAGGAAGGTAAATGTTCAAGGCAAGAACCGCAGACGGACACAACAACATATCTGGATTGAGAGTAAAGGAACTTCGCAAGGCGCTCCAAATTTCACAGCGCGAGCTTTCAGACAGATTGCAGGTCGTAGGTCTGGATATCGACAAGAACGCAGTCCAGCGCATAGAATCCGGCGAGAGATTTGTGACTGACATAGAAATTATAGCATTAAGCAGGTGCTTTAACGTGACCATCAACAATCTGCTCGGAATCAACTGAATACAAAAGGCGCAGCTATATAAAGCCGCGCCTTTTGCTAGTCGGCAGTAGTTGGTTCCTATCATGAGTTTTCTCCATGATCGATATATTTAGCCTTTCTGCCATTGCTTTGATTGCACTTTCGACGATGTGTTTATTCTAATCGAAAATTCATTGATGAAGCGTTGATGGAGAATTAAGAAGTTCGGAATTGCAATTAATTTTAGATATGGGAAAATGGCTTTACCCAGTAGGATAGATTCGTTTTTATAATGGTATTTTCTTTATTTACATTCTATATTATGGAAGCCCGGGGCATATGGGATATGTTTCTCCATCGCTGTTCTGTGACCATTCTGCGCTTGGTGAACACCTTGAAAATACTGACAAAGCTACGACCGCATTCACTACAGATAAAATAGCTTTTTTCATTGAATAGACGCTTTTACAAATGCGGCATTGCTTTCCTAAGCAATGCCGCATTCCTATTCTATACCAGACAACTCATATTTTAACTTATGACAAACCTAGATTACGGAGTCCAGCGCCAGTTTAATGATACTTGTATAATCAGAAACAATATTCCATCTCAGGCCATAACTGCTTCAATAACTTAGTAAAATGCTATTTCGTATTAATTGTCTAATGTCAACAAGTCGTTTATGACAAAAAACGGCGTGTTCTGAGTTTTTGAAAGTCTGACAGTACAGCATATTTAGTTTTTTAGATGGTATTTTATAAAACAATAAAGAGTACCGTAAATTAACATTTATTTCATTGCCTCATCTGTGACCATACGTCCATTAATTCATCATTTGAAAGATTTCCAATGATACTATACTGAACATATTTATCGACGAGTAATTCCCCATTAGTAGCTTGATTGATGCAATCTTCAAAACTTGGTATTCCGGTCAAAGGGGAAAAATCCTCATTTCCCACTTCAGACAGCGATTGTATTGTAAAGCTGCGTCCATCTTCCGAAGCATAATCGCAGCAGAAACAAGATGATATTCCGTTTTCATACACAGCAGTATACAGCTTGTCAGTTTTGAAACCTTTAATTGAAATATTTGCCATTGCCTTGTATATGTTATCTATATTTTTCCCATTGTAGTCGGTTTTGATCTGACTGTTTTTCATTGCTGTAAATTCATCGATATCAAATCCATTAATAATATCGGCAAGCTGCGAAGCAAGAGTATCAAAAGATTCATCTGAAACATAATCAATATATGAACTGTTTTCACACGGGTCAATAGGCAGGCCCAAATCAATATATGTCACCGACGGAATCTGCCAATGCATAAAAGGGTCGCTGTCAGAGCTAGAACCTTTGTCAGAAAGATCAGATTCAACTTCAGCCAGTTGCTCCAAATAAATTGAGAGCGCATTTTCAAAACCGTTTACTGTGCCAACACTCAGATGATTTCCACCGATCACATCAAAGTTGATGTCGGCTATTATTTTGCTGCGTTCTTCATCAGATAACTGTTCAAGATAATATTTGGAACCATACATCCTTGATTCTTCAACGTCAAAGAAAACAAGCCTTAAATTAAAATCTCTGTCGAAATCAGAGAGCCATTCTCCTGATGAAAGAAGAAACGCCGTTCCGCTCCCGTTGTCTATTATTCCGACATTATCTTTTGTGGTATCATAGTGCGCTGAAAGTATAAGAGTGGGCTTGTTCCTGTCAAAGTTGGGAAGCTCCGCGATAATATTATTGCCAGTTCCGACAGAATCGCCATTTTCACTGATATTGTATGGCTCGGAAAATATGTCCTTATATCGATATACAGGGAACTCCTCCTGTGTAACATTCCATCCTCTTGATTGCAGCTTGTTGACTATGAATTTTGCTGCATTATCTCGTCCGCTCTCACTGAGATGCCTGGACTCTACTGCAAATTCTGATAGGAGCTTCTTGACTGATCCGTTGGCTGGATACACCTTGTGAGCGCTTGATTCTGATTCAATGTCATGGGCTGTTTGGTTACTTGGTATTTCACTATTCACACTCTCGGTTTTAATAGTTTCTGCAATTATTTGATTTGTATCAGTATTATCTGAGTTTGTGCAAGCAGTTAGCAAAATACAAAAGACTGCCATTATTGCATTCCACTTTTTCTTCATATTGATGAATACCCTCCCCAACATAAAAGTGCCGCCACTGCACATTTGAAGAGCCAATGCCGTCGGCTAGGTTAAATTGCCATGTTTTTAATAATCGTTACATTCTATATAATCAGATGCAACATACCCGGACCAGCCTGTTCTGTTGCTACTAACAAGGATCCACGTATATCCGTCAGCATCAACATGTTTTTTGGGTGTACCTTCATAAAGATACTCTCCCTTATATAGAAGCATAAGTACCTCACCGGACAACGAGGGAGTTCTGCGCATTCTTACATTGTCTTCCGTAACTACCCAAAGAGCTGTTCTGCGAGCTGAGGAAGATGCTTCTTCGTTTGTGTCTTCCTCAGTAAATTCTTCAGAATACTCAGTTGTGTTATCGAAAATGTCTGTGGTTTCTTCGGCAGATGCACAAACCGTTATGGACGAAAACGCAATAGAAGTAGCCGCCAAAATTGCAAATAGTGATTTTGCCTCTATTATATAAATCTGTTTAAAAAAGCGATTTACTATGCCTTATTTATCATCTTTATAAACTTTGGCAGTTTTAGCCAAATCGTACAGTTCGTTTTTGTAAGTTTCTCCATACAACTCTAATATGTAGTCTCCATTATCCCATACGATATTAGTATAATTATAATCCTGTGAACTATAAGCCAAGCACAATCCATAATGTTCATTTACCTTTATTTCCTCAAAGTTTTGACTTTCTGTATCATAATGAGAAGAACCATATTCTGTTTTAACCCACTGATTAAATGAAATGCTCTGATTTGTTACCTTATTAAGATAACTAATATGCTCGAAAAAAGGAGTTGAATCAGTTCCTGATACTTCATAGCCATCAGGTAAGCAAGGTAAATAATACTTATCTTCAATAGTTGCTGGGCAGTTTTCGGTATTGATCACAAAAAGTTCTGTGTTATCAGCGTTTACTTTTCCATAAAAATTCTTAGATGTAAAATATGTGACGCCACACCCCGCAAGAGCAGCCAAGAAAATAACAGCGAATAGTACTATTATGTTCCTTTTCGAAAATCTGAAATGATAATGCGGCTTAGAACCTATGTACGGTTTTAGCTTGCAATCGTTTCTCTCAAGCAGCTTAAAAGCATATTTCATCTTACGCTCATGCTTTTTGGAGAAAACATGCTCCGGAGCATTTTCATACTTAGCCCATTCAAGCCTCGCTGATTCCTCCAGAATAGATTTCAGTACACTTTCACTCATGTCGTTTCCTTTCAATAAAAGACCTGATGGATTTTCTGGCAAGATACAGCCGCTGGTTAACTACTGCTTTGGATACCCCGAGCGTTTCTGCGGTTTCTGAAATTGAAAGCTCCGACAAACAGGTAAGGATCAAAACATTGCGCTGAAGTTCCGGCAGATCATTTATGAAATCAAGCAGTTCCTCGTGTGAAATCTTTTCTAAAAGAGAGTTTTCTAGAAATTCAGGATCCGATCGATAAATCAGATCTTCAGGGAGTTCTTCCAGTTGATGTTTGGTTTTCTTGTTATACATATCAATTGACACATTCCTTATAATGGCGCTTACGAAATATATGCGTCCATCACCTGAAAGCGAAAAAAACTTATCTGGATCAACTGCGATCCTGAGAAAAGCTTCCTGTATTGCCTCCTCGGAATCCTGAGGATTATGTAAATGCTCATAGGCAATAGCATAAAATCTGTTCTTGTTCTTCTGGTAGAAATCAGAAATAATGGTCCGTTGCTCATCGGTTTGAAGTACGGCTAAAGCGGCAGTAATCATAATATGACCTCAATTTTATTTTATAAGAATAGTATATCACATTTATGGTAAAAGCGCAAGTCGTGTCAAAGAGGGAGTACATTTTTCATCATAGCGACACATTTTTCTGCCATCCATTATCTTTTTGCTACTGAAATCAATGTAATAATCCAATGAAATTATAATCAAGGGGGGATTCTGAATAATTAGAATATCCCCAATTTTATATAAATGTATGAATTGCTCATATTCCGAATCTCCCTGCTTGCTTCGCAATGAGAAACGCTCCCTTTAGCTATTCTGACATAACAAGTTTCATTCATGTTAAGGAAACTAAACAAATTAAGAATGGAATTTACCCTAAAATTTGAATGGCAGATCACTTTTACGCAATCTGCCATTCAAGGGAAATACAACAAGTTACTTCTTAAAATCCTTGATGTTCTCCGGCACCTTTGACTAATACAATGATTAGTAATTAGGAGTCATACAATATCTTGAAGAACCGTTTCCTAAAGCAACCCAGCGTCCGTTATGTGTTCCAGAAGATATTTTCCCGAATATGTAGTTTCCGCTTAAAGCGGTATCACTTATAGTAAATGTAGTGCCATTAGCAATTGTGCCGTAACTTGTAGAAGAAGTAGAAGCGGAACCACGAATTGTCAAAGGTCCATCAATCACCATCCAGGTGCTGCTTAAATCAGTCGCGTAAACTTCTCCAGCAATAGTTCCGATTGCAATCCATCGTCCGCTATGTGTTCCTGAAGAAATCTTTCCGAAGATATAGCTCCCTTCGACTTGAATATTAGTAATTGAAACAGATGTGCCATTTGTCAGAGTTCCATACGAAGTGGACGAGGTGCTTGCAGAGGCTCTAATTGTCAGAGGTCCATCAACGATTTTAAAACTTTTGGTAGCCGCAGGATTAACGCCATGTAAATACGGCATAGGATCAATACGAACGTTACTAGAGTTATATACCTCAAAGTGGAGATGTGGTCCGGATGAAGCTCCTGTTGTACCAACTTTGCCTATAATCGCCCCTTGCTTAACAGTACCCGAAACGGATGATTCATTTTGCATATGTGCGTACAATGTGCTTAATCCATTGTTGTGTGCTATTTTAACCCAATATCCCCAGCCTGTGGCAGAATATCCCTTTGTAACCGTTCCTGCTCTGACGGCAAGTATATTCGTTCCATTTATCCCGCTCCAACTGACATCTATGCCGTTATGCTGATTATTGCGCCATGTACCGCTACCGTCTAACTGACACTTGATACAGCCGCTATATGGTGAGCAATAAAACAGACAGTTAATGTGAGTGTGCAAGTTCATATCGCTTAAAGGTAATATAAAACCATGAAGATTACGCTCGGACTTTGATTCTTTACTTGAATCCAAATCGCTAGATTTTGTCATTTTTTCATGTTCTATCCACGACTTACCGTTATCATAAAAAACTTTTGCAACCACGCCTTCTGATGCGTAGCCATCATAAACACGATTTCCTTTTGCCAAATTCGAAACAGAATCGTAAACTTGCACATCACTGATTTCCATATCATCACCTAAAGCTTCTATGCTTTCGATTAAACCACTAATGTTTTCCGTTTCATCAATCAATTCAACTAATGACGAAACATATCCGCTAAATTTTTCATCATCAAAATCTTTGCTGATATTTTCAGAATATAGTTTTTCCTCTATTTTCCCTTGTTCTATACCTGTTTCAGAATAATCATATGCAAAAGATTGCAATGACAAACAACAAATTGAAAGTGCTGATGCTAACGCAGTAATAATTGATTTGAATGCCTTTTTTATAATAAATCCTCCAAGTTTATGTTTTATAATGACTTGTAACATACCTATTGTTTCGTGTACTTTGCCCAAGATCCGCCATTGTCATAGAATACTTTTACTACCATTCCTTTTTCAGCCTTGCCCTCAGTAATCTGAAGCTCTGTGTCTTGTGAATCGTCATCGCTGTTATAGATTTGTACGTCTGTAACGCCTTCGATTTCCAAAAGCGACCGCTTTAATTCTTCGATTTTCTCAACAGAATTAACCAACTGCTCAGCGTTTTTCAGAAAATCTACTTCATCATCAGACGCAGCGTTATTCGGCTTTATAACATTACTTTCAGAGCCTTTTACAGTAGCTGTTGTTGTGTCGGCATTGGATTTTGTGGTAATTTCTGTATCGTGGACTATTGCTTCCATATCAGAACTGGATGAATTGTTATGTGTCAAACTAACTGACTCGCTGTCGCCAGCCTGGCAAGCACACAAAGATAACGAAAAAGCTATAAGCAGCATTGTAAGACTACACTTTGTTTTATTCATATTGTTCCTCCTAATAATATTGATAAAAACGGTAAAGTTAACGTTTTTTAAAACGTCTTTTCTTTGCTGTAAATCATTGTTTTTGCCTCCTTTCGATAAATTTATAGGTTTTTAGCCCTCTCTATAATATAAATCTTTTTTAGAAAGCAATTTACTATGCCACTTTTTTAATCTTTAAAAACTTTGGCAGTTTTAGCCAAATCAATTAACTCTTTTTTGGTTAAATCCCCCGACAATTCTAGTATGTAATCTTCACTATCCCATACAACGCCAGCGTATATATAACTCTGTAAATCGAAATACAAGCACACGCCATAATGCCCATTTATATTAATTTCCTCAAAATCTTGCCCTTCAGTATTATAATGTGAAGAGCCAAATACTGCTTTTACCCATTGATTAAATGAAAATGTCTGTCCTGTCGCTTTGTTTTGATAACTAATATATTCAGAAAATGGAGTTGAATTAGTTGATAACACTTCAAAATTGTCTGATAGGTCAGATAAGTAATATATATCTTCAATGGTAGAAGGACAATTTTCTGTGTTTATTACAAATAGCTCTGTGTTGTCATTATTCACCTTGCCGCGAAAGCTATTTGATACAAAATACATGACAGCGTAGCCTGCTAAAGCCGCCCCCCAAAAAATAGTCACTAGTCCTAATACTGTTTTCTTCGTAAATCTGAAATTATGATTATTTTCTTTATGACAATGGTGTATCAATAGTAATAAAGGAACGTAACCTTGTGGATATGTCCGACAGAATAATTTATCAAAGTGCTGGTAATGAGCGAGATTATTTTTTAGGACTTGGACACAGCTATGCCACCATGCATAGCTATACTATTGATGGCTTTTTTCTCAATGATAGCTATATTTATTTTATTACCAGCAGAGGAATAACCCAAATAAACCGCTTAACATCATGTTTGACCGAAATAATTACTGATTCCCAAATAGAAAATGTAATTTTTGACGGTACAGATATATTCTATATCTCATCAGATTATACTCTTGTTAAATATCTTGCGGACAGTGGAACAACTGAACAGTTAATCCCTGATAGAATATCAGATTGTGTGATTATTGGAGATAGGATATATTACAGTTGTATACAAGATGGCAACAAGTTGTATATGTGCAGCTTAGACGGAAATGAAAAAGTTAAGCTTGCTGATTATCCAATTAAGACAATGACAACAGATGGAAAATACATATACTATATTTCTTCGGAGGAACTGTACGGTAATGTATACAGGACAGCTATTGACGGCACCGTTACTGAAATCTTTTATGAAGGAAATACTTACTTTGTATATGCTTTTAATGGGTATGAAAATGTCATTGTCTATGTCCATGATGAAAGCGGTATGATGACAATGTTAGACGTAAAAAAGGAGTGGTAATGATAGGACATGACAAATGGCGTTCATAAAGCATTTTATTCTCGAAAATCTATATCAAATAGTGTATCAAACATATCCGATTTGAAAGGATCTGTTGCAAACGGCAGACAACAAACCCTTTGCATATTGACCTCACTCAGCAGCCTGCCGTAGTTTGAACTGCTGCCTCCGTCAATCTGAACAGGAGCATTAAGTCGTTCATTATCGCAGAAATTGACGAGTATCGTATAGTTGTACTGCCCGATGAGGGTCTGGCACTGGTATGTTAGCGGGAACTCGTTCCACGATACGCCGCCGACAAGGTAAATCTTGTCATAACCGGAAAGCAACTCGGCATTGTCTTCATTCAGCACGCCGAAATCAAACACCGTGGCATTGTAATCGAGAGCCGGCTGTGAGTTGTTCGGGTAGAAATCTATTCCATTCACAGTGTAGTGATCTCCCTTGTCCTCGCCGTCGTAAGCGTCACAGATCATAGCAAGCTGTTCATCGCTGAACTCCAAGCCGTCCGCAGATATTACTGCGGCGGCTGCCCTGTGATGGGCAAAGTAATCTGCGATATGTATTGCGGTCGAGGTAGTACCTATCCTAGCCTGCGCGCCGACAACTGCGATTTTCAGATTGGCATTGGCATAGCTTGGCTTTGCTCTTTCTTTTTTCAGCAATTCTTCCTCATACCTAGCCTCGGCTGTCGGGTCGTAACCCTTTTCGTATCTGCGCCACTTCTTGCGGGATAAGCCGTCATCGCTCATGCATTCCGCGAGGTCTGCAAGCATGAGCGACATATTTTCCGCGGCGTCCTTATCGTCATACTTGGCTACAATATTGGTAATTCCACACTTTATCAGACGGTCAAGGAGCTCGTCGCCTGCATAATGCTCGCCTGCATACACAACTATACGAGCGTCCGTCTGGAACTGAACGGACTGCATACAGGTGAGAAATTCCTCGTCATTGCCCTTGCAAGACTGCACATCGAAAACATAGCAGTCGCGGAATTTGACCGTCTTGAATTCTGCACTGATAATGTCCCGAAGATTGACCTGCTCGGAGTAAATGAAAGACAGCACGGAAACGCCGTTCGCTCTGCTCCACTTGTCGAGGATCCCGCCGTTCTTCTTAATGGCGTAGAGGGTAGGTAACTTGATTTTAGGCATTGTGAAAACTTCCTTTCAATTATCGTTGTGATGTATTTTCTTTGTCCTGCCGTTTGTATATCAGTTCGGCTATCATCTCTTTCGAGAGGTCGCCGCGACCGAACAACAGTTTTGAAGCGTTTTGTAAATCCAAATTGGAGTAATGTTCTGCACTGTTGAGCAGTGCCATAAGCGAGCAAAGCAGGCTGTCAACTGCATTCCGCTCATGCCCGGCAATTCGGCTAAGAAGAACAGCCGCATATTCACTGCCGTTCTGTGCTGCTCTTTCAAGCAGTTCTTTTGCTTTGGCTGTATCGCGGAGCGTATCGGAATAGTAATAAGCAGCGCCAAGAATACTTTCAAAGTAGCTTTTCTGTTCGCCGGTCGATTGTTTTATAAGCTGATTCAAAATAGTTTCAGCCTGGTAATGCCGGCTATGTTCGTCCGAACACAGATAAAGCCGTGCTAGTGCTGCCTTGGCGTAGACATTTCCACTTTCAGCGGCGCGGCTTATGTAGAGGATTGCATTTTCCATGTTCGGCGCTGTGCCTGTACCGTCACGGTACATTTTGCCGACCGTATACTGCGCGTTGTGGTTGCTGCCGTTTGCGGCTTGTTCAAGCCATTTGAGGGCAGTTTCCATATCTGTTTTCGTTCCGTAGCCGTCATAGAACATTCTCCCGATACGGTATTGAAGATATGGTTTCATGGTCGTGGCTGTGGTTTCCACCTGCATAAAACGTTCAAGCGCATTGCTGAAAAGAGCAAATAATTTTTCTTCGGTCGATGTCGCCAGACCTCGACGGAATATGTCTGCAATTTCGTAGATTGCAAGCACATTTCCTTTGGAGGCTTCGGATTTGTATAAGCGCAGCGCCTTTCCTATGTCTTGTCCTTGCTCGGCAGCTCTGGCGGCTTTGAAATCCTTGCTCCAGCGGATATAATAACGCTTTTCTGCGGGCGGCGGAATTTCTCCTGTCTGAGGTTCATCTGGCGGGACAGGCGGCTCATAGCTTTCAGAGTTGAACATATCGTTGTCGAGATTGGTTTTGTTCTGCTTTTTTTCTTTGGAGAGCGCTTTCAGAATCACGTTTCCCATTTGCTGCTCAATATCCTCGCATAGCTTGTCCTTGTATTTGGCGAGATTGTATCTGCCCCAATTCGTATCGGAGCTGTGCAGCATTTCGTTGTAAATCTGCCGTGTGTGCAGCAGTTCTGAATAAGTTTGCGTGGCTTGCTCGCTGCTGTCGATGATGAAACGAGTCAGTCTGTTGAGTTCTTCTTTAATTTCCTGCGGCATAAAGGCGTAAACCAAGCGACCTTTGGAGGGCAGTTTACGGTACAGGCTGTTCAGCATTTGCAGAACGATTTCCGCGTTTTGATCTGAAGCATTCCGGAGCATAGCGTTATTTGCCGTGGTGTTTACTTCTGTTCGCAAGTCAGATGTAAGATGATTTTCTTTCTCGCGAAGCTGAACAAACTGCGAATGGTAGGTGTCCTTGATAACATCAATGCGGATATTATCGCAGATTTTGGGGTCAACTTTGTTTCGCCTGATTTTCTGTTCCTTGTCCCAGTACATGATATGAACGTGAGGCTGTTCCTCCTTGAGATGTACGGCTGCGTACCACTCGATATTTTCGATTTTTATTTCCATATACTTCGCGATTTTATTCATGCTAGATGAAACGAAACGCTGCCAGTCTGCAAGCGCGTGAAGTCCTGCTTCCGCAGCGCTATCCGGAGTAAAGGAAAAGCAGCAGCGGAATATATCGTGCTGCTTGCTGATATTGCGGATATACCCCTGCGCCGCAGTTATTTCTGTGCTTGGAGCGAATTTGCCATTAATATAGCCGAAAAGTCCATTCGCGGCATTCCCAGTTTCAAGCGTTCCTGGGCGCTGTCCTATGTATTTCAGATGGCTTGCAGTTTCGTCAGTTGGAAGCACTCCCTCGCGGGTTCCGATATATTTCAGATGTTCGGCATTGGCTGTGGTGGTGTAGGGTCTGCCTTTTCTGTATGGGTCGCGGTGGCGCTGTTTGAATATGATTTTTGGGGGCATGAAAATCTACCTCGTTGACAGAGCTTGAGTTGTGTGATATAATAGTAATGGAGAAACAGATTGACTTATCGGAACTTGTTGCGATGATTATTTATGAAAGGGATAGTTATGATTGAACTAAATATTGAAGATTATATTTGTAAGGAGTTATTTACAGACGAACAAAAAATCGCATTAGATTTTATTAGCTTTTTAAAAGATAATCACTTGGTTTTTTACAAAGATAATTGTAATTGCTGGAAGGACAAAATATATTATTGGGTAAAATTTGATAACAAATGTGTCTGTTTTATCTCAATAAAAGATCCTGATGAAAAAGATAATCATTGGACGATTTGGTCGGATAATATGGACTCTAAATGGCTTGAAAATTATCCTGTAGACAAAGAAATCAGAGAGACAGCATGGAAATATATTGATCATTGTGGTTCTTGCGGTTCATGTGGTGGAGGACGACACAAAGTAATATTCGGAAAAGAATTCGATGATATATGTGGATGCACATTTAGAATTGATAATCCTAAGTCAGACGATTTACGTTTTCTAAAAATAATGGTGGAAATAAGAATTAAAGAAATTCAAAATAAATCTTAACAAGATAACTTTCAATCATATAATTCCCGTTTATCGGGCAGATTAAGAATAGACTACCCCGTTACCATACGGGGTATTTTCAATCTTTACGGCTCCACCGCCGCAATAGTCCTGAACAGCTCATCATCAACATTCGACCTGAACCCCTTGAACCACAACCGCGGATTTACCTCAACACCGAGGTCAGCGGCGCTGAGTCCCCGGTAGTAGTGCGGTGAGGAATACTGCGGCTGCGACACCTCTCCGCTCATGAAGCTGGTCTTTATCGTTACATGGGGGATTTCCTCGCCAACGGGAAATGAGTGATAATAGGTGTTCGTGCCGATTATGAAATCCCGGCGTGTATCAGTCGTTCCGGCATGGCTGTAACCTATGCGGATACTGCCGTCCGAAATGTCGAACAGATCCTTACCGATATCATGTTCCTCAGATATTCCGTCAAGGCTTGACAGGCAGCTATACTCCACAAACAGCGTAATGGTGCCGTTTGAGGTCACTACGTCTATCTCCGGAAACGGAAATCCGTAGTCCTTTTCAAATTGGTCGGTGTCTATCACATAGGCTATTGTGACCGCGCTGTAATTCAGCACCTTGCTTGTAACATCAGCGCTTGCAATATGACCGCCGTTCTCCATATCCCACACATCGTAGATATAAGCGTACTGTATGCAATCGCCGCAGTTCAGCAGATTTGCGTAAACGGGAACGCTGCTGTTTTCAAGCCAGAGCGTCACGCCATCTTCCGGCAGATCATGCTGAACGCCGCCGTAATTGTACTTGTGTATTCTGCTGGTTTCGCCAATCTGGTTGACTATGCCGTTTGTTCCCGCGGCAATTTCCGAACGGTCTACAGGGAGTTCAAAGAACCCCTCGAAATATACGAACAGTGCCGCCTGCACCATTCCGTCAAGGTTCAGCGTCCATTCGCTTTCGGGAATATCCGCGTCCCGGAGAGCAAGCTCGACTGCGCTCTGCGCTTCCTCCACATACTGCGTAAGGGATTCGTCAATACCGAAAATCTCAACCCACGTATCTTCGGCGGGAGATTCCAGAGTTATTGAGAGCTTGTTGTCGGTGCGCTCGGTAGTGATGGTTACGCTGCCGTCATAAACGGAGTTCTCCATAAGCGCAGTCAGATTAGACACCTCAAAGATATTGAGCTTTAGCGCACCGTGACCGTCGATAATTCCGCTCCATGCGCTTTGTATGTATTCCTCGGCTTCCTCCGCAGTTTCGGGGATATTCCCGACTGCCTCGGCAAGCTGCGCGTCAAGGCTTTCCGTCGCCGGTGATTCGTTCTGCGTACTTATCAGATACTCCCGCATTTGCCGGACGTTATACAAAGCGATAAGGCGCGGCAGATAGATCGTGCCGCCGCCAATGCAGGTGTATTCAACAGTTTGTTCTCTGCCGGTTGAATCCGTGACATTTAGCGTCTGAACAGTGCATGGTCGCTCGTCCTCGGTAACGGTTTCTTCATAGAGATATTCATATTTCGGCATGGTTTCCATGGCACGGGTGTAGAGGAAACGTTTAACTCCGTCTTTGTATTCGGAGATTTTATCGAGATTGGCGTCCTCCCTGAAATGAACATCGGTGATGTCTGAAAAAGAAATATCCGTATCATCAAATACTGATATGTATTGCTGGAATTCGCTTTCCGTGCCGATCGAACGGAGTTCCTCTGCGTATTGCTGCATGACAGCTTTGGCGCTCTCTATTTCCTCGCTGTCGTAGAGAATAAGTGAGCTGCCGTCAAATTCGCTGTTTATTGCGGCTTTGGATAGATTTATTGAGAAATCCGGCATGAAATCATAGACTTCTGCTCTCACAGCGTCATCGATTTCGGTTTCCATTCCTCTGAATATATCGCTCAAATTGCTCTTGATGTACTGCCAGTGGTCTTGCAGGTCGGCGGTTTCCACTACATCAAGCAGACCGCTGATAATTCCCGCAAATACCGTGAATATCATCATTATCAGACCGAGAATCACCATTACTATTTTCAGCGCGATGTTACGTCCTTTTTCGGTGGATAAGGTATCCACGACCATCATTATTATTTTCGGATTTACTGCCATAATAACCTCCGTTTTGGTAGCGAATATCAAATCGTTAGCTGAATACGCGCATATTCCGACAGACGGTGAAGCCTGCCGGTATTATTAAAGCCCATCGCCCAACAATAAGAGCAGTACGGCGAACGACACGGGAATTGCGGTGATGGTAACAGAAATGGAAATCATCTTCCTCCGCCCTTTCCGAACATCGCAAGGCGCTTATCGCTGAATTCAAACTTAACCTTGACCGCCTGAGAGCCGACTTTCATCAGCGCAATGCCGCGCTGCTTTGCGGCAAGGAGTTCATACTGCGCCTCGTTAAGACTGAATACATTCTGTGTTTCGCGGAGAGAATCGCCGTCAACGCCGAACAGCAGCTTGAATGACGGCAGGTCTAGGACAGCCTGTCCGTAAAGCCGTATCGAAGGGTCGAGGAAGTCCGTTATCGACTGCGTTGCCACGACGATACTGCCCTCGTATTTTCTGGCGCGCTTTTCCGCATTCCGTAGGAATTCAAGCGACTGCGGAACCTGTGGGTCAATCATCGTCCAGCACTCGTCCGCTACAAGCATTATGCGCTCGGTGGGGTCGCGGGTTATCTGCTCCCAGCACCACGACAGAATATTGAAATACTGCGCCGCGAGTACCGCGCCCGACATCTGGACAAGGGATTTCGTGTCGAGGACAACAAAGCTGCTCTGCGGATTTATCGTAGTGTAACCGTTCCAAAGACCGTGGTCGGCTCCGTTGGCGGCGCTTTCGAGGTAGGTTTTCAAATCCTCATAGTAAACGGAATTGTTCCTGTCATTCACGCATTTTTCGGAAATGAGTTTGTAAAGGTCGCCAATCGTCGGAAATCTGTTGTTCGGGAAAGCGCGGATATCTGTGTTCCATGTAATTCCAAAGCGTGCGTACAGTTCAACAAGCGACTTGTTCAGCAGTGCCCGCAGGCGGTCGTCCATAGTGGGAATGTACAGCCGGAAAAAAGTTTCAAGGGTTTTGAGGTGTATCGCAAGGTCGCCTATTCCGTCGTCGGAATTATCGTCATCATCCCTCGGCGCAGGGCGCACCTGCAACGGATTGATAAGACCGCCCCTGCCGCCGGCAACGTCTATCCAGTCGCCCTCCATGTACTCGTTGCGGCACATTTCCTTGTACTCGCCCTCCGGGTCGATTATGATCACCTTCGTTCCGCGGGCATATTCGGAGGCTGCAATGTGCTTCGTGGCGGTGGATTTACCTGTGCCGGTGCCGCCGATTATCGTGATGTTGGAGTTTGTGCGGCTCTTTTCGCGTTTCCAGAGGTCAAGTAGAATTATTCCTCCTCCGCTGTCCTTTCCGAGATAAAAGCCTGTCCCATCGTTAAAACCGGAGGACGCAAACGGAAATCCTCCGACGAACGATGAAATCGGAAAGGCTCTGCGGGTGATTTCGTTGATACGCTCATTAGGCGGGTAGGTCGGGCAGAGGTGCTGATAGGCTTCTTTTTGCAGATTGGGTATCGCACGGATACGGCAGCCCATCGAATTTGCCAGGGATACGACCCTTGTGCAGCGGTCGCGGAAATCCTGTTCATTCTGCGAAAGCACCATTATCAGCGTGGAGAATGAACCTAGGCTTTCGTTGCGCTGATCCATGTCCTGTATCATTTTCTCCTGATCGTCGGCGGTTTTCTTTGCACGCTGACGCTCTATCGCGTCCTTTGTGGAAAGCTCAATACCTCTTGCAGTATTGATGTTCTTCGCCATTGTCGGGAGCATTGCGCCGTTATCAAGGGGCTGCGAGTTTATCGTGACGATAGTGCCGGGAATGTTCGTCAGCTTAGCGTACCACCCGTAGTCCACCTCGGCGGGATAGCCGATTATTCCGTAAATTCGGCAGTAATTCTCGCCGAGCAGGAATTCATTCCGCTTAAATTCCAGTCCTATCGGAGTTATCGCAGCCTGCAATGCTGTGTTGACGTTGTTCTGTTCAAACTGTGGCTTTGCGGGTTCTTTCTTCTTGAAAAATGACATGACGTTCTCCTTTATCTTTGTTTTAGTACCGCGAGATTTTCCTCAAAATCCATGCTTTCTATGTGGGCGTAAGCGGGAATGTTGACGAGGTTGCACATCCTCACGAATCCGCGCTTGTCAAGTACGGTACCCTTAACGCGGTTTTCGCTGAATATCCGTGCAAGTTCTTCGGCTCTGGCGGTGATAGTGCGTTCATCCTCGCGCCTGATGGAGTTCCACAAAACTATGTAATACTGCCGTTCAAGAGTTTCTCCGGATACGACCATATCAACGATTTCGTCTATATCGGATTTAAGCAGTTTTTTTCTGCCGCCTACCGCCTGCGAATATAAGTCGCCGTATTCCTGAAGCGCAAGAGAAATATCAGCAGGACGGGATACAGCGATATATTTGTACGGGTAGCGTATCGAGGACAGCCGCGCAGAAAGGTTGTTTTTAATTATCTCCTGTTCCGCAAAGCTGTACAGCTCAATGGACAAGCCGTCGAGTTTTATGGCTGCCATGATATTGTCATCGCTGGTGTAAAGGCAGTTTTCGCCCACATCACGGGCGTTGACAAATTCCTGTGCGGTGGCTCTGGCTGCGAGTGCGCGTTCTTCTTCCTCGTCAGTGGTGCTGAGCTTGCTTTTGTTCTGGTCGCGCTTGAACCACCAGAGAAATCCGCCGCAGGCTAAAAGTGTTATTAGTGCAATGGCTATCTGCATAATTGCTCCTTTCCGCGGTTATCGTTCGATCTCGATTTCAAGATTGTCGATAGCCTGCTTATATTCTTTAAGGGAATACATATCGTCTGCGCGTACCTCTCCGTGGGCGTTGATGACGATGTGCGGAACATCCTCGCCGCGGGTTTCACTTTCAAGGAGGTACACCTGCTCATACTCGATAATATCAGAGTTGATAACATGGTAAGTATCTTCGTATCCGTCAAGAGTAATATTCTCGCTGTTGTCGTGGATCAACGCATTAGGGGTGAACTGACTGCTCAAATCGTCGATGAGGAACACGTCCGGCTCCCATTTGACTTCTTGAAGATTATTATTGATGAATTTAAGCTGTTCTGCGGTCGGTTCGGCTGCCTTTAAATAGCCAAGGCCCCAACAGTATACCCTGAAATAAGCCTGTACCAACTCCCGGTCGTTACCGGTCAGGCTGAAAAAGCGGTCAAGGGTATCTCCTTTTTTTAGCTGCTCAAGGTCGGTAACTCGACCTGGAAGCACAAAAGCGTTGCAGCAGTTGTTCTGAAAAAGCTCCGCGACTGTGAACATGACCGGATTTTTCGGGTGTTCCTTTACAAACACGCCGCGATACGGTCTTTCCTTTGTAATTCCGAGGCACTTGAAAATGTCTTTCGGCTTTGCGGAGTACATATAGTTCTCGCCGATGGGCAGAGGATATCCCTTGGCAGGTTTGCCGTCCGGTCCGAGCACATCATAGCCGGACTGCACCATGCGGCTAGCAGTATCGTAGCTTACGCGTATCATTCTTTCGTAGTTTTCACCGATGAATTCGTCAATGCTGCGTATGTCGTCGGCAATGAGGTTCTCCTCGTTATCGACAAGGCAGTATCTCACGCTGTCCGATAAGCCGTAATTAAGACTCTCCAAGAGGTACAGCGGCTTTTCGGAAAGCAGGAACCGCGCGTCTACTATCTGCCATTCGCCATCGTGTTCGTTCGGCATTATTACGCTCTCGCCGTTAAGCTCCGGCGGCTCGATACGGGCATAATACATTGTATCGTAGTTCGCGGGCAGGCTTGAAAATTTGTGTGGAGTTACGGATCTCTGCGGACCGGTGTCCTCATACATCAGCACTTCAACGTCATTCATTACCTGCTTGTCCATGTCAAATTCAAGGGAGCGCGTCCATGATGTGCCGTTCAGAGTATTGTCGTATTCCTCTTTAGTCATAAGCTTACCCAGACAGCGGAGAGTAAAGGGTATATCATCGGATTTGAGGACGCGCCTGATTATCTCCGTGCGGTCGAGTTCCGGAGCATAGAAATGCTGGGTAACACCGTTTTCCGTGACAGAGAACAGCTGCGCGACAGGAACACGGGTATTACACATTTTAAGGAGTTCATCCGCTTCTTCGTGGCGCATACCGTACCAGAAGTGGAGAATATTGTGAATATAGATGTACTGCTGTCCATCGCTCCACTGGTCGATAAGCACGCGGTCAAGGTGATTGCTTTTTACGCATAACCGCACAAAATTTTCAGTGCTGCTTTCGCCGTAAAAATCGGCGGGAAAGTAGTAATCTTCGTTTCCGGCAGCGCGCTTGTCGATTTCCTTGTTGACGAGGGAGATAGCTTTTGAGATTGAGTAGGTCATGATGGTTCCTTTCTTTGAAAACAACCATTGTCTTAAATGGCATGGTTGACTTTGAACGGTGGTTGTGATATAATTTATATAATAACTCTTCGGGCAAGACTGCTAGATAAATCGTAATTTGTGGAGGAAAATTAAAAGATGGATTTCGGTATAGATGAAATGCAAAAAATGCAAATAAAACTTCAGAACAAGTATAAAGATAAGTGGGAGTCGATTTGTCCGGAAACAGGTAAAAACAAGTTACTTTGGATGATTGGAGAAATAGGCGAAGTGATTGATATTGTAAAAAAGAATGGTGGAACAAAAGCAACGTCAGATACTCAATTAAGAAAAGCTTTAGTTGAAGAAATGGCTGATGTTTTAATGTATTATAATGATGTAATGTTGTGCTATGGGATTACAGCAGACGAATTAAAACAAGCATATATCGACAAGTTTGAAAAGAATATGAATAGATGGTAAATTCCCATTTATCGAGCAGTTCTCTAACAACAACCCCCAGCACCGAGCCAAAATGCTCGGTGCTGATTCTGTAATCCCGCTTGTTTTACGGCTCGCATTCAGCCTCGTCCTCTTCCTCGAAGTATTCCTCCGGCTCAATGAGAACGCGGGAGGTTTCAAGAAGCGTGAGAGTATTATCATCAAGCTCGTCCCAATGCTCTTTTATATATTCAAGCTGCTCATCGGTGGCATATTCGGATTCACCGCCGTCGATTTCATCGTACTGCCAGTAGCAGCACCTTGCGTCAACCTTTTCATTGCTGTCTGCTATTTCATCGTCAAAGAAATCTGTGGATATGGCCGAGTCAAAATCCATAGCGTAAGCCGGGACGTACACCGTTTCGGAGTTCGTTCCCCAATTAAAATCAATGCCAGTAAAAGTAACAGGGTGCGTGAAAATGGGTTTGTCTTTCATGTGATACCTCCGTCAGAATTTAGCCACCCATTTGGATTTAACATGGAGCGTAAAGCGCATTGGCGCGGTGCTGCCCCACGCAAAGTCGTGCGGAATAGTGATAACCATGGTACCCTCAACCGCGAATTTGTCAGCCGTGTCCGTATCGGTCGGCGCTCTGGGCGCAGGAGTTACGTTGAAATTCATGGATTCGATGGTGCATTGCGCTATCTCGCCGTTTGACATTGCTCGGTTCATGTAACTGAGTATCTGATTGCGGTTGGTGGTGTTGCTTTGCAGCCATGTAAGACCATTGAATTTCCAGGTTGCCGCCTGACTTTCGCGGACATCTGCGTACATATTTGAGTAGTTGGAAACGGAAGCGTAGATTATCGCGTCCTCAAATTTGTCGCGTACTGCGGCAGCCTCGACGTTCACTCTGATTATCTCAAAGACAGCCATACCGATAAGCAGTACGACTATCATCATAACCGAGGTCATGACATAGGAAAATCCACGGTTGCAGCGAAGTCTTTTCAGTATTCTCATGATTTCCAGTACACCTCCGATGTCCCCTCTGCGGTGGAGCTTATCGTCAGCGTGTGTCCCTGAAAAATGAAGAACGATATGTCCACGTCCGCCGATACCGTTACCGTGAATGACCTGCCTATCTGTATTCTGCCGGAGGTTGACCATGTTACGGTGGGAGTAAGTCCGCTGGATTCGTTCAGACGGTCAAGGCGGTGCGTGGTTTCCGTGCCTATCCTGCCGGCTATCTCCGCTTCGCGCGCAAGCTCGTTTGCGTAGTTGTTAAGGGTCATTTTCGTGAGGAATACAGGCGCGACGGACATTATAAACACAAAGACGATCATCATTATCATCACGAAAATCGTGACGCTGATGTAAGTGCTGCCTTTGTTGGCTTTGAGCCGTTTTATTCGCTTTTTCATTCTGTCCCTCCCTTAAAACGCAAACAGGGTGCCGAAGGAGTCGAACATCGTAGTGCCGAGAACTACAACATATAGTAGCAGCATTACAAACAGCAATACCATAGACATACGGTTGATTTTGGGCGGAATTTTAAGCGCGATCGTGCGAAGCTGCTGTTTTTGATATTCAGAAAAGCGTATCGAAAGGTTTTCCCAATATACCGAGGTGTCCGAACCGCGAACCATTTCAATCAGTCCGCGCGTCACCTCGGAGAGATGGGTCGAACCTATTCTGCCCTCAAATCTGGTCAGCGCAGCTTCCCAGTTTGACGAGCGCATATCGGCGATGGTGATTTCTATTTCCTCGCGGAAGTAGTCGGAAAAGCTGTCTTTGTGTTTTTCAAGAATGGCAAGGACATTATGCTCAATCCGTATTTCCTGCGAGATCGCATATACGAACCGCGGGAGGTCAAAGTCGATCTGCTCGCGCTTCATCTTGATTGCCTCGGTTATCTTCTCCTGCGCGTTGGTGTATTGCAATATTCCTACTACAACGAACATCAGAGCCAGAACGGCGGGAACTGCCTTGATGTACGGGCTGTCAAAGGTCATTGTAGCAAGCCAGCCCAGTACATACACCGGAATTCCGACCAGAGAATAACCGGCGGCTTTCACGATCGCTCTGGCTTCATAGAGTTTCGGCGGCATGGTGATATGCGCTATTTTGAGGTTCTGTTCAAGCTGCTGTTCGCGGTATTTGCTCATAGGAAGTATCTTTGAAAGGAACTGTGCAGCGTTGTTGTAGAGCTGTGAAATTCCGTCCGGAGTGGGGCGGTTTCGCGGTCCTATCTGCCGTATCGCACGGGTGGTTTTGCTTGACGGTACCTTGAAAAGTACAAGCGCAAGAAAATAAAGACCTCCGCAGAAAAGCGCGCACACAAGAAATACAGAGGCTTTTAGCGAAATATCATATAAGCTCATGTCATCACCTCTTGAATTCTATCGGCTGCGTGTACTTGTATGTAAGCGCTATCACGATAACTATGGTTACGGCAACGATACAGTTGACTATCTGCCCGAACAGCGTATCCGTCAGAACGGAGAACCAGTCCGCATTGAGGAAGAAAATCAGCGGGTAGTTTGCAAGAACAAGCCCGATCATCGTGAAAACCTCCTTGCGCGGCTGCATGAGCATATTTGAAAGTTCTGCGTTTACGATACGAATATCGGAAAGCCTTGCAGCAAGCGGCTGGAGAGATACTCTCTGCGTGGAATTGTCCTGGCACTCAATGAGCGTGTCACACCATTCCCAGAAGATTTCGTTGTCAATATCATCTTTGAGAAGCTCAATGGCAAGCTTGACATTGGAGGAGATCATGTCCACTCTGGCAAGAAAATTAATGAACGCGAACTGCACCGGCGGGTTTATGTGGTCTATCGACTGCTGAACAGCGTATGCAATATCACCGTTGGAGATGTAGTTAGTGGTAATGATGGAAAGCGCGGTTTCAAGTTCCTCGGAGATATGCTTTTTGTAGTTGGAAAGCAGCAGCTTAACATATACATACGGCACGACAAGGCTTGCGGCAATGAGAATCACTGAAACGAGAAGATTGTTGAACAATGCGCCGAAAAGCACACCGACGCACCCGCCGATCACCGCCGCTGTTATCAGCAGCGTGAATTTGTTTTCGGAATGTGTTGCGGCAAGGGCGTTGGTCATGTTGTCAAAAAGCCGCTGGAGCCTTGACTTCCTGCGCTTTCCCTGTGCTGTCAGCACCTTATCCTTGAGAGATTTTTCTCGGTGGAGCAGCGACATAATATCATCGCTTATGCGCTGCGACGTCAGACCGAGCAGAATGATTATCGCCGCGGTCATCAGCAAAGCGCCGAGTAAGCAGATCATTTTCATGCAGGAACCCTCCCGTAAAGTTCAAGTTTGGATTTCGGAACACCGTTTCCGCGCAGGCGCTTCATAAGGCTTTCTGACGGTGCATTCACCTTTACGAACTGACCTTCGATTTTTACGGTGCCGTCCTCGTTTCTTTCCTCGGAGAGAATATCGTAACGGTACAGAGAGCGTGTTTCATAGCTCTCGCCGCCTTTGTAGATACACTCGGCTATCTCCATAATACGGCGGCTGCCATCGTCAAGCTGCTTCATGTAAATGCCTATCGGGAATGCCTCGGTTACAAGTGCAAGGATAACGCTGAAACTCATTGCCGGATAAGCCTGAAGGCAGAGCGTACCAAGACGGCGGTAGATACCCTCGGTAGAACCGGCGTGTGTAGTGGTAAGTACCGTATGTCCGGTTCGCGCCGCCTCCTGCGCCTGCCAAGCTTCGTCGTTCTTCATTTCTGCGACACATATTGCATTGGGGTGCATGGTCAGGCACATCGTAAGGAGTTTGGAAAGCGTAACGTCTTTGGCAGGATCATCAGTTTCCTTTGTGACCAGGTGCAGAACATCGTTGACTACACGACCGTTTTCATCACGCTTGACAAGGTCGAATTCTCGAACGGATTTTTCAAGCGTGATAAGGCGCTTGTGGTTGGGATAGTTGCTCATGATATCCGCCATTATCGTGGTTTTTCCCGAACCCGTTTCACCGGCAAAGCACTGTGAAATTCCGTGTATAAAGCAAGTCAGCAGGAAATCGTACATTTCCTCGGTGATGGTTCCCGATTTGATAAACTGCTCGCGCGTTATTTTCATCGGGTTGACGATTCGGATAGAAGCACAGGGACCGCGCTCCTTATCGCAGATGTCGGTGTAACCTGCGGTTATACGGATATTGGAGCCGAGGAATCCCGTTGCAATGGGCTTTGCAGAGTCCCATGTAATGTGATTGTGGTGGAGCAGCCGCTTGAGTACATCGACTACATGGGAGGCGTCGCGGAAATGCTCCTGAACCTTGAAACGTTCGCCATGCGCAGGAATTACGGTAATATCGTCCCAGCCGTTGATGTTGATCTCCTCGATATGCGGGTTGCGGAGATACTGCGTCAGCAGCGAATATTCAGCCATTTCCGTGTAGAGCTTATCGGAAACCTCTTTCAGTATCATGTTGGGGACATAGTAATTGTTATCCTTCATGTACTGCTGAATGAGCTGTTTCATCAGCTCCCTGTTGTCGGAACGGTACAGATCAACAGAATATTTCGTTGACATATACTGCTGAACCTTGGAAAGCAGCTCGTCAAAAGGTATATGGATACGCTCGATTTCCTTGATGTTGTTGGTGGCGACTTCGATAAACTCGCCCTTTGCGGCTTTCTTTCGGGGAATAGCTTTCTTCTCGCCAATGGCGGACGGATTTTCCTCCGCAGCGGCATTCCTCTTTCTTTTGAAAAACGGCATTATTCCTTACCTCCCATCAGCATATTTGCAAGAGATTTTATAGCTTTGTTGTATTCGCCGTCGCTTACTCCGCTGTGGAGCAGAACAGACTGGTTGTAGGCTTCCGCTGCCTTTGTACAGAACGGGATAACACCAGAAATGTAACCGAGAGCGTTGCGCATTGAGGGTTCGTCCTGCGAGAAACGATTGTCGAGGGCAAGTGCACGGATAAAGTTCTTGTACTGATACTGCTCGCTTTTTAGGACGGGTTCCTGCGAGCCGTCAAAGACAAGTCCATTGAGGTCGCAGGTAAACAGTTCAACGGTTCTTGTTGCGTTGATTATCGCCCATGAGGTCATTTTTGAACCTATGACCGTGGACATACAGTCAACTATGATGTAATCTGCGGAATTTCGGAGATATGAGAACACCTGCGCCAGACGGGTATCATCAGGGCGTGGATATGTATTCGCGTTTTCACGGATATTGTAGCCGAGAACAAATATGCGGTCTGTTATAGGTAACAGGTTCCTGCGGAGGTCGGTTTCCTCAAATGATACGTCTGAAAGGCAGCGTCCAAGCGAACCGGTGAATTCCTTGTTGTTCGGCGCTACGATGGGAATTATCGGCTTTGTTACATCAGTTCCGACAACGATTATGTTTGCTTTGAGCTGAGTTTTTGAAATGTGGTTTGCAAGGGCAAGCGCGGTGGTAGTCTTGTAAGCACCGTTGCTGCCGTAAATCGCGAAAATCTTTGCCATAGCATATCACCCCCTGCCGCCGGAAATCACGATTGCAGGCTTGTCGGCTGTTTCCATTGGTGTAGAATTATCCGCCGGTGCAGGAATTTCCACGACAGGTGCGCTTAAATCGAGTTCCGGAGTATCTGCTGTTCCGATTTCGGTATCCTCATTCGGGATTTCTTCGGGAATGTTCGGGGCATTATCGGGATTGACTATCTGCTCAATACCGAGAACGCTGCGCTGTGCTTCAAGGTATTCCTCCTTGTGTTCGGAATCGCCGCGGCACACAAATACTGCGTGGAGCGTTGTGTTTTCACACTGCGCAAGGCGGAGCGCCTGCGTCCTGTCCTGACATATCACGGTCAGAGTTGCGTAGAGGGACGGCTGATTATCCTCATCTTCGGCAGCGTTGACCTCATCAGCATTGTAGGTGTCGTCAGAACCGCTGTCTGCCGTGGTTGCAAGCACCTCGACATACTGAAGTTCATCATAGATGATAGCCTTGTCGTCGTTTTCCTCGTCAACGGAAACTATCTGAATGATGTCGCCCTGCTGGAGCTTTCCGGAAAGACCGTTTGCAAAGCTGCGGACGGTCACGGACATCGCAGTTTCGTTGAGATTAAGCTGACGGAGCAGCGTGTCGGAGCTGTCGATGGTATCAGACAGCTTGCTGGGTGAGAACGTATCTCCCGTGAACATTGCCGCGACGGTGTACTTCCCGATTATCAGTTCGGGGTCTGTCAGCATATCCGCAGGGAGATTGAGCGTACCGACCTCGACCGCCTCAAGCATGGACGGCTGTACCTGCGCGCCCTGTGGAATATCCTCCTTTAAGCGGATCACCGTTGTTTTCTGTTCAAGGATCGCGCTGAAAAGCGGCGTAATTCCAAAGCATAAGGCTATCGCAATAACGATAAGGATTATGCCTATCAAAGTTCTGTTTTTAGCCATGTAGGATTACCTCCATAATGTAGACGACCGCGTTTGCAGCGCATAGATAAGGCGCAAGCGGTATCTCGTTTTTGTTCTTTCCGATAATTTTCGCAGCAGCCAGTGCAAGCAGTATCGCCATAAGCTCGGGTATTGCCCCGATTACGAAAGCGAGAGCAGCGCACAGCTTAACATCTCCCATTCCGATATTGGCGATAAGGTTTGCGGCAAGCAGAACGAAAAACACAACTAGCAAGCCGATTATCCTGTCTTTGAATGAAATCCATGACAGAAACGGGCTTGCCAGCAAAATGATTATCGGAGCAAAATTGCTGATGGTGTGCGTTTTTATATCCTCAATGCTGATATGAGTGAGGTATATTGCAATGAGAACAGCTACCGTCAGAACCATTTTGATTTATAGATGTATCTGTAAGTTTTCTGCGATTTTGCGAAATTCACCATATCGAATATCTGCCCGATAACGGACATCCTGGTTACAGGGTCTTTTCGCGTCATCATTATGCTGCCTGCGGCTCCGATCATGAGAGTTATCACAAGCACGGCGAGATTGCCTGTGACAAGCATAAGCAGCGCCGCGACAATACCGAAGCCGGTTATACCAACGGCGCACTGCTTTAGTTCCGGCTTTCCAAAGCCTGTGAAATACTCGGTGTCGAAGTTCAGGTTATAAGGGATATAGAGTTTCTTGCGGTGTTCATGTTCCATTTGCGACCTCCGTTCATGAAAGATAGCTGATGATAATGTCCCTTACCACGAAAGGCACCTGCGCTATTATCGCGAAAACGACCGTGTTCTTCAGCCTTTTGCGGTATCTTGCAGCTTCCTCGTCCTCGTGCATGAGTTTTATGAAAAGGTAAACGACGCGCATACCAAGTCCCGTGCTTATGAGCCCCTGAAGAATACGGCTGAGCTGGTCGATCTGACTTGTATCCATAGTCTGCACCTCAACTTGAAAATGCGCCCTTTGCCATCTGAGCAACGCGGACGGTTTGGAATACGGTGTTAGTGATACTTCCACCGCCGCCTGTGGGTACGAAAAATTCGCGGAGTATTTTCGGCATTGATGTTGCTGCAAGCATACAGGCGATTCCCCACGGAATATTTGCCATGTTTATGATATCCGTTGAAAGCAGAAGCGCCAGTCCTATCTTCATCAGCATGACCTGAGATACCGTTGTGATAAATGCCTTGACAAACTGCATTATGTAGGAACGGAATATTCCCTTGTCGTTTTCAAGCAGTCCGAGGCAGGCTAACGGCACTCCGCAGAGCATTACCTGCATTTCCACTCCGCGGGCGATGAATTGAAAGAGAAGAATAAGATAGAAGATAAAGAAAATAAGGCAGGCGATAACGGGTACCACTCCGAGCGATGATAATCCTGTCACAAGCGTTGCGGTGTAGTTGGTTTCCGCACCGATACTTGTGAGAATAGTGTTTGTAACTACTGAGCAGGCGTCAACGAAAATATCGTAGACCCACCTAAAAATCAGCGCAGTTGCAACAGCGCGGACAAAGTTTATCAGAAGCAGCATGGGGTCTGCGTCCGGGTCGCCGTCAGTCCACAAAACATATATGTCGAAACCCTTTTTCAGAAATTTAAGCACCATAAGCGACATTGCGAAAGTGAATGCTATGCCCGTGACGGTCGTGAAGAAATTCGCTCCCGTACTCTGCGCCATCGTTATATCGCCGTGGAACACAATGTCGTAAAGCCCATTGAGCATGGTTTCGTTCATGAATGTGGTGATTATGCCGCTTATCAGCGCTACGCAAAGGGTAATGATTATAAAAGTCACTGCTGACTCCTTTCCTCAAACAAACCCGCAGAACACTCCGTCCTGCGGGCTGTTTTTATGCGGAAATCATGCCGGTGGTATCAGCCCATGCCGAACATGGACGTTACCTTGCTTTCAGTGGAGGGCATGATGACATTGTTCATGAGGGCGATAAGTCCTACCAGCAGAATGCCGCCGAGTACAACGCCGATGATGATTACGATAGCGTGCTCGGAAACGGAGCCGCGGGTGTCCTCAATTTTTTCTGCGACGTTCTCCCTTGCGGTATTTACGGCAGTCATAGCCTTTGCCATAACCTTGTTCTTGGCGTCCCTGATTGTGTCGATAAGCTTTCTCATAATATTTGTTCTCCTTTGAAATTAAGTATTGGTTTGGGTGGAATGGGATAGTTTTGCCGTTCAGAACGGTTCCGGCATATCATAGTCGGAATTCTCCGGCGGCGCGTCCGCGTCTGTGGGAGTAGGCGCATTGCCGTAATCGGGAGCAGTATTCGTGGCGGTGTTCTCGGCAGCGTTTTCGCGGATTTTCTGGCGGTAAGCCTTGATAACGACAGAGGAAATGCTGTCGCGCAGGTCCTTGGAAAGCGGGAAAGCGGTATCGGAATACTTCTTTTCTCCCTCGCTGTCAACATAGGACTGCTGCGGCATGGAAACGAACAGCCCCTCTCTGCCGTTGATGATGGAAAGCCCGTGGACTACGAATGCGTCGTCAAGCGTAATGCTAGCATAGGCGAGCTTGTGCTGTTTTGACCCCAATCCCAACATACGGTTGAAAAGCCACTCCGAAATATCAGGGGATCTCATAACCGCAGGCGGGTCGGGTGAAATCAGCAGCGCATACGGTCGCTCAAAACTCCGTATTTCATCGGGAGTGAGCAGACTGCGCTCTGACAGTGAGATGTTTGCCGAGCTTGACGGTGTGGAATATTTCTGCATTGAACTGCCGAGCGAATAAGTCGATGTGGTGTACTTCCCGAGCATTTCGGATATTTCCTTGTTGGTTTCCATATCGTTAGTCTGGAGATAGAGCCAATATCGGCAGTTGCCCTTTGCAATATCCGCTATCTCCTTGCCGTAAACAAGTGTGAGCTGAGAAAAGCTCTGCAAGAACAGATTCCACCGTATTCCGTATCCGCGTGCAACCGTCAGCTTTGTTTCAAACTCGTTTATTTTTGAGAAGTTGCCGAACTCGTCAAGCACATAGTTGACGCGGTATTTCAGCCTGTTTCCGGATTGCTTTGCCGCAACAACAAGCTGTTCGTACTGCTGTACAACAAGGATCGTTACTATCGGGTAGAACGTGCGGCGCTCGTCCGGCAGAATGAAGAAAAGAGCGTGTTTAGGCTCTGTGCCAAAACAGGTCATGTTGAAATCAGACGCGGAGGTTATGCGGTAGGTGTTGGGATTTGCAAACAGCCGCAGAGTAGTGAGCGCCTGGGTATAAAAAGAAGCGCCCATTTTATCGGGCGCTACCTGTGCTATTGCCATGGTCTGCCGCGCGGGGTGATTATCCGGAAGAGTGCGCAGATACTTGGTGTAGCGTATCTCCTTTTCGCCCGGCGAGGGTTTTGACATATTGGATATGAACTCATACACATTGGTGAGATTCTGATATTGCGGATCATCGCGGTTATCATAGACAACAGCGAGTATCGAGGCGACAATGACCGCCATTTCGCCGTTTGACCAGATAGGTTCAGACTTTTCGTTCTTTTCAACGAGAATATTTACAATGTCCCACGCGTGTTCACTGGCGCTTGTGAGGTCATCGTTCAGGACGTCGTCAATAATGCGCTGAAGCGGATTGTACCTGTCGGAACGATACGGCTGATTGAAATCAACAACATGAACGGTATATCCGACAGACTCCAGAAATGTGTGAGTATAATGATACAGTTCGCCTTTCGGGTCGCTGACCACGATTCCCTCGCCGGCAAGCGCAAGCATACATATGGTCTGCAAAACCTCGCGGCGGGATTTACCGCCGCCGGTCGCTCCTATCGTGAGGGTATGCACATCATCTGTGAGGCAGGTGATGTATTCTTTCCCGGCGGAGTCGCGCTTTCCGACTACGATTCCTGCCTCATCGAACAGATTTTCGATATTGAGTTTGTTCGGGGTGTAAGTCTGTCCGCCGTCAACTGCGGCAGCCCGTCTTTCGCCTTCGTCCAGCAGCTTTTTTACTTCCGGTGATGAGGATGAAAGTACCAGTCCGTTGAACTTCCGGCGTTTCTGTTCCTCGGTCATAAAACTGGCAGAACCGTGCTGAGCCTGACCGCTTGGTGCGGGTATCTTTATTTTCGGCGTGACGGTGATGAGGTCGGCTTCGTATGGTTTCTGCGAACAGAAGAAGTACATCACACAAAGCAGAAGTACCAAAATCATGAATATTCCGAACAGCTTTATTGACTGTCCATTTGCGAACACGCCACTTATCCACACAAATGGGTCAGGCGACAGATCAAGCGGAATATGCATGAACGCTGAATTCACAAGGTTTGTGAGGATTACCGACGCTGCCAGTCCTATGACCAGATAGAAAACGCACATCGCAATTTTGTATTTATTTTTCATAGCGTTCTCCGTTACAGCGACAGCTCGTCATCGGGGACATCGCCGTTGTTTTCCATTTCGTTGTGATGAACGATTTCGGCGGCGACCTCGGCTGATTTTTCGTGGAGCGTGGTTTCGTCTGCTGTGACAAGGTGTTCGTGGAGCAGCTTGCTTTCCGTTTCGGTAAGTCCGTGATTGCAGGGTTTTCCGGAAAGCTCATCGGCAAGCTGCCTGATAATGTTGATAGCATTGACGGAAATGAGCTTTTCAGCATTGAGCGCCTTATCCGTCATAAAATCGTTCGGGACGCGGTGTTCGCTGTTCACTCTCTGGAGCAGGTCGAAAGAGCCGAGATTAACGGCGCTTTCCATGTATTCGGGAGCAGTTATTCTGAAATTCACGCCGAGGACGATCAGAATTTTATCTGGAGAAAGAGGGTCTCTGCGCTTGTATTCTGCAACTGCTTCGTCGAGGGTAATGTGGTCGGTTGTAGGTTCATGTGTGGTGTAATGCTGGCTGGTGTCAAGCGACATTACATAGAAATCAAAATCGCAGAACTGTCCGTGATACCTGTATTCGCTGTTCATGGATACTCCTTTCAAAATAGAAATCGGCGCTATTACTTGTATAGCAGCAGTGCCAATCATCTGTATATTGTAGTTACGGGCGGGTAGGGGCAATATGCCAGTCGTCGTAGACATTTCCCCTGATTTTCATGTGGTCCGTAAGCCGTAGCGAAAGCTGACCGGCAGGACACCATATATCAAAAACTTCGGCATATACTGTGTAGTTTGCTCCGTCTGGATACCATATAGGCGTAAAATGCACTCGGTCGTTGTAGGTGCTGTATTTATTCGTTTTGAACACATACGCGCCGCCGATTTTTTCAAGAAGGCGGTTGTATTTTGCAGAGGACTGGCGGTTGAAATTGAATTCCGAAAACAGCGTATTGACTTTCTGCGTGTCTGTGCAGTATTCGGTATCGCCGGTAATGGTAGGCGTTACCTTTATCTGAATTCCGTATCCGGATTTCATGGTGTACAGTTCGTCTGAATCAGAGTATGTTGCGGTGTGGCACCTGATTGACGGAGTTATCTCCATTTCTGCGTCAAGAGAAACGGAATATGTTATCTTGTGTGCTTCTCCCGACAGCAGGACTGCACCCTCATAAACGCTGCCGATCATTTTTTCTGCCTGCGCAGATGGGTAATATCTGTTGTCTATTCCCCATCGTTTCACAAAGATGAGCTGCTTGTCCTCATAGCTTGCCCCGAAATAAGGACCACTTGGGTTGCTGTAATCAGGATAGTCAGTTATCAGATTATACCAGACGCTTGCCGTTTCCAGTGATTCCTGCGACCAGTCGTAAGTCCAGACATACCATTCAAGACTCTGATTATTGTTTCGCGGTGCATAGTTGGAAATATTCGCTTCAACAGAGGACAGCGAATAGTTTCTGTGCCATGACGGGCGGGTGTCGGATACCTGTGGGTCGGGCGGTGTGATTTCCTCCACCTTTGAAATAGCGGCGTCGATAACGAGAGTTGTGCATTCTCTGCCGTTTTTATCGAGCAGATAAACTCCGGATTTATTGGATTTTATCTTGATCTCGATGTCCTGTGCAGAGGTCGGAGTACGCCACTTGAACCAGCCCATAGCCTCTTCACTAGCCGGACAGCTGAATGCGACGCTGCCTGTTGCAATGGTTCTGCCTGTGGATTTTGAGGTTATGGTATATGAAAAATCATTGCTGCCAGACTGTACAAAATCACCGTCCCTGTATGTGCCTAACAGCTTGTAGGGAGAGTGATATTCGCTTGTGGAGTCGTTATCAATGAACACCTTGATTCTGGCGTTGCTGTCCTGATACTTTATCTCTGTTTCGTCAGAGGTGTAGCCGTAAACGGTGTACGGCGAAGCTCCGGTCACATTTCCGTCAGCATCGTGAATGAGATTTGCACCGGCATTGATAACGTATCTGTTATCATCGCAGAGCTGCTCCCTGAGTTTTGGAGTATCTCCGTCAGAATTAAAAATTGAGAACTGCGCGGAAGAAACCATATTGTCCGATGAGTTGTTGACGAAATTAAAAGAGGTGTAGACATAAATGTTGGTGTGGTATTCCGCCACGTCATTGCCAACGACCTCTTCTTCGTCATTATCGGGCGGGTCATTTCCTAGAGTGCCTATTCCCATGCAGCGGATAATGCAGATATCGGAGTTGTATTTGTCATGGTCGTCAAGTCCGGTGGAGCTGTTTATGTGATATGAACTGTAATAGTCGCTTTCGGTCGGAGCATAAACGCTTACTCCGAGGTCAGGCTCAACCAGAAATGCAGAGCGCGGGAGATTTGAGTGCGTCAGCGGTCCCATAAGGCTGCGCATATTGCAGGTGGAATTCCACGCGGCGCTGTATGTAACCTTGTCGTAATGATTGAGAATTCCGCACTCGGTGGCGGAAAGCGCCCAGTTCATTCCGTCATATCGAAAATAAGCAACAGGCTCAAATGCTATCTTGTATTTACCGTCCACGAAATCGTCGTATTCAAGTTCGGGAATGAAGTGACAGATTACATTTTTGATGAACTGTTCATCCCCGATATACGCCTTTATCACTTCATAGTTTGAGGTGTTGTTTGCAGATACTATGTCTATATCCGACAGACCGGCGACATATTCAGCCGTGTATCCGCTGCCCTGAATCCTTGACGAATCAATGGTAGCCCGCTGAAATTTGCCTACTGATACCGCGTCAACCGCATTGTAGGTAGTGCCGATATAGCTTGATGAAAGCCATGTCGTTTTGGGAATAAGTTCGGTGCCGTCCGCAAAGTGCATGATATTGCTTATTGATGAAATCGACGATTCTCCTGTTACGTCAAGGGTGCGGTAGACCTTTGTCTGGGTTTCCGCTTCATAGACAGTCAGGCGCAATGCCTCAAGGTCGGCATAAGGTCCATCATAGATATTGCTGCCGTTGTCCTTTTTAAGAAGCCAGCCGTTATCTTCCGTGCCGTGCTTAAAATCGGAGCCGTCGCCGTTTCCGAAATTCACTCCGGCAAAAGCGTCCGCTGAACAGAGCAGCATAGTTGAAGCAGCAAGTGCGGCTGCAATTATTTTTCGTTTCAGTTTCATTGTTCCTCCGGAAAACAAAAAGGCAACCGCTTTTACGCGATTGCCCGAAAGTTATTCAGTTGTATGTATCAGCTGAGTATTACATTGCCTGACGGGGTGAAATCGGGAGCAGTTTCCACATTGGTATGACCGCCTTCTATCCACCGTCTTGCGATACCATTATAGATCCACGTCTGTCCCTTGTCGTCAATGTACTCGTCGCCGCTGGAAGGATTGCTGGGGAAACCGTTATCGGCAGGCTTCTGCTCAGCAGGCGGCGTGGTATCGGAAGGTTTCTGTGTTGTAGTGGTGGCTGCACCTGTTGTCACAGCAGGCTTGACTCCGTTTGGCGTATCGTCAACGACCGGTTCATAAACGGTAGTTTCCTTTCGGGTAGTAGTGACGGTAGTGGTAGTGGAATCCGGCTTATCAGCATTATCATTTATGGGAACGGTTGTGGATTCATCACGGGTACTTGTGGTTTGCGCGGGGGTGATTGATTCTAAGGGCTCGTTTTCTGCGGTTGTATTGTCCTCGCTTGCGGCTCCTCTGTTGATTGAGATTTCGCCGTCATCGGCGTCTTTGGTGACAATGGGCAGATCCTCTATCGCGCCGATCTGGTCATTGAGTCTGTCTGCGTCTGTCGGAGTATTCAGTCTTATTATCAAAGATACTGCTCCTGCAAGAACCGCGATGCTCGCAAGTATAATAATTACGGTTTTAGTTTTAGATTTCATGAGTTTTTCCTCCATTAAACTGGTGGCATATATTTCCTTGTATTTATAATACCATATATTCTGCATTTTGTCAATTAGTTTGTATGCGAAATCATTTACAAGAAAGGGAAAACGATTTTGTGCATATTGACATCTACAAATTACAGCACTATAATAATACATGGAAAGCTATTTGTATTCTGGGTTGAAAACAATGGGACATGATGTCTCATTGTTAGGGGTTACACCTCGACCTCCATATCGAAATCCTCGTCATCGTCCTCATAAGGGACATCGCTTTTGTCGAGTGAGAGAACACGCTGCACAGCATTCTCAAAGGATTGGAGATAACGGTCGGGCTGTTCATAGCGCCGCATTGCTACAAGGTCGTCATGTTCGACAGCGTGACCAAGACCTGCCGAATATCCTATGACATTATCAATGCTGGTCTGGCTGCGCTGCCGGGGAGTGAGTTCATTGCGATGTTCACGCAGCCAAGCAAGGTTAGTATCCGCAGCAAACACCGCCTGAGCTTTTCGGGCATTTTCTCTTATCTCGTCCGACCGCGCCATGTATTCTTCCGGAACTACCGGCGGAACCTCGCGGGTGCATATTCCCATGCCGGCAAATAGCGGGCATTCTTCTTCAATTTGCTGTTTGCGTCTGATTATGTGAGCGCGGACAAGATTGAGATTTACGCCGTCTGCCCAGCAGGGATCCTGCCCGCCATGCTGATAAAGGTGATCCCATCGGGCAAAATCTTTTTCAAGTTCGGATAACAGGTCCATAGCATTCCTCCTTTAAGTCGCATAACGCAGACATATATCTTGTTTACGGATCATTGTCCGGTCCGTTGAATTCCTCATCATTAAAGTGTGGCTCGATATTGTTCTCTTTTGCATAGCGTTCAACCGCGTGTCTGATACCTGTCCAGTATGGAATGTTGCAGTCATTGTACTTATCTCTGAAAAGCAGCGCAATATCTTGTAATCCATTCTCGCCGAAATCAGAAATCGAAAATCCGCAATCTTCGCTTTCAAGGAAGTTCTCTACATCTTCGGTAAGATAATTCATTTCCTGTACCCGATATGCTGATTCGAGTTCATCAGCGGTAAGCTGAATGCTGAGAGAAACGCCTTCGTAGCTGCGGGAGATTGAATATGTCTGTTTGGCATTCTCCTCAACAATGGGACATGATGTCTCATTGTTTATATAGCACACTGCATTATCGAGCATCTCTTCAAGTTCCGGAATGCTGACAGAGGCGGCGAGTTTTTCTTTGCAGAAAGCTATCATCTCGTCACGCGTTCCGGTTTTCAGAACCCCGCCCGTGGCTGTTTCGGTCAGAATGAATTCGCCCTTGTGGTGCGGGTGGAGTGCTATTCCGTATTTTTCAGCGGTATTGTTAGTATGCATGTTTTGCTCCTTGTATCATATTTCCGGCTGTTCCTCATCATCAGGTTCTTCCGGCGAATCCTCCTGCTCATCTTCTTTAAGGAACTGATCCAGGTTGGACTGTTTTTCGATAAGCACGGGGCGCAGCGCTTCCATGTATTCGCTGTCCGCGCACTGGTCAACAAAGAAACCCATTGTATTCAGCACTGGGGTATCAAGCGGCGTTGTAATCAGTACATCACCGGTCAAACCCTCACGGACAATGTAATTAGCGACATCTTCGAGGGTATTGGGTATCTCAGTCTGTACGCCTGTTGCGCTGGAGTAGCCATAAAGCACATCGTAATCTTCGAACTTGTCCATTGTAAAATCTCCTTTCAAACAATGAGACATCATGTCCCATTGTTACACTCCGTCACCATCGTTACCTAAACCGTATGCAATGTTCAGCAGCTCTCTGGCTGAGGCGAGCTGTTCAGCTTCGCCGCGTGGTTTGTCTTTAAGGTACTGACCGGCATATTTCATGGCGGTGGAGAGAATCTGTTCGTGTGTTCTGCCATCGGTGTAGTTTTCGGTCAGCATACCGATAACCACGGCAAATGTAATTGCTGATGTTCTGCTTGCTTTCGCGCAGATAGGGATAATGCGCCTTTCGAGAATTCCATTTATCTGGCTCATATAGGGACCGAGGGAATTGTTGACTTCTTCATGAATGTACTGCCGGATCATGCTTTCACCATCAGCATAGGAAGTCAGCGTAAGACTTTTCTCTACAAGCTGCCGTACAGCCTGATTAAATGGAATATGCTTTGCAGCGGCGTATGTTTCTATCTGCTCTGACATTTCCGGCGTGAGGTAAATTGACCTTCTGATATTATCGCTCATCGAAAATCCTTTCAAAAACCTGTGGTGAACAAATTCACCATTAGATCGTTGCTTTAATCAAATGCACCGCCTTTGGCGGTGCGGTGTTAGGTAGCGTGGTTCACCACGCTATTCCTGCCAAATGAGATTTGGGATTGCCCGGGTCACAGAACGTTTGCGTAAAGGATTGCTGAAAAGAGAAATATGCCCAAACAATGAGACATCATGTCCCATTGTTTATATCTCTGGCTGATCTTCGCTGCTTTCCTCGGCAATATCCTCGCGTGCTTCTCTTGCCCAATTGGGAATGTGTTCCTCACGCATGGCACCGAGGAAGTTGTCGCTGGTAATGGTGGTTTCTTCACGGTCGTACAGAAGTATTCCGTTTATTGCACCGCCGTACTCCGTAGGATCGCAGCCCTTGCCGGACTGTGCAAGGAAAAGCTGATTTTCTGGAGTGCAGTTACTTGGGGTGAAAAATTCAGGACGTATTATCATGATTCGCCCCGTATAATCTGAAACATCCTTGTCAACGGACACGTCTCCAAACATCTCGGAGGTGAGAATTTCTCTGAGGTCATCTTCACGCTCGTCGATGTATTCTTCATACTCGTCATCGTTGCCGAAACCGAAATCATCGCGGTATTTAGCTGCCATTTCAGATACTATCTTGTCAATAGCGGGTAATCGGACATCATATCCGTTGGCACTGAGCAAATCTCTGAAATGATCTTCGACATTCTGCTGTTCGACCATATTCCAGATTGCGTTGCACTCCTCGTCAGTCAGATCAAAGCGCATATCTTCGCCGTTGACATTACGGATAATTGAACCTATCTTCGGAGCGAGTTCTTCAAATCGGGTATGCTGATTAACATCAGTCAGAGCGCGGGTGAACAAGTCCTGATATGCTAAAAGGAGATTCTTCTGCAGATTGTTGGACGTAAAATAATGTCCCCATACTGCGGATATTCCACCGTCGTGGCTGCCGTTGAGCCAGGTCACATAGCTGCTCGGCATATTTTTATTCTGTCCGAGAAGAAATTCGGCGGTAGGGGTCTTGATCGTCTGAATTATGCGGTATCCCTCGACTTCACGCTCTGTGCTTTTGTTCATCTCCAGAAATGTGAACCTTACTTCTTCTGCAACGCCGTCAAGGAGAACAGGGTGAGTAGTTCCGAGCGTCCGGTCGGCTGTCGGTCGAAGTTTATCTGCATTGGGATATGCTGAAAGGAACTTACTTGCCCATTCCTTGTTGGTAATATCCACGCGACCGTCAGATTTGAGGCTGTCAACGCGGAGCGCGAGCATGAGCATAGTTCTTTCAAAGCCAAATTCTTCGGTGAGTTCCGCAGTAATTTTCTTCACATCAAGGTGATTGTTGTTGAAATGCTCGGCGATGGAATGGTGTATTTTTGTTCCGCATTTTTCGCAAAGACTTAAATTTTCACGGTACTGTTCGATTTCACCGTTTTCTTTGGCATACTCAAAGCTGTTTTTGTAAATGTCCATTGTGTATTCCTTTCATTAAATTTCCGGCTGTTCTTCATTGTCCTCTTCCGATTCTTCCTCGCGGGGATCATATCCGATTATCTCTGCGGCAAATTTGTACGCTTCTTCTGAGCCTTCCTCCGGCGAAAAACTTTCAACGAATTTACCGTTCTTGTATGTGTTTCTGCCGAGGTTACAGCCAAAGCATTCGTCTGCCCAGCTATGTTCAAATTCAAGCGCAGGGAACATTTCGGCGAGCTTGTCAATGACGGGATTCGGGCTTGCCCATGCGGTGCAGAATGCAAGTGTGTTCTCGTCAGTGGGGGCAGGATAGTAGGCATTCCACTTCGTTCCCCAATTCTGAATTGACCATTCATACCATGTTGGCTGCCCGTATTTTTCGATGTTATGGGCAAGCTTTTCTCCGATCCGCGCTTCCTCTGCGTCCGGCGAGGGGAGATAGCAGTTTACAAGATGGGTGCGTTCCTGTTTGTAGTATTTGAATATCGCTTTGTACAGTTCCGCAAAATCCTTATCGCTGAGCTTTTCAAAGCTTGAGTCGTAGACAGGTGTGCAGGGATTGACCATTGTCAGATAATTGTTTATGTGACCGCGGATCGCTGATATTCCATCGTGGGTTACTCTGAGTTCTTCGGGCATGGGAATGACCTTATTGAAATCAAAGCACGGAATGCCCTCGTCTGTCATAACAGTCACGGCAGCCATCATTCGTTTTACTTCTTCCTCATCGCCCTTGACTCGGATAAAGTTATATACGTTATTTTTTGCCATTGTACCTCCTTGCGATAGCATATAATGCGAGCGTTATGTCTCATTATTTGTTTTCCTGATAAGCCTTTCTTCTATCGGCAGCATGATATTTTCATATCCGCTGAACGTGATTGCTTTCTCCAACGGAACCATTTCTTCATCGGTGATAATGATTCCACAATCCGCGTCAGCAATCGGTTTACACATAATGAAAGTTCCGGTACGCCCAACAGAAATAAAGTTGCGTATTTCGCAAATTTCTCTGCTTCCGTCAGGGTCGCGGAAATCGTAGGCGTAGAATCCTTCGGGAATAGAGCTTCTGTCTATAAGTGCTTCTGTCAGAATAGCGGTCTGTCCGATTATTTCATACAGCCTATATTCAGCAGAGAAAGCGTTAACCGTAGTCAGACAAACCACCTCCAGTATTACATTTCCATCTCTTCACTTTCACCCTCGTCATCATCGTTATCATCAACGATCTGGTCGTTGCTGTCGCTGCCGAATTCAAGCTGGGCATTAAGGTATGCCTGCTTTTCGATAAGCTCCTTCAGTTCGGCGGCGTATTCAAACGGACGGTCGTAAAGAGATCGTGCGTTAGCAAGCTGCTTTTCTGCTTTTTCAATAGCTGCGGAGAATTCTTCCGGCTGCTTTGCAAGCCTTTCAAGCATATTGTCGATACGGGTGATAGCACCCGTACCGCTGTTGTTGTAGTCGGATTTATACAAATTCGCCCCCTTGACGAGGATGCTGCAGCTGTACTGATCTGAACGGCGCAGCCCTATTTCAAAGCCGTGATACTTGGCAAAGAAAACAGGCTCTCCTCCACGGAAAGCCTCGCCAATCATATAAGCGCGTGCCTTGCTTTCAAACTCGGCAGCGGCTTTTTCTTTTTCAGTAATCATACGCCCGTCAAACTCTATTCTGAAACATTCATCTATATATGGATTGCTGTTCAGCGTCTGAATATCTATGATAGCGTTTTCGCGCTGACGGGTGAAACTCTGAATGTTTTTCGGGTACACCTCCTGAATATCGTGGGCAAGCTGCCTGTGATGTGAGAGGTATTCGGTTTCAAGCAGCGAGAGCCTTGCGACTTCATTATCCACCGTGAGCTTTTCAGCTACCAGCGGATTATCGGTAGTTGCAGCCTTCATTTCTGAAAAGGTAAGAGCCACCTCGTCAATGTCCTTGCAGCTGCGGGAAACCGGCTTACCGGACAGCACCTTTGAAGCAGTTTCCTGCTTCTTCTCAAGAAGCTGCCAGCGGTAAGTGTCGAATGTTCCTTTAGTTGCGTAGTAAATTACGGTCACTTCGGGATTATTGTTGCCCTGACGTATTCCGCGACCGATTCGCTGTTCAATGTCGGACGGACGGTATGGTGCGTCAAGATGGTGCATGGCAATAAGGCTTCTCTGGATATTCACACCGGTGCCGAGTTTACCAGTCGAACCGATGATAAGCCGGATTTTTGCCTCGTTCACTTTTTCAAATATCTCTATGCGCTGTTTGTCATTCTTCGCGTCATGAACAAAGGCGATTTCCTCCGACTTGTACTGACCGCTTTCAATGAGTTTCTTCTTGATATCCTCATAAACGGTGAATTTACCGTCATATTTTGGGGTGTTGGTATCACAGAACACTACCTGTGCGGTTTTAGGGTTCTCGCGATCGATTTCAAGGATTCGTTTGACACACTGGTTTATCTTTGAACCCTCATAATCCTCGGCTTCGGGGTCAAGGATACGACCGTCCAGCGCTACCTTCGTCATGAAAGTACAGATTGCAAGCATATTATCTTCCTCGGGTTTTACCACGCCCGATTCGATTTTCTTTGCTCGCTCCATGCCCTCATCACGTTGTTCTTCCTGCGATGGAGAGGGTTCGCAGATTATCATTTCCGGCTTGCCGCCGCTTATCTGAGGCAGCTTTAGATAGTCAAGATCGCCGGTTTTTACAAGGTCAGTGACCTCGCCGAACAGATTACAAAGTTCCGGCAGATTAACGAAATTCGCGAATCTGGTGCGCATACGAAAACCGCTGCCGGAGGGCTTGACTTCCATAGCCTGTGTTATCTCTCCGTAAACCGAAGCCCAGTTGTCGAAATACTCGATACCGAGATCGCGCAGCGTGGGAAATTGAAGAAGATACTGCCACACGAACATTTCAGATATTGCATTAGAGATAGGTGTACCTGTCATCAGGCAGACACCGCCGCCATTGTTCAGTTCCTGTATGTAGCGTATCTTGATTTCAAGGTCGAACGCACGCTGTGAATTTGAGCTGACATTAACTCCCGCGACATTGTTCATCTTTGAAAAAATCGCTAGGTTCTTGTATGCGTGTGCTTCGTCAACCACAAGATAGTCGCAGCCGAGATCCTCAAAACAAATGAGGTTATCCTTTTTGAATGCCGCTCTGAGCTTTTCTACCTTTGTGGTTATGGATTTTCTCATGCTTTCAAGTTTCTTTACTGAAAGCCGCTGTCCCTGATCCTGCCTCATCTGCTCGATGGATACGGTCAGAGCGTCTATCTTTCGTCCATAATATTCCTCCTGCCTTTCAAGGGAAACTGGTATCTTCTCAAACTGCGACTGCGATATTATCACCGCGTCAAAGTTGCAAGATGAGATTTTCGCAAGGAACCGTCGGCGGTTGCTGGTCTGGAAATCCTTTTCGGTTGCCACAAGGATATTTGCCTGCGGGAAGAACCTCTGAAATTCCTCGCCGAACTGACCGATAACCGCATTAGGTACAACATATAGTGGTTTGTTTATTGCACCTATGAATTTGAGGTACATTCCAAGCGCTGCGGAAGCTGCCGTTTTACCTGCGCCGACTTCATGAGCCATAAGCCCGCCGCCGGTCGCCGCAAATCTGGCAATCACATCTTTCTGGTGCGGGCGGAGCGAAAGGCTCTTTGCCATGCTGGGAATCTCAATGTAGCTGCCATCGTATTTTCGCGGAGTTATAGCATTGAAACGGTTATTGTATATCTCCTCGATGGTTTTGATTCGCGTGGGGTCTGCGAGTATCCATTCATGGAATGCCTGCTCGATTTTTGCCTGCTTATCACGTGCGAGAATGGTTTCCTTGCGGTTGAGCACATACTTTTCACGCTCCACGCCGTCAGAATCACGGTAGGTAACTTTATCCTTGACTTCGGCTTTGCGCTGATTGAGAACAAGTTCGGTATGCTCGTATGCGTTCAGCCTTTTTGTACCGAATTCTTCGTTGACCTTTACACTGCGCTCCGAGGTTTTGTTCGGAATGCGCCATTCGTTTGTGGCGGGGATATATTCACAGCTGATCACCGCGCGTGGCAAAGCAGAATTACGTGCCCACATACTCGTTTCAAAAGTGTCGTACATGAACTGAGTGAACATCTCTGAGGGAATGAAGAACGATCCAAGATGGAAACTAATATCAGCAATGCTCAGCTGCGGAGGCTGGTGTTCCTTGAGTGCCTCGACGTTTCGGCTGAAACGCTCTGGATTTTCCTCAGCTTTGACTATCGCAAGACCGAGCTTGTCGCGGGTCCTGCCGGAAAGATATTCCTCGGCAGTTACCCAGCCGCTGTATTTATCGCCACCGTTTCGCGCGGGGTCACAGTAAATCTGGTCGCCGAGCTCCTCAATTATCTCGTCCTCGGTCTTGCCACATAACCCAGACATATATGCCAAGTCTATCTTCTGCTTGAGATTGAGGGATAGGTGCATTGCTTCAACGGCGTTGTCGGCGTGAGTGGGGTTGCGATACTGATTAACGGTACGCTCGCGGAATACATCGGCTTTTTTGATAATAGGCTTGTTATCCGCGCCGTGTGATTCTATTTCAAGGGAGAATAGCTTGGGACTGCGGACATCATCTGCAAATCTGCGCTGGTTTGCCGCCGATGACAGGGATCCATATCTATTTACGAAATCGTCATAGGCGCTGTTGAGTGCAAGCCTTTCTGCTTCAAATACTTCGTCCGTACAGCCGCAGCGCTGACTCATAATAATATGGTCGTATTTCTGGACAATATCGACCATCATGCGTATCGCCCTTGTAGAATTAGAATCACCGGAGAATGGTTTCGCTGTATGATTATCCGCATAGTACAGCCGATTGTCCTCGATATAGTATGTGAACGGCTTTACTCCGTCCGGAATTGAAAATACCTCTGTTTCGTCCTCGCCAATTTCTTCAATTGTAGGTTCTGCGGAAAATGTCGCGGACATTCGGGAAATCGCCGCGTCAAGCTGCTCCTGCAAATTACCGTTTGGAACTACCGTTATTTCCCGACCAAAACGACCGGTTATCTCTTTCAGTTCGCCGAGGATATTTTCGACGTGCTGTGCATAGTATCGGTTTCCCTGATACCACACATCGCCGACGCGCAGACTGCCGCCAATTGATATCCACGGCGCTGTTTTGTTCAAGTCCATGCTTTCGATTTCTTCATCGGTGAGGACATTCTCTCTTTTCTGAAAAAAGAGAATATCCGTGACGGTTTCTGTCCCAGCCGATTCAAACGCATTGTTCGGCAGGCGGACAGCGCCGATAAGCTCAGCGCGTTTGAGCATTTCCAAGCGCGGCTGCGTCAGATATTTGTCGAGCGTACCTTTTGAGGTAATGAGCGCGGCTATTCCTCCAGCTTTGAGCAGGTCAAGCGACTTGATGAAAAAGTAATCGTGAATAAGGTACTCGCTGTCGTACTTCGGGTCATAAGGCTTGAAATCCCCGAACGGCACATTCCCGATTACGATATCATAAGGCTTTTCAAGCTTTGCACGCTCAAATCCCTTGTTCTGAATATTGGCGCGGGGATAGAGGTAATGCGCTATTCTTGCTGTCAGGGTGTCGATTTCCACGCCGTCAAGAGTGCTGTTATTTCGCATTTCTTCTGGCATATTGCCGTAGAAGTTACCCGTTCCCATTGACGGGTCAAGTATGCGACCGCTCTTAAAACCGAACTGCGCCAGACCTTTGTATATGGAGCGAATTATTATTGGATCCGTATAGAACGCGGTATTTGTACTCGACCGTGCATTGCGGTATTCCATTTCTGACAGCAGATTTTTCAGTTCGGTGTATTCGCTGTTCCAACTGTCGTTATCTTTGTCGAATGCTTCCGGAATGCCGCCCCAGCCGCTGTATCTGGCAAGCGTGGTCTGTTCTTCCGGAGTAGCGTAGCGCTTTTCCGTTTCAAGCTGATTCAGCAGCTTTATGGCGGCAATGTTGTCCTGAAACTTTGCTTTTTTGCCGTGTGAATATTCAAAATCAGCAGGGATCACAAAATCGGCAGGTTCGGGCTTCTTCTCGATAGGTGGATTTTCCTCCAACAATGAGACATCATGTCCCATTGTTTCAGAATCATTTTCTTTTTCAGCAATCTCTATTTCAAGACCTCTCTCAAAAAGATAATCTATCGCATTGTCGATTTCCGAAAAAGACTGAATGCAGCAGTCGGGTATTTTCTCCCCGCCGAAAGCTATACGGTCCGCAGTGAGAATAAGGCTCATGCCGTCGGGGACAAGTTTCCAGTTCTCAAACTGAATCACACTGGCATTCTGAACGGGAACATCATCTGTGTTGCGCGTTTGGCTGTCGATAAGCGGTATCTCGTCGCCATTGCGGACAGCCTCGTAAAGTTCGCTGAAATACAGTCTGCGCTTAGGATCAGATTTGCTTTCCTCCAACAATGAGACATCATGTCCCATTGTTTGGTGCAGGGTAGCTTTTATCTGTTCAAGCAGCTTTTCATCGGAATCAAATCCAACATCGGGAAATCTGACATCCTCATCTGTTTTCAGAAATGTAATGTTGTGTTCTGACAGATATTCGTCGGACAGCGTACATTTCGGAGCGCAGATAACATATCTGTCAGCTGGCTTTGTCCGCAGGAGAGTGGAAACGCATACGGAATCGGGGAACAGGTAATAACCAGTGCCGTTTTCTTGCCCGACGGAAAAATCGTACCCTATGGAATCAAGATACGCAATAGCGTCGATTCCTGTCTGTGTGCTGTACGGATTTTCATATTGGATACTCTCCCTTGCGTGACGAACGCAGTTTCTGAGGTGATTATCATTGTCTTTCTGGGAAAAGTATTCGCCGCTGTCGAGCAGCCCGGCAGCCGCTTTGGCAGCGACATTCCATCTGAACAGGACATCTTCGCCGGAATTCATGGTTATCTTAATTCCCTTGGCATCGTACCATGAAAATTTGAACGTATCGGATACGCTGGACGAGCCGCCGATTCCATATTCCTTTTTCAAAAAGTTCGCGAATTCATCGGTGCTTGGGTGCTCGCTATTATAATAAGTATATACCCGCCATTTTCCGTCCTCAAAACCCGTTCCTGTCATGAGCAGTTCTGTCAGCGCAGCATTGTTTTGATCTTTACTTGTTTCAGCGGCTGGCGGAGCAGTATCAAAAAGCGAATACTGATCACCTGAAAGAAACGAGGCGGATCCTCCGTCCGAAAAATCCACCTCGTTATCATATTCTGCTGTTTCAGTTAAGCTGCCGTCATCATCGAAAGGGTTATCGTGCTCAGTTCCGCTATCGTTTTCCTCGACCGAACTTCCGCTATCAGCCAGTTCACGCAGTTCCTGATCGTATCCCATGCTGAGTTCTGCGCCGATGTGAATATCTCCGTAAGCTGCTGCTCTCTCATTTCGGTGTTCGGGCTGAACTGCGTTTTCTGTTTCAGCGCCTCCAGGGTTTCGCTGCGGCTGCGCTCCGCTTTCTGGGCTATCTCCTCCCATATCGTGCGGTACAGTCCGCTCATGTTTATGCACTGAAGCGCTGTTCTGTCCAGTTCCGCCATCAGATCGAGGGCTTTCAGGGCGAGTATGCTCATGTCCTTCCTGCCGTAACTGTCTGCCTTCGGATAGTAAATTCCGTTCTTCTCCTCGCAGGGCATCTCGCAGATCTCGTCCGCGAACATTACTTTCATCATGGTTTCGCTCATTGATTTCACTCCTTACTGCCTTGTCAATTTCTCTTAAAACCTGTTTTGCAAGCTCGAAACCGGCGTTGCCTATCTCTATCCTCGATATTTCCTTTTTCAGTAATCCGATGTTTGAGAAATCCGCCTGAATTTCGGCAGGAGCAATACCGCAGCGCGTCATGCAAATCACCTTTGCAGAATCATAAATAAGCTGCCTCACTCTGGAATCTGTCGAAACAGTCGGTATGCTCTTGCAAATATAATTATAATTGCTAATCAATTTATTGTCAAGGCTTTTGGTTATGAGATTGTGCAAATTCGTTACATTTACACCAAAATATTCTTCTGATTTGGCGATAATGCCGTCAGCCAGACGAGCGTTCATTTCCCACTTGGGGGTTATCGCGTTTCCATAAGTCTGCGAGATGTCGAACAGATATTTTGCGGAGGTGTCAAATTCGCTTGCAAATACCATCACGGACTTTTCACGGAACTTGACATACCTGCCCATCTTCTTCCACTGTTCAAAGGAAGCGACTGCGGTTGCATTGGGGAGCTGTTCAGTCAGGAGCATACCCTCGGTGAAGTTTGCGAGTTTCCAGAACGGAGCGATCTGCCGCAGCATTTTGTCCCAGTATTCCGGACGGGAGAGCCGTGGAACAAGCTGTCGGTAGAGCTGTTCGACTTTATCGTATTTTGATGACATTATGTTACCTCGTTTAGAAATAAAGCTGTATTCCCACAATAATGGCTGCGATTATCATTGCTGAACTGACTATTTCAAGCGTTTCTATGAAAGATGTTTTGTTCCCGCGCATTACTCCACCTCAATATCTGTATGTCTGACAAAGTATTCCTCAAGAGCCTCCGCAATTATCCGTTCAGCAAAAGCCGAGGTTTTTCCGCGGAACCAGCGTTCACGGACAGAATCGGGGATCCTGATTTTCGGCGCAGGCTTCGGCTTTTCGGTCACGATGTCCTCCATTAGCTGAGCAGTTATCGCGTCTTTGCTGTCGAAAGGCTTATGCAGGGCAGCGTCCATTATTTCTGCGGCGACCTTTTCGGTAAGCCTGCGTTCAGTCCTTATGAGGGTCTGGGCAAGCATATCCTGATATTTACGGTCAAGGTCGCGGATAGTGACCGCCACATCAAGCGGGATCACGGGACCTATCAGATTGAGTATCGTAATGTTCATATCCGAAATTACAGTGAGCTTATTCAGCTCATCTTCGGACAATCCGGTGAAATAGCTTATCCTGTGGTCGATTTCCTCGCAGTTGTCAAGAACGGCTATCATCTTTGTGAGTTCAAGCGCTGTCATGTCCCTTACGCGAAACAGGTTGGTTATAGCCATGACCTGATGGCAGATTTCATCGGTGAGGGCGCTCTTGCTGCCGACTCTGCAATAAAGCTTTGTCCATGTGCCGAGCGTGACCGCCGCCTGCTTCCGGTTATGTCCTGAGATTATCTTGTATACGCCATCGTCAGCGGGCACAACAAGTAGTGACTCATTCATTCCGTTGTCGGTAACATCATCGCAAAGCCGTTTCATGGCTGTCTTATCGAGGGGTGCGAACATCATATCATGGTACGGGATCAGCCGCGAAAATTCAAGGCGCAGTTCCTTTTCGGGGAAGTATTTGTCAACGAAATTATCGACAAATACTTTCAGATCCTCGGCGGATATGTATTCTTCCTTTTCCGGTACAGGTTCGGTTAAATCCTGCTGAAGATGAGCCGGCTCAACGGGCAGTGCAGGAACTGGTGCGGTTTCTGCTGCGGCTTTGCGTTCATTATCCTCACGCTCTTTTGCCTCCCGTGCGTCAAGCTCGGACATATCCATGAGTATTTCGTCGGGGATTTCGGTATGAACTTCGCCGGTAATGATGGGTTCCTGCGAAATTAAAACAGGCTCGACCGGCTGCGGATTTTCTTTAATTATGCTTTCACGGCGCTTGATATCCGCATTTCTTGCGGCTTTCGCGTGCTTGCTTATGTTTGATAAATTCATAGTTTGTCCTTATTCGATTGTATTCATCAAAGCGTTCTCTACAAGAGCGTTTACGACGATTTCGCGAGTTTCCTTGCTCTCACCGTTCATAATTGCGGCTATCTCATCGCCGGCTTTTTCAAGATGGAGGTGATTTTTTCGATAACCTCATGGCAGTGTTCGTCAGAAATGAGGATTGCAGATTTGTTTGTTTCCATTTTGGATTTCCTTTCCGCCGGTTAAGGCTCATGTTCGTCAACGCAGTTCGGACAGCAGTCTGTATAGAATATCACGTCAAAATCTTCGGAGCAGTCAATGTCGGCTACCATGTCCGGATAGTTTTCAATGATGTGATCCTGAATTTTTCCGAGCATATCCGCGTCTGTAGGGAGGTTTGTTCCGAACAGCGAATTTACCTCGTCAAAAGTGATGTGCCAGTTTCCGGATTCGGTATTGCTGTTTCCCGCGTCAACAATGTATTTTGCGATTTCTTTGATCATGGTTCTACCTCTACAACGCGCCTGTCATGGACATCATTATTCTGAACCCGAGAGCCACAAGGACAGTACCGCCTACCATCGCGATTCCGAAAATAAGCAGTGTGGGAGGTTTGCGAGGTTCTTTAGGTGGTTCGTTATTCATCTTGATTTCTTCATTAAACATCTGAAACTCCTCCGGGAATGAAAACAATGAGACATCATGCCCCATTGTTTATAAAGAACACTCCTGCTGCTCGTTGTCATCAGGAGTGTTATCTAATTTTGTGGCGGTCATGGTGATGAACTGCTCGACAGGTATATCACTGCTGCGGAATTTCAGCAGATCTTCATTCCAGTCCTTGAATATGGAACAGGAAAATCCGACAGCGAAAACCCTTTCCGGAAAATTGGCTTTCAGCTTGTGCTGAAGCTCCTCCGCAGCCTTTTTACCTGCCGCGTCATTATCTAGAGCAATGCTGACCTTATGGATTTCCGGGTGTTCGGTAAGATACCGCTGAACCGCGCTGAAATTCCCGCAGCCGTTTAAGCTGATACGGTGGTCTTTTGTCCAGTCAATTCCGAGCAGCTTGGAAAATGTAGCGTGGGACATAGTGTCTATCGGCGACTCAAAAATGCGGAGCGTATCCGAATTTCCTTTCATCACGAAAGAGTAGGATTTATCGCCGCCTGCAACCTCTCCGCGAAATTTCACCGGAGTAGTACCGCGCAGGGCACAGCTTCTGATGTTGCCGTCAATGTCCCTGCCAAAGAACAGGCAGTTGTGGTGGATCTCGTCCTCGGCTATCATTTTCCGCTGTATCATTGAAAGAACAATGTCCTTATCAATGCCGCGCGTTTTTATGAGGTACGCGATCACTCTGGACGGCGATATGTTATGCGGAGGAACGGAGAAAATAGCTCGATTTATTTCTGGCTTTGGTTTGGGGACATAATAGCTTTCCTGCGCATGGACTCCGTTTACTACCGATTTCGCAATAAAATCAAGAGCCTGTTCACGGCTGCAATTCAGCGCGTCTGCCACAAGGTCAACAGGAAATCCCTTGGCACCGTCCGAGTGCCGGTACCAATTGTTCTTGTCAGGGAAGATATACAGCCCTCCGCTGTCCTTTATATGTACGGATTTGTCAGTGGTTTTGCCGCCTTCGTCAATCGTCATTCCGAGCGCGAGCGCAACGTCAAAGCAGCTCACGTTGGTGAGTTTCATGTAATCCTCTTTGCTATATTTGTACATACAATGCCTCTTTCATGGATGGTTTGACTTTTGGTGCCAGATATGATATAATTAATAACAAACTGAAATATCGGAATTGAGGAGGTAATATAATTGAATGCCATAGAAACAATTAACAAAAGGCATAGTTACAGAGGTAAGTATAAATCCGATACCGTTCCCAAAGAAGATTTAATAACAATAATGAAAGCAGGACTGAGCGCTCCATCCGGCTGTAATAAACAAACAACAAGTCTGATAGCGGTTGATGATAAAGCTATATTGAATAAACTGCATAGCGTTATAAATCCACCGGTCGGAGAAACGGCTCCCGCCATGATTTGCGTACTAACACAAAGAATACCCGCATACAGGGAAAAGTGTTTTGCAGTTCAGGATTATTCTGCTGCAATTGAAAATATGTTGTTAGCCATAGTTGAACTTGGATATCAGAGTTGTTGGTATGAAGGACACATTACCGACGAGGACAAAATAGGTTATCAAATGGCTCAAATTTTAAATGTTCCCGAGAACTTTGAACTGGTGTGCTTTTTGCCGGTCGGCATTGCCGAAACAGAACCGGTTTTACCTAAGAAGCGAACTTTTGAGGAACGAGCATGGTTTAATGGCTTTCCGAACACTTAAACTTCCCGTTTGTCGAACAGTCTATAAAATCACTGAGAACTACGCTCGGTGATTTTCCGTTGCTACGGCTCCTGCTGCTCACAATAGTCAGCCCTGCTTTCGGGGAACAGCGCTTCCTCCATGCTTATAGCGTCCTCTGAAAACGTAGCGCACTCCTGTTCGGCAATAAGCTGCCCATTTTCGTACAAGCATGAACCGGCGATTCTTCCACCCAGACTAGCCCAGCGATGATATATTCTAACGGCGGGATTAAGTTCAGCGAGCTTTCTAATCACCTTTATTGACGGATTGGCCGTTGTGACGAACCTCCATTTGTTGTATTCAATTTCGTAGATATGGGAGTTAGTCAACTGTCCCCAGTTCTGATCGCACCAGTCACTCCAATTCGGCGCTCCGTACTTTTGCAGACATTCTATCATTCTTTTTCCGTCAGCAAAATAGCCGACATCGGGATAGGGATAGTTGCCAGTGATACAGTGGTTGAAGCCGTCGTTATTGCTGTAATATTCCTTGACAAGACTGAACAGCCTGTCATATTCATCGTTAGACAGCTTTTCAAGGTGATGGTCTGCTGTACCGGGATTTACCGCCGTAAGATAGCAGTCTATCTTTACCCGCGACATACCTGCGGGAAGAGAGGCTAATTCGTCCGGCACAGGGAGGATTTTTGCAAAATCCATCATCGGATAATTCGGCGTCACAACGCTGTTTATCAGCTTTTCAATGTCAGGCTGTGAACCGCCTAAATGCAGTTCATTTCGGATTTCGGGCATTTGGTTTTCCTTTCTATAACGCAAAAAGCCGACTGCATCTCTGCAATCGGCTTTTTAATGTTCAGTTGTAGGCTTGATTATGCGGAAGTCTTTTTGGAAAGTTCCTTTACTTCTTCTTCGTCAAGATCAAGTATTTCTGCTATCTCCTTAATGGAATAGACTTTCTTTGCAAGCATTCTGAGAGCAGTTTCGATCCTATCCTCTTTAACTAATTCTTCAACAATTCTGCACATAGTCTGTACGCCCTCCTTTGAATTCTTATAGTAGCCGGCTCTGTCCGCAAGGACCTTGTAGCTGATAGCATCGGGGTCAACACAGGTGAAGTCCCTCATCAGCTTTCCGAGCTTGGTGTCGTTTTGAATCTGGCTGTTTACATATATAATATGTGAGCCGTCGTTAAATTTATCCGCCGTTCCGTTTATCATGCGGTCGATGATGTACAAAGGCTGGTTTCCTTTGAGCACGTCGCTTTCCGTGATAAATATAACGAAACTTTCCGGCAGTTTGGAATAATCCTCGCCGATCAGCAGAGTATCAGAGTCGATCATGCTGCTGATATAACGTGCGCGCTGGGGATTTGCTCCGCTATCGCTGCGCTGTATCTCAATGTCGTACTTGGTGCCGTTTGTGTCCTCGGCATACACGTCAAGCCTAACAGAATGAGTTCTGAGGCTGTTTATCGTGTACTGCGTCTTGGTTTCCTTAACGGTTATGTCGTCCCTGTCGAGAATGATCCTTATAACCAGCTCCGCACAAGCCTTGTCGGAAAGAACGGCAGTCATAAAGTCATCGTCCATAAGACGCATTTCCTTGATTTTGCTGATTATCTTTGCCCGTTTGAGTTCATGGGTATTTTCATCCATAATAGAACCTCCATGCTGTCCTAATTATATTTTATCACAAATCAGATTGTTCGTCAAGTGGAACTGTTCAGCTTTGTTTATATATGTCAAGAAACTTGATGAACAAATCCTCCTGCTGCAAGCAGAAGTTCAGATATTCCTGCACCGTACTGTCATCGACCTTGCCGATAGTTCTGCGTATCGTTTCGCGGTCAAAGCTGACGGAAACATCGGGCAGGTCATCGTATTCGACCTCATACTTTGGGACATGGCTGTCAGAGGTCGGAGGTTCAGCGGGAATAACGAATTTCTCAGATGTTTCCGGTTCGCTCGCGTTATCCTCGGGTTCTTTGACCGGCTGCAGCTTGGCTTTCGGAACTTTGCCGAATATGATTCCGGAGATTTCGTCCTCATCAAATCCGAAACCGTTCCGGGAGATAAGCCGCTGCGCCGCTTTTTCATTTATCGTTGCTTTCGGATTATCTTTAAGCCAGTCGGCAAGTACGGATTGATTACCTGCGGAGAGGTCAGCGAGGTAAACGGCAGTCATAATATTGAACCTGCCGTCATTTAGCTGCTCAAGCAGGCATTCCTCAAGCCTTGCGCACCTGATGTAGCGCTCAATGGTCTTGCGTGACAGCCCGTACTGTTCAGCCATGATTTTCTTGACGCCGTAGCCGTTTTTCTTTCCGACTATTCTGCCGAGGACGTCGTACTGCATTTTGTATGCTTTTATCAGCTCCACCACCGACAGGCTGTGCCGCTGGCAGAGGTTCGTATCAAGCATCATCAGCTGTGCGTGATCCTCGTCGGTTTCCTTGATTACCGCATTGATTTCAGTCCAACCGAGCTTTTCGCAGGCTCTCACGCGGTTATGTCCCGCGATAATACGGTACTTCTCGCCGGCGGGAGTGACGATTATTGGGGAGAGCAGACCGTTTTCTTCAATTGAAGCCGCAAGGCTTTCAAGCGCCTCGTCCGTGTATGGCTGGAACGGCTGATTTTCCCATGAAACAAGGCGGTTCAGCGGTATTTTCTTTTCAGCAATCCCGGAATCGTCCTGAAAGAACGCGGCTCCGTCGTAAGTTCCGCTGTTGCGTGATAAGTTCAGCATTATTCTCCCTCCCTCGCGAATATCTCGCCGACAAGTTCTCTGTACTGCTTTCCGATACTGCTGCTCTTGCTGCGGATAAGTGATTTTCTGTTAGCAGAGCTGTACGCCGCCTCGATCCGGCGGGGAATTTTTGTGGAATAAACCAGGTCTGAGTATTCTTTGGAAAGCACTTCGTCTACCTCTTTGGTCATTTTGGTGTTATCTACCATTGTTTCGACTATTCCGCATATCGTCAGATTTTTGTTGGTATTCTTTCGGATAGCGTTGACGACCTGCTCAAACTGTATCAAACCGTTCACGCTGAACATCTGAGTTTGCGAGAAACGCCCTTCGGGCTTATTCCCTCAGGTACGATTATGCCGTCCGCTGCCGCAAGCGCGTTGTGGACAAGCATTCCGAGAGAGGGAGGGCAGTCGATGAGAATGTAGTCGTAGATTTCAAGCGAACTATCATTCATTAGAGCATTGCGAAGTATCTGTATCTGCTCTCTGCACATCATCTGCGCAAGGAACATCTCCGCACTGGAGAGCATGATGTCAGCAGGTATGTAGTCGATATGTTCGTCTACATTGCTGATTATGCAGTCATGCGGCTCGCATTCACCCTTGAGTATGTGGAGCAGTGTGCGGCGATTAGGTTCGAAATCATATCCGAGATAATCTGAAAGATTAGCCTGCGGGTCAGTGTCTATGCAAAGCACTTTCTTTTCTTTTTCAGCAATAGCTGCTGCGATATTAACAACGGTAGTGGTTTTGCCGACTCCGCCTTTCTGGTTTGCAACTGCGATTATTTTCATTGTGGTTTCCTCCTAAAATCGTTGTTCTTCCTTTGTGATTATATACGCATAGAAAGGCGGCGAGGAAGACACGGCTGATTGCCGACACCGCCTGTCGGGTAGCTAGTCCGTCTATGCGTTTGCTAAAGCTCTTGGGAGCATATAGCCTAGGTGTTCTTTGAGTTCATGTTATTGAAGTATTCAAGAACAGCTTTTTTAGGGATTAGCAATTTCCCATGAGGACCTGAACCAGAGCGGACACTGGGAATGTCACCACTTCGAATAAGTTTACGAATTGTATATTGCGAAATCCCATGTACCAACGATGAACATTCCTGAATGGTAAGCATTTCCGGAATTGTACTATCGGACGATTTGCTTATGTCGTCTGGCGTTTTAATAATGCTTTCAAGGAACATACATACTAATGAGATGAACTGTTCCTTTTGCTGTTTTGTCATAATCACGATAAGCACCTCAATTTCTATTTGTTAAGATAATCAACCTATATACTGAGATATGTCTTACAAAAATCTCTCATCTCTGCATATCCCTCAAAACCAAACTCGTTCTGCGGAAGCATGAGATATTCACAGGTTTGCTGGAATATTGCGGTTTTCAGATATGCCGGCAGGCTATGTATCTTTCCGCGTTTCTTGTAAACCTTGTCGGATACCTGCATGATGACATCACGGTTGACATAGCTGATCGTTTTCTTGATCACATTCGGTGCGACCTCGCAGGAGCCTAATTTAACGGGCTTGTCCGTTGTCATCAGTTCGCATATTGCCTTGACGGCACAATCTGCAAAGTTTGGACCGGTAATAGGGATTATTCCATAATACCCGATAGAAGAACGAACCTTTTCAGCCAGTTCTTCCGAGTTTTCAACAAACTGTTCGGCTGAATTTTCAGCAGGTGTGGACCTTTCAATCATATAAAGATTTTTTCTTTTTGATTGATTATATTTAGATTTGTCCTCCCTTTGGGCGGAACTTGTTCCGTCGTTTTGGCAGAACTTGTTCTGACCTTTTGGCGGAACCTGTTCTGACTTTTCGGCGGAACTTGTTCCGACTTTTGGGCGGGACTTGTTCTGACCTTTTGGCAGAACTTGTTCCGACCTTTCGGCGGAACTGGTCAGCCATGCGGTCTGAGAGCGGTTTTCTTCTACGGTTTCCGCGCATTTGCTGCCGTTTTCTCCGGAAAAATTGCTTGGATTTTTCTGAGATTGAGCTGAAAAGGGGAATGCAGAATTGCTGAAAGAAGAAATTTCATTTTCAGTTTGAATAGGGTTTTCAACACTTTCAACAGTGCTTTTCCGTTCCTCACGCGCCATTACTTTGAGCTGATTTTTCTCATAAGCGGCAGGCTTGATTTCTTCAGAAATGCTCTTGCCCATTTCAATAAGAGAAAGTATTTTCTCAAAATCATCGATGAGGTAGAAACATCTTCGGGCAGGCATACCGCGCGTTTCACACTTTATGAGATTGAGGTCAACAAGCGCCTTGATACAGCGTTTCTGCTGTTTTTCTGAAAGTGAAGTGCTTTCCTGCAAATCAGGGACGGTAGAGTAGAACCAACCGTCATCATCGAGCATTTCACGCTCGGAATAGTAATACCATTTGGCGACAAGCGCGCCATAGATAATCGTTTCGCTGAGTCCTATTGCATGGGCAAGAGGGCGGTTGAACGAGATTGTGTTATCCGGATTGAGTACAAGGTAGAACGGGTTCATGAGAGCCTCGCTTCCTTACAGCACCGGTAGACGAGAATTGAATTGTAGGTCATTGCGGTTCTCCAATCAATCAGTTCAGGGTTATGTCTGAGAGATATAGCATAGATGGCGGCACGAACCCTGACCATGCCGCCGTTCGGTTGATCGTTCCTATCTATGCTTGTTAAACTGCTGAAATCATACACCTGCAAAGCAAATATATCACAGCAGAATTAACCAAAAAGAAAGGCAGCCATTTATAATGACTGCCTGTGAATATACTTAGTTTTTCGATTGACTGACTAAATACATTGCAGTCATTATTACACAAACGGGTATTTATATAATAATGATTGCAGAGTATGACATACCAGTCTACCGTTAAAAGTCGTCCAATTTTTGTCCAAACATGATATTATAGTTCCTTAATTTACCAGGGTAATATCATGGAATAAGGTGTCTGAAATACGATTCAAGCGTGTAGAATATTATACCGTAAAATTAGTTTTGCACCACATTTTTCTATTCAATTCCCGTACGGGTCACCACAAGCATAGCTCACATTTGGCTTAACAAAGCCGATTGTGAGCTTTTCTTTTTGTCCCAAATCGGGCTATGGGTCTTATTTGGGTATTATTCTCATCAAGCCCCTCTTTTAGTAAAATCCAGCGCCTCCGCCACGGCGTTGCAAGCCTTGACTTGGTTCTCTCGGAACATATGCCCGTAAATGTTCAGGCTCGTGCTCACTTGCGAATGTCCGAGGATTCCCGAAACGGTTGTCGGGTCAATTCCCGCGCCGATAAGTAAACTCGCGTGAAGATGTCGGAATTGGTGTATGCCATAAAACGGGAAATTGTACTCCTTGCAAAACTCTTTCAGCCAGCCGTAGGGCGTCTGCGGATTCATCGGCATACCGTTCCATTTTGTAAACAGGCGGTCGTTCTCGACCCATTTATCGCCGAGCCGCTGTTTTTCGCTTTCCTGCTCGGCTCTGAACTGCTCAAGAATTGCAAGCACCTCGGGCGGCAGCTTGATAAAGCGCACCGAATTCTCGGTTTTTGTGGTGTCCGTGTAAATTCCCTTTGCCTTCGTGTAATTAGAGGTGCACTGAATATGCACTACACCTGTTTCAAAGTCAATGTCCTTCCACTCAAGACCCAGCATTTCGCCACGGCGCATACCGCTGTAAATGTCCAGCGTGAAGAATGTGCGCCATTTCAGCGGCGCTGTTTCAAGCAGCTTCAAAAATTCCTCCGTTTCCTGTATTGAGAGGATTTTGCGCTCTTTCTTACTGCCTTTCGGGATTGTAACACGGCGGCAGGGGTTGTCGGTCAACATATCCATCTTGATTGCATAGTCAATCACAGTCGAGATGAACGAGAGATAATGCACCATTGTCTTGTGTGAAAGCGGCTTTTTAGTAATCTCGTTTGTGCCGTCCTGTGCAAGTGAATTGATGAATTTCTGAATAAGTCGGGTGGTTATCTTGTCCAGCCGAATATGACCGATTGCCGCATAAACCCGCTTCGTTAGCTGTCTTTGCCGTGTATAGGTCGTACTTTTGAGGTTGAGCTTTGCGTATTCTTCGAACCATTCCTCGGCGAAGGCTTCAAACTTTACCGCCGATACGATTTGCCCTCGCTTGCACTCCTCCTCAAAGAGAATTGCCTGTCGCTGTACCTCCTTTTCAATTTGCTTTGCGGTCATTTTCTCGTCGGGCGTCCAAGTCATACGCTGAAAGACCTGTGTTCCGTCCGCCTTGTAGCCGCAGGATACCTTAATTCTGTACGAGTTTCCTCGTTTTTCGATTGATGCCATTAGTTTACCTCCTTGTCGGTCAACCATTGGCATATTTCTGCAACTCTATTTTACCACTTTAAAGCGTGATTTGTCAAGTGCTTTTTGACGATATTATTGAGAAATATGCCTTTGGTTTGTGTTGGGTTTCTGTCTGTAAACATATTTCTCAATCTGAAGAAGCGTGACAGGCTGCCCAGACTAACAAGCCCATCGGCGCTTCTAACCGTCAATCAATGCCGTTATGCAATACCGTTGAGGTACGCAATCAAAGCGGATTTCGGGATAAGTATCTTCCCGTTTTTACCCTGTCCTGCACGGACAAAGGGAATTTCGTTTCTCGCAATAAGCTGTCGAATGGTGAATTCGTTCAGCCCTCGGATTTCCTGTGTGCATTCCTTTATGGTCAGCATTTCGACAGGTTGTTCAACTGCACATTCGACAGGCTGCTCCTCATCGTCAAGCAGCTTGCTCAAAAGCGAGGTAACCTTTGCGATAATGTCCTGCTTCTTGGCTTGGGTCATACTTCCGCCTCCTTTCCTTATCTTTTATGTTTCTTCCGATTAACAGTTTGCATAGGCTGTTCGGGGGAGTTTTCTTTTTTCTGCTCTGCTTCTCTGCGTTCACGCTCGGCTTTTATAAGATTATCTATATAATTGCCATCAACGATTTCCTCGTAAGTGCGTATCACATTCTCTATTTGAGAAAGCTGTGTTTTCAAGCCAATATCATCAGCGCCGTTCTCTGCTTTATCCCGCAAGTCGGCAGCTATCTCGTAAAGCTGTTCACGGGATTTAATATCCAACTCGGAAAGCGTGTTCAGACAGTACAGCAACCGCCCGATTGTCAGGTCGTTCATAAAGTCGTAAGGCTGTTGCGTTTTCCATTTTGCAGGGGTTATCTCAAACTTTCTCACAAGAGTAACCGTTGCATTTATCGTTGCGTAAAACGGCTTCTCAATTTTGCTTGCAGCATATTCATCTTGCAAAAAGCTGTCGGGTAGTTTGTTTCTGTCCTCAATTCTCTTTTTCAGAGAACACTCCGAATAATCAGCTCCCAGCGATTTCAGACGAAACGGTCTTTGGGCATACGGCGGCTTAACTGCAATATACTTTCTTCGGCGCACCTCATATTTATTTGCTTCCAAAAGCTGAATGAAATGCTCAAAGTCCCTTGCCGAATATATAAGTCGGTCTATAAAGAATTTCAGTCGTTCACTGTAAGTCTGCTCATTCATCGGCTTGAATGCGGCAAGCGCTTTCTTCACAGACGACTCGTAGTATTCGGGGATATAGATTGAGTTAACCTCCTCGACAAAGGGACAATTCACTCGCTGTAACTGCTCGATTATGTACTGCCGCTTCTCGTCGTTGTAAATCTCAATCGGCACAAATGGCGATTTGGTCATAGCCTTTAACTGCGATATTTCTTTATTTTTCATTGTAACAGTATCACGCAGAAAATCATTCTGATTGAGAATATCGCCCACATCGGTACTGCTCAAATCAACAGGATTTTCCTTTTTCAGAGCATTGATATGCGCATTCTTGCTGTCGATAATTTGAGCATATTTCTTGTATTCCTCGACAGACTTATGGTCGTGAAATGCGCCCACAACCTGCCGAACTATATTGTGATTATTCAGAATTTCCGTCAGCTTTGCCCGTTCGGAACTGCCCCATAAAATCGCTTCTGTTTCCTTTTTACCGCTTGCCGAAAACCCCATTTGCTGAATTGCGCGCTTCATTGATACACGGGTCGATAAACCTTGCTTTTGCCCGCAGCAGACGGGAACGAAATCAATGTGCAGATGCGGAGTTGCTTCGTCTAAATGCATAACCGCATTGAATACTTTAAGATTTGGATTACGTTTTTCAAAATCACGCATATATTCCTCAAGCATGATTTTCGCTGTTTCCCATTTTTCAGAACCTACACCGCAATTCTCGGAATTGCCGAACATCACGATTATTTCTTGAAACAGCTTTTCTTTTTTGCTTTTTCGGATATGCTCAAAGTAATCTGGTATTTGTCGGTCGT